>Ga0233378_1000002_pt1 | contig 173470 bp, 151 predicted proteins | sample ElkDunMinimDraft_7_FD_180690 | JGI IMG/M metagenome (GOLD analysis project Ga0233378, IMG submission 180690) | Fecal eukaryotic communites from dung pellets of Tule Elk in California, USA - Elk Dung E4 | ecosystem: Host-associated > Mammals > Digestive system > Large intestine > Fecal | place... | reverse complement strand
TTTTACCATCTGGAGAAATTTGTTTCAACCAACCATCAACACCCATTGGGAAATCACCAGCTTCAAGAGGCAATACTGAAACAAGCAATTCACCTGTTGCATTCTTTGGCAATTCATCACCAGCTGCATGACCACTAGCATTCAACATTCCATCAACGTTAAAGTCTGGGCGATCTATAGTTTTATCAACTACATCAAAGTTTTCAGCAATACTTGCCTTCAACTGTGAAGCACCCCAGCTAGGACCAGCTGTAGAAAGACCATTTGTTCCAGTAATTGGGTTTCCAACAATCCAAGGATTATCAGTAACGCCCTTAATGTAACCTTCTACTGTAGGGTCTGTGACTGGGTAGTTAAAGGACATTTCATCACCACTCTGTGGAATGACACCAGCGCTGTAATCAATAGTACCTGTAACAGGATCAATCGGATAAAGGAGACCAGTCATTTTGTAAATCACGCCATCAGCACCTTTATCTGCACCAAATTCAAAGGAATCTACTTTGTAAGCATATTGTTCATAACCAACAATTGTCACATTACCAGCAGCATCTGTCTGTGTAATTGGGCGACGAACGATAACTGGCACACCACCAACTGAAGCACTGCTTTGAATAGCAGCGATAGTGTGATCAGCAAGTGGAGTGTTCAAGATAAGGTTTGTAACCCATTGACCTTCCACAGGAGTTACTGTTGCTTCACCAATCATTGGCTGACCATAACGGCTAGGAGCAAATTCTGAAAGTGAGGAGCGGATCTTCATGTTAGAACCATCAGTCTGACGGTCAGCATAGAAGAAGTGCAAGTGGTGCCAGGAACCATCTGTCCAAGAACCATCTGGACCGAGGTTACAGTTTTCACCAGGAGCAACATTTGCAGAAAGTGGTTCACCAGGATGGCAACCATGAGAATTCATAGACAAGAAGTCCATGTCTGCTTTACCAGGAGCGGCCAAGTGAGTACCACCAAGGTCAACAGCCAAAACACCATCTACGAAAATCCACATGTCATCGTCACCAGCGAATTCAAAGACTTCGCCTGCACCTTTTTTATACTTGAACTTTGCGTATCCCATCATGGTAAAACCATAGTTACGCAAATGACGAGAACCTAAAGCACCATTTGCCTGAGCGGCAGCCATTGCAGCACCTGGAACCTTTGGACCACCATTGGCCAACCAGGCATTACAAAGACCAGAGGTATTAGCACCTGTATAATCAGCCTGAGTGCTTGCATACTGATACTGGTATGGAGGACAGAAAATGGACAAAGACTGTGGACCATACTGGTCAGAACCATCTAAAGAACCACCCCAGTTATTGGCACCATCAACAACATCAAGCGGGAAGTAGCCACCGTTATTCCAGTTGTAGTCCACTTCGTAAATATTGATTTGATTAGGTACTTCTGGAAGTTGCAAAACAGTGTTTGTTCTTTTGGTATTACCAGTAAACCATTGTTCAAAATACTGGTTATCGCAAGCGTTACGATTCTTGACAATGACTGGTTCATACATCATGTCTTCGCCAGCAACAGGGAATTGAAGGTAAGTTTGCACCATACCAGGGGTTATATATACAGCGTCTTCCCACATCATGCCACAAGAAGCTTCGTGAGAATAACCACGCCATTTGCCACCATTACATTCACCATACTTAACTGGTACACCTGCAGAAACCTTACTTTTCAAATAAGGTGGCAAGGTGGAAAGATTCTGGAATACAGCATTATTGATTGGCCAGCCATCGGTACCTAATTGCACACCCAATGTTGGATTATCTTTGTTACCGCAACCCCAAGTTGCATTATCTGCACGTTTATTTACCCAGTTAGGGTCATCTGTAAAACCAGGATAAACCCAAGAGCCGTTCAAATTAACAGAAGCTTCCTGAGAAAAGTTTTCAAAGTCTGGGTGAGTTACTTCAAAGTCGCGAATGATAATATCCAATTCGGCAACCTTTGCTACAGGGGCTTGAGCAGAAACAATCCCAAAAGCTCCTAACAGAGCTAATGATGGAACAAAAAATCTTTTATACATAGCTACTCCATCCGATTTTTGAGCGGATATAATAATTCTGCCTAAATATACACACTTTCTATTAAGAATGGCCTGAACTTTTTTGCAAAATTGAGTAAAAAATCATTTATTGCACTTTTTAGTGACTAAAACGAGGTATTTTTATCTTGTCCGGCAAGTCTTTGTTAAAAGAATTTTTACATTTCGCAGTTTGCTTTGCGTTTCTATCACTTTTTTTCAAAATTTACTTTCAAAATATTTTTCGAACCAATAAAAAAAATAGAGAATACATATTCTTTTTAAACGACTTATAAAAAAAATCTTATCTTTATTCTCGTTTTGTTCCTTTAAAGGATTTTTTATGAAACCCGGAAAAACTGAATTACGCTTGAATGCTGCGATTGAAAATCGCGGAGCGTTATTTGCTGTGCTTTTAGACCCAGATACATCTGACGATTCTGCTCTTTTAAAATCTGGCACTATGGCGGCAGAAAATGGAGCGGATTTGATTCTTGTGGGTGGTTCATTTCTTGGGAATTTTTCTTTACCTCGCCAAGTAGCCGCATTAAAAGCAGAATTGGATTTACCTGTGGTTTTATTTCCTGGTGGAGCCTCTCAGGTTGTTCCTGGTTTTGATGCCATGCTATTTATGACACTTGTAAGCGGTCGTAATCCTAATTACTTGATTGATGAACAAGTGCGTGGTGGTGCTTTAGTTAAAGCTTTAAATATGGAAGCCATTCCAACGGCCTACCAACTTATTAATAGCGGAAAACGCACAACGGTTGAATACATAAGTGGAACAACTCCTGTGCCTGCAAACAAACCTAAATTAAGCATGGTTAATTCTATTGCAGCTGAATTAATGGGTATGCGTTATGTTTATTTAGAAGCCGGTAGCGGAGCTGAAGAACCTGTTCCGGTTGAACATATTGCTTATACTCGAAAGGCTACTGAAATGACTATCATTACCGGTGGCGGCATTAAAGACCCACAAACTGCTGCTGTCCGAGTTGCTGCTGGTGCACAAATTATTGTGACAGGAACGCTTTGGGAAAAAGTTTCTGACCCAGTTTTATTGAAAGAATTTGCTTCTGCTATTCACGTAAAAGGTTAATTGATAACAGATTGCTTCACTCTTTTAGAGTTCGCAATGACAAGTTGCGGGCAAGTGTAGAACTGGCAAGGAGATTGCTTCTGTCACTACGCTCCATCGCAATGACAAAAAGCTCGTGACAAGAACCGCGCGGGCAAGTGTAAAGATGCGAAAAAGAGCGGTGTGAGCGAGAGTAGCCGAGAGGGTAGCGGAAAATGGCTTTGTGAAACATGAACAAAGCCAGTTGAAGCGAGGGAGAGACTTCTCCCCTTTTTATAAAATTACTTTATCGAATGAATTTGCTGCATTTCTTCGGGTGTTCTTGAAAGGACATCCCAATCGCCGCGTTTCAGAATTTTATACGCATAACCTTGCTCTGTTAAGAACAACTGGCGATTCATAGCAAATTCTTGTTCTTTGGAATCTTGGGTGACAATGCTGTAGAAATGAGCTTCGCCTCCGTCACTTTTAGGGCGAAGGACGCGACCAAGACGCTGGGCTTCTTCTTGACGGCTACCGAAAGTTCCAGAAATCTGAATGAGAACGTTGGCATCTGGCAAGTCTATGGCAAAGTTTCCTACTTTGGAAATCATTAAATTTTTTAATTTGCCTTTTCTAAAAGCATCGTATAAAACATCGCGTTCTTTGTTTGGCGTTTTACCTGTGATTAAAGGAATGTTCAATTCTTCGGAAAGCGCCGTTAGTTGTTCTATGTATTGCCCGATAATTAAAATGCGGTCGGTTTCTTTTGCATAATAACCAAGCAGCCTTTTTACTATGTCTGTTTTTTCTGGATTGGTGCTTGCAATTGTGATTTTTTCCCGAACACTTGCTAATGCATATTTCATTTTTAATTCTGCATTCATAGGTATGCGGATTTCGTTGCATTCTGCTTTGGCTATCCAACCCTGGCTTTCAAGATCTCGCCATGGAATATCGTATTTTTTAGGACCAATTAAAGAAAATACTTCTGTTTCTTTTCCGTCTTCACGGACAAGTGTTGCTGTAAGACCTATGCGCCTTGTGGCTTGCATTTCAGCGCTTAAACGAAATACTGGCGCCGGAAGCAAGTGCACTTCGTCATAAATCATTAAGCCCCAATGTTGAGCACTGAATAACGGGAAATAAGAGAGTTCTTTTGGTTCTTCTTTTTCTTCGTTGTCATCTGTTTTTTTAGGAGTGCGTTTTCTTTGCGTTAAGATTTGATATGTCGCAATAGTGACAGGGCCTATTTCTTTGACTTCACCTGAATATTCTTTTACTTGGTCTTCTGTTAAAGTGGTTTTGTCTAATAATTCTCTTATCCATTGCCTTGATGCAGAAACGTTTGGAGTGAGAATCAATGTTTTTGTCTGGATTAATGCCATTGTTGCCATACCAATGACTGTTTTTCCAGAACCACACGGCAAAACAATCACCCCAGAACCGCCCTTTTCAGAACCCGAAGCGTAAAAAATCTGAGCGGCTTCTTTTTGGTAATGGCGTAGTTCAAAAGGGTTTCCGGAAAGTGTTGTTTCTCTGAGTTTTAATGGTAATGGGTCTCCAACTGTATAACCTGCTAAATCTTCTACAGGAAATCCGGCTAAAGTTAAAGCCATTTTGATATGACCGCGACGTTCGGCATTTACAATAGCGGATGTGCTTGATAATTTTTTTTCAATAAATGGAGTAATTTCTTTTAATTGCGAAATTTCCATAAAGGCGACAGGATCTTCTGAACTTAAAATCAATTGGTTATTTTCAAAACGCAATTGGAGTAAGCCATAACGGCCCATGTAATCTTCGATTTCTGTCAGAACAGAAACGGGTATCGGGTATTTACTTTGCGATTCTAAGCGTTCTTCGATATCTTTTGCTGTTAAACCGGTTGCCGCCGCATTCCAAAGAGATAAATGAGAAATGCGATAAGTATGTAAATGCTCGGGACTTTTTACAAGTTCTGTAAAAGGAGCAATAGCATCACGTGCAGATTCATAATTAGGATTATGGATTTCTACAAGTATTTCAAGATTACTTTGAACAATTATGGCACCATTTGGATTCATAAAGACCATATTTAGAAAATTTTAGGAAAAGAAACGATTTTAAACTAGAAGTTCATAAAAAAAGTCTAGTACTGAGACTAGACTTGAGAGCCACCCAGCGGACTTGAACCGCCGACCTGCTGATTACGAATCAGCTGCTCTACCAACTGAGCTAGAGTGGCATAGCGACAAATTTAGAACAATCATGTTGAATGTCAAGGGGAGAAAATGAAAATGCCCTTGTAGATTTATATATTTGAGACATTCTTATTTTCAAGAGGATTTTATGGCTTCCCTAGTAGTTGTTGATTATGGTGCAGGTAATTTAACTTCTGTTGCTAATGCTTTGACTTACATAGGTGAAAAACCTATCGTTAGCTCTTCGCCAGAAGAAATTCGATTGGCCGACAGACTGGTGTTTCCCGGTGTTGGCGCTGCACGTTCTGCTATGGAAGTTCTAATAAATAAAGGTATTGGCGAAGCAATTGCCGAAGTTGTGCAAAAAGGAAATCCGGTGCTTGGAATTTGCATTGGTTGCCAAATTATCTTAGATGAAAGTGAAGAAGATGGTGGAGTTAAAACACTTTCACTTTTACCAGGTAAAGCCGTTCGTTTTCAAAACGAACCTGGTATAAAAATCCCGCACATGGGTTGGAATCAAGTTTACTGGACAAAAGAACACGATTTATTTAAAGGAATTCCTTCTGGTAGTGAATTCTATTACGTTCATTCTTACCACCCTTCTGTTAAAGAAGAATTTGCTTTTGCAAAAACAACTTACGGTACACAAACTTTCCCAGGTGTTGTCGGTAAAGAAAATTTAATGGCTGCTCAATTTCATTTAGAAAAAAGTGGCGATGTTGGTCTTCGTTTTTTAAAGAACTTTTGTGCTTGGGGTTAATGCTTATAATTAAGGTTGAATTATGATTTCAGAAAATGATTTACAAGAAGTCCAGAACAAAACTCTCACAGAACAAATTGAACGTATTGAAAATCTTCTTGAAGGGAAAAACTGCCCTCGTGCGTTTGAACTTTCTCTTTTACTTGCGCTTAAAATGGCAAAAGAATTACAAGATGGCAAAGAACTCGGCTCTGAATCTGGAGAAATGGTTGCTACTTGGACAGAACTCTACCCTGCTTCTATTGTAGAAGAAGCCATTATCGGCGCGAAAGAATTTTTACTCAATCCATCAAGGCTTGCTGACAAAATCAAAGAAACTCTTTTAAACGCTAAGGAAGAAAAAGATGAAACAAAAACTTCCTGATTTAAGAGCTGCTATTGATATCGGAAGTCATAGTTGCATTCTTTTGATTGCAGCTTTTGAAACCGATGAAAATGGCAAAGAAAAACTCGTTCCAAAAATTCAAAAAGTTGAAGTTTGTAGACTTGGTGAAGACATTTATGAATCAGGAAAAATTTCTGCAGAAAGGCAAAATGAACTTTCAAGAATTCTTTCCCGATTCCGCTCAGATGTTCATGCACTTGGGGCTGAAATAAATGAAGCCGTGGCTACAGAAGCTATGCGTAAAGCAGAAAATTCCGAAGAAGTTTTAAATTCTATAGAAAAAGCCCTTTGGAAAAGACCTCGCATTATTTCTGGCGAAGAAGAAGCTTCTTATACATACCGAGCTGTTACTGAATGGCATGGAGAAGACATTGTCACAATAGATATTGGTGGCGGTTCTACAGAACTTTGCTTTCAAAAAAAATCCATATCTATTCCTGTTGGAGCTCTTTTACTTTTCAAAAAAATGGGCGCTGTCCCTGGGCCTGAATATAAAGCGTTTGCTAAAGAAACTTTAAAAAATAATCCGGTTAAAGCATTCGCGAAAAAAAGTGTTTTTCTGGTTGGTGGAACGGCAACTGCTTTGGCTATGGTCTTTTTGAATATTCCTCAGTTTGATTACGAAAAACTTGAAGGCATTGAAATGACTTTGAATGATTTAGAAATGACTATTACGCGCATTGTAAATCTTTCAAAGGAATTACGCTCAGCTTTACCTGGATTAGGTGGTAGCCGAAGTGATGTTATCATTTGTGGTCTTTATTGGCTACGTTCTCTTTTAGAAAGGCTTCACGTTGAAACGTTCCGCATAAGCACTGCTGGTTTACGTTTTGGTATTTTATACCCTCCACAAGAAGAAATTCTAGAACCTGAAAAACCTAAAAGAAAATTTCCATTCCAAAAAAAGAATCTTACACCTGAAGTTCAAGTGGAGGCAGAACATGCGGCTGAATAAATTCATTTCTTTGTGTGGTTTTGCTTCTAGGCGAGCAGCAGATGAACTCATTAAAGAACAAAAAGTTTCTGTGAATGGAGAAATCGTTCAAGACCTTGGGCGACAAGTTCAAGAATCAGACTTAGTTGAAATTGAAGGCAAAAAACTTTCTTTGCCACAAAAGACAACTGTTATTGCTTTTCATAAACCAGCAGGTTGCGTTTGCACTTGCAAAGACCCACAAAAAAGACAAACTGTTTATGATTTTTTACCTCCAGGTTATAAAGGTTTGAAATACATTGGCCGACTTGATTTACAAAGTCGCGGCTTATTACTTTTTACAGATGACGGCGAACTCGCTCATAGACTTACTTTACCGAAATATAAAATTCTAAGGCATTACCTTGTCTGGACAGATTCTCCTGTAAAAAAATCCGACGCTGAACAATTGATTGAAGGTATTGATCTTGAAGACGGCATTAAAGGTTTTGCTGAAGCTGTGTTCTTTGAAGAGGGCTGCATAGAACTTGTTCTTTCTGAAGGTAAAAACAGAGAAATACGAAAAATGATGGCAGCAATTGGATATGAAATTGGAGATTTGCAGCGCATTGCTTATGCTGACATTGATTTAGGCGATTTAGCTAGCGGTGATTACCGCGAACTTTCAGACAAAGAAATTCAATTGCTAAAAAAATCTTGTGGCCTTTAATGAAACGCACTTTATACATTGGCGACGTTCATGGTTGTGCTTACGAACTAGAAAGCATTATTGATGCTTTTGGTTTTGTTGAAGGAAGTGATTCACTTTACCAGACTGGCGATATTATCAATAAAGGCCCGGATATGCTTCGCTGTTTTTCTCTTATTGAAAAATTTGGAATAAAAACAGTTCGAGGAAACCACGAAGAACACTTGATTCACATGATGGAATCTGATGAATCTTCTTGGACTGAAAAACAAAAACAGAGGTTTGCCCGCTTGCCAATGAACGATTGGCAATATATTTACCAAACTGTTAAAAAGTGGCCTCTTTATCGCGATACACCATTTGCCCTTTTAGTTCATGCAGGTCTAGAACCTGGCAAAAAAAATCTTGATGAGATGTCTCCTAAAGTTTTACTTTCAATCAGAGAGTGGAACGGCAAGCCTTGGTTTGAGCAAGTTTCATGGGAAAAACCAGTTATTTTTGGACATTGGGCTAAAATGGGACTTGTTCAAAAACCAAATTTTATTGGCCTTGATTCCGGTTGCGTTTATGGTAAAGCTTTAAGTGCTTATTGCCCCGAAGAAGATAAATTTTATTCTATCCCAGCTAAACGAGTTTATTCGCCTGTAAAGAAAAGTATTGAAACGGCAACGGAAGCGCCTTGTCTTTTCCCTGAAGAGCGTAAAGAGAGTTCTTCTGAATCAGCATATTATCGTGAAATAAATGTTCTTGCCCCCGATTTAATAAAAGAATGGGGAAATTCTGTTGGCTAAAAAACATAAGTCCCTTGCAAAGCAAGGGACTTAAGTACCTCCGGCGCGATTCGAACGCACGACCGACTGCTTAGAAGGCAGTTGCTCTATCCAACTGAGCTACGGAGGCGAATGCCTCTTTTGAGGTGGTTCAAATATAACCAAAAACAAGGATTGCGTCAAATTACCTGAGATGAAAGGGTAAAAATTTCTCTTGTTTTTCTTTTTAAAGAAATGCATGCCTTTTGAGAGACTGGCAAAATTTTATATGGTATGAATTTTCTTGCATTCGTTCTAACTGATGATTTTTGCCCAAATTTTTCCGTTAAGGATAGATGCCGCTTGCGGTTCGGAGAGCATGCTCTCTGAACGGAAAAATCGGAGCGCTTGCGCTCCGATTTTATACCGCGATAGCCTGACCCTGGCTTGTTGACTTGTATGCCTAATTTTTATGCCAGGGAAACGGCCTTATTTTCCAAACCACTTGGAAGAAATTTCTGCGAATTTGCCATCAGCTTGCATGGCTTTTAAAACCGCATTGACTGTGTCGCGCAAGGCTTGGTCTTTTTTGCGGAAACCGATTGCATAGACTTCGTCAGAGAGACCTTCTTCTAAAACGGTGTAGTCTTTTTCGTTTGTGACAATCCAGTATTTTGCAACAATTTCATCTAAGAATACGGCGTCAACTCCGCCTTTTTCTAAATCCATGAGAGCAGTTTGGTTGTCGTCAAATGGAACGATTTCTTTGGCAGCTTTGCCTGCTTCTGAAGCATCTAACAATTTTTGTGCGGTTGAACCATTCTGGACGGCAATTTTTTTGCCTTTGAGAGATTCAAGATTGGCTAGTGCTTTGTCTTTTACAGTGAATATCATTCTGTTTTTAAGGTATGGGTCGCTTAAGTTCATGGCTTTTGCGCGGGCGCTATCAACACTCATGCCATTCCAAATGCAATCAATTTTGCCGGTGTTTAATTCTTGTTCTTTAGCGTCCCAAGAAATTGGTTGGGTTTTGAGTTCTATGCCTAAACGGGCGCAAACTTCTTTTGCTAAGTCTATGTCAAAACCGATGATGTTGTTTTCTTTGTCACGGAAACCCATTGGTGGGAAACTGTCATCTAAACCTAATACAAAGACTCCGGCCGTCTTTACTTTGTTAAAAGATTCGTCTGTTTCAACTTTTTGAGTTTCATTTTTAGCTTCGTTACAAGCTGAAAGCATAATTGTACAAGCTAATAATGCAAACAATTTTTTCATGATAAACTCCTTGATTTTAAATTCCTATGTAAATATAAGAAAGCTTTAATGAAATTCTCTTGCATTTTTTTTCTTTATACAAAAATGCCACGGATTTTCTCCATGGCATAGTATTTTATCGTTCTTTACGGTTATTTTGTTGCACAAGCTTCGTATGTATCCGGGTTTTTGGCAAGGAATGATTTTACCAGTTCACCAGATGGTGTGAATACTAAAGTATCAAGGGTTGATTCATTGGCAAATGCTGCAGACCCTTCGTTGATTCTTGATGCTGACCAGTTAGCAGAAGATAATTTGTATTCATCCATCCAATCTTGCCAGACTTGGTTCTTTTCTGGGTCTGGAGTGCCTTTACCATCTGCAGTTCCTGTTCCCCACTCGCTAACAAATATTGGAAGTCCGCCCTTGATTGCTTTTTCTGCATTGCCACGTTCCCATTTGCCGTGGGTGCCTGCGTAATAATGGAATGTATAAGCTACGTTATGTGCTGGGTCTTCTACTTCATTTCCAATAGCTACATGTGGTTTTTGGTCCCAGTTCGGATTGCCAACCAAGATTAAGTTGTCTGAATACTGACGGATTACAGCTATTATCTGGTTTGCGTATTCACGGATTTCAGTCCATGGTTGGGATTTTGGTTCATTAAAAATTTCAAAAATTACGTTATCATAACCACCATAAGCTTCTGCCACTTCGGTGAAAAATTGTGTAGCTTCTGCTAATTGGTTTGTTGCTGTGTGAGAATGCCAGTCAATAATGACGTAAATATCATTTTTTACCGCCGCTTCTACTGCATTCTTAATAAGTTCTCGTTGGGCTTCAGGCTCTTTAATATAACCAGAGATTCCTCCCCAGTTTTCTGTTGTTCCAATAGCTAAACGAACCACTTCTGCCTTCATTTGGCGAACGATAGTAGAAATTCCAGCAACGCTATAGTACATAGTAGCTCTGTCAAGTAAGCTCCAGTAAAGGCTCATTCCTCGTAATTGGACTTCGTTTCCGGCAGAAATTCCTTTACAAGCACCATAAATATGACCAATTCCATCAACTTGTCCAGCTTGCAATTGTCCATACTGACTTACCGGACCCACTCTATCTGCTAGGGAAATATCTTTTTCAATTATGTCCACCGTGATTGAATTGTCGCCTTCACATCCAAAAAACGCGAACATGCCTAAAGATACTATTCCAAGTATTTGGCCAAATTTCATAATTTTCTCCATTTTTTAAGCCTGTGCACAAAAATTACTCTATTTTGATTTAAAAAAATCAAACTTTTTTATTTATTCTGTTTACAAATGACTACAATTTTATCAAAGATTTTTTTCTTATACAAACTAATTTATTTAGTTTTAATTTACTATGAAAAAAAGAACCATTTTATTCCTAGCTCTTGGCTTGGCTGCAACACTCCAAGCTCAAAATGCTGCTCCTGAGCAAGCAGCTTCCCCCACTCCTCAAGCAAACCAAACTGCTGTGACGGAGCAAAAATCAACCTCTGACTCTGCTGCTGTTGCACAAGTTGCTCCAGATTCTGCAAAAGCAACAACCGTTGCTGTAGATTCTAGTGTAACTGCTGCTCCTAATGCTAGTGCTGATTCAGCAACTGTTGCTAGTGCACCTGCTGATTCGCCTAAAAAAGAAGCTTTGCCTGTAACAGATACTGTTCTTGTCGCACAAGCACCTGCTGATTCTGCCGTAAAGCCAGTTGCTGATACAACTACTGCAGCGGTTCAAGCTCCTGCTGATTCAGCTAAAGCTCCTACTGACTCTGCTTTAGTAAAACAAGAACCGAAAGCAGATTCTTCTGTAGCACAAGTTCTTGCTGATTCTGCAAAAGCTCCTGTTGATTCTGCTTTAGCAAAACAAGAAAAAGCAAAGGTCGCAAAAGCTCCTGCCAATAAGTTAGGTGAAATCGTTCATGGGAACGCTTATAATACAGTCGGTAACGAAGCTGCTGCTGCAACTATTGGAAGTAATTTGAATTCTCCTCATAGAATGCATGGTTCTAAATTGGTTTATTTTGACCCAATTGCTGAACAAGGCGTTCTTGCTTTTGGTAATTCATTGACCTATTTCCTTTCTTTCAGCAATGAAAACAATCTTGGCCTTTTAAGTGCTGGTATGGCTTTTGGCAAGTTTGGTTTTGCTATTGATTATGCAATGGCTAAAGCTTGGCGTTATACAGACCATGCTGATGGCACTTCTGAAACAGAAAAAAATACCGCTGCTGGGTCTATTGTCGGCGCTGAAGCTTCTATGAATTTTGGTTCTTTTGATTTAGCTATTGCCGGGCATTACCAAACCCCATACGGAAACGCTCTCTTGAGCCTTCCGCACTCCGAACAAGAATATGATGCTTGGGCTGCTGATGGTTACTTAGGCCTTTCTTATAGTGGTGATCTTATCTATTGGACTTTAGGTGTTGGTGCTGTCAGAAACGATGCTAAGTTCAAATCCAGCGTTTCAGAAATTAAAGTGATTGATGGTCAAACTTATTTAGCTACTACAAAAACAACTATTTCTGATACTCTTTCAAATATTGAAATTCTCCCAGAATTCAGCATTGGTGCAACAGCATTGTCTTCTGAAAATGCAAATGTTTACCTTGGTTTAAATGCCGCTGGTGCTGTCGTTGTATTTGATGAAATCACAGGCATCAATGATAGACATCATGAAGCAGTATTGCTTCTTACACCAAATATTCTTGGTGAAGTGATGCTCAGCAAATACTTTATGGCTTTCGGTGGGGCTAGTTATAATTGGGTAGCGGCTCAATATTCCGACCGCGAACTCAATAACGAAGCAAACAAGACCATTTTAACAGCCACTAATTCTACAACAGTTAACTTGGGTGCTCGTTTTGAGTATGGTCCTGCAGCCATTGAATTAGCTTTTGAAAAGACATTCTTACAAAACCCATTTGGCGCATTTTCTAGCACCGATGGTATTGTAACATCTCTTGGTGCATTCATTAACTTCTAATCAAGTTAAAGCAACAAAAAAAAGTCTGCCTTAAAGGCAGACTTTTTTTGTTTTTATGGAGCTAAGGAGATTCGAACTCCTGACCCCTTGCATGCCATGCAAGTGCTCTACCAACTGAGCTATAACCCCGCGTGCAAACAAAGAGAGAAAATAAACGCTACTTTGTCAAGGGTTGGCTCAAAAGATTTAGCAAAAACTATGGCAAAAAAATTAAGCTACAGTTTCAATTGTAACAGATTCAATTAAAACGTCTTCGTATGGTCTATCACTTCTGTCAGTTTTAACACCTGCAATAGCATCCAATACATCAAAGCCTTCATAAAGCTGGCCAAAAACAGTATAACCATCAGAAGGACCGCCATCTTCTGGGTGATCTAAGAAATGAGTCCCTTCTTCTGGGTGAACAATGTAAAACTGGCTACCAATAGAATGAGGCATAGCTGTTTTTGCCCAAGCCACGGCTCCACGAATATGAGAAAGACGAATATCATATTTATCGCCAATTGTTGAACCAGGACCTTTTGCCGCATGACCACCAGTACCATTTCTACGTGTAAAATCGCCACCTTGAATCATAAAGCCACTGATAATTCTGTGGAAAGGGGCATTTTCATATTTCCCTTGCTTTGCAAGTTCAATAAAGTTTTCAGCAGCAACGCCAACAATTTCTGGGAAAAGACGAATTTTCATTGTCCCAAAATTTGTTTTCATAATGGCTATGGTTTCGCCACTTACAGGTCTGTCTTTTTGTCTAAACATAAAAACTCCATCGTTTCGGTTTTACCTTAATATAATTAAGAATTTTATTTTTTTTCAAACTATTCAACTTTTTCTGTTTCATTTTCTAAATCTTTTCGCCACCAAAAACATTTTAATTCATTTAAAACATCGTCATAATCTTTCATAGTAAAAGTTTTTTCACCCTTAATTAAAATAGTATAAGTTATTGAATCAAAGGTTTTATACACATTTGTATCACGAAACCCATTTCGTAAATAAAAACGATGCCGTCTTTTTCTTTGTTCTTGATTTTCACATATCTGCGTCGGAGATTCCATATCAAGAATAAGTGATTTTGTACTATATTCTCTTATTAATTGAGTAAGAATCTGCTGTCCAAATCCTTTTCCTCGAAAATCTTTACGCACCGCAAAATACCAAAACCAATCAAAATTTTTTGCAGGGAAAACAATCGTAAACCCAAGAATTTCTGACTGTTCGCATGCGTCTTGATAATAGACAACAAAATCCAACGACATTTCCCCTACTAATTGTATAAGTCTATCGTAAGGTATTTGCTCTTCTTTTGGAAACGCTTCTTCGTAAAGCTCTTGGAGCCCTTCTATATGTTCATTTGCTTTGAGTTTTCTAAAACGCATTAAGAAATTAAACTAGTTTCCTTCTATGCAACGAACTGAATAACCATGATTTTCCCCTGGAGCAAGTTGACGCACCATTTTATCAGACATACGCCCCATAGACCAGAGCCAAATCGTTTTATTTCTGCCATTTTGAGCAGACCAGAAACCAGCATATTCTCCCATACCTTCGTATTTAAACATTTTGGTTCCAATCATTTTACGATAACCAGAAGAAAATACCGTAAAGCCATATTCATCGGTACCACCACCACCTTGCCAACCAGTTGTGGCTTTCATCTTTGAAGCAAAAGCTTCGCAATTCTGAACGCCATCATAACATTTGGTCAAACCAGTCAACATATCAGTCCATTCTCTGTCACGCGGTAAATGCCAACCTGGAGGGCAAGCTTTTTTCGCACCTGCTAATGTATAAAGGCGCCCACTTCTTAAACAATAAGAGTCCTGATCTTCATAACACCAAGATTCACCATCTACTTTAAAATTGGCATTTTGTGCAAACCATTTACGCCCTTCAATATCAATTATGCGATACATTTGACCATCTCTAGGGTCTTTAAACATAGTAGAAGCTTCTCGAATCAACGCACGTTTTTCTTGTTCTTGTTGACGGAATTTGGCAAGTTCTTCACGTTCAGAAGCTTCTTTCTTTTCAAAAACTAAATTCCAATATTTTTGAGCTTCTTTATTTGAAAATTTAACCCGAAGTTTACGAATGGCATAAAGTTCTTCATCACAAGCCAAATCAACGCCTTTAACTTCAACAATCAATTCTTCATTATCAAAAAGTTTTGGTTTATTAAAACAAGAAATCCACACTTCTTTCGTTTGGTTACAAACTCCATAAAAACCTTTTTCCACTTTATCAGAAGAAACCTGAATTTCACCTGAAACAGTAAAATCAAAATTATCGCCTTTAACTTTAAAAGCGAGTGGTTGTTTTTCACCATAATGCTGGTATTTCATAAAACGAATATTGCCTTCTATTTTGGCACTTAAATATTCACCTTGACCTTCTTCGCCAAAAATAGCATCCCAAGATTTTTGCGGAGCAGCAAAAAGTAAACCGGTCATAGCTAATAGTAAAAAGAGTATTTTCATTTTAGTCATAATAACCTCTAATTTTTTGTATTCTCCAAAAGATATATTGCGGCTTCTTTTGCAAAATAAGTCCAAATAAAACGAGCCCCAGCACGTTTAATAGAAAGCAAAGATTCAAGCACAACGGCTTTTCTATCAAGCCAACCATTTTGAGCTGCTGCTACAATCATAGCATATTCTCCGCTAACCTGGTAAGCAGAAACCGGAATATCAAACGTATCAGCCACTTTTGAAAGGACATCTAAATAAGGCAAGGCCGGTTTGACCATAACCGCATCAGCTCCTTCTTCTATATCTAAGCTCACTTCAAGCATAGCTTCTCTTACATTAGCTGGGTCCATCTGGTATGTTTTCTTATCACCTGCTTTCGGAGCACTACCTAAAGCATCTCTGAATGGACCGTAAAATGCAGATGCATACTTTGCACTATAAGCCATGATACTTGTATTTTCTAAACCCGCACCATCTAAAGCTTCGCGAATCGCTCCAATACGACCATCCATCATATCAGATGGGCAAACAAAATCAGCGCCCGCTTTTCCATGACTGACAGCCATTTTACAAAGGACTTCAACAGTTTCATCATTTAAAATCTCACCGGTTGCTGAAACAATTCCATCATGACCTTCTGCATTAAACGGATCTAACGCTACATCTGTCATCACTAACAACTGAGGAAATTTTTCTTTTATCTGCCGAACAGCTCTTTGCACTAACCCATCGTCTGCATAAGAAAGAGTAGCTTTAGAATCTTTAAGTTCTTCTGCTATCGCCGGAAACGGAGCAATAGCTAAAATTCCTAACTTAACAACCTCTTCTAGTTCACTCAATAAAACGTCTATCGTTTTTCTTGTAATGCCTGGCATAGAAGGAATTTCTTCTTCTTTATTATTTCCATCCATTATAAAAACTGGGTAAACAAAATCAGAAACTGAAAGTTTTGTTTCTGAAAGCATTTCTCTAACTGCTTTTGATTTTCTATTCCGACGAGGACGACGAGTCAAAGGTAAAGAAAATTCTTGCATATTTATTCCTTTATTGAGTGCAGCCACTATCACAACGATTCAAACGGAAACGCATCTGTTGAAACATAACACCTTTTTGATATTTTCTGTAATAACCATGACGCATTCCTTTGAAAAAATCCATTTCTTCTTTTACTAAACCTTTTGAATCAAATAATCTAGCCTTGCCTTCTAGTTCTCCGTTTTTATAAACAAGAGATTCGCGTTTTACTCCTAAAGAATCCCATTTTTCAGAAAGTCCGTTTAAAATTCCCTGATTGTATAATTCTCGACTTTCTAATTTACCATTTTCAAAAAATTTTTCAGAGAAGCCTTCTTCTAAATCATTTTTGTAATTCACTTTTTCTCGAACTTTTCCAGATGGGTAATATGAAAGGAATAACCCTTCCATTTTCCCATCTTTGTAAGGCACCTGAATCATCAATTTTCCATCGGTATTATAAGACATCGATAAGCCTTCACGAACACTTGTTCCTTTTTTTACAGTATAGCTTCTTGCAAGCGAACCATCACCATAAGTCGTTTTTATGGTATCTAATGGTTCTAAAGCGAAAAGAGGAATCGCTAGAATTAGAAATATTAAAGTTTTTTTTACCATCATTTCACAAATAAATTTAACAAATCTCTAAAGATAATCTATCTTGTGGGGGCTTATGCGCATAACTTTTCTAAATCCTCCATTTCACCCGATGTTTAGCCGGGAATCTCGCAGCCCTTGCGTGACTAAATCTAGTACGCTTTATTGGCCGATGTTTTTAAGCTATGCTGCTGGTTCTGCCGAAGCAGAAGGACACGAGATTCAGTTAATTGACTCTCCGGCAATGAGTTTGAACCTGCAAGAAACTATTGAAAAGATTAAACCCTTTTCACCAGAACTTTTTATTGTAAGCACTAGCACCCCAAGTATTCTAAATGATTTAAAAGTTGTTAAAGCTTTAAAAGAAACCTTTAACGTTCCTGTTGCTATTATGGGAACTCATGCAAGTGCTGAGCCCCTTGAAAGCCTTGAAATGGAAAGTGCTTTAGATTATTGCATTATTGGCGAAGCTGATAGAACCGTCTGTAAACTAGCTTCTCTCATTGAAGGTAAAATTCAAAATGCCAATGAAATATCTGGTCTTGCTTTTAGAAAAGAAGATGGTTCTATAGACTTTCAGCCAGAAGGCCCTAAAATTGAAAATTTAGATTCTCTCCCATGGGTCAGTAAAGTTTACCACAAGCACCTTTATTCTTGTTATAAACGTTATTTCTATGGAGCAAACCTTAATCCACTTATTGTCATTCTTTCTGGTAGAGGTTGCCCGAACCGTTGTAGCTATTGCGTTATTCCACAAACCATCAATGGACACGTTTTCCGTAAACGCTCTCCCAAAGATGTTGTTGACGAGTTAGAATTTATCTTAAATAACTTTGAGGATTTAGGCGAAGTCTTTTTTGAAGACGATACTTTTACCGCAGATCCAAAACACGTCCGAGCTATTTGTGAACTGATTCTTGAACGCAAATTAAAAATCACTTGGAGTTGTAATGCCAGAGCCGATGTGCCGCTTGATTTATTACAACTTATGAAAAAAGCAGGCGCCCGAGAAATGTGCGTTGGTTTTGAAAGTGCAAGTCCTGAAGTTCTAAAAAATATCCGCAAAGGTGTAAAAAACACTGACAAAGCCATAGAATTTGTAAAAAATGCTCGCAAAGCAAATTTACTTGTTCATGGTTGCTTTATGGTGGGTAACCCAGGAGATACTCCAGAAACTCTCCGCATGACGCTTGATTATGCTAAAAAACTTTCTCCAAATACAGCGCAGTTCTACCCCATTATGGCATATCCAGGAACAGAAGCTTATAAAGAGGCTTTAGAAAGTGGAGCTTTGCAAACAAAAGACTACAACCAATGGCTAGATAAAGATGGTTTCCACAGAACCACTATCCAACGCGGAGAACTATCAAGCCAAGATCTTGTTGATTTTTGTGACAAAGCAAGACGTGAATTTTATTTACGTCCTTCATACATTTTGCGCCAAGGCATTATGTCTATAAAAAATCCTAGAGAACGTTATCGCGTTTTACGTGGTTTTAAAACTCTTGTAAAGCATTTGTTCAGAAAACATGGTTCTCTTGCGCCTGTTGCAAGACAAGCCCCGACAAATAAAGCTTGATTATTCCTAAAATTTTAAAATAAACGGGTATAAAAACCTGTTTATTTTAAGGTTTTGTAGTAAAAGAAATTACCATATATTTTTCATTCTTTTTTCCACTCTCATTTACTATCAAAACCGTTTATTTTAAAATAAAATAAGCATTTTTACAGATAAATCTGATTGTTTTTTAGCGTTCATTTTGTTTAATTTGTATGTAAAAGACCGATTTTTTTTAGCTTGCCTGTCTTTACAAACAAATTTTATTTTTTATCTTTGGCTTGAAACTTTTATTATGAGGTAATTATCATGGCAACCGCAATTCGTCTTTCACGTTTTGGCAAGCGTCATTCTCCTATCTATCGTGTAGTTGTTATCGATAGCCGTAAAGCTCGCGATGGTCAATTTATCGAACAGGTTGGTTTTTATAACCCAAATATGAAAACTCCTGAAGTACATTTTGAACAAGAAAAAGTTTTGAAATGGCTTTCTACAGGCGCTCAACCTTCTGACACTGTTAAATCTTTGCTCCGCAAATCTGGTATTCTTGATTTGTTCCACGAAATGAAAGCAAAGCGTTCTATCGAAGGTAAAACAGCTACTCCTCGCGCTTTCAAAGACAAGAAGAAAAAACTTGGTCCTAAAGCTCTTGCTCGTATTGAAGCTGAAAAAGCAGCAAAAGAAGCTCCTGCTGAAGAAAACGCTTAATTTTTTATCTTTTTTGCTAACCTTAAAGTTTCAGAAGTTCATTTACGACTTCTGAAACTTTTTTATGTTTGCCCGTATGGAAATATCTCCTGAAGAACTTGTATTAGTCGGTATTCTTGGCCGCCCGCACGGAGTGCGGGGGCAAATTCGTTGTTTTCCGCAGACACATGATATTTCTCGCCATAAACAACTAAAAGAAGTTTATGTCCAGAAGCAAAAGTCTTTGCAAAAATTAATCGTTGAATCTAGTTCTTCAGGGAACGATTTTTGGCTATTAAAGTTCAAAGAATTTAATACTCCAGAAAGCGTTGCAAGCCTTACCCATGGAGAACTTCTCATTTCTCCAGAAGAACGTTTACCAGTTCCAGACGATCAATATTATTTATCCGATTTTTCTGAATTTTTAGCGTACTCAGAAAACAATGAATTCTTAGGGAATATCGTTGAATGTCTTGAATTACCTTCAGTCAACGCATTCTGTATTTCATTTTCTCAAGAAAAACAAAAAGATTTTTCAACAAAAGAAATTCTTGCTCCATGGATAGATGATTGCGTTTTAGACATTGATGAATCAGCCAAAAAAATCATTTTTTCTACACAATTTTTAAAAAGTTTATGCCCCGAAAAGGATTCCTAAATGAAAATTGATTGCATTACGCTTTTTCCAGAAATGTTTGCTCCATTAGAACACTCTATTATCGGTCGGGCAAGAAAAAATGGCTTAATTGATTTTAAAACCATTTTTTTACGTGATTTTGCCATTAATGATTACGGACAAGTTGATGACGCTCCTTATGGTGGGGAACCAGGAATGGTACTTAGACCAGAACCGCTCGCTCAAGCAATTAGAAGTACTGGAGTTAGAGATAATAAAGGGACTGTCATTTACTTAACTGCTGACGGGCAACCTTTAACTCACCAAATTGCAAAAGAACTTTCTAAAAAAGAACACCTTGTTTTGGTTTGCGGGCATTATAAAGGAATTGATGAACGCATTCGCGAAACAGAAATTGATATGGAAATTTCTATTGGTGATTTTGTCGTCAGTGGGGGCGAACTGCCCGCAATGGTTCTAACAGATGCAGTTGGCAGATTATTAGAAGGAGCGCTAGGAAACAAAGAATCGGGTGAAACAGATTCTTTTGCACAAGGTTTACTAGGCTGGCCTGTCTATACTCGTCCAGAGGTTTTTGAAGGGAAAAAAGTGCCAGAAATCTTACTTTCTGGCCATCATCAGCGAATTTCTGACTGGAAAAAGGCAGAATCTTTAAAAAGAACGCAAGAAAGACGGCCGGACATCTTTTCAAAATTGAAAATAGATACTAAATTTGGCAGCAACTAAACGAGGTCATTATGTCCCAGAATATTGAAACCATTCATCAAGAAAATAAGAAAGCTGAACAACCAGCTTTCCGTACAGGCGATACCGTCACTGTGAATATTAAGGTTATTGAAGGTACGAAAGAACGTATCCAGCCATTCAAGGGCGTTATCATTCAACATAAAAATACAGGCGTTTCCGAAACTCTTACTGTTCGCAAAATGTCTGGTTCTGTAGCCGTGGAACGCATTTTCCCAATCCATAGCCCAAGAATTGATTCTATCGTAATCGATCGCCCGGGTAAGGTTCGTCAGGCTCGCATTTATTATATGCGCAACCTCCGTGGAAAAGCAGCACGTATTCTTGAACGTCAAGATTAATTGTTGGAGTCTTGAGAATGAAACAAATCCCGCCGTTACGTGAAAACGTGCCGGCGGGTTTTTCTGTTTTTAAAGCAAAAGAAAATCCTGAAACTTTCCTGTATTTAGAAAAGGGCGAACTAGCAGCACTAGTCGTAGCTAATGGCAAAGAATCAGAACTATTTAAAGTCCATCCTGGGGAAGTAGTCGGGGTTCAAACTTTATTAGAAAAACAACCTCTCCCCTATACGCTTAAGGCAACAGAAGATAGTTCCTTTTTAAAAATAGACGAAGAATGTCTTGCAAGTGCCTTGAAAAATATTCCCGTTTGGTTACTTGCTTCTATTCGCAATATATCTCAACAAATTAAATTACTCTTAAAATCAGACCATTCAATTAGCCCTAATGGAACAGCAAAAGCATTAGCTGCTTTTCTCTTGCAAAAAACAGAAATCCTTTTAGCCGAAAACCAATCTGCTTTATTTAACGATTACCACCTTTTATTAAAAGAATGTTCTTGGATAACTCGTATTCCATTAAAAATTCTCAAAAAAGAATTAATCTCTTTTGAAAGGCGTCGTTTAGTTTTAATACACGATAAAGAATTAGGCATTCAAAACCCAAAACTTTTACTCATCTTAATAGAATACCTTTCCTCTTTAGAATCGGGCAAAGCATATCCACCATTTCATTTTAACTTGGTTGAAAAAAGAGCCGTTCATTGCCTTTCAAGAGTACCGGAAGGAACATCTTTAACAGCACCTGAATGGTTGACTTGCTTACAGAACAATGATAAATTCGCTACAGTTGCCGAAGTTATTTTGCTTGAGAAACTAGGCCTTTTAATTAAAAATGACTTAGGCCTTTTAAGCATTTCCGAAGACAACATCCATAAATTTTTGCTTTGCTTTGAATTTGAAACTGAAATCAAAGGAGCGCTTTTATGAAGATATTATCCGGCGATTTCTTGTTTATGGAAGGAGAAAAAAACACTGCAATATACATTGTCCAATCTGGTTCTCTTAGTGCTATACAAAAAAGAGGAACTCTTGTTAAAATAGTAGAAACATTTGGGCCCGGTTCTATCATAGGACTACTTCCATCTGAAGAATCTTATCTTTACCCTTATTCTGTAAAAGCAGAAGAAGATTCTAGTGTTGAAAAAATCACCGATAAAGAAATTATTACGACTCTTTCAAAAACCCCTATTTGGTTTTCTAAATTCGTTGGATTTTTACAAAAACGCCATTTAGTACTGCTCCAAAAAAATCAAAAAAAACAGGCTATTTTAGCATTACCGGCACTACTTTCTGTACTTGATCATTTTTTCAGAACCACTAATTTAACGAAAATAAGTTTTAATGATATAATAACAGCGCTTGAACCATTAACTTCAATAAAAGCAGAAATCATTTCAAACCTTTGTAAAGCCCTTTCTGCAATTGGATTTTTTAAATACAACAATTCTTCTATAGAGCTTACGCACCCAGCAGTGCCTTCTTTGCTGCATATGGTATTTACTGAAAAAATTCTTGAAGACAAAATTCCATCTCTCATTTTGTCAGCAACCGACCAAATACTTTTAGAAACATTTGCCAAAGCGGCTCAACAAAACGGAACACTCCTAGAAAATCATTTCATTGAAATTTCCGGATTAGCTTTTTCACAAGAAGCACCTGTTTATCTAAAAAAAGACCGAAAAATTTTCAATTCTTTAATAGAAAAGAAAATCATCCGTTTAGAAAGTGCAAATTCAGGACTTTTTAACGAAGATAAAATCTATGGGAATTTAGAACACATTTCCGATCTGTTAGAATTAAATAGGATATATCCTCTTCTAGACCATGAACTTGCGAAACACCTTTGATTTTGCTAATTTATCGTTCAAACTTAAAAAAGGAAATATTATGAAATCCATTCTCTTTCTCTTATTAGCAACAGCTTCTCTTTTTGCACAAGAAGCCGCTCCTCAACCAGCTCCACAAGGTGGTATCGGGGCATTCCTTCCATTTATTCTTTTGTTTGTTGTTATGTACCTTTTCTTTATCCGTCCAAAACAGAAAGAAATGAAAAAAATGGATGAAATGCGTAAAGCCATGAAAAAAGGTGACGAAGTAATGACTTTTGCCGGTATTATCGGAATAGTCCATCATATGGACGACACAACCGTAACACTCCGCACCGGTTCAAGCACAATCAAATTCCAAAAAGCAGCTATTCAAAGCATTACAACTCCAGCTCCAGATGCTCCTGAAGCTGTTAAGGAAGAATCTAAATAATGGCACTTTTAAAAATTCTAACCTACGGGAACGAAACTCTTCGTAAGCCATGTAAAGCTATCGATAAGATTACTCCTGAACTTATCGAACTTGCTAAAGACATGCTAGAAACTATGTATGACGCTCCTGGGTGTGGACTTGCTGCTCCACAAATTGGCAAGAACATTCGCCTTGTTGTAATTGATACAGCAATTCCTGATGAAGAAGACCCAAACCCATACATTATGTTTAACCCTGAATGGGAACCAGAACAAGAATCAGAACAAGTTTCTCATGAAGAAGGTTGTTTGTCTTTGCCTGGAATCTGGGGCGAGGTTACACGAGCTAGTAAAGTCCGAGTCCGTTATACGGACATCAATGGAAAGCCGCAGGAAATCTCTGGTTGTGAAGGACTTTTCGCTCGCTGTATTCAACATGAAACAGACCATTTAGATGGGAAACTTTTTGTTGATAAAATTTCTGCCGCTGACCGTGCTATGAACGCGTCAAAATTGAAAAAACTCGCTAAAGAAAATTCTTAAACAACAAATTTCTCAAAAAAAAGAAGAGGCTTTTCAAAGCTTCTTCTTTTTTGTACTACTTAGATTCCATGTTCAAGAGAATAATCAGCAAGCGTAATCAAAGAATCTAAAATAGCTTTTAAATATTTTACTTTTTCAGGGTTTTGTTCAGAAAGATTCTTTTTCTGATGCGTATCTTTTTCTTCAAACAACCATAATGAATCTGCTGCTGGCTTTGATATCAAACGATAATTTTCAAAGCCTACCGCACTTAAACCACTATAAGCTCCTAATGAAAGACCATCTCCATAATTTCTTAATAAATTATGTCCCATAAAAATATTGGGAACAGCAAAACCTAACAATTCCAATAATGTAGGGGCAATATCTATTTGCGCAGCCGTTCTTGTATCTCGCATAGGCAAAATACCTTTGCCATGAATCAAGAAAGGAATCCAGGTTGCATTTGAAAATGCATTTCCTTTCATTGTAGACGCTCCATTTTCCCCTAAAGGAAAACCATGATCTGCCATAATAACTACATACGTATTTTTGTACCAATCTTTATTTTCTATAGAACGAATAAAACGAGCCACTTGTCTATCGGCGTAATTCATTGTATAATTGATTCTTTCTGTTAAAGGTTTTTCCTTTTCAGAATTAGGCATTCCTGCTGCAAAATTAAATGGATAATGATTCGAACGAGTAATAACAGTCGCTAAGAAAGGTTTGTCCTGTTTTGAAAGGGTATCAGAAACATACTCAATAACATGATCAAAAAACGTTGAATCATCTTCTCTTTCACGATTGTAATGTTGTGCAGTATACCATTTAGACATCCAAACACCTAAATTATCCCAAGCTGGGTCTGCCGCAGAAAAATAATGCGTTACATAACCTGAATCTGTTAAAACAGAAGCAAAACTTGGTAAAGAAACATGAGCTAAATCTGTAGCCGTTGCAAGAGTAGAATGGTCAGAAATGCCAAAATGCGATGTTAAAACGCCACCAGTAGTCGGCAAACCGCTTGTATGCATCCGAAGCCACAAATGCGAATATTCTGCAATAGAATCAATAAAAGGCGTTGGCGATGGGCGTAATTCAGGGTTTAAGCACCCCACATTAAGACCACGTTCTGACTCCATGAAAATAACAATCAAATTTGATTTTTCTGCTCGACGTTTTTTTAAATCTTCATCTTCTAACAAGGCTTGTGTTGGAACGCGATAAAATGGAGAATTTGTCTTTAAAGAATTTTCAGGAAATTTCCAAAGTGTATCGCCTTCAACTTTTTGCCACAAAGACTGGTACATAGAAGAATACGCTAATAGTTCTTGCTCAGATAAAGTCTTTTTTTCTGTTTGTTGAAATAATTCTCTATAAACCAAACCAACAATCGGCCTTAATTTTGTCATTCGCCCATTTCCTGTCCATATATAATGCACAAACAAGAAAGACATTAAATAAAAACAAGCCATTGCTATTACACTGCGCTTAATTTTTAACGGGACTAAAAATTTCAAAAATAAACGATAAATAGCATAAGCTACTGGAAGCATTAAAACTAATACAAAAAACTGCAAAAATGGTACCGAAGTATCATGAGCTACATAATCCCAAAACATCACTAATGAAGAGGTATCTTTATAAGTATCAATCAAGCCAAATGAAAGATGGCAGCCTAAAAAACGCTGTACTTCATTATCTAAAAGTGTGAAAAGTAGTATAAAAGAATGGAAAAATCCATAAATAAATATCAGAATTTTATCTGTTTTAGTTACTTTATTTGAAAGTTCCTGAGCATTTTTTTTGTTCAATATTTTATTTAAAAGCACCCCTAGCAATAAAAAAACAATTAAAGAATTGATAATCCACAAAAAATCAATACAAACTGCATGAAATATAAACCAATCCGGCTTGCTTACAAAAGGGAATCCATAAGGGTTAGTGCGGAAAAGAAGTAATACACGCAAAACAATATGAACACACCAAACAGCTAATGACACCAAAAGCAAACGTTCTAATGCCGTAAAATATTTTGATAAATTTTTTGCAACTACTAATATTTTTCCCATAATTATAAAATTTAAAAAATTCTAACAAAAGAAAAGCTCGGGGCTTTGCCCCGAGCTTTCAACAATTAAATAAAATTACATGAAGTACCAGGTTGCATAAACCTTTGTTTTCAAGCCAAGATCCAAAACGGAATATTCAAGTCCACCAGCTTCCCACCAAGAATAAGAGAAACCAAGACCAATCTGACCAGCAATTTCAAATGACTTTACAACGGTTGCTTTTGCACCCAAGTAGAAATCTAAGCCAAATGCTGATGCTCCAGAGAATGCATGAGCAATTTCATCTGTTGGTTCTGTAGCAAATGTAATATCACCTTCAAAGAACATTGGCAAGAAAGAGGTTGGCATGGTATAAATAACACCTAAACCAAGCATAATACCAAAACCACCATCATCTGTAGTTACGGTCATACCTGCTTGAGAAGCTTCTGCTTCAATAGAATAATATTCCATACCAAGAAGACCAACGATACCTAAAGACGCATCTAAGTTATAAACAATACGAATAGCGTCTAATCCTGTAAGTTCTGCACCAATACCAATTTTACCGTTAGCGTTTGGAACAGATGGTTTTTTAGGCTTTGGTGCCTTTTTAGGTGCTGGAGCGGCTTCCTCTTCTTCTACTTCTTCGTAGACGACTTCTTCCTCTTCAGCAGCAGCTGGAGCTTCTTCAGCTACTTCTTCATAAACGACTTCTTCTTCGTATTCATCTTGAGCAAAACCAAAGCCTGCCAAAGACAAGGCGGTTACTACAGCGAAAAATGATTTTTTCATACAAAACTCCTTAAAAATATTGTTTCATTGAATATAGTTTATTTATTTCCTTTTTCAATAATTCATTGCAAGTTTTCTGATTAAAAAACGCCTAGCGGTTTCATTCAAGTGACAAGCATCATATTCTACATCAAGAAGTGCTGCATAAACATTGTATGGACTAACAGTCGCCCCTTGTCCATTACAACGTAAGCAAATTAAAAGTTCTCCTTGTTCGTATGCAATATCTAAAATTTGAGCATTCAAATCTATTTCTTGTCCACGATGGTTCACTATTTTAGGAAGTGTTTTAGAAGCTAAAGCTTCTGGCAATCCATTTGGGACATTATCTACCTTGTAAGCAAAAAGCATTGACTTTGGCGGCGTTTTAGACAATTTTTCTGCTAAAGGCTCAATATTTACAATTTCCATTCCCTGTGGGAATATTTTATTCAATTTTTCTAAAAGAATCGGTAAAGCTTTTTCAGAAAGGTCTAATTGTTCTAAAAGTTCAATACTAACTACATCGCAATAAGTTTCTAAACCTAGAGGAAGAGCTCCTAAATTCACAATCCTTGGTTTAGGGCTAAAGCCTTCACTAAATTTTATGGGGATTCCTGCGCAGAAAAACGCTCTTTCAAAAAATCCCATCGTATTATGGTGAGGTAAAAAACGGCTAATTCCCGTTTTCTTAAATGTAAGTTTATACAAATACGAATCACCTTGCTTTGGTCTACGAGAAGCCACCAATTCAACAATTTCTTCTGGTGTACGACTCACTGCGGCATAACGTTTTGGAGCTTCTGCTAAACGTATTTCACCACCAAAACCAGGAATTCCACATTTTTGACATTCCCCCCATTTACAATTTGGAACTGGTAAAGAATTCGGGTCAAAAGCTTTTTCCCATTCTCTTTGCAAATAAGCTTTTGTCGTTCCTGCATGAATAAAATCCCAAGGGAAAACAGCATCTAAAGAACGAGTTGCATAAATCCAGGAAACATCATAATTTGCTTCTGCAAAAACTTCTTGCCAAATTTCTGGTTTAATACGATACGCATCACTTTCAAAAATAAGGCCTTTTTTATAAGCCGCATAAATCAAAGATGAAAGACTTCTATCGCCACGACTATAAAAAGCTTCCAGCATAGAAGTTTCCCAAGAAGACCAAGTAATTCGCACGTTCGGGTGTTTAAAAAAACGCTCTCTAACAAACCGAATATGTTCAAGCGCTTTTTCTTTTTCCATAAAAGGAGCCCATTGTAAACCAGTAAATGCTTTTGGGATTAAAATCCCTATACTTACTGCTATCTGGAAATTTTTTCTATGCTTTTTCCCAATACGGACAAGATTTTCAATTAGGCTATAAAAAGCCTCCATGTCTTCTAGATTTTCTGTCGGGAAACCAACCATTGTATAAAGTTTTATCTTATTAAAGTCAGCCGCAAAAGCATGTTCTGCTGCATTATACATATCTTGGTCAGTAATTGTTTTATTTATCATTTTTCGGATTCTTTCTGAACCCGTTTCAGGAGCAAATGTTGCACTTCGCCCACCTTTCAATGCAGCCACTTTCCCTGCTAACGTTTGCCCAAAAGAATTTACTCGGATACTTGGCAAAGAAACATCTACTTTATCAAAGAAAGGATCATCAATAATTGAATCGGTCAATGCTTCAACTGGTTTATAATCTGCTGTAGAAAGACTAAGAAGCCCTAGTTCTCTTTCTCCCGTTTCACAAATCCCTTTTTTCGCAATATCTAAAACATCATCTGCATCTAACTCTCTACAAGGTCTGTACCAGATACCGGCCTGACAAAACCTACAACCTTGTGCACAACCACGCATCACTTCAACACTAAACCGATTATGAACAAGCGGCATATTGGCAATCAAATTTTTAGTCGGGTAATCCGCTGGGTTCATTTTAGGGATAAACAAACGCCGAACACCATTTGTCTTTTCATAAGAACCTCTGGCTTCTTCTTTTGGAATCCATTGTTCAAACTCACCTTTTTTCACTTCCCGTAATGATGGAACATAAACACCATCAATAAAAGACAACCTTTTTAAAATTTCTTTTTTTGAAACATTTTCTTTTCTTGCTTGCCCAATACAACGTAATACTTTAACAATAACCTCTTCACCATCGCCAATCATAAACGCATCAAAAAAATCAGCAACAGGTTCTGGGTTTGCCATTGCAGGGCCTCCGCCTAAAACAATCGGGTCTTCCTCTTTACGATTTAAAGAAAATGCTTCTAACCCAGCTAATTCAAGCACATAAGGAACATTTGTAAAATTCAATTCTGTCTGTAAAGACATTCCTATCGCATCAAAATCTTTTACTGGTGTATAAGTAGCATGAGTGTAAAGCGGAATGTCTAAACGACGCATTTCTTTTGCCATATCATCCCAAGGAGCAAAAGCCACTTCACAAAGTAAATCGGGTTCTCGATTAATAACATGGTAAAGGATCCGCATCCCGTTATTAGACATCCCGATTTCATAAATATCAGGGAAAACAAAAGCCATTTTGGCAAGCATTTGTGAATGTTTTTTTACAACACTATTCGCTTCACCGCCAATATAACGTGCAGGATTTTCTACACCAGGAAGAACTAAACCTAATTTTTCAAAAATATTCATATTACAAAGATAGCAAGGCTACTTTTCAAAAAGGAATAAAGTAAATTTAAAATATGAATAGAAAATGGCTTATTTTTTGGATTATCTTTTTCTGGTGCGGATTTTTCATTTTAATGGCAATCCCCGAAAGTTCTTTAACTGATTCCCTTAAACTTATTTTGTTAGGTTCCTGGGGAACTTTAGTTTCTCTCTTTACGCTCTTACTTGTATCTTTATCATACAAACATAAGCTTGAAGAAACTCTCGCCCAAAAAGAATTAGAACTTGAACAAGAACGTTTAAAGTTCACTTCTAATGCTACAGAAGCTGAAACTTCAATCCTTGAACCAAAAAAAGAAACAGAATCTATACCAGAAGAAGTTCCTGCAAAAACAGCCGAACCAGTATTCCCTGTTGAACCATGGAATGCTTTTTTACGCAAAATTTTAAAGAATCGTCCATTTGAAGAAACTATTACAAGCTACCAACAATTCTTACAAGAAATGTTTCCAGATTCTTCGGGCGTTCTTTACATGTATAATGGAAACGAATCTGAAATGGGAATCATTTTTAATTATGGTGAAATACTCCCAACAGAAAATATTATTCGTCCGTCAGCTTGTGCAAGTTTCACTCAGGGCGATTTAATCATTCATGATTTTGCTAATCCAGAAAATTCTTGCGGATGTACTCATTTAGAAAATCATTCTAATGGCGTTTCTTTCTGCGTGCCCATTGAAGGACTTGACGAACATTTTGGTCTATTATCTGTTTATGTACCAAACCCTACTGCCGAAGAAGTCAATTTCTTAAAATTATATCTCAAACTTTCAAGCAGTCTCCTTGGCCTGTTTTCAGCAAACCAGCATTTGAATATTCTTTTTGAAAAACACAATATCCGCGACATGTCTACAGGTCTTTTTAACGCGCGCCATATGGAAGAATCTCTCAATAGAGAAATTGCTTCAGCAAGACGCCATAAACAACCTATTGGCATCATTATGATTTATCCTGATTCTTTTGAATTTTTCCAAGGAACTTATGGCCAAAAAGTTTCTGACCAATTACTTTGGGAAATTGGACAAAGATTGCCTCGTTATATCCGTACAGAAGACATTCCTTGTCGTTATAAAGATGATTTGTTCTGTATTATATTACCTGGCGCAGACTTTTCCATTACTAAAGAACGTGCTGAAAAAATCCGAAAAGAAATTGATGGTTTAGAAATTGTTTATGGTGATTTGATTTTAAAATCAACTTTAAGCATTGGCGTTTCTGTATTCCCTCAATTCGCTCATGATGCAAACGAACTTTTAGACAATGCTTTTATTGCTCTTCAAGAAGCGTTCCATAACGGCAAAAACCAAGTTATCACGTCAGCAGACATTCGTTCTTAAAAATTATTTGGCGAGAAAGTTCTTTTGAACCTTTTAACAAAAATCGAAATACCAAAAGCAAGTTCTAAAATTGATTATTCAAAGAAACTTGCTTTTTTCGGTTCTTGCTTTGCCGATAACATTTCAAGGCTTTTTGCAAATAGAAAATTTCAAGTTTTAGCAAACCCTTTTGGAACTGTTTACAACCCGCTATCTCTAAGTGATTTTTTCAAAAACATACAAACCAGAATTTCTTTCAACAATACTCATGTTTTCCAAGATTTAAAAGACAATTCTTGGCATTCTTTTTATGCTCATAGTATTCTTTCTGCTAAAACAGAAAAAGAATGTATGGACAATTTGAATTTAGCCGCTGTCAAAACTTTAAATTTCTTAGAAAAAGCCGATTTTATTTTTATCACTTTAGGCACTGCATTTGTTTACTTTTTAAAAAATTCAAATAGCCCCGTTTTTAATTGTCACAAACAAAACCCTGAACTTTTTTCACGAGAATTAATTTCTGTTGAACAAGCAACAAATGCTTTAGAAAATATCGTACGTTATTTAATTCAAATCAAACAAAACAAAGAGAAATTGAATATCGTTTTTACCGTTTCTCCTTTAAGGCATTTAGCAGATGGCTTTCATGAAAACACACTTTCAAAATCAACACTCCATTTAGCCATTCAAAAAGTCATTCAAAATTTTTCAGATAAAAATGTTTCTTTAGAATATTTCCCAAGCTATGAAATTGTTATGGATGAATTACGCGATTATCGCTTTTATGATAGCGATATGATTCACTTATCCGAAACGGCAGAAGAATACATTTTTGAAAAAATGATTACAACTTATTGTAGCGAAGATTTTCAAAATAGCATTGCTGAAGTGGGAAAATTTTTAAAATCCGCTCAACATAATATTAAAGACATTCATTCTCTTTCTACAAAAAAATTTGCCACCATGAACTTACAAAAAGCAAAAGAATTAGAAGCAAAAATCAATAGTTTAAATTTAACTGAAGAAAAAAATTATTTTAAAAAACTCAGTAGCATTTAACATATTCAAATACATTTTGCTTTTTCATTTATAAAAACAATTTATACTCATTCGACAATACAAATTCTATGTAATTTGCTTTTAGCTTTTTAGGCAAAAACTATAAAAGTATAAAAAGGAACCATATTAATATGATTCCTTTTTTCATTAGTAAATCAGCAAGTTTATTTTATAAAATATTACCCGCCAAGTTTTGCTCGAAGCCAATTGTTCGCATTTGAAATCGCTGCAGAAATTTTTTCTGGTTCACGAGTTCCTGCTTGTGCTCTGTCTGGGCGACCACCACCCTTGCCGCCGCACGCGGCGGCAAGATCTTTAACCATATCGCCAGCTTTAATCCCCTTAGCCTGAACTTCTTTACCAACCATCACAGCAATGCTACCATTACTTTCACCCTTGTTTGCAATAACTGCAATAGAATCTGGAGAAAGTTTATTTTGCACACCATCTAACAAATCTTTAAATTTATCTTCTGGCATCGTGAATTCACGAACAAAAAGTTGAACGCCAAGAACGTCTAACGCACCACGCAAAATATCGGCAGCCGCAAGAGTAGCAAGTTCAAGTTTAACAGATTGCAATGCTTTTTCAAGGCTCAAAGTCTTTTCAAAATTCTGAGCAATACGTGCTAACAAGTCTGCATCTTTACAACGGAGTTGTTCACGAAGAGCAGAAAGAATATTTGTTCCGGTACGCAAAAGAAGCATAGCATTACGGCCAGAAACTGCTTCAATACGACGAACGCCAGCAGACACACTAGATTCGCTCACAATCTTCACAAGGCCGATTTCGCCAGTACAACTTACGTGTAAGCCACCGCAAAGTTCCTTAGAAAATTCTTCGCAATCAGCGCCCATTTTCACTACACGAACATCTTCGCCATACTTTTCACCAAAAAGCGCCATAGCTCCGCTTGCTTTTGCTTCATCTACATTCATTACTTGAGTAGAAACATTCAAGCAAGCCATCACCTTTTCATTGACAATATCTTCAACCTTTTGGATTTCTTCTTCGGTCATTGCATTAAAATGACTAAAGTCAAAACGCAAAACTTCAGAGGAAACAAAACTACCCTGCTGTTGCACATGGCTTCCAAGAACTTCACGAAGAGCAGCCTGCAACAAGTGAGTCGCCGAGTGATTTTTACGAATATCTTTACGGCGTTCATCATCAACAGTTGCCACAAAAACCTGCGCCATAGATTCTTCAGTAGCTTCACCTTTAAGTACTTTTCCGCGGCACACAGCCGTGTCATTTACTTTAACGGTATCAAACACAGAAATTTCAAGCCCAGAAGCAACAAGCGTTCCCTTATCACCAACCTGACCGCCCATTTCAGCGTAGAATGGAGATTTTTCTAGCACAATAGAAAGAACACCTTTATCTTCACGGAAACGAGCAATTTTTGTTTCGCAAGTTGCAAGTTCATAACCCACAAATTCTGTACTTACTTCACTATATTGAGTCCAACCTTCCGTTCCCATAGTGTTAATGCCCTGCTTCATATTAGCGCGAGCACGAGCCTTCTGTTCTTCCATGCACTTTTCAAAACCAGCTTCATCAATAGACAAGCCTTTTTCTTCAGCAAGAATTCCAGTCAAATCAGGAGGGAAACCGTAAGTATCATAAAGTTGGAACACCTTATCACCAGCAATAACTTTAGCCCCATCCAATTCTTGCACAATATTTTCAAAGCGTTCAAGGCCAGCATCAAGCGTTTTAATAAAACGTTCTTCTTCACTCTTAATCACTTCAGTCACGAAATCTTTTCTTTCACGAATTTCTGGGAACGCTTCTCCCATAGTATCAGCAAGCACTTGCACTAGCTTACAAATAAAAGCTTCCTTTTGACCAAGCAGGCGAGCAAATCGACTAGCACGGCGAAGAATACGACGAAGCACATAGCCACGACCTTCATTACTTGGAAGAGCACCATCAGCAATCGCAAAAGAAACCGCACGCAAATGGTCTGCAATCACGCGGTGTGGCGTTCCATCTACACCATCAGAATAAGGCACTTTAGAAAGTTCTGCCACCTTTGCAATAATCGGGCTAAACACATCAGTATCATAATTACTAGTCTTTCCTTGCAAAATAGAGCAAATACGTTCAAAACCCATTCCAGTATCCACGTTCTTTGCTTTCAAAGGAATCAAACTACCATCGCTTACACGTTCATACTGCATGAACACATTATTCCAAATTTCAATGTAGCGATCATTTTCACCATTCACGCCAAGAATAGGATCTTTAAAAGTTTCAGCTTGAGTCGCTAAATCGCCTCTGTCATAATGAATTTCTGAACAAGGGCCGCACGGACCAGTATCGCCCATTTCCCAGAAATTACTCTTTGCATCAAAACGCATAATGCGATCATCTGGAAGTCCTGAAACATCCTTCCAAATTTGCCAGGCTTCATCATCGTCTTCATAAACAGTCGCAAACAAGCGTTCTTTTGGAAGTTTCCAAACTTCAGTCAAAAGTTCCCAAGCCCAAGCAATCGCTTCCTTCTTATAATAATCACCAAAGCTCCAGTTCCCGAGCATTTCAAAAAAAGTATGGTGATAATTATCGCGACCAACTACATCCAAATCATTATGCTTCCCAGACACGCGAATACACTTCTGGCTATTACAAGCACGTTTCCAGCCCTTCGGATTATCTCCCAAAAAAATCGCCTTAAACTGATTCATCCCAGCATTCGTAAACATAAGCGTCGGATCGTCATGAGGCACAACAGGCGAAGAACGAACAAACAAATGTTCCTTAGATTCAAAGAACTTAATAAAAGATTCACGCACTTGCGCAGAAGTCATAAATTCAGACATAATATTTCCTCTATTTTCCGTCGGAAATTTAGCAAAATTTTTTCCATGAAAATCTTTTACTACAATGGGAGAAGTCTCTCCCACGCTTCAACTTGCGTTCCGCAATTTTCCGCTACCCACTCGGGTACTCTAGGCTCACACCGCTTCACTTAGCGCAACTTGCCACGCGGTTCTTGTCCGAGAACCTTGTCATTGCGAGCCGTGTAGAAAACACGGCGCGGCAATCTACTTGCCAACAGATCGCCACACTATGTTCGCGATGACAAGTTGCTAACAGTTGGCCGCGTCGTCTTAAAAGACTCCTCGCCATGACAACCCTACACTTGCCACAAGTTTTTTGTCATTGCGAGCCGTGTAGAAAACACGGCGCGGCAATCTCCTTACCACACGCTTCTTGTAAATCACGATGAAGTGGAATGACGGAAGTAATCTATTGGCGTCATTATTTTCAAAAAAAAAGAACTCCTTTTGAGGAGTTCTTTTAAAATTAACTTTATGGATATTACCAAGTTGTAATGACAAAATTTCCATCGGTTGCACCGGTGATTGTTAAGCACACTTCATCACCTGCTGCCACTCTAAAAGGAGTTCCAGGACTTGCATTACAATTACTTATGTCATATGCCGGTTGAGCAGTTCCGTTAATAGTAATTGTAACTGTACAAGATTCTACTTGCCAACCATGAGTAAAGCGTACGTTACCAGCCATGCTTGCGGTGCCACATTCTCCACTAGTAAAAGAAACTGCCGTGCCAGATATTTCTTTTGCTCCACTTTCACCGCCAGCAGCTACACTGCTTGAACTAGGGGTAACAGCTACACTGCTTGAACTTGGAGTTGGTGTAGGTGTAACAGCTACACTGCTTGAACTTGGAGTTGGTGTAGGTGTAACAGCTACACTACTTGAACTTGGAGTTGGTGTAGGTTTAACAGCTACACTACTTGAACTCAAAACAGGACTAACTGCTCCAGGAGGAATATCTACAGAAGAACTAGACTGTGGAACAGCTCCAGGAGGAACATCTACAACGCTACTAGAAAGTGGAGTTGGAAGTGGTGCTTCTGCAGAACTAGATTCTACTGGTGTTTCTACAGAGCTAGAAGATTCTGGTTTTTCATCTTCTTTTTCATCTTCTTTATCATCATTACTACTGCCACCATTTACACTAGGTAAAGAAGAAGCACACATTGGATCATTTTCACAAGCATCAATTGCCTTATCAACTTCGCCATTGATATTTTCAACGAATGTATCCACATACATTTCGTCTAAATCACCAGGTGCTTCAACAGAACCAGAACCACAAGCAACAAGACCTGCGCCTATAAGTGTTCCGGCTGTCAAAATTCCTAAAAGCCATTTCTTTTTCATAACAATACCTCGTATTGGAAGAAATCTAAAAAAATATACGATTTTTCGCAACGATTTCTAACACTATTTCACATCTAAAACGCTAAAAATCACGAAATTACGTTTTTTTTTCAAATCTTTTAACCCTTTTTAATTACTTACATTTAAAATTAATGTTAAAAGACAGAACTAAACTCCTTAATTTTGTTCCTCTTCAACTGAAATTTTACGTTGCCCTGTAATAAATTGGTGAACAAATGGGTTCGTTGTATTTTTAATTTCTTCAACAGTCCCGACTTCAATAATACGCCCTTTGTAAAGCATCGCAATGCGGTCAGCCACTTTGAAAGCACTAACCATATCGTGCGTAACTACAACAGACGTAACACCGAGTTTGCTTTGCATATCGAGAATCAAATCATTGATAACATCACTTGTAATTGGGTCAAGACCTGTTGTTGGTTCGTCGTAAAGGAGAATTTCTGGGTTAAGTGCTATAGCTCTTGCAAGGGCTACGCGTTTACGCATACCGCCAGAAAGTTCTGAAGGCATTTTAGTTCTAAACTCAGGAACAAGGTTAATCATTTTAAGTTTTTCTGTTACCGTTTCCTGAATTTGTTTTTCACTGAGTTCTGGGTGGTGTTCGCGTAAAGCAAAGGCAATATTTTCACCTGTATCCATAGAGTCAAAAAGTGCCCCCATTTGAAAAAGCATTCCCATTTTACGCCGAATAGTATGCGTATCAAAAAAATCTGGGGAACTAATGGTAACTCCATCTACAGTAACCGTTCCATGATCTGGTTGAAGAAGTCCTATCATGTGTTTTAAAATAACTGATTTACCGCCACCTGATTGCCCGATAATCACCATTGTTTCACCACGACGAATATCAAGATTTACATCTAAAAGAACATCTTGACGGCCAAAACTTTTTTTAAGACCGCGAAGTTCAATCATTACGTCATCAGGATTAATTTTAACATTTGGCATAAGATACCTACTGGAAAAGAAGGGCGGCCATAAAGAAATCCGCAATTAAAATCATTAAGCAACTAGCAACAACAACATTCATTGTAGCAACACCAACGCCACGAGCTCCTGCTCCTGCATTAAGACCATGATAAAAACCAAGAACAAAAATAATGGTTCCAAAAATAAAAGACTTTATAACGCCGGCAAATAAATCCATCGTCTGGAAAAGATACTGCATGCCAGTGTAATATGTATAAGTTGTTATATCAAGAGCAAGAACACAAACAATCCAACCGCCAATTAAAGCAAGACAATTAGAAATAATCGTCAAACAAGGAACCATGGTCATAAAAGCTAAAAACCTTGGCATGGCTAAATAACGGTATGGATCAAGGCCTAAAACAGTGTAAGCATCTAGTTCTTCTTTTTCACGCATTGAACCAATTTCTGCAGCAAGAGCACTTCCAACTCGCCCCGCAAGAACAAGGGCTGAAAGAATTGGCCCTAGTTCAATTAAAATCATTTTACATGCTGCAGTCCCCACAAATTTATCTGCAACTAAATCCCTGAACTGGAATTCGGCTTGAATGGTTGCCACCATGCCTGTAAAAATAGAAGTCACAAACAAGAGCGGAATAGAAGACACACCTATTTCAACCATTTGCTTGACAATTAAATTAGGGTGTTTATAAGCATGCGGAACATAGCGTAAAGTTCTTATAAATATCATTACCACTTCGCCGACATTTTCAATGCCAGTGATAATCAATTTACCAATCCACGCTATAAAATTCCGTAAAATCAAAATCCGTCTCCAACATCATAAGGGTCTGTATTCATATAGCCATCGGCCATATTAAATGTTTCTTCTTCTGCTTGATTGTAGAACGCAGTACATTCTTTAATAAATGTCAAGTTAATATCATCTGTAGAACCATTACGATGTTTAGCTACCAAAAGTTGAGCAGAATTATCGCTACGTTCTTCATCGTTTTTGGCTCGATATGATTTTCTATCGACAAACCAAACCATATCAGCATCTTGTTCAATAGAACCAGACTCGCGCAAGTCAGAAAGTAATGGTCTATCTCTGCCCTTTTCTTCGGCTTTACGACTTAACTGGGCAAGAGCAATGATTGGAACTCCAACATCTTTTGCTAAGATTTTTAGCCCACGAGAAATAGCACCTATAGCAACGGCGCGGTTTTCTTCTTTACCGGTACGCATCAACTGGAGATAATCCACAATCAACAAATCTAAACCAATTGTTGATTTTAATTTTCTTGCTTTTGACATCAATTCAGAAAGGCCTAAATCCGAATTATCATCTATGTAAAGTGGAGCATCATTTAATCGTTCACAAGCATGCCCTATTTTACCGATATATTCTTGATTCAATTTTCCCGTTCTTAAGTTGTACAAAGGGACTTCTGACTGTATTGAGAGCACTCTCTGTACCAATTGTTCGGCACTCATTTCTAAACTGAAGAACGCTACTTTTTGATTATACTTTACAGCGGCATTGGCAGCAAGAGTTAAAGCAAAAGCCGTTTTACCCATACCAGGTCTTCCAGCTAAAATAATCAAATCTGACTTTTGCAAGCCATTTGTCAATTCATCAAGTTTATCAAAGCCAGTTCTAATTCCTGAAATACCTTCTTTTCTTGTTTGGATTTTTTCTAAAAGCGGAAGCAATACATTCTTAAGAGGTTTAAGACTATCACGCGTTCCCTTTTCTGCTAAAGCAAAAATTTCCGCCTGCGTTTTCTGTAAAACATCTGAATGATCGGCTGCGGGGTCAAGCGCTGCCTTAATTGTATGATTCGATGATTCTATTAACTTTCGTAAAATTGCTTTTTTAGCCACCAATTCTGCATGGTATTCGGCGTTTGCTGCAGATGGCACAGAATCCATGACTTGAAGAATATATTCTTTGCCACCGACTTGAGAAAGTTTACCTTCTTGTTCAAGAAAATTGGTGAGCGTTACAAAATCAATAGGAGAACTTGCTTCATAAAGTTTACGCAATGCGCCCCAGATAAATTGATGACGTTTTTGAAAGAAACTGTCTTCTTCCAAAAGAGGCATTATTTCAGAAAGTGTATCCGGATCCTGAATTAAACCGCCTAGCAAATAAACTTCGGCATCCGGGGCTTGTGGCATAGCCCGTCCGGCATATTGCTGCGTTTCATTATTTTCCATATTTTCCAAAATAAACTCCTAAACTCTAAATTTACTTTTCATTTATCACTATGGGACTCTTCTTTAATTTTTATTCTCAAAAAAACCGCATTTAGGGATAAAAATATTCCAAGTTTCTTTTTTTAGAGCCACATTAGAAAGCATTTCTTTAGCGCTATGCAAAACAACCGTTCGAGTTGCGGCAAATTCTAACGGAAGTCCTGCTAATTGTCGTAAAGATTTATCACGACCAAAAACTTGTCGCATTGCTAATTCACCAAAGACCACTAAAATTTCAGGCTTTATAAAAAAGAGTTCTTTTTCTAAAATATTTCGCAAAGTTGTATCTAACAAAGGAGAAGGAACTCTATCCGTTAATGATTTATACATATAGCTGAAATAACATTCTTCTGAAGGAATAGACAATGCTTTAAACATACGTTCAAGCATTTGTCCAACAGGAGTATTTTGCCAAGTCCCTGAAAAATCTTCTGGCAACGGAAAATCTAAAAGGATAAATACTTTAGGAGAAAATTTGCCACACCCTTTGAAAATCTTTTTGCCTTGATACATGGGGTGGTGCTCTATACGCACATAAAGTTCTTCTAAAGAATTTACACTAGCAAAATCATTTTGCACATTCAATGGTTTTGTCTGTAATGCAGAAAACGAAAGAGGTTCTTGTGTAGAATTTGGCTTTTGAATTGATGGCTTTTCTGGAATTCTTCTTACAGAAGAAGGAACCTGTAAAACACGTTCTTGAACGACAGGCTTTTCTTCGATAGTTCGTGCAATAGAAACATTTGGAATGGTTTTCTTTTTAGGTAAACTCCAAGGCTCGTCAAAAAATATTTCTGCCGTTCCTAATTCTATTTGCGCTTCAAGATAATCCCTAAGTTCTTCTACATTCATTTAGTTTTTTCCAATTCTAAAAGAGTAAAACGCAAAATACCAAAAGCTAAATCTCGTTTTGAAGCCATTTGCAATTCAGGGACTGCACCACCTTTTTCTACTAAAGAAAAAGCCACATTATCTTTACCAAAGCCACTTTCTTTTGCCACTGGCATATTTAAAACCAAAAGGTCTGCCCCACTTTTCTCTAATTTTTCTTTAGCATGCAATTCCGGTTTTTCTGTTTCTAAAGCAAAGCCAACAACAACTTGTCCTTTTCTTTTTTGTGCAACCGAATCCCTTAAAATATTGGGGTTTGGGATTAAATCCAAATGAAGTTGACTTCTGCTATCTTTTATTTTTTCATTTGCTACTTCTGCCGGGCGATAATCAGCAACAGCTGCACAATGAACCAAAACATCATAGTCTTTTGCTCGGCTTAAAACGGCTTCATGCATTTCAATAGCACTTCTTACATTAACCACTTTTGAAAAACCAGGGGCCGCTACATCCATTGGACCACAAACCATAGTAACATCAAAACCAGCTTCATAAAAAACGCTTGCAATAGCCGTTGCTGTTTTACCGCTAGAACGATTAGAAATATAACGAACCGGATCAATTAATTCTTCTGTTCTGCCTGCTGTAATTAAAACTCGTTTTCCATTTTTACAAACATTCTTAACTTCTTTTGCATTTTTTAAGGCATTAAGAATTTCTTCTGGTTCTGCCATACGGCCTTCACCAGTTTCGCCACAAGCTAATTCTCCTTTAGGAGATTCTAAAACATGCACTCCATTTGCTTTCAAACGCTCTAAATTTTGTTGAACAGCAAAAGAAGAATACATAGTCACATTCATTGCCGGAGCAATCCACTTTTCGCCTGCACAAGACATAAAACAAAGCGAAACAGGGTCATCAGCAATTCCATTTGCAATTTTACCAATTGTATTTGCGGAACAAGGAGCAATTAAATAAAGGTCTGCCCAACGTGGAAAATCAATATGTTGAAATGGTCTTGCTTCTAAAGTTCCATTTTCCAAGTAAACAGGACATTTAGAAAGCGAAGCAAACGTCAATGGGGCTACAAATTTTGTGGCAGCAGAAGTCATCGAGACACGTACTTCAGCACCTTCCTTTTGTAACAACCTCAACAATGTGCAAGTTTTATAGGCAGCTATTCCACCTGTCACACCTAACAATATCTTTTTTCCGCATAAATTCATAAGAACAAAAATAAAAAATAATGACAACTCATAAAAAAAAGGAACCCGGTCCTTAGCCGGATTTCCTTTTTATGTTACTAATTCTTTAGTAATTAAGCCGCTTTTTCGTTAGCAACACTGCAACATTCAGAATGTTGGTGTTTAACGCGGTCACGAACTTCAGCCTTTTTGCCGTCGTTAAAACGATCTAATGTGCCTACCAAATAACCAGTAATACGGCGAATCCTTTCAAAACGGATTCCTTCACCAATAAGAGTTTCTTGTTTTTCCATAACACCATCCTTAAAATGTATAACTACAATATATATTGTTTTTTAAATCTTGGATACCCCAATATATAGAAAAATTTGTTTTTTACAAAAAAATGTATTTTTCTACCATTTCAAATGTAAAACATTGTTTACTTTTTAAAAATACCTTGACAAGTTGCAGCAAAAGATTTTTCTAAAAAAGAACATTAACGCCTTCCAAAGCGTCGCGTTTTACGAAAAGGAGTATCTCCATGGCTTTCACGAAAAGGCTTTTCTTTTTTACGAGAAACAGGTCTTTCTTCACGACGAGCTTTTGATTTTCCTCTTCTAGAAACTAAAGAATCTTGGCTAAAAGACCTTCTAACCACAAAATCTTTAATGCCTTTTGGGGCTTCTTCTGTCATCAGGCGGAATTTTGAAGGGTTTCCACGAATGGACATTTGTTCTAGAATCTGCAATAAAGCTTCTGGAACTGTTTCTGGTAATTCTACTGTACTGAATTTATCAAAGAGTTTAATACGCCCTATTTCGGCAGAAGAAATTCCCGATTCTCCAGCAATTGCCCCGACTATATCTCTTGGTGAAACATGGTGTTTGCGACCAACCCCTAAATAATAACGTAAAAAACCTTCTTCAATTCCATCTAAACCTTCTTTACGTTCTTTTCTAAGGCGTTTATTTTCTTCTGCACCAAGGCCAAACGTTTTTTCGGCTTTAAATTGTTTACCTCGTTCTTCTGCTGGTGGCAATTCTTGCATTTCTGGGAAAAGGGGCTGAGATTCTTGAGCAAGAGAAGTCAGAGTCGCCGCTAATTCAATCAAAGGAACTCCTGTTTCTTCTGCTAAATCCTGAACAAGTTCTTTAAACTTTTCGCCAGAACCTTTTGAAAGATTTTCTAAAACTTTTTTCTTAAACGATTCTACTCTTTTTTCACTTATCTGCAAGCCCGTTGGCATATCCATGGAAGCGATTGGTTGCCTTGTTGCTTTTTCTATCATTTTTAATAAACGCCTTTCTCTTGGCGTTACAAAAAGAATTGCATTTCCTGTTCTGCCAGCTCTTCCTGTTCTTCCAATACGATGCACATAAGATTCTGTATCATAAGGAACATCATAATTAACAACAAGCGAAATTCTATCTACATCTATTCCTCTTGCCGCCACATCTGTTGCTACAACAATATCAAGTTTTCCAAGTTTCAAACGATTTATGGTACGTTCCCGTAAAGTCTGCGCCAAATCACCTGAAAGTGGTGCAGCATTAAAGCCCCGGGCTTCTAATTTTTCTGCCACTTCCGCCGTTTCTTGTTTTGTTCTAACAAAAATTAAAATTCCATCAGCAGTTTCACTTTCTAATACTCGAGTCAACGCTTCTAACTTGTGTTGCGGGCGCACCATTATATAGCGTTGGTTAATATTTTCAACGGTTGCTGTTTTACCTTCTATCCGAACTTCTTCATACTCTCCAAGATAACGTTCTACAATTTGTCGAACCGCTTCTGGCATTGTCGCACTAAACAAAGCGCGTTGTGCTGTTTTTGGAATTTCTTTTAAAATAGATTCAACATCTTCCATAAATCCCATATCAAGCATTTCGTCAGCTTCATCTAACACAACGGCCTGAACACGAGCTAAAGAAACAGAACCTCGGCGGATATGATCTAAAAGGCGACCTGGAGTAGCAATCACTACAGAGATATTTCTCTTTAAAGCCTTTAATTGTACGCCAATATCTTGCCCACCATAAACGGCAAGCGTTCTGACTTTCGGGATAGCAACAGCAAATGATTGTATAGCTTCTGCCACTTGAATAGAAAGTTCTCTCGTTGGCGTTAAAACAAGCATTGCCGGGGTTGAATGAGAAAAGTCAAGCTTTGAAAGTAATGGCAAAGAAAATGCAGCGGTTTTTCCTGTTCCGGTTTGTGCTGTTCCTAAAAGATTTTTGCCTTTTAATAAAACAGGTATTGCTTTTTGCTGAATTGGTGAAGGGACTTCATAACCAGCTTTTTGAACAGCTTCTAAAACTTGTGGAGATAAACCCAAGTCTGAAAAATTCATTTCTTCCATACATAACTCCTCTGAGAACTGCGACTAACACCTGCACATTTCTCAAGAGTCGCTCGTTCAAATCTATGAGTGGTGCAATATAGAAACTTTCTTTCATAAACAAATGAATACGCTTTCTTCTTTTGTTAAAGTCTTGTCAATAAAAAAAACATTTACTAAATTCCTTCCCATCGGAGAGATGCCAGAGTTGGTCGATTGGGACGGACTCGAAATCCGTAGACTCCGCAAGGGGTCCGAGGGTTCGAATCCCTCTCTCTCCTTTAAAGCTTCGCTTTGCGAGGCTTTTTTTATTTTAATATTCATTTTAAAATAATTTTTAACCTTTTGAATCTTTTTATATTTGAGAAGAGGTTTCAAGGCCGTTTCAGGCATTCATTTTTATTTTTAGACTATGCTTACAAAACGTTTAATTATCTGCTTAGATGTCCGCGACAAAAAAGTCACTAAAGGTGTAAAGTTTAAAGGCAACATTGATATAGGCGACCCTGTTGAAATGGGAGCTCGTTACAGCGCAGAAGGCGTTGACGAACTTGTATTTTACGACATTACCGCTAGTGCCGAAAATAGGCCTTGCGATATTGAAATGGTTCGTGAAATCGCAAAAAATGTTTTTATTCCTTTTGCTGTTGGTGGAGGCATTCGCAACTTAGAAGATATGCGGGCCGTTCTTTTAGCCGGGGCAGAAAAAGTAAGCATCAATAGCCTTGCTGTTTTACACCCAGAAATTATTGAAGAAGGGGCTAAAGCTTTTGGCAACCAATGTATGGTTCTTGGAATGGATGTAAAAGCCGTTGAAAAAACAGAACAGATTCCAAGTGGTTATGAAGTTTACATACAAGGTGGCAGAAAACCAATGGGGCTCGATGCCGTTGAATGGGCTAAAAAAGCCGTGGCTCTTGGTATTGGAGAAATTTGCGTTAATTCTATTGATGCCGATGGCACAAAAGAAGGCTATGAATTAAACATTACTCAACAAATTGCCAAAGCGGTTCCGGTCCCTGTGATTGCTAGTGGTGGTGCTGGGATTCCTGAACACATTTCTGATTTATTTGCCAAAACCGATGCCGATGCAGCTTTGGTTGCTTCTATGGTTCATTTCGGAGAATACACCGTCCAAGGAATTAAAGAAGCTATGCAAAATGCAAACATTCCTGTTCGTCATTAGAGAAATTTTATGGAAAAGAATCTTGCAGAAGAAATCATCAATGCTGGCTTAGATGCCGGAGCTACATTTGTAGAAATTTTTGAAGAAGAATCTAGACATTCCTCTTTAACATTAAAAGACAAAGCTATTGAAAGCGCAACCGCCGGAACAAATTACGGCATTGGACTACGATTACTTTTTGGGACCGAAGTTCTTTACGCTTTTACAAGCGACAATTCTGCAAGTTCTCTGCACCAAATGGTAAAGGCTTTAACCTTTGGAAGAGTTCCTGGAAAAATTGTAAAACCTCTTGCTTTTTTACCCCAAAAAAATATCTGCGATTATTCCCAGAACCATTTTAAAGACCCAAGAATATTAGGCCAAGCCACTAAAATCAATTATTTAAAAATTGCCGATGCTACTGCACGAAGTATTTCGCCAAGCATTGTTCAAGTAAGCACATCTATCATAGATTCTTGTTCTAACATTTCTATAATAAATAGCGAAGGTTTAAATATTGAAACCAAAAGAGCTAGGTGCCGCGCTAATATTTTTGTGACTGCTGAAAAAGGCAACGAACGCCAAACGGCTCACGAAGCTCCTGGAGCTCTTGGTGGGTATGAATTTTTAGAGACTATTTCTTTTGAAGACCTCGCAAAAGAATCAGCAGAAAGAGCTCTTCGCGTTTTAGATGCAGGCTACATTAATGGTGGAAAAATGCCCGTTATCATGGGAAACGCTTTTGGAGGAGTTATTTTCCATGAAGCTTGTGGTCACCCTCTTGAAACAGAATCCATTCGAAAAAATGCAAGTCCATTCTGTGGGAAATTAGGCGAACAAATTGCTCACCCATGCTTAACAGCCATTGACGATGGGACACTTCAAGGTGTTTGGGGTAGCCTTGAAATAGATGATGAAGGAACTCCAACCGAACGCACCGTTTTAATTGAAAACGGCATTTTAAAATCTTATCTAAGTGATAGAATCGGAGCTGAACAAGTTGGAGTAAAAAGAACCGGAAGTGCTAGGCGCGAATCTTACCAATACGCTCCTGTTAGTCGCATGCGAAACACTTTTATCGCACAAGGCGACTCTTCTACAGAAGAAATGCTTGCAAGCGTTGATAACGGACTTTACGCAATAAAAATGGCTGGAGGTTCAGTAAACCCAGCCACAGGAGAATTCAACTTTGCAGTAGAAGAAGGCTATGCTATCCGTAATGGAAAACTAGCAGAGCCAGTTCGAGGAGCTACGCTCATTGGAAAAGGACACGAAATTCTTCCAAAAATCAGCATGGTAGGTAATGACCTTGAACTTGCTGCAGGAATGTGTGGAGCCTCTTCCGGAGCGGTTCCTGTTACGGTAGGCCAACCGACTTTGAAAGTAGATGAAATCTTAGTCGGCGGCCGTTAGAAATTAGCCAGTAATTCCTTTCACAAGGTCTGGTGCAAATTTCTGCAAGTAACCAATTGCAAGAATTACAATAACGATAGTAGGCAAAACCCACTTCAAGTAGAAACGGAATGCTTTAGCAGCAGGGAGTTTCCAACCCTTTCCAGTATTCACTTCGTTATAGAAATTTTCTTGTCCCCAACCATAGCGATGGTTACAGAACAAAATAAAGATTAAAGAACCAATTGGTAAAATAGTATTAGAAACTAAGAAGTCTTCTAAATCTAGCACGCCAGAACCAGCGCCAAAAGGTTCAAATCCAGAAAGCACATTAAAGCCCAATGCACATGGCAAAGAAAGAATAATAATAGCGATAATATTATACTTCACAGCCTTTGCGCGAGAACAATCTTTCAAATCCATCCAGAAAGCGACAATATTTTCAAACACCGCAATCAGAGTTGAAAGAGCTGCAAATGCTAAGAACAAGAAGAATAAGCTACCAAAGAAACGCCCGGCAGGCATAGCTTCAAAAACTTTAGGAAGCGTTACAAAAATAAGACCTGGACCTTGACCTGGTTCTAAATTAAAAGCAAAGCAAGCTGGAATAATAATCATACCAGCCATTAAAGCCACGAAAGTATCCAACAAGCAAATATTAGCAGCTTCTTTAGTCAAAGAATGAGTTTTATCAATGTAGCTACCAAAAATACTCATTGAACCGATACCGATACTCAAAGTAAAGAAAGATTGACCAACAGCCGCAAATAGAACTTCTGCCAAATTATTATCGCCACCTAAGCGAGAAAAATCAGGAATCAAATAGAACTTAATCCCTTCCATAGCCCCAGGAAGAGTTACGGCACGAATCACCAAAAATACGAGTAAAACCAAAAGGCAAATCATCATTTTCTTCGTGATTTTTTCAACGCCTTTCTGTAAGCCTAGTGAAACCGTTCCAAGCCCAAGAACCACAGCAACGACCATCCAGAAAATCATCAAAGAAGGGTTTGCAAGCATATCGCCAAAAGCTTTACCGCTACCGCCTTCATAATTCAGCAAATCGCCCATTGTCACAAGACGATAGAAATAATAAATCATCCAACCAGTAACCGTTGTGTAAAACATCATCAGCAAATAGTTACCAGCAATCATCATATACTTTGCCACATGCCATTTTGTCCCTGGTTTTTCAAGAACTTCAAAACTCTTCGCTAAACCACGGCGAGAAGCACGACCAACCGAAAATTCAGCAATCAAAATAGGAAGGCCAAAAACAAGCAAAAAGAACATGTAAATTAAAACGAAAATACCGCCACCATATTCACCTGTAATGTAAGGAAAGCGCCAAACGTTACCAAGTCCGATAGCGCAACCCGCAGAAATCAGCAAAAACCCTAAACGGGAACTAAATTTTTCTCTGGAATCCATAATTTTCCTTTTGGTTAAATCAATAAAGTAAAGATAATTTGTATTTTCCAATTTTTGATTTTCATTTTCAAAACACGAGCATTAATCCGAGTTTATTAACAATTCATCGTCTTTTTTAGGGCGTTCCCCAGCAAAAATTCAAAAAAAAAACACACACAACTGGGGCCGGGCCCTTGCGTTATCACGCGGCAAAAACAAAAAAACATCACACTGCCGCGTGTCCGTTCAGCCGCGGAAAAATAAAAACAAGAATTTCCGCGTCCGAATGGCAAAGCCACTACGGTCCCTAACGCAAAAAAGCCTCGGCGGGTACCGAGACTTAAAAATGGACGATATTGGACTCGAACCAATGACCCCTACCATGTCAAGGTAGTACTCTAACCAGCTGAGCTAATCGTCCGAAATGTAACCCAATGATAGAAAGAGTTATACTGAATGTCAAGGGCAGGCAATAAAAATTAGACGCACCATGCTAAGCATTTGGGCTAGCTAAAGACGAAAGGTAACGTTCGCCAGTATCTGGTAAAATAACGACAATATTTTTGCCTTCATTTTCTTCTTCTTTTGCTAACGCAAGAGCAGCAACAAGCGCGGCTCCTGACGAAATTCCAGCGAGAACACCTTCTGTTTTTGCCAATTCCTGAAGCATAGCAAAAGCATCAGCATCATCTACCGCTACAATTTGGTCAAAAATATCCTCATCCAAAACATCAGGAACAAAGCCCGCCCCGATACCTTGAATCTTGTGAGGGCCAGGTTCTCCTCCAGAAAGTACTGCCGAAGAAGATGGTTCAACAGCAACTACTCGGATATCTGGATTTTGCATTTTCAAATAAGCACCAGTTCCACTCAATGTTCCACCAGTCCCGACACAAGCCACAAAAATATCGACATTACCTTCTAAAGCATCAAAAATTTCTGGGCCAGTCGTTGCCAAATGCGCCGCTGGGTTTGCTGGATTTACAAATTGTCCTGGAACAAAACTATTAGGGATTTCCGCAGCGAGATTTTTTGCTTTTTCTATTGCCCCAGCCATACCTTTAGCGCCTTCTGTCAAAACCACTTCGGCGCCATAAAGACTCATAAGCATTCTGCGTTCTATACTCATAGTTTCTGGCATCACAATTATTGCCTTATAACCTCTTGCCGCACAAAGCGCACAAAGTCCTATCCCGGTGTTACCAGATGTAGGTTCAATAATTACAGCACCTGGCTTGATTTTACCAGAACGTTCCGCTTCATCAAGCATTGCTTTAGCCACTCTATCTTTTACAGAACCCGCCGGATTATTCATTTCAAGTTTTGCAAAAACATTGGCTTTTAAAGCTTTTTTCTGTTTTAATTGCAAAAGTTCTAAAAGAGGAGTATTCCCAATCAACTCATCAATCGATTTAAAAATTTTAGACATATCTTATATCCTAAAAATTTTATCCCACAAAAACAAGATGCCATTAAAAATAGATAAAATCTTAAAATTACCAAATATCCCTATTATTTTTCAACTTATCCGAAACACAAAAAATCATCTGTGGCTCTTTGTAAAAAAAAAGCATATTTGGAATATGAAAAAGACGTTTTGGTTTCTTTTGTTTTTAGGAGCATCATCTGCTTTTGCAAAAGCCGACTCTTTGGAAACATTAAAAAATATTGAATTAAAAGAACCAACACTTAATTCCATTTCTACAGAAATTCAGACTATTCCTTCTAGAGAGCTTCGTCCCAAACTCCCAGGACTCGTTCCTTTTTTAGAAATTATTGGTCAAAATGTGTTAGTCTGGGGCTGGGATTACTTTATTTTAGAAAAAGATTATGCCAAAATTTCTCTTGATGTCTGGGAAAGAAACTTAAATGAAGGCTGGACTTGGGATGACAACCATTGGGCTATAAACTTTTTTGGCCACCCTTACCAGGGCTCTTTTTACCATGTAGCAGCTCGGTCTTCTGGTTTTGACTTTTACCCAAGCCTTTTATTCAGTGCATTTGGTTCGTGGACTTGGGAATATTTTGCCGAACAAGAATATCCTTCTTTTAATGATTTCGTAGTTACAAGTGTCGGTGGTTCTCTTTATGGTGAAATGCTCTTTCGCCTTTCTCAACGTTTACTTACAAAACCAGACCCAACATGGTTTGAACAAGGTCAATCTTTTGTATTACACCCTTTGAGTTTTCTCCATTGGAAAGTGGCTGGTCCTCGTTCAAACAACCCTGGTTATTTTCCTATTGCATATTCTCTTGCACTTGGTGGTGGTTATCGTTTTGGAAGTGATTATCGTTATGATAAAATGCCAGCAGAAAGGCTCGATGACGATTGGGAAGAAATCAATGCTTCTGCTACTTTTATGTTGACTTATGGATACCCTGACAGAAAAATCAAAAAACCTGTTGATTACTTTACTGTATATGCCCGCTATGAATATGGACAAGAAAATCAACTTTTTGCAATGAATACATCGGCCAAACTTTTAAATTATAGCCAAAGTAATTACAAGGATTCTTGGTTTGATATTGGCATGTATCTCAATTTTGATTCTTATTATGGTGATTTAGCCAAAATGGGCAATCTCTCTTTAGGAATTGGACTTGATTTAAATATTCCTCTAACACAAAATATCCAAATGCGTTACAAAGCAGAACCTGGTTTTATATTTTTAGGTTCTGCAGATTTCAATTATGATGAATTATTAGAAGAAATTATTCCTGATTATGAAGTCACAAGAGAATACCAATACAACTATGGAGCTAGGTATTTTACTTCTATACATTTTAAGTTCTTTGAAAAAATAAATGTAAACGACCGCTTTAATATAAATCTAATGAAAACCATGCCTAATTCAGAACCTCATTATGGCGCTCACGGCTATGATATTATTGGCACAAACGAACTTTTTGCAGAATACCTTTTTACCAAAAATGTCGCTCTTGGTATTCGATTAGACTCTTACTTCAAAATAGCGGCTTACACCGGAGAATACTTCGAACCAATGTCCAGGACATTTCATTCCGTGGGCTTTTACAACCGCCTTAAATTTTAAACTTTTTAAAATATTAAAGGCTGCCTAAATTTTCTGGATTCAAAGGAAGCAATTCTTCAACAACAAAAACGCCGTCTTTACGAATCAAGACATCATCAAACCAGATTTCACCACCACCCTGTTCTTTGGCCATCATTAAAACCATATCCCAATGAATAGCTGATTGATTCCCGTTAGGAGCTTCTTCATAACATTGGCCTGGGGTAAAATGGATACTGCCTGCAATTTTTTCATCGAAAAGAATATCACACATTGGCTTTGTAATAAACGGATTAAACCCAATAGCAAATTCGCCTACATAACGAGCGCCTTCATCAGTATTTAAAATTTTATTCAAGCCTTCTGTATCAGAAGATGTGGCTTCTACAATTTTTCCGTTTTCAAAAACAAGGCGAACATTTTCAAAACGCTTGCCTTCGTAAACTGTTGGAGCATTGTAATGGATAACGCCATTAATACTATCACGAACAGGTGCTGTATAAACTTCGCCATCTGGAATATTCATGTTGCCGCAGCAAGGTACAGCAGGGATATCACGAATACTAAATGAAATGTCTGTATCCTTTGCAATTAAACGCACTTTATCAGTTCGGTTCATTAATTGCACCAAGGCGTCTGCAGCTTTTGACATTGCAGGATAATCAGCAAGGCAAGCTTTGAAATAGAAATTTTCAAACGCTTCTGTACTCATCCCAGCACTTTGCGCCATAGATGGATTTGGCCAGCGTAAAATGCACCAACGGGTTTTATTCACTCGCCAATTCAAAACTTCTTTGCGAATTTTTCTATACATTGCCATTTTTTCTGCAGGAACATCACTCATTTCTAAAGAGTTTTCTGAACCGCGAATCGCAATATATGCCTGCATTTGCTTCATTTGTATCAAATCCAAATCAGCTTCTTCTTGCAAAGCTTTTTCACTGACTCCAAGCAAGCGTTCTCTTTGAATTCTAGAATCAGTGTGTTTCAAAAAAGGATTCCCTTTAGCCGCATAAACTGCTTTTATCAATTCTACCGCAAGAGCACTTGGAGTATCAATTGTTTCAATTAAAATATTATCGCCTTCTTTTAATTGAACGGCATTTTGAATTAACATTTCTGCAAGCTTTGTAATTCTTGGATCGGTAAACATACTTACTCCTATTTTTACTTTCTTGGAATTTCTGAGATATGCGTTTCTAACCAAACAGCATCTTTCCAAGCACGTTCTGCTTCTGCGGCCCAAAATGATTCAGAAAAACTTTCAACTATTTCACGATATTTAGAAACCGCTAAACGAAAATCTCTACGTTCACGATAAATATTACCCATTTGCAAAAGAACAAATGCTCGGTCTTCATCTTGCAAACCTTTTTCTAAAAGTTCTTTGTAAAAAGAAAGGGCTTCAGAAAGTTTCTTTTGTTTAAACAAAGCATTTGCAGATTCTATGCTTAAAGGTAATTCAGCAAGTTCTTCTTTTGCCTTTTGTTCTTTTACAACTTCTACTTTTTCAACACTTTCTGTAAGGACTTTTTCTTCTTTTGGGGCTTCTGCTTTTACTGCTTCTACAACAGGTTCTGCGACTTTTTCTGGTTCTTTAAGTGTTTCTTTTTCTTCTGGCTTTTTTTCTTCTACTTTCACTTCTGGTTTAGCTAGCGATTTCCCTTCTAATTCATCTAAACGAACCTTAGCCTTTTCTTTAGCAGAAACATTTGGAGTCAAACGAATATATTCTTTTAATTGTTCAATTTCTGCTGATTTTTTTCCTTGTTTTTTATAAATCAAACTCAAGTAATAATGTGCATTATAACCTAGTTCTGGGTAATCAAAAGCTCTTTTAAGATTAAATTCAGCCTTATCGAGTTCTCCTAATTCATAGCGACCAGCGCCAGCAAAATAGTAAGCCCCAGGGTTTCCTGGTTGTTGGCGTAAAACTTCTCTCCATAAAGCAGCTGCTTCAGAATACTTTTTACTTTCAAATAATTGGCGACCTTTAGTAAAAGACGGGCCATCATAAGTAAATCCTGTTTCTTTTACCTGTTGTTCTTCTACTTTAGCCGTTTCCTTTACTATGGGTTTGGATTCTATTTTTTCTTCTTTTACTTTTTCTTCAGTTACTGCTTTAGCAGCAACCACTTTTTCTTCTTTAGGTTCTTCAATCTTTGGCGCTTCTACGACAGGTTCTTCTGCTGGTGTTTCTATTGCTGGGGCCTCTATAACTTTATTTTTAGGATCTTTGGCTCGTTCCGCTTCAGCTTGCGCTTTATCTCCAAGCAATTCATAAATTCCTGCAACACCTTCATAAGCAGCACTCATTGAAGGTTGCTTTTGATAAGCCAAACGGTAATTCGCCATAGCTCGGCCATAATCTGTTTTCTTTACATAAACTTCAGCAGCCGCAAAATAAGCTTCTGCTGCTAAAGCATTATCAGGATTACTAGCAAGAACAGCGCGAAACTCAGCAATTGCTTTGTCATATTCACCGGCCTTAGCAAAAATTTTCCCTTGTTCTATACGAGGGTCACTCGCAAAAAGAAGACCCGTTAAAGAAAGAACGCCTAGAATCCAATTTATTTTTTTCATGCTCATTTCCCTAAAATAATAATTCCTCTCGTAGAAAATCACCTTGTCGGATTATAGTTATTCATTAGTACCATAGCAAGAGCAACACACAACATGACAACACCACCAACAATCACTTGTTCTCTATGGTCATATTCTCGTTTCACATAACCAGGGTTCTCTTCATTTTGTTCCTCTAATGTCGGCGGTGTAATTTTTATTGAATCTACGTTTCCATAAGCATCAGCAATTTCAGCATCGGTCATATTCAAAGTACTGATATAAAGAGAATCGTAAACATCTGCAGAAAATCCTTTACAAGGTAAAGCCAAAAAGCTCACTAACAAAACACCTAGAAAAAGGAAATTCCGCAAAACAGATTACTCCGCAGCCAATTTATCAAGAATTTGGTTTACTAGCCCTGGGTTAGCCTTACCGCCAGATTTTTTCATAACCTGGCCCACAAAGAACCCTTTCATTTTAGGATTATTACCACTCTTGAATTCAGCAAATTGCTTTTCATTAGCAGCAATCACTTCTCGGACAATCGGTTCAATTGCAGAAACATCTGTAACTTGAACAAGCCCTTTTTCCTTAATAATCTTTTCTGGATCTTCGCCGGTTTCAAACATTTCTGCAAAAACCTGCTTTGCAATTTTTCCACTAATCGTATTATCGGCAATCAAGTTTACTAAAGTAGCTAGTTGCTCTGGTGTAATTTTTACAGCAGCAAGACCGCCTTCCAATTCCTTAACTTCACGAAGCAATTCAGAAATCACCCAGTTCGCTAAAATCTTTGGCGTTTTACAATTTTTCGCAGCTGAATCAAACCATTCGCTCACTTCTCGTTCAATAGTTAAAACTTGAGCATCATAAGCAGTCACACCGTATTCATTCACAAAACGTTCACGGCGAGCATCCGGAAGTTCGGGCAAAGTCTTTCTAATATTTTCTACAAATTCTGGAGAAGTGACCAAGCGAACCATATCAGGCTCTGGGAAATACTTGTAATCGTGAGCATCTTCTTTAGAACGAATAACTATCGTCTTATTTGCATTTGGGTCAAAACGCTTGGTGCATTGTTCTACTTCTCGTCCGGCATCTAAAGTCACAGTCTGAAGCATAATTTCTGCATACAACGCTTTTTCCAAATTAGTGAAACTGTTCAAGTTCTTAATTTCACAACGAGTTCCAAATGGAGCATCTTCAGAAGCGCGTAACGAAATGTTTCCATCACAACGCATATTTCCGTTTTCCATATTCGCATTTGAAACCTGAGTGTATTCAAGAATCTGTTTAATTTTTTGAAGAGCAAGAACCGCTTCTTCTGGACTACGAATATCTGGTTCTGTTACAATTTCACAAAGAGGCGTTCCACAACGATTCGCATCAAAATGACTAGAGGTTGGGCTCATATCGTGCACAAGTTTCCCAGCATCTTCTTCCATGTGAATACGAGTGATTCCGATACGCTTTACCGTTCCGTCTTCAAGAGTCACTTCAATCCAACCATTTTTACAAATTGGGTGATCATAAACAGGAAGGCCGCCTGTCTGGGTAATTTGGTACCCCTTTGGCAAATCAGGGTAAAAATAATTTTTGCGCGTCCACATCGCGTTTAAATCTATTTCACAGTTTAAAGCTAAACCAAGACGAATCGCATATTCAACAGCCTTACGGTTAGGAACAGGCATTGCACCCGGCATCCCAAGACAAACTGGGCAAACATGTTTATTCGCTGTTGTATTCACTTCTATTTCGCACCCACAAAACATTTTGGTGCGAGTAGAAAGCTGACAATGAATTTCAAGACCAATTACAGGAAAATATTTAGCCATAGGGACTCCAAAATTATTCACACAAAATATAGAAAAAGTATTCCCCCCCCACTAAAGAATGGACGCTTTTCAAAAGAAATAAAACAATATTTAAATAAACTCTCCGCACGCGGCTATGTCAACTCGCACAAGTGCAGTTGCCGCGACTCTCGCTTGTAGCGTTTTAAACAAAACAGCCCAAACTTTTAATCAGGCATTGAATCATTAATGGCGTAAAATTCATCAAGATGTTCAAGAAGAATATCTACAAGGCTAGCTTCAAATTGACGGCCTCGTTCTTCTTGATAAAGAGCGATTACCTGTTCTCTACTCCAAGGGCGCTTATAACAACGCACATTAATCAAGGCATCAAAAACATCTGCCACAGCACAAATTCTGCCAGCAAGTGGAATTTCATCACCAGAAAGCCCTAATGGGTAACCTTTCCCATCTATCCGTTCATGGTGAGAAAAGGCTATTTCTGCCGCTAATCGCAACAGTTCGCACTTTGAATGGCTAAGCATTTCATACCCTAACCGGGAATGATTTTTCATAACGGCATATTCTTCTGGCAAGAATTTTCCATTTTTATTCAAAATTTCATCAGGAATACCAATTTTTCCTAAATCATGCATCGAAGAAGCCAAACGAATTTTTTGCGCCATACCCTCAGAGAGCCCGGCATATTTTGAAAGCGTATAGCACATTTCTGCGACACGTTTTACATGGTTTCCGGTTTCAACACTACGGCATTCTGCTGCCGCACCAAGAATCAAAGTAATTTCTTCTTGTGTCCTTTCTAATTCTTGGAAAAGCATTGCAGATTCCAAAGACTTTGCTGAATACACTGCTGTCAACTGAAGAAATTTCAAATCATCTTTTGAAAACTGTGTTCCACCCACTTTATTTATGGCTTGAAAAACACCCATCACTTCGCCAACAGAATTCTTAAACGGAACAGTTAAAACAGCTTTTGTTCTATAACCGCTATTTTTATCCACGCTAGAATCAAAGCGAGAATCATTATAAGCATCTTCGATTAAAAGAGGCTCATTATTTGCATAGGAATAACCCACAAAACCAGCTGTAATCGGTATTCTTATTTCATCACAGCCATGAGCTACTTTAGTCCACAATTCTTTTTTATCAGAGGAAACAAGCCACAATGAACAACGTTCTGCAAGAACTAATTCGCGCCCAAGGTCAGCAATAAGTACAAGTAAAGAATCTAACTGTTTTGCTTCAGCTATTTTAGGAACATAAGAAAACAAGATACCCAACAATTCAGCATCAGAACGGTTTACATTCGTTTTTTCTAAACTCATACTTATCCATTACATCTGAAATTTCAAAACATTCTTTCCCAGAACATTGAAACTATTTTTTTAATGAACTTTCTAAAAATAAAATCTTTTAAGAAAAAAACATACTACTAATTCTAGTTTAATCTCTTTTTTTAAAAGAAAAACAAAAACTTTGAGTACAAACAAAACTTTTTGCAAAAATCATATTTCTAAATCGCCAAAAAAAACATTTTTGACACCTTCAGGTGTTTTTAACGCAAGGCTCCCGTTTTCATTTATCCCTAAAAGAATCCCTTCTAATTTCTTTTCACCTTCTACAATGCAAACTCTATTACCTAAAAATAAATCCATTTTTTTCCATTTCTCAAGCCAAGGTTTAATACCTTCTTTTTGAAAACTTTCAAATGCATTTTCTAAAGTCAAAACTATTTTTTGTAACAAAATTTCTCTATTCCAATTTTTTCCTGATAAAATAGAAAGGCTTGTGGTTGGTCTATCAATTAACATCAATTCTTCTCTAGAAACATTCACATTAAGACCAACACCAACGGATAATTTGTAAGAAGAATTTACAGATAAAACTTCTGCTATAATCCCACCTAATTTTTCCCTATTTACCCAAATATCATTTGGCCACTTTACATTGACTCCCACAATACCCAAATCTTTTAACAATTCCGCTATTGCTATAGCCGTTACTTGCATAAAAAGAGGAGCTTGTGACAAAGAAACTCCATTTAACGGCAACAAAAAATTGAAATAAAGATTTTTATTATATGGTGAAATCCAATTCCGTAAATGACGACCTTTGCCTTTTTTTTGTTCATTGGCAATTATTAAAGTTCCATCTTTCAATAAATGCACACTTCGTTTCATTTCAGCATGCGTGCTATCTAAAGATTCCGACAAAATCGCCGGTGCAGAAAACAAGCCCTGGATATTCCACAAATCAAATGAAGTTTCTATCATTGATCCGCTTTTTCCTCTTCAAGTTCCTTTAAAGCTTCTTCAGGGTACAAACGAAAAAATTCTCGTTTTCTATCTTCAAATAACAAAAGCATTCTTTCTTGTTCAAATTCTTCTCTGTCAATATTTTGCATAAAGAATTCATCACGAGCAAAATCACGCGTTGTCATAAGCTTTTTCATTTCATCGCTTACATCAACATCAGTCCAAAGAATGTAATATGAACCTACCGGAATATCTCCAAAAATATCCACATTCAACTTAATATCATCTGATTTTGTTGAATCAACCACTTCTACTTTTGTAGTTCTTTTTTCTGGCCTGAAAATAGCCGGTTCTTGCGCCCAAAGCACACTAAAAGAGAATGCTACGATAATTAATAAAATTGGTTTTAAAATTTGCATAAATACCTCTCTGCCACAATATACGGAATTCTTTATAGCGCAAGAGGCATCCAAGGCTTAACATTTTCAATATTCAAAAGTGCGTGTTCTTTTTCACGCCGAATAGCCGCAGCAGCAATCATAGCACCATTATCTGTACTTAACGAACGTTCTGGAAAACAAAGACGAATCCCACGCGGAAGGCAATATTTTTCTAAAAGTTCCCGCAAACGCATATTAGCACTCACTCCACCACCAACAACAAGCGTTTTCATTCCTGTCTTTTTTAAAGCCCAAACAGTTTTTGAAACAAGAATATCAACAATTGATTCTTCAAGAGAAGCACAAATATCGCCTAAATTTTCCTGTATGTATTCTGTAGAATGGGATTCCACATACCGCAAAACAGCTGTTTTAAGCCCGCTAAAAGAAAATTCTGCATCTGCTTTACCTTTTAACGCTCTGGGGAAATGGTGAAATTTTCTGTTTTTCCCGACTGCTAATTTGCCAATCGTAGCACCCGCTGGGTAACCTAATCCAAGAAGTTTTCCACATTTATCAAAAGCTTCACCTGCGGCATCGTCTCTTGTGCGCCCAATAGCAGTGTATTTAAAGCCAGGTTCTTCTAATATGAGTTCTGTATGTCCGCCAGAAACAGTCAAAGTTAAAAAAGGAGGTTTTAAATCTTGTGCAGAAAGCCAAGCCGCAGCTAAATGTCCTTCTAAATGATTAATTCCATAAGCCGGCACGCCTAAATCTAAAGCTAAGCCTCGAGCAAAACTAGCCCCCACTAAAAGAGGTCCCATTAAACCAGGGCCTGCAGTAAACGCAATGGCATCAATATCTGAAAATGTCACCCCAGCCATTTTAATTGCTTCAGAAGCTATTCCATAAATTTTTTTTAAATGCTCGCGTGCAGCCACTTCAGGAACAACTCCGCCAAAAACTGCATGCTCTTGAATCTGACTATATAGCGGATTTGATAAAACCCGCACTTTATCTCCTTGCTCTAAAACAGCACATGCTGTTTCATCACAACTAGATTCTATCCCAAGCCAAATCACGGAGCCTCCGAAACACTTTCACCTTGAACTGCCAACGAATCTTTTCTTTCTAATAAACTGAAGTTTTCAGGTCGAATCTGAAGTCCTTTTATATTTTTAGAAAAGCGAACTGAAGCCGGCAAAGATTCAGTATTTTCGATAGCAAAACGACTAAATTCAATAAACAAATCAAGTTCTTCAAAACGAATTTCTTTCAAAACTTCTTTTCCGCCTACAATTTCTACTTCTGCAAATGCTGGTTCTAAAGAATATTTCGTTTTATCATAAACGCCTATCAAATGAACAGGAACCTTTTCAAAAGTTTTTGTTGCGATTTCTTGAACAAATAATTCTACTTGAACAATAGAATCTTTAAGTTGTACATAAGCAGGCAAGCTATCTGATTGTATTTCTAAATCAAACTTTGAATTTTTCGTTAAATCCTTATGGTTTGATGTTTTTGTATAAAGATACTCTAACGCCATTAAAGTGGCTCTAGCACCAGAAACTTCTATTTCTTGCGGACTGATTTTTGGTGTTTCAACAAATGTATAACCAGAAGCACACTCAAAATCTGCCTGCAAACGAACTGGTATTTTCCGAACCACTTTAGTATCAAATTCCACATCTAACGAACGAATTCTGTCGCCTTCAACATATTGCACATTCGGGTGATCCGGGGCATAAAAATTTTCTTGTGAAATCGTAAAATGACTCCAACCTTGTTCAACATCCTGAGCATTAACCACCACAGAAATTCCATCTTTATCGGCACGCACTCGCAACAAATCTAAAACATAACCAGAAACTTGAATAGAAATCATTTTTGGAGGAGTTGAAACAATCGCTAAAACTTCTGGAACGCGAGAAACCACAAGTGGCACTTCCATAGTCAAAAGGAATTTCTGCTGAGAAAGCACAAAAAACCAAAAACCAATGGCAAAAAGTAATGCGACTATTTTTAATTTGAAATTTCTCATAATAGGTTAAAACAAAAATCCTTTTCTAAAGACTCTTAAAATGTAAAAAAGATACAGATAAATTCTTCACAAAATCCCAAGAATTTATATATTCTCCATTCGTGAGCCAATTATTCTACTTAATTTCTGAATCTTTTTCAGGTTGGAAAGAACACCGTATGGTTGTATTTCCAGCTCTTGTAACCATTTTCCTTTGTTCTGTTCTATTATGCGTAGCACTCTTTACCTTAAGAGCAAGCAACAGAATTCTCCAAACTGAAGGTTCTTTTTACACTATTGATGTTTTTTTAAAAGATTCTGTTCCACAAGAAGAAATCAAACTCATTGAAAAAAAATTAAAAACAGAAAAATGGCTTGATTCGCTTTCTTTCATAAGTAAAGAAGAAGCTCTCAAAATATTTCAAAGAAATTTTTCTGCCGAAATGCTAGAAATGGTAGATGAAAATCCTTTACCTGCTTCTTTTAAACTCACGATGAAGAAACGTTACTGGAATCCTGGAATTTTAGAAGAATGGATTGGAATTCTAGAACGTGATGAACATTTTGAAGCTGTACAAGCACCTCTCACTTGGGCAAAATTGTTAGCTGATTGGAAAGGGAAAATTTACTTTTTCCCTATCCTTGGGATTTTCCTTTTGCTATTCACTCTAGTTCTCATTATCGGAAACGCCATTCGTCTTTCGCTCTATTCTCGAAAGAATCTCGTTGAAAATATGAAATACACCGGAGCTAGTCGCTTTTTTATAGAATTTCCGTTTGTATTAGAAGGTTTATCTTTAGGGTTTCTTGGAAGCTTAGTTGCCGCATTTTTAAGCATTATTTCTTTAGAAACTATTAGCAGACATTTTCCAATTGTTCATGGAATATTTGAAGGCTATCTTTTGCCTGTCGGAGTTACTATTGTTTCCGTATCCTTTCTTTCTGCTTTAGTCAGTCTATTTTCTGTAAGGCGTTTTCTTTTAAAAGATAAAGGAGCTAATAATTGAAACGCCTTTGTTTTCTTTTACTGCTAGCTCTTTCTATAAACTTATTTTCGGCGCCACCGAAAACAGAAGTCCAGTTGAAAAAACAACGCAGTGAACTTAAAAAGTTAGAAGCCGATTTAGCTAAACGTAGAAAGCAACTTGAATTACTGAAATCAGAAGAAAAAAGTGTTCTTTCTACAATTTCTCTCTTAGACCAAAACCTGAACCGTACCCAAGAATACCTTAATGCCTTAGTGACTAACGAACAAAATATTAAAGAAGAAATCCATCGTTTAGGCAATGAACTAGAACTGCTAGCTTCTGAAATACATACTTTACAAACCGCAATGCTTCAAAGGATAAGAATACTTTATATCAAAGGCGAATATGGAAAAGCAGAAACTCTCTACAAACTTCTTATCCAAAAAGAAAATCCAAGTCATCTAGCTTATATGGTGCATCGCTTACTCACTGCAGACAAAATCAAAATCGAAACTCTAAAAAAAGCATTAGAAGAGTATGACATCAAAAAGAAACAAGAAATGTCTCATTTAAACGAGTTAAAAAAAATACATACCAAAAAAGAAATCGAACAAAAAAGTCTTGAGCAACAAATCAGTGGCCAACAGACTATGTTACAAAGTTTAAAAAACGACCAGGAATTACAACAAAAAGCTTTAAAAGAATTTGAACGAAATCAAAAAACTATGCTTTCTCTTATCAAGAAACTTGAAGAAAAAAGAAAACGAGAATTAGAGCAAGCCAAAAAGAAGAAAAAAGAACCTCCCAAAACCCCTGATAAAAAAACTCCAAAACCAGCTATTACTCCTGAAGTCGCTTTCCCTAAATGCTTACCTCTTGAAGGGGAAATTATTAGCCAATATGGTTTTCAGGAACACCCTGTTCTCCACATTCGAACCAAAAATCTCGGTGTTGAAATTCGTGCGAAAAAAGGCGCTAAAGTCAAAGCTGCCGCTCATGGAACAGTTGCTTTAGTTTCAGAAATTGATGGTCGTGGTCCTTCTGTCATCATAGAACACCCAAATGGCATTTTTTCTGTTTATGGGCATCTTGTAGAAACAAAAGTAAAAGAAGGCGATCAAGTAAACAACTGTCAGGAAATAGGAATTGCCGGAGACATCGCTTCTTTAAATGGGATAAAACTATATTTTCAGGTAAGCGCAGGGACAGAACCTCTGGACCCGCTTGAATGGGTAAAAAACTAATGATTGCATACGACATACAAAGCTCGGATTCTCAAAAAGCTTCCACTCAGAAGCTTATCGCCGCTTTATGTGAAGAACGATTCCCTCAAGCATTATTGATTGATGGACCTAAAGGGATTGGAAAAAAGAAACTCGCTATGCAAATTATGCAAGCACTTATGTGCACGCACCCCGAAAAAAGACCTTGTGGAAATTGTTTTGGTTGTAAACTAGCCCTAACCCCTGGAGCTTCAGAAAATTGGCTTATACCATTAACAACTGAAGAAACCAACAAAAAAACTGCTATAGAAATTTCTTCTAAAAGCAAAGCCGAAACGAGAGAATCTATTACTGTTTCTTACATAGAAAAAATTTTTCAAAACCCTTACGACATAAATTATTTAGCTTCTGGCGCAATTATCAATGTGGAATTAATCCGCTCTTTAAATGCTCGTTTTTCATTAAAAGAAAATGCAGTCCGTTGTGTGATAATTCCTGAAGCTGAAAAAATGAATATTCAAGCTGCCAATGCTTTTTTAAAAACTCTTGAAGAAGTACCTAAAAATACTTACTTCATTTTGACGACTATTTCTAGGGATTTATTATTAGCTACAATCCGCTCTCGTTGTTCAGCAATTCGTTTAGAACATCTAGAAAACGATGAACTCAAAAAAGAATTTTTTAACGCTACACAAAAAGAAATATCCCCTGATGTTTTAGGTTTTGCTTTAGGTTCTCTAGGCCGCGCACTTTTCTTTGATGAATTAGAAGAAACATTAACGCCTGTTGCGTTGAATATGATTACAGATTCTTTTCAGAAAAATTTTTCAAATATTATTTTCCAACTTCAAGATACGTTTTTAAAATCTCAAAAAGACAGTGCAGGGCTTGAAACTATTTTAATCTTTTTAGACGTTTTAAATTTCATTCTTACCGACATCACTCGTTACCAATCTGGAGTGAATTTAAGAATGCCAATAGTTTCTTCTAAATTGCCAAAAGAAATTCTTGAACAAATGACTCCCACACTTGTTCAAAATGCTTTATTAAAAGTTCAAGATACTGCAAAAAAAATTGCTGATAAAATAACAAGCCCGCAAATAGCTTTAACAGCTCTTGCCATAAGACTTTTTGATGGAGAACGTTAATGTTAGATTTAACGGCTTCTTCACTTGCAAATTCTCTTAATGTGCCACACCTAGTTGCACGTATTGCTGTATCAAGAGGAATAAAAACCGTTTCCGAATTCCATGCTCTCCTTTATGGCAAAGAAAGTAGCGTATTAGACCCATTCAGTATGTTTGGAATGAAAGAAGCTATTGAATGGATTTTAAAAGTTAAAGAAAGCAATGAGTCCCTTTTTATTTTTGGTGATTACGATTTAGATGGATTAAGCAGTGTCGCCCTTTTAGTACGCGGTTTATCCTCTTTAGGCATTTCTGTCAAATGGCGGCTTCCCAATCGTTTCGGCGCTGGCTATGGTCTTTCTATTGACGCTATTGACGAAATGCTTTCTGCAGGAGCGCAAAAACTCATCACTGTTGACACAGGCATAACAGCCAATGCAGAAATTGCTTACGCAAAAGAAAAAGGCCTTTGTACAATGGTTATCGATCACCACCAACCTTCTGGCGAAGGACTCCCTTGCTGTGATGTTCTTTTAGACCCACACCAAGAACAAGATTCCTATAAAAACAAAGACCTCTGTGGAGTTGGCGTTGCGTATAAATTTTTATGCGCTCTTTATTCTACATTGAATTTAACACTTCCAGAAAATTTTTTAGAACTAGTAGCGTTAGGAACTTTAGCTGACTTAGTTCCAATGACTCCAGAAAACCGTTTTTTCACCCGAACGGGCTTGCTAAAAATGTGGGAAAGTCCTTTTCCTGGGATAAAAGAAATTTGCCATTCTCAACTACAATTCCCTCAATTTATGGGAGCGCAAGGAATCATTTTTAAAGTAGCCCCTCTTTTAAATGCACCAGGAAGGATGGAAAAACCTGACCCAGCTCTTGATTTATTACTCTGCAATAACAAAGAATCAGCGCCGTTGCTTGTAAAAAATTTATCCATGTGGAATGCCAAAAGAAAAAACAAAGAAAATGAAATTTCAAAAATGGCTATTCAAAGAGTAAAAGAACTCTATGGTAACGACTTACCACCAGTTCTCGTTATTGATGGCTATGATTGGCATTTAGGAGTTATCGGTATTGTTGCAGCTAAAATGACTCAAGAATTTAATCGTCCTTCAGCCGTTTTATCAATACAACCCGACAGCGTTGCTAGTGCTTCTGCAAGAGCGATTCCTGGTTTTAATTGGCACAAAGCCTTATTTGAATGCCGCGATTTATTTTCTCGTTGGGGTGGCCACGCCAATGCTGCTGGTTTTTCTATTGCTAAAGAAAATATCGATTTATTGCGTAACAAATTAAATGAAAATGTTTCGACATTTCAAGATACAACAATCCAAACTAATACATTACCACCAATTGATGTTGCTTTTTCAGAACTAGATGATTCTTTAATGCTTTGGCTTTCACGTATGGAACCTCTTGTCGGTAAATTTGCTTCGCCGATTTTTAGAGCGTCCCAAGTTTCAATTTCTAGTTTGCGTGAATTACGAGGAGGCCATCTCTATTTAGAGCTATCTCAAAACACCAGCGCACGCTTTTCGGCAATTGCTTTTGGTATGGGCAAAAAGAAAAAAGAAATCGTTTCTCTTGGTAAATACGTTTCCGTTGATTTTGAAATTGCTTGGAATGTTTTTAATGGCAGACGTTCTTTACAACTACAAGTCAAAAATATTTTCTAAGCCATGTGGTCAAAAATCAAAAAAGAATTTCCGCTTATTATTTTTAGCCTTTGTTTTTTAGGGTTACTTATATTTTTACTTCATATCTCTCCAACTAACCAAATTAAAGAAGAAATCCCTATTCCACAAAAAACTTCTTATTTTCATGGTTATACTCGTATTTTCCAAGCAAAGGATTTGTGGTGGCTTTCCACTAAAAAATGGCGTGCTCCCAATAATGTGTTGCAATTCCTACAAAATCGCTCTTTGAGCTTACATTACATTTTCAAAAAACATAATCGCACACACAAAAGAAAAGCTAAAAATGAATTTCTTGGTATTTATATGGAAATTTCAGAAAGTGGAAAATTTGAAAATGTGATGCCTGCTTTTACCAATACAAAAAATGCCCTTTTAGCAAAGGACATCGCAAAACATATTCAAGAATATTGGCATTACACCAAAGCAAAAGGCCGAGATAAACTTATTTTGCTGATTCGTTTTGACGTAAAACAGCCACTAATTCTTTGGCACAATGTTCAATCAAAATAAACGATTCAAAAATTCTAGCTTCTCGCCACTTAGCAGCATACATTTCTTTCCATTCTTCTGTAACTTGCTTTGGCGAAATTTCTTTTTTCTCGTTCTGGAACCAAACTTCGTTAGATATTTCTCTAAGCATATTCCCCATGTCTGCGGCAGGGTTTAAAGACCCCATAGAAAGGATATAAGCTCTTAAATTATCTAATAAAGTTTCATCACTTGGATTTGATTCATCTTCTTTAGCTAAGGCTTCAATTTCTTCACGATGTCGGAGAGCAAAACCAAACAATTGTTTTTCGGTTGATTGCAATTCGCCCTTAGCTAGTTTTTCTTCAACCGCCTCTCTTGGATAATAAATAGTCTTAGGGTAAAATTCAATCATAGCTTTTAAAAAGATGCCCGGGGCGGGACTTGAACCCGCACGAAGTTGCCTTCAAGGGATTTTAAGTCCCCAGTGTCTACCATTCCACCACCCGGGCTCGGATGGTTTAGGCGTAATATAGTAAAAAAACGCAAAAAAGTGGTGTTTTTTTTAAACTTATTAAAAAAAACACCTTTAATTGCCTCCTTTTAAGATAAAATCCGCAAAGCTAATTCTTTTCCTTGCCGAATTCTATCAGCCATTCCTATTCCTCCGATTCCATTTCCGCCAAGCAACAAGCCTGGATACATAGATTCAGCTTTTGCAAAAGCAGCTATTCTTGCTGGAGTATTTTTATCATATTGTGGAATTGCCATTGAATGTCTTGTTATTTCAAACAATTCTGGAGAGAAATCTTTTTGCCCAAGAGTTTCTTGGATTTCTTTTTTTACAATTTCATAAACTTCAGAATCTGTAAAATTTAAATACTCTGGGTGTCTAATTCCCCCCATAAATACAGAAAGCATAGCCCCACCTTCTGGAGCTCTACCTGTAAATAAAGACGACAAGAAAAGAACTCCTAAAATTTTTCTATTCTCTTTTGAAGGCATTAGTGCTCCAAAGCCATCAAGAGGCATTCCTTGCCATTTTTTAAAACCAACTGCGACTTCCATAACAGGAGTATAACTGACATTAAAAGCGGCATCTAAACCATTTTCTTTCAAAAACGGAAATGCTTCTGGTAAACGTCTTGCACTACCCGTAAAAACAACTTTAGAAAACTCTGTTGAAGTTCCATTTGCATTAACAATAAATGAATTTCCATTTAAACTAACACAAAAATCTTTTACTCCTAAAACCATATTTTCTAAGCCTATTTTTTCTGTCAATTTTTCAATCAATCGGGAAAGCCCACCTTTAGCAGAAAAAACTTTTTTTGTCGCTTTTTTATCTCTTTCTGTTTTAGGTTCTTTCATTTTATGAATGCTTCCTCGTATAAAGCTTCCATAATTTTCTTCTAGCGCATAAAGTTTAGGTAATGCATATTTAGGAATTATTGTTTCTGGAGACCCTGCATAAACACCTGAAACAAAAGGATCTACTGCATAATTCAAAATAGAAGTTCCAAGACGACGTTTAACAAAAGAAGCTAAAGTTTCTTCAGGGTCAGAGCCTTTTGGTCTAAATGGTTCTAATAAAATTCCAAATTTATCTTTCCATGAAAAAAGTGGAGTCAACAAGCCAGAAATAGGTGAAGAAGGTAATGGGTGTAATTTTTTCCCTTTCCAAATATAACGATTCCCTGCTATACTAGGTGCTGTTTCTAAAAGTTCTAAATCTAAGTCTTCAAAAAGTTCCATTGCTTCTGGTTTTCCAAGCGTTCCTGTACTTGGACCAGTTTCCCAGACAAAGTCATCATTTCTTTTAGATTGAATCACTCCGCCTGGTTTTAAAGACGTATCAAAAATTTTAAATGGAATATTATTTTGTTTTAAATAAAATGCGGCTGTAAGCCCTGTAATTCCAGCTCCTACAATAGCAACATACTTTTCGTTTTCCATATAAACACAACTCCGTTTCTGTTATTTTTCTTTAAAATAAAAACTTCCTAAAAGAGCTATCGCTAAAAGAACAATAAGCCCTGTCAAAGCATAATCAGCAAAAGGCATAGGCGCAACATTCAGTTCAATTAACACTACGTCTAACACCGCTAATAATGCAAAAAACGTCCCGACCCTTTGGCAAAAATTCCTTTTATCCAAAAGCAGTTCCTCCTGTTAAAATCCAAACAAAAAGACCAACCATTACCAAAAAACTAATACCGACATTGGCTAAAAAGAAATCTCTGTTCAACGAATCTAAATCATCTGATTTGCGGAACAAATGAATGTAGGCAATAGCTATAGTCATTAAAGAAAAAACAAACCACCAAGCCATTCCCATTTTCCAATAAACACCAAAAGCCAGGCAAAGTCCTAACATAGCTAAATGACTTCCAAGTGCTATTTTCAAAGCTTTATTTCGCCCAAATCGTGCAGGCACAGAATGTAATCCCATTTGTCTGTCGATTTTTTCATCTTGAGTCGAATAAATAATATCAAACCCACCCATCCAAAGCATTAAAATCAACATCAAAAAAATTGGAAACAAAGCAAATTCACCTCGAACTGCAATCCAAGCACCTAATGGGCTCATTCCTATCGCTAAGCCAAGATACCAATGGCACAAAAAAGAAAATCGTTTCCAATAAGAATAAAATAAAAGCGCTAAAAAAACAGGTACCGAACAAATTCCTGCTAAAGGATTTAATAAAAACGCAAAAAAGACAAAAAGCAAACCATTTAAAATAAGAAACACGACAACACTCTTTTTGCTCAATTTTCCAGCAGGCAAGTGCCTTGAAGCGGTACGCGGATTTTGTTCATCTATTTTTGCATCTGCCAAACGATTAAATGACATAGCCCCATTTCTAGCAACAACCATGCACCCCACAATTAACAAAACTAATCGAATAATTTCTGAAGCCGATTTTCCGGCAAAACCATCTGCTGCAACCCACATAGAGCCTAAAGCAAAAGGCATTGCAAAAAGTGTGTGACTAAAACGCACTAAATGACCAAATTCCAATATTTTTTTAATCACAAGAACTTCCCCAAGAAGGTACAATGCTATTTTCAACGCCCAAATGAGTTAAAACTTTTGCAACAACTGTGTCCACTAAATCTTCTATTGTTTCAGGATTCGTATAAAAATGCGGAGCCGCAGGTATTATTGTTGCACCTGTTTTAGACAACTTAAGCATGTTTTCTAAATGTATTGCATGCAAAGGCATCTCTCTTGGTACTAAAACCAATGCCCGTTTTTCTTTTAGACAAACATCTGCAGCACGCACTAAAAGATTATCCGTTATACCTGAAGCTAATTTTCCAAGTGTTCCCATTGAACAAGGCAGTATTGCCATACCTTTAAAAGAAGCACTGCCACTTGCTGCAAAAGAGAAAAAATCATTTATTTCTAAAATTTCATCAGCAAGATCAAAAGCCTTTCCTTGTTTCTCAAAAGCAACAACTTGTTTTGCAGCATCAGAAAAAATGACCGAAACCCTATGCCCTAAATTTTTCAAATGTAATAGCAATCGTGAAGCATAAATAGTTCCAGAAGCACCAGTGATTCCAACAATAAAATGACTCATATCAAAGTTCCTTCTGCAAAATAATGCGGTAAGCTATTCCAAAGTCACAAGATTTTTCTAATACAACTTTAAATCCATTATTTTCAGCTAAATCCAAGAAGTTTTTAACCGTTAAAAATTTTTGGATGGAACTCAATAAATATTCATACGCAGAACGTTTTTTACTAAAAAACGCTCCCAAAAACGGAATAAACAACGGAGCCAAGCGCTTGTAGAAAAATGTATTGAATTTGTTCCTTGGAGAAAAGAAATCTAGAACAACTAAAAACCCACCCGGCGAAAGGACTCGATAAGCTTCTTTAAGTCCAATTTCAGTATCTGGTAAATTACGCATTCCAAAACCATTCAAAACGACATCAAATGTATTTTCACCAAAAGGCATTTTCATGGCATCTAACTGAATCGGCGTTGTCTGAATATTTTTTTTCTTTGCACAAGAAAGCATTCCAAATGAAAAATCGCCTAAAATAGATTTTTCTGTTTGTCCAATATGTTTATGATATGTATTGATAAAATCTCCTGTTCCACCGCATAAATCTAGAACGCGTTTTCCAGGGTTTAATTGTTTTAGTTCTTTACAACAAGAATTTCTCCAAGAAATATCTCTAAAACAACTCAAGGTATGATTTAAAAAATCATAGCGAAGAGATATATCATCAAACATTTTTCTTATTGGACTTACCATGCCTTAAATGTAGAAATTCGCCGCTTCAAAGAAGCGGCGAATGAGTTCAATAACATTAAAATATCATTTATTTAAACACAGCGCTATAAGAAGCAGTAGCTGTCGGGATAACCATTCTCGGGTTTTGTGTAGAACCATCTTCCCAGGCAGAGAACACTCCAGAACCTGTTGGAACAGCTGTTAACTGAATTGGGTGATTACTAAAGAACTTTCCTGAATAAGCTCCACCATTAACCACATTCATTCCTTCAACCAAAACGGTACCACTTCCTTGTACTGCAATAGAAACATTTACAAGGTTACCAACATTAAATCGATCTTGGTAATCTTCAAGAACCCATGAATCTCTATTTACAGCCCATTCTTTAATAGATGTGCCACTCTTACTGAACCCATAGCCTCTATTTTCTCTATTGAAACGTTCCATATCGCGTTCAATTTCATCGGCATCAATTGTTGCAACCATTGATTCAATAACTGAAGACAATCTCTTTGAGTTCAAATATTTATCAAGCATAATAGCAGAGCGGTTCACAAAAAGTCGTTCAAAATCTGGGTTTTCAATCAACTTATTGAAAATCATAGCAAAGCAACCTTTACCAGAACAAGAACCGCTACCTCCGCCACCTTGTTTAATCCAATTAAACATGTTTGTAGAATTTTCATGAAAACCTGAAACAGTCCACTTCCAATCAAAACCATGATCTAAATCGTAAATCATAAATTTCCATGGTTGTTCTGGAGAGCGCCAAGCACGAACGTTGTTATTTGGCCAATCACCATTATGGATATAAATTTCAGCAGCCATATAATCTGCAAAATTACCGACATCCATCATAGCCTGAATTGTAGTGTAATAAGTATTATTAGCGCCAGAGAAATCATTGTTATAAGCAAATTCCAACAATTCTTCATAACCAATAGAACTACCACCGCTTACAGAAATATCATGCCCTAAATGTTTAATCATATCAACAGTTTTAGCATCTATCCCGTAATTCGTTTCAACATAGTGTTCATTAAAACGTTCACGCATATCATGAATGCCATAATATTCACCATTATAGAACACCACGACTTGACGACTACGTTGGTAATCCACTCCAGAGCCTTCAAGTATAGCACCGCCTGCAGCATCAGCAATATAATCTGAAACAAAACGGTTGCCGTTATTACGTAAATTAAAGGCCTTAAATTTCTGAGCTTCCGGGCGAGTAGTAAACAATGGGTAATGCAAGCGGCCATCTTGGTATTGTTCACGCATAACAACGGCCACTGATTTTTTCTTTTCCATTCGGCTCCAGTTTCCCATCAAAGAAATACCGGCATCAATTTCCCAACTTTTTCCATTTGTTGAACTACCGTTTTCAAAGAATTCAACATGCACAGGGAATTCAATATCTTCATAGAGGCCTTCTGGACAACAAGCAGGATCGCCGCAACCACAATCAATATAATGTTGATTAAAGAACGTTGGAGAAACGCTAATTGCCACAACAGGCATTTTAATAGTTTCTTCAACAAAATAAGTTTCAGTTACTACTTTGTTTGTAATTTTGCCTTCTTCAAACAAAGCACAACGAACAACTGTAGTCTCATTAATTTCTTTAGAGCTTCTGAATTCTTGAGAATGTTCAGTTGGCTCAGCACCACCAAATTCACAGCGAACTACACCACCAGCTACTTGTGGTGGACTAAGTGTCAAACCATTTGCATAAAATCCGCCAGCAGGAGTCAAAGTAAAATCTCCGGCAAAGCCATCAAAACCACTAGAAACTGTATTTTTTTGCTCTGGGGTTGGTTCATCAAAATAGCGCCATTCTCCGCCATTGATAATACCCCAAGAAAGTCCTGGATCCAAAGCTGGGTAAGCCACAGAATCACGGATAGCCCAATTCTTATCAATTAAATAAATAGAGCCACCTTCTTTTTCTAATTTCCAATTTGTATGAGTTCTAAAATGTTTCCCTTTAGAATCAAGCCCGACTAAAGGAGCTGCTAAATCTTTTCCTGAACAAAATACAGTTCTGAGTTCTCCAGGAGGAATAATTAATTTATCAATAATCCATTTTCTTGGGTTATCCAGTTTTTCAACTAAAGAGTAACCACGGAGGTCAGCGGTGTCTTGGCCAGCATTATAAATTTCAACCCAACCTGGATCTTCTGCATCGTGATCTAACCAAGAAATATTTTGGGCCGCAATTTCAGTAATTCTCAATGTAGAATGACCTAAATAATGCAATTCTTTTCCTGTGGTATCATCAATAAAAACAGATACGGTATCATAGAAAACCGAAGTATCTCCCGGAACAGGTGGGGTTACAGGGACCGAAGATGAAGAACCATTACTTAAAGAAGATGACGATGCCTCTGGTAAAAGCATTAAAGAGTCACCTTCAGGAGAATCGCTACAAGCAACTATAGCGGATAAGCAGGATGCCCAAAAAAAGACTTTATACGTTTTTTGCATAAATAAATACCTAAAATTCACCTAGCAACCACACCCATTAAATGAAAATTTTCCATTTTTCTAAAAACAAAGAAAAAAGCCTAAATCATTTTTAAAGCCTTAATTCTCATTCCATTTTTAAATAAAAAAAATCCACTTGTCTCTTATTATATATCTTTTTTCATCATTTATCCGTAATAATTTTTTTTACGCTAAAATATTTGCACTCTATCACAGCAAAGTTCTTTTGTCTATTGAGAATGTTTAAAATAATTTACCTTGATAAACGCTTTTTCCATTTCCATTAAAATTTTCTATAATACCGCGTTATGAACCATTCTCTTGAAAATATCCGGGCAGAGTTCCCTGTTTTAGCGCAAAATATTAAAAACGCAAAACCTTTTGCATTTCTTGATAGTACAGCAACAACTCAAAAACCTATGACCGTTATTCAGGTCATGCATGATTTTTATACAAAACACTACAGCTCTGTTAAACGCGGTGTTTATCAAAGTAGTGAAAAAACAACACAAGCTTTTGAAAAAGCCAGAAAAGAAATAGCTTCTTTTATAAATGCAACTTCAGAAAACGAAATCGTTTTTACAAGCGGAACAACTGCAAGTATAAATCTTGTTGCTTGGAGTTATGGCCGTAAATTTTTACAACCCGGTGACGAAATTTTAATCAGCGCTTTAGAGCACCATGCCAATATTGTGCCATGGCAACTCATTGCCGAAGAAAAAGGGGCTCTTTTACGCGTTATTCCTGTTGACGACCAAGCCAATTTAGTTCTTGAAAAAATACCAGAACTTTTGACAGAAAAAACAAAAATTGTTGCCATAACGCATATAAGCAATGTCACCGGAACAGTCAATCCAATAAAAGAAATTATTCAAACCGTCAGAAATTTTTCAAAAAATGCAAAAATCCTTATCGATGCCGCACAAAGTATTGCTCATCAAAAAATAGATGTTCAAGAATTAGACTGCGACTTTTTAGCTTTTTCCGGACATAAGATGTATGGTCCGACAGGAATTGGTGTTTTATTTGGCAAATACGAACTCCTTGAATCAATGCCTCCTCTTTTTGGTGGGGGCGAAATGATAAAAAGCGTTTCTTTTGAAAAAACAACTTTTGCAGCGCCGCCTGCTAGATTTGAAGCAGGTACTCCACCAATTGCAGAAGTCATTGGCCTAGGCGAAGCCGTAAAATGGTTAAAAGAAACCGGACTTGATAATATTCATCGTAAGGAATCCGGAATTCTTGAATATGCTATCAGCCAGTTTTCTGAAATTCCCGAAATTCACATTTTAGGCAATCCTAAGGAACGCGGGGCTCTATTAAGCATTACTTTAGAGGGAATCCATGCTCATGATGCAGCCATGATTCTTGATGAAGAAAATATTGCCGTCAGAAGTGGGCACCATTGCGCAGAACCCGTAATGAAGCGATTTAATATCCCGGCTACTTTACGTTTTAGCTTTGGTGTTTATTCTGAAAAGTGGGAAATTGACCGCGCTTTAACTGCCTTGAAACGAGTGATTCGTCTTTTCAAATAAAAACTTCATTTTTTACTTACTATATTTACACCAAATTTATACAAGAGGCTTTTTATGCTTGACATTCGTAAAATTCGCGAAAATCCAGAATTCTACAAAGAAGAAACCCGTAAAAAAGGGACAACTATTGAAATAGATGAAATCCTTTCACTTGATGAAAAGCGTCGTTCTATTTTAGCTGAAGTTGAAAAATTGAAAGCAGAACGCAATGCTGAATCCAAACGCATTGGTGAATTGAAAAAGAAAGGCGAAAATGCTGATGATGCTGTTTTAGCAATGCGAGCTCTTGGTGATAAAATTGCTGAATTAGATTCGGCAGCTAAAGCTGTTGAATTTGAACAAACTGAGAAATTGATGCATATCCCAAATATTGCACCAAATGCTCCTGAAGGCGAATCTAGCGAAGATAACGTAGTTAGAGCTACTTGGGGTACTCCTAGAGAAATTGATTTTGAAGCCATTGACCACAAAACTTTAGGCGAACGCTTAGGATTATTTGATTTTGAACGTGGCGCAAAAATTTCCGGAAGTGGATTCCCGGTTTATCGCGGTCTTGGAGCAAGACTTGAACGTGCTTTAATTCAATTTTTCTTAGACATGCACAGAGAAGCAGGCTTTGAAGAAATCATTCCTCCATACCTTGTACTACGCAAAACAATGAGAGGTACCGGTCAACTTCCAAAATTTGAAGAAGACATGTATCGTTGTGATAAAGACGACGATCTTTTCCTTATTCCAACGGCAGAAGTTCCTGTTACAAATCTCTACGCCGAAGAATTTATTCCGGAATCAGAACTCCCAAAAAGACTTTGTGCTTATTCTGCTTGTTTCCGCCGCGAAGCAGGGAGCTATGGAAAAGACACTAGAGGACTTTTACGCTTACATCAATTCAACAAAGTGGAAATGGTTTATTTCGCTCACCCAGAAAAAAGCTATGAAGCTCACGAAGAATTAACTCGCTTTGGTGAAATTCTTTTAGAAAAGCTTGGACTCCCTTACAGACGTTTAGAACTTTGCAAAGGGGACTTAGGTTTTGGCGCTGCAAAATGCTACGACCTTGAAATATATGCTCCTGTTGAAAAGAAATGGCTTGAAGTCAGCTCTTGTTCTAATTTCGAAGATTTCCAGGCAAGACGTGCAGGAATCCGCACAAAACTTAATGGAAAGAACACTTTTGTTCATACATTGAATGGTTCTGGACTTGCCACACCTCGTGTTATGGTTGGTATTTGTGACAATTACCAACAAGCAGATGGTTCTTTAGTAATTCCAGAAGTTTTACGCCCTTATATGGGTGGTTTGGAAAAGATAGAAGCCAAATAAAAAAACTACACACAGAAGAGAGGCTTTCGAAGCCTCTTTTTTTTATGCGCCAGAGAATAAAAAATTTATTCTGCTGGTAAAATAATTTCAATATGCCGCGTACTCACATTAAGAAAGTGAGTGTGGAATAAGTCTTTTTCTTCTTTATTCGCCACTTTTACCTGAGTTACGGCAATAAATTCTTTATTTTCACGAATATAGTCTGTTAAGCGTTCATCGCGCAACATATCTATTTCGCCGGTAATTACAAAGTTATCTGTCCAAATTTTTACTAGCATAATGTAAATATAAAGATTTTTTTTGCTTCTGTTCAAATAATAAGTGTATTTTAAGAAAAGAATGGATTGTATCACAAAAACATTCCTAAACAGAATTTTTCCTGGAGATTTTCAAATGGCTATAGTTAAAAAAAGTTCAACCCAAAAAGTAACTTCCAAAAAAGCAAAAGAACCTCAAATTGCTTATTTAGACAAACAATTCCTAGAAGGGGACGCAGGACGACAAGTTCGTATCCTTTCTGAATTTTTAGCACCAGGCGAACGTTTTGCTAATGAAAAAATCCAGAATTCTATTGTATTCTTTGGGTCTGCACGCACTCTCCCTATGGAAGAAATCAAAAAAAGAAAAAAATCTGTTAAAGGAAAAGAGCTTAAAAAATTACATGCTTTAGAAAACGTTGCTCAGTATTACAACGCGGCAAGAGATTTAGCAAGACAACTCGGTAAATGGTGTAATTCTCAACAAAATGGTTTTACTATTTGCACTGGAGGCGGACCTGGTATTATGGAAGCAGGCAACCGTGGAGCAAATGACGTTGGGACACCTTCTACCGGATTAAACATCAAGTTACCTTTTGAGCAACACCCAAACCCTTATATTTCAGACGCATTGAATATGCAATTCAGATATTTCTTTATCCGTAAATTCTGGTTTTTGCATATTGCTCGCGCTCTTATTGTATTCCCTGGTGGATTTGGGACATTAGATGAAATGTTTGAAGCGTTAACACTTATCCAAACAAGACGCTATTCAGAAAAAGTGCCTGTTGTTATTTTTGGAACCGAATTCTGGAAAAAACTGATTAACTGGGAATACCTTGTAGAAACAGGCATGATAAATAAAGAAGATTTGAACCTTTTCTTATTTACCGATTCTGTTGAAGAGGCTTATGAATACATCACAAATATTCTTGGCGAACAAGAAAACCAATTAGAACGCGACAGGCGATCCTTTGGCGTGATTTAACTTTATCAATAAAACATCTTACTTTTTTTATATAATCCATCTCCTTATTTTTTCTTTAATTAAATTTAAAGAGTGATTAGGACATGGCTTTCAAATAAAATCGATCTTCTTTCTCGCAAGCTTGCCTTGCGAGAACATTGTTCATTAGAAGAATACCAATATCTTTTTGATCAGAATCCAGAATTTTTACATAGTGGGGCTATAGAGCGCATAAAACTGCTAGAGCCTATTTCTATTGAAGGTACTAATGATTTGTTTAAAGCAAAGTATTGGATTGAACGACCTTTTGACAACACTAAATACAATGAAAAAGACATCGTTTTAAAAATCTGCAAATATTACGCTCCTTCTGGAAAGAACAGAGTACATCGTCTAAATATGTTACTCAGTGCATTTCAAGATGAAATCAGAATAAACAACTTAATACGAGCCACCAATATTGAAGGCGTTGTACAAAGTTTTGGTGGCGGTTTTGCAGGGCGTCATCCTTATTTTAAAATGGAATTTATTCGTGGCTGTTCTTTAGACCAAATGTTTAAAAAAGAATTGTCTGACGAAGAAGTTTTTCAACGACTCGCCCAAATGGCTTACCTGGCTAATACAATTAGCCAATTACATTATTACCAAATAATTCACAAAGATTTAAAACCTAAAAATTTATTGCTTTGTCAAAACCCAGAGCATATCAATAACCATAAAATTTTAATCTGTGACTTTGGTTATGCACAAGCCAAATTAAGAGAAAGCGTAACAGAATACGGAGGAAAACTGACTCCTTGTTATAGCGCACCAGAACAAGCTGTTATGGGAGAAAACCTTTCTCAATCTGTTGATTACTTTAGCTTTGGAATTATTTTGCATGAATATTTAACTGGCGAACAACTTTTCCCTGATGCAATGAAAATTTTTGTTGAAGATGGTTACCGCATTACAGAACGCTATTTAGAACATTTAAAAACAGGGAAACGCAACGTTTTTGAAAACCCTAATTTCCCAGAAGTCCGAAAGTGGATTGATGATTTAACCATTTTTGACAGCTTTGAAAGAATGCAAAAATGCGATAACTTGTTCAACATCGCTCATAAATTAAGAGAACGTATTAATTCTCTTGGCTATAGAGATGTAAATACTGATTTCTTATGGAATCAATTAAGCGAATACCATTCAAAAAGTTAATTATGAAAATTTTAAATATCTTGCGACATTTTTTTAGTAATAGAGGATTTTCATTTTCAGCAATCCTTTGCCTTGCTTTAATTGTTTTAATAACACAATGCGTATTAGAATATGGCCCTTCCTGGAAAGAATCAAACCGCATTTCTAAACAAATATCGCTATTTAAAGATTATTGGGAAAAAGAAGGCGCGCAAAAATTCCAATCCGTTGGCTTAGCTCCGACTGAAGAACTTTACCAAGAAGAACTCAATGCGTATTTAAAAAAATACAATGAAAAGACCCCGACTCTTGTTCCGGACAAACGCGTCCAAGAAATGAAACAAGAATTTCAAAAATGGTGGGAAACTGGTGGGAGTAGAAGTTTTGCTGTAAAAAACATAGTCCCAGACCAAAGACTTTATAAAAAAGAAGAAGCTAAACTACTTAAATCCTATACTGATACAAAAAATGTTTACCGCATTCGTTTAAATACTCAAGCCCCGGAGCCATCTCAAGTCTTTTTACATTGGCTACTTTTTCCAAATATTTGGATGTTCTTGATACAATTTGCCAGTTTACTTTTTGTAGCCAAACTTACCGAAGAACGTTTTGGAAAGTGGATCAATTTAGGGCTTCTTTTTTTAGCCACAATCCTTGGAGCAGTGTTATTACTTATTTTAAGTGGAACTTCTTTTTTTGCAAACAACACCTCATTCTACACAGGTTTCATGATTGGAGTTGCCCTTTTACTTGGTTCTATTTGCCAAAATAAAAATGGCTTTATCTCAGAGAAAAAAGTTATTGTTTTTGCTTCTTTGCTTTTATTTTTAAACCTTTTAATTACTTGGCTAACTTGTTCTCAAATTTATGTTGCTGCTATAATTCTTTCTCTTGTTTTCTTTGTAGGCGGTTCTTTCTTAGGGAAATATATGCCTCTTCCTAAAAAAAGTAAAAAGGAAATAGAAAAAGAAAAACGTTTGCAAAAAGCTAAAGAACCTAAACAAAACTTTCAAGAAGTCCGGAAAAAGAAAACTCGTGCCATGCTTGATGAAGGTTTTTCTTGCGCTATGCGCGGCGATTTCGCTTTAGCTGGAAAATTTTTAACTGATGCAATGCATGCTCTTTTACTAGAATCCGATGTCGATTCTGAAACGTTGAACGATATTGCTAAAAAAATCACCAACCCTTCGCTTTATATTGAAGTTTCTAATACCCAATGGCAAGAATGGGGCACAAGCGCTTATCAAAAAAAACATTACGAAGCCGCTTTATTATTACTTGAAAAATCTCTCATTTCTGAAAAAGATGAAAAAATGGCTCGCAAAGCACTTTTCACCATTGGGGAAATTCGCGTTTCTCAAAATTTGAATCTAGATGAAGGAATTAAACGCCTTCAAAAAGTTTTAGAATTAAATGATTCAGATATTTTTGCTTTGCAAGCGAAAAAACTATTACAAAAGTTTTCTAAACATTCACCCTAGTGAAATAACATCGTCTGGTGAAAATGGTAAATCGCCAACTTGTGGTGTAGCCACAAACACTTGGCATTTCTTTTCACGAATTAATTCAGAAACCGCTATTCGGCGATTAGAATCTAGTTCAGCTAAAATATCATCTAACAATAAAATTGGCAAAAGACTTGTTGAATTCGCAATATCAATAGCAGAAAGGCGCATAGCTATGGCGGCTGAACGACATTGACCTTGAGAACCAATGGGCCGCATTTCATAATCAGAAAGCCAAAGGATAAAATCATCTTTATGCGGGCCAACAAGAGTTATCCCTAAACGACGTTCCGATTCTTCATTTTTTTCAAGTAATTCAAAAAATTTTTCTTCTATTGAATCTATTTCTGAAACTGCCGAACGATAAGAACAATGTACTTTATCTTGACCATTTGAAAGTCTATCATAATATTCGGGAATAAGTTCTGATAACCTTTTAGCCAATAAAAAACGTTCTTTCCAAAGAGCAGCCCCTAAAGAAACCAATTGTTGGGAAAGCACAACAAAAACATCTTCCCCACCAATTGCTTTACCTTGTTTAAAACCATGCAACCATTCATTTCTTTGTGAAAGAACCCTTCGATAACGGCGCAAAAGGTTTGCATTTTTATCTGATTGAAAACAAAGAATTTCATCTAGCCAGCGACGACGAATTTCTGGAGCCCCACGCACAAGCTCAATATCTGATGGTTGCATCATTACTGCAGGAAACGCACCAAAAAATGAAGCAAGCGAACGACAAAGTTCTCCATCTTTTTTTATTGTCAACGAATCTTTTGTAATGCGTAATGCGCGCGTTGAAGAGGATGTTATTCCTGACAATTCAGCACGTAAAATGCTTTCTTGTTTTTCCCAAGAAATCAAACTTTTCAAATCCCTTGTTCTGAAAGAAAACCCCTGGCTCATCAAAAAAATAGATTCTAGCAAAGAAGTTTTCCCACACCCATTATGCCCGCAAAAAACAGTTATTCCAGAAGAAAAACTTCTCTCCTGTAAAGGTAATGCTCTAACGCCATCTAGAAAAATTTTTTCTATCAAGGAATATAACCTCTCAAGGCAAAGCTCAATGGATTCCAAAGGTCGGCTTCGGATTCATAGACCAATGCGTAATTCACTTCAAATGGCCATTTCTTTTTTCCTATCCGAATATCGAATGCATAACCTAAGCCAGCCGTAAAATTTTCTCCATCTATGCCCACACGTAACATACCTTTTGGAATTACTTCATATTCAGCACCTAAACGAGCAGTCCAATAATGTGCATCCGGGTCAAATGCTAAAAATACCTCTGATAGTTGATAATCTAAAGCTTCAAGCCAAAGAGCTGCAGAACGCCCAAATAAAACAGAACGATACCCTAAACCAACTTGTAATGTTTTAGGCCTTACTCCTTCTGTCGACTCAAGAGAATTATCACCACTTGTCGTTTTTGTCCAACGCGCTGTTAAATTTTCATCAAAACTCAAATTGCGAACAACAACTGAGAACGACCATTTAGCATTTAATTGTCTGATAAAACCTATGTTAAATGTTAATGGACTACGATAACCATCTTCTACATCAATATCATCATAATATTTTGAAATGCCTAGATTATCATAACTCATTGATAACGAAATTCCAAGAGCATCTCGACGAGTTAAACGATACGAAAAACCAAGATACATCATTGAGAAAAATGGGGCCGCGTTTCCTAATGTTTTATCATCTTCATCAATCACTTCAAAATCCCAATCACCGCGATACAAAACGGCAGCGCCTATCCCCATTCGCGAACCAATTTTCCCTTCTATGCCTAAAGAACCGCCCGCTCTATCTAAATCTCTTTTTTCAGCATGCAATGAATAAGCAATGTTTTTTCTGAAAGCAAGTAATGCAGGGTTCCAATAAGCTCCCGGCATAGCTAAAGTATCAGCAGAACCAGTATTTCCTCGCCCGAGTTCGCGGGTTGAAGCCCCCATGCGTTCCACAAAGCCATCAAAGCCACCAAGACGCGCTTCTTTAGAAGCTTGGACAAAACTTAAAAGCAAGAGCACTAAGAGAATAATCTTTTGCATCAGCGGCCTCCTAGAGTCATAACTTTTCCCCAGCCCACATGCCCATGATTATCTTTCACGCGCACATAATAAATTCCCATAGTAACGGCACGCCCCATATCATCTCGACCATCCCATAAATCTTCAGCAGCATTAGTGCTGCGCCCAGCAGATGCTGGGCGCAAAGCATCTTTTACAATTGTACGCACTTTACGCATATCATAGCTAAAAATTTCAATGGTTACTTTTGATTCCTTAGAAAGATTATACGCGATAAGCGATTCGCCATCAGCTGCAATCACAGAAGGCACCATTCTAATAGAAGAAAGATTTTTACCAACAGCTGCTTGATTTAAAACAGGTTGCCAAGTTTTTCCAGAGTCTGCTGAAACAGAAATTCCATTCCCGTAAGTGGTCACAGCAAGTCCTGTTCCTCCATTAGGCAATAACCAATCATTAACAGAAAGGATAATGGTATTTCTATCAACAACTCCTGCTTCAAAACCATAAAGCCATTGATTTTCTTCTGCTTCCCAAGGAATCGCGCCTAGCGAATCTAATTTCAAAAGTCCACTTTCTGCGCCCCCAACCGTTCGCACTGCTACAAAAACTTGCTTACCAACAAAAGCAACATCGCTTACACTATAATCTGTACCATCATAAACACCTTTTATCTTTTTTCCTGTTGTATCTCTGAAAACAACTTCTGCAAAATTTTTCCCATCCAAAGAACGCCACAATTTATTTTCTAAATGGCCGCTTTTATATTCCGATGTTTCTGCAATGATTTGTGTTGGAGTTCCGCCTAACCAAACTCCGGTCACACGAGATTTTTCTAAACCTGAAATAAGTTTCAATTTAGCAGATTGAGTTTCTTCTTGAACCCAAAGACCAGTTGATGTCGCTAACCAAAGTACATTTTTTTCTGGCTGTAAAGCTAATCCCAAAATGGATGGCGTATTTGAAAATTTTAATTCCATTCCATACGTCAATGTATCTAATCGTTGTTCTTTTTTATTTAACACCAATGTTTTTTCTTGAACATTTCCAAAACCTTTTGACACGTCATAACGTAAAAGTCCAGAAGTCCCCATTGCACTCCACAAGACATTAGATAAAGAATCATACGCAAATGCAGACAACGCATTATCCATTAAAGAAAACGAAGTGTCCAGATAAGAAATTCTCGGCAATTCTAATGGAATGTAAGATAAACCACCTTCTTCTACACCACGCATAGAAATAAAACCTGCTGGTTTCCGGAATAAGCCTGTTGAATCCAATTCATACATAGGAAGAACGCTTCCTAATTTTCCAGCTTTCACAAAAGGAACTCTACGAAGCTCCGCTTTCGTATCACTCAATATCCCATCATGAACAGCAGTATATTCTACATCATTTTCAAAAATGGAAAACTCACTTGAAAGGATTCGTAAAGGAGCACCGGTCCCAAATTCTAAAAGAGAGAACCCTCCATTTGCATCACCACGAGAAAAAACTAAAACTTTACCTTTTCCAAAAGAAGTTGCTGCAAACGAATAATTGCTAACTAATAATTCTCCTGCGGCAAAAAGATAACTTACACAAAAAAACAACACTATTCGAAACATAAAACCTCTAACTACCGCATATCAATTTCATCTACACCAGGAGACGATTTGAATTTGAATTTTTCTTTATCCACATTTTTTAATGTTTTCCATTCAGACACATCATACCATGTAGAATTGCCCATTACATCTACTGTATAAAGTCGAACTGGAGAAAAGTCCTTATCAGAAAGCCAAACTTCCATTTCTGCAAACTGATCTGCATATTGTTCCGGAGAAAGTTTCAACACATAAATTTTTTTGCCTTTCCAAGATTCTTCTTTTAAAGATAATGCTTTACAATTTAAATACTTAAACAACAGTTCTGATGGGTGAAGGGACGATTCTAAATCCGCAACAGCCTTTATTAAAACTTGCTTTTGTTCTATATTCCATTGCCAAAGGCTTTCACCATCACTAATAAATGTTATTCCTGGAATACTTAAACGAAAGCGATTAGCATCTCCGACAAGCAAATCTCCTTTTTGAATATTTGAAGATGGTTCGCCTACCAAAAAAGATTCTGCTCGAAATTTAAACGACCAAGTTTTTGAAGATTTAAACCAGGCTTTTGATTTTTCCATAGCTTCACTAGCAGACAAAGCAAAAGCCGCTTGCACACACAAAAAAAGTATTGCCAATCGTTTCATAAAAACTCCAGATACCCCAATTTAAAAAATCCTACCGCATGTAACTAGTTATTCTGCAGATTCAAGCGTTTAAGAATATGGAAAATACGTTTTTTAATGTAAAAATCCTGACATAGTCTTGAAAAAAAATGAAATTTACTATCTTTGTTCTCGGAGCTTTAGCTCAATCGGTTAGAGCTACGGACTCATAACCCGTCGGTTCCCGGTTCAAGTCCGGGAGGCTCCACTTAAAAACGAATACATTTTGTATTCGTTTTTTATTTTAAAAATGCAAAAAATACAGCCGCTATAATAAAAACAAACGCTACTATATGATTCCAATGTAACGTTTCTGTTCGAAATACAGTAATAGCAATTAAAGTAAAAACAGAAATAGAAATAGCTTCTTGAATGATTTTTAATTGCATTAAAGAATAAGGTCCGCCATTTATCTTTGAACCAATCTGGTTTGCAGGAATCATAAAGATATATTCAAAAAGAGCGATTCCCCACGACGCTAAAATCACTAAAATAAGTGGCCAATGTGTACTTATATTAAGTTCTTTTAATTTCAAATTCCCATACCATGCAAATGTCATAAAAATATTTGAAATAACAAGAAGAATTATTGTAAAAATACCTGCTTTCATAAAAGCCCTTTATTTTTTAGAATTTTTTTGAAGTGTTGCGCGCAAACGATAAGGCACTTTAGTAGAAAGTTGAAACGCTAATCTAGAACGCACATTTTCTAAAAACGATATATACTTTTCACTTTGATAATCTCGATAAGTCCAATCAAACGCATGAAAATGACCTGCTTCAAAATAAAGCGTAGGTTCTACAAAAATTCCATCTCTTACATACACGCGTTGGCGTTGGTCTTTTGTCGTTGCTAAAAAGAATTGGCCAAGTGTCATATAACCAGGATCAAGATTTACAGGCCTTAAACCTGGAGTGCCATTTTCTTCTGCAATTTCTAATTCCATTTCATTTGTATGTAATTTAATACTTGGTATTTCATCGCGCTTAATTAAAGTCTCGTAAGCAATAAAAGCCCTGACCGGATTTTGCCCGATTTCATTTACGTAATAATTAGTAAACGTAAAATCAAATGGTTCTAGAATAGTTTCTTCTTGACCATATATCAAAGAGAGCTTTTCACGCACTTTATAAAAAGCTTCTGCACTTTCAGCAAGGACTCCAATAACTAGCATTACTGGAGAAATTTTTCGTATTTCACCCATGATTTTCAAAATAGTAATTTTTCTTCTATCTACTTTTTTATTTTTCAAGTATGGATTTATTTACTACTCTACTTGCCGCCGCATCATTACAATTTTTCAGTGTTATCGACTCTATTCCTCATAACACCGATTATTACACGCAAGGACTTTCTTTTGATAAAGGTGTTTTACTTGAATCTACTGGCCGTTATGGAGAATCTGGAATTTACCGTTACAATAAAAATTTTGTCATTCAAGATTCTATGCGCTTAGAAGATCGTTATTTTGGTGAAGGTTCTGTTAGCCTTGGACAAGATATTTTCTTTTTAACTTGGAAATCAAAAAAAGTTTTCAAACTAGACTCTAAAACTTTAAAAATCAAACAAACTCTAAAAATTCCTACCGAAGGTTGGGGGCTTACGTTTTGCAATGGTTTGCTTTGGTTAAGCGATGGTAGTTCAGAAATATTCAAAGTTTCTCCAGAAGATTTCCGTTACATTGGTAGTTTAAAAGTTCAAGATTCTGGAAAACCATTACCTTATTTAAATGAATTAGAATGTATTGATGGAACAATCTACGCCAATATTTGGCAATCAGACTCTATTGCTGTTATAGACATAAAAAATGGGAATGTTTTAAAATATCTCGATTTTTCTGAACTCGCCAAAAAGACCAGAAAAAAATTTCCGAAAGCCGAGGTTTTAAATGGCATCGCTTACGACGGCAAATTCCTTTGGATTACCGGCAAATGGTGGCCGTTTATATACAAAATAATTCTGAATAAAAATTAATTCGTAAATTTCCAAACTATCCCATACGCAAAACGAATACCTTCTGGTGTATAGCCCACCCTTGGCATATACTGCGAATGATTTAAATTTTCTATTCTTGCAAACAAATCAAAAGTCAGAATATTCATTCTTGCTTCAAAATCCAATGCTAAATATTTTTGCATTTCTATGATTTCTAAATGTTTTCCACTTTCACTTTCATTTGAAATAGAATAATCACCATAAACAGCAATAGAATCATCTACAATCCCGCAATCATAACGAGTCCCGAACCATTGGTAATCAAGGCGCAATTCTACCCCGAGCCTATCTTTAACAAAACGGTCTTTCCATCCAATAGACCCCTTATAATATAATGATGGGACATTCTTTAACTTATTTTGCCGTTCAAGAACGGCGCCTCGTTCTCCATAAAAGAACCATTTTTCAAAAGCAAACCCTAAACGGACAACCCAATCTAGTGATTCAGCTTCTTTAAAATTAACTAATTGAAACGCTTGCTCTTCTGATTCCAAGCCGTTTCCAGAAAGCCAACGTTCTCCAATTAAATGTTCAACTTTTTCTTTTCTTAAACCTAACGCATAAAAAACGCTTTCTCTAAACCACCCTAATTCAAATGCACTCCGATAATGTAATTCTGGTTGTAAATTCTTGTTAGGATAAACCAAACGTCCTTGATTTATAAGGCGTAATTCTTCTACCTCAGGAAATCTTGTATCATGACGGTGATTAGCTAATAAAGCAAAATGATAAGGCAAATGTAAACGAATTTCTCCAGAATAAGTTGGTTCAAATTCAACTTTGTTATTTACAGAACTATTTCTTTGTAAACCACCTAATAATCTAAAATCAATGTACTTGAATGAATCTCCTAAATACAAATAACCAATTTCTTTATCTTGTTTCGTTCTCGAATTTAGTGATAAAAATTCATATTCAAAGAAAATAGTCGGATTCAAAAAAGTTTTATAAGCTAGTGAAACTTCTCCTGAATAAACTTCATATTCTCGGTTTATTGTCGTTTCTTTCCATGTCGTATCTTGAGTGGAATCGTAATAAATTTCGCCTAAAATATTTTCTTTTTCTAAAACAGTATCTTTAATAGTTTCTATCATCGGTGGTAAATTTTCATATTGAATTTCATAGTTCCCTATTCCAAATTTTGCTTCTATTGTCAGTTTTTTTGTTGGGAAAAGTGTTAAACTAGCATCGTAACCCTGACCTCTTGTTGACGTAGAATAAGGTTCTGTAGAATAATGATATATGGAATAATCCGAAGTATCTTGCACAACAACATGTCTTGAAACATCATCAAAATCCATAAACAAAATATTGGCATGTAAAGCTATTTCCCCTTTACCCAAAAGCCATGTTAAGCCTGGACGTAAATGCATCGTATTCATAGAAATATTTCTACCACCAAATGGGATAGAAGAAGAATCTCTGCCTAAAGCAAAAAATGGTTGATGAGTAACATTTGCATAAGTAAAAGGTTCTGATTTTTCATTACCGAAACTCGCTATTCCTAAATCTAAACGAACAGAATCAATAATTTGCCTACGAAAGTCTAATCTAAAAGCATTCCCTTCAAAAGCCCCCCGTTCCCAAAGAATTTCGGTTATTGGCGAATCTAACGGGGCTAGTTCTTTTGTTTCTTTTAAGACGCCATTTTCACCATTTAATCCAGGAGTAAAAGAATCATAACTTAATTGTTTGGCGTAAAAGCCAGCATTCCCTGCTGGAAAATGTAAAGAAGAAAGCGAAACACCTGTAACCGAACGACTCAAACCAGGAGTCCCTAAAATAGAAGTTCCAATAACCCAATCAAATTTTTGCCCTGAAACATCATATTGTTGAAATAACACACCTGGCATTCCTAAAGCTTGTCTAGAAAGGTCAACTTCTCGCTTTTCCAAATGAGAAAGTTCGTTCCCTGAAGCAAAACTCACAAGGAATAAAGCTAAAAAGTATACAATTGGCATTATTTTTGAAAATTTCATTACACACTTAAGATAGAAAAACCTTTCTAATCCATTTTAAGTATTCCTTTATATTCAAATTATTTGTATCTTATTATCGTTCAACTTTTTTTAGGAGTTTTTATGCCTGCCATTCATATTTCTGAAGATAAATTTGATGAAGCTATTGCATCTGACAAACCTGTTTTAGTTGATTTTTGGGCTACTTGGTGCAGACCTTGTCAAATGATGGGACCAATTGTTGATGAACTCGCTGATGAATACGCCGGACAAGTTATTGTTGCCAAAATGGATGTCGACCAATGCAATTCTATTTGCGCTCGTTATGGTATAACTAATATCCCGAACTTTAAATTGTTTAAAAATGGTGTTGAAGTGGGAAATCTCGTTGGAGCCGTTCCAAAAAATACATTGAAAAACTTGTTAGATCGCTCGCTCTGATTTTTGTAAAAATTTCTTAATTTTAAGGGGTTGGTTTTTACCAAACCTTTTTTTCAAAGAGTTGTTATATACAAAAAGTCCTCGGCATTGCCGAGGACTTTTATAAAAGCTCAAAAATTATTTTTTCTTTGCTGCAACTTTTTTAGCAGGAGCTTTCTTAGCTGGAGCTTTCTTAGCAGGAGCCTTCTTTGCTGGTGCTGCTTTGGCTACAACTTTTTTAGCTGGAGCTTTCTTAGCAGGAGCAGCCTTTGCAGGAGCGGCTTTCTTAGCTGGTGCTGCTTTCTTTGCTGGAGCAGCCTTTGCAGGAGCGGCTTTCTTAGCTGGTGCTGCTTTCTTTGCTGGAGCAGCCTTTGCAGGAGCGGCTTTCTTAGCTGGTGCTGCTTTCTTTGCTGGAGCTTTTTTTGTTGCCATAATGTATGTTTCCTTTTTGAGAGAGTGATTTGTTAGAATTAAAATAACTTCTTTTTCACAAATAATCAACAAAAAAATGAACAATTTTATTTTTTCTTTTACTTTATTGAAAAAAAAGTTCTATAGCTAATCCTTAACCATTTTCAAATAACTTCTAAAACCAGCTACTCCTTCTTCAAAAAGGTTCGCAAATTTTTTGGCAAATGGCGGTATTTTCTTATTATGCAAGCCTAGCAAATCATGCATGACTAGCACCTGTCCATCAGTACCCGAACCAGCGCCAATCCCTATAGTTACTGGGCTTACAGCATTTGTAATTTTTTTTCCAAGTTCTTCTGGGATATGTTCTAATACAAAAGCATAAACCCCTAATGCTTCTAAAATTTTCGCTTCTTGAAAAATTTGTTCTGCTTCTTTCTCTGTCGTTCCGCGCTGTTTAAAATTTTTTGCCGTTTGTGGAAGTAATCCTAAATGCCCCATGACTTCTATTCCATTTTCACGTAATGTGCGTATTACTTCTACTTTAGCACCTTCTAATTTAACAGACTGCGCTCCACATCGCAACAATCTTCTTGCATTTTCTAATGCAAGTTCTGGAGTTTCATCACTTTTATAAGGCATGTCAGCAATAACATGTGTATTCGGAGCGCCCCGACAAACCGCCGCCGTAAATATTTCCATTTCATTCATGCCTATTTCACTTGTGCTTTTATAGCCAAGCATTGTATTAGCTAAAGAATCGCCAACCAAAATCTGGTCTATTCCTGCAATTTCTGCCATTGAAGCAAAAGCAACGTCGTAAGCAGTTGTGACCGCTATTTTTTGCCCTGTTGATTTCATTAAACGGATTTCTTGTGCAGTGAGCATAATTTCCTCGCTTCTTGTAACCAAGAAAGTGAACGTATTTCTTTTTGGGGTAATCCTAAATGCTGTTTCAAATAATGAAGTATTCCCATTTCTGTCAACTCGGGATTTAAAAGAGCTTGATTTTTAGCTAATCGAAAAAGATCGCCAAGGTATTCTTCTCGCCGTCCTGTAGGACGGCGAGAAGAACATAATTCACAAAAAACATCTCCTGATTCTTCTTCAAAAGAAACAGGAGGCTTTTCAAGAATACAACCACACCGCCCACATTCTCCAATATTAAAAGCAAAACCCCATATCTGAGAAAGTTCTAATAAAAATTGTGAAAAAGTATTACCAGAGTTGCCTTTAGTGTCAAGAAGTTCTAATTGCCTTTCTAAAAGAGAAAACTCTTGAAAAAGCGGCAACCCTTGTGGAGCAAACCGCAAAAGGACTTCTGCCATAACTGTAGCTTCGGCTAAAGAAACCAAACCTTGTCTTAAAGAAGGGAACCAATTACATAAGTGAGCTTCTTTAACTATATGCAAATCTGTTTTTGAACGATGTAAAACAACCTCTGTTTCGGATAACGGATCCAAAGAACCACGAAAAGGACTTTCTTTGCGTTTAGCCCCCTTTAACAATAAAGAAACAATGCCTTGTTCTGCGGAAATAGCCTTCACTATCCACGAAGAATCACTATAAGGAATTCTATGCAGAACAATCAGCTTTGTTTTAACATGCATTGTCTATAATTTAGGAACTAATGATTTTCTGGTGGATAAGGAGGCCACCCCATTTGACGACCACCCAATACATGTAAATGAATATGGAATACGGTTTGCCCGGCTTCTGCCTTACAATTAAAGACAAAACGAGCTCCTGATTCTTCTAAACCTAATTCTTTTGCAAGAACTTGAGCTCTGTACAAAAGTTTTCCCATAATTTCAGAATCACAAGGTTGCATATCCATCAATGTAGGGATATGGTGTTTTGGAACAACCAAAAAATGCACAGGAGCTTGTGGTTCTATATCGTAAAAGGCAAAAACATCGTCGTCCTCATAAATTTTTTTGGACGGGATTTCACCACGGATTATTTTACAAAAAAGACAATTTTCACTCATCATACAGAACAAAGTAGAAAAAAGTAGAAGCTATACTTTTAAAAAACTCATATTTGAGAAAGAATCTCTTGGACTAAACCTTGGCTAGCCTCTTCAAGATTAATTTCTTTTCCAGAAATTTGATGTCTAAACCAAGTCAATTGGCGTTTTGCAAAACGCCGCGTTTCTTGTTGAATTCCTGAAAGGCAATCTTCTTCAGAAATCAGACCTTTTTTCATTTGTAAAATGTCACGATAACCTATAGATTTCCACGCCAAAGCATCTTGCGGAACATTTTTTTCTAATTCTACTACTTCTTCAACCCAACCATTTTCAAACATTGCTTTTGCCCGATTGTTAATTCGTTCGTAAAGAATATCTCTTGGACGATTTAAGAAAAATGTGGGAATAAAACCTAATCCACCTTCTCGTTCTTGTTGCCATTCAGAAAGAGGGCGCGACGTTTCTAAAGCGACTTCTAATACCCTTAATATCCTTTGTTTATCTTCTGGAGAAATTTTTTCAACTGCTTTTTTATCTAGTTCTTTTGCTTTTTCATAACAATAATACAAGCCTTTATTTAAGTACATTTCTGTGACTTGTACTCGAACGTTTTCAGATATTTCTGGAATTTTAGGCAAACCTTCAACTAACACTTGTAGATAAAGGCCTGTACCACCAACTAAAATAAAATCTTTGCCTTTATTTTTCAAAAGTTCATGAACGGCTGTTAAAAAAGCACCTGCAGAAAATGATTCATGTGGTAAAAGAAAATCCGTTAAATGATGCGGCACACGCAAACGTTCCTCATAAGTCGGTTGTGCGGTTCCAATCCGAAAGCCTTTGTAAATTTGTCTTGAATCTAAACAGATAATTTCTGCACCTAGAGATTCAGCTAGGCTTAAAGAAAGTTCCGTTTTACCAACCGCAGTCGGACCAACAAGTGCTAATCGTATCGACATCAGCCGTAATCTAGCTATATTTTACAGACAATGCAAAAGAAACCTATCATTATTGTTTCAATTATACTTTCTTCCGTTCTTTTAGCGGGCTTAGCTATTATTTTCGTTTTTCAAAGTCCACTTTATAACAAAGACATTTCTGTTGTAGAATCAAAAGTGGTAAACGCTGCAGATACATTATCTTTACCCGATTACTTAAAAGAATTTTTAGATGTCAAACAAACAAAAACGAAATCGGTCAATAAAGGTGCGAAAAGAGAATATGAGAAGGCATGTAAAATTGATGATAAAACAAAAAAAATTGATGTTTGGCTTCTTGGGCAAGGTCGAACTATAATTTATTACTTGTGGCAGATACAAAATAAAATTGAAGAACATAAAGGCAAAGTCTTACACATGAACGAATTGTTCTATGAACGTTCTAGCTTAGCATCTTCTGTATTCCAAGCAGCATGTATTCAATTTACTGATTCAACAGGAAACACTTCAAATGTTGAACTTCAGATATCGAAAAATTTATTTATAAAAGGAGGCATTTCAAAACTCGCTATTGTATTTGAAGGTATTAACTTAGACAAACAAGAAAATATTGATTTTTTAAATAAACTAGAATACCCCCATTCTGTACTCATAACGCCTTGGAAATTATCGCCCGAAAAGCTCAATGAATTACGTTCTTCTAAAAAACGTTCTTTAGTCCTTTGGCTTTTTATGGAATCCACTAAAATAAATCAGGCTTCTATTCGCCCGATTCGCTTTCACCACACAGAATCAGACATTGAGCAAAACATAAAAGACGCTTTTGCTATACTCCCTGAAGCAAAAGGAATTGCTACGCGTTATGGAGAACAAGCTGTTGAACATTATAACCTTTTACGCGCCACCTTGCTTCCACTGCAAGAACATTCTGTTTACTTTTTAGATTTAACAAGAAGCAATTCATCTTTATCAAAACAAGTTTGTGAAGAACTAGAACTTTTGTGTGATAACCCGGAAGCTTATAATGCAGACAATAGCATACCTAAAGATTATATACGCAAAAAACTTGCTGAAGCGGCAAAAAACGGGAATGCTATTATAATTCTTCCTTTAAATTCCAATATTCAAAAAGAACTTGAAGATATTGAAGAACGTGCAAAAAAACAAGGCACAGAAATAACTACATTAGAATCGATCGTGGAACAACGTCAATAGGAGTCTAAAATGGCTGTTAAATTAGGTGTAAATATCGATCATATCGCCACAATTCGCGAAGCTCGTAAAATCAGAGAACCAGACCCTGTCGCAGCGGCTGTTTTAGCAGAACTCGCTGGTTGCCACGGCATTACCGCACACTTAAGAGAAGACAGGCGTCACATTCAAGATAGAGACATTCGTCTTTTGCGCGGTATGGTAACCACACACCTCAATATGGAAATGGCTCCTTCGCCAGAAATGGTTCAATTCGCTTTAGATTTACACCCAGACATGGCAACGCTCGTGCCTGAAAATCGTTTAGAAATCACTACTGAAGGCGGCTTAAATGTAGCGGCAAAAGCAGAAGAACTTTCTCAAGCTATTGCAAAATTAAAACAGAATGATATTTTAGTCAGCGTGTTTATTGACCCAGAATCAAGCCAAGTAAAAGCAGCAAAAAAAGTTGGCGCCGATTTTGTAGAATTTCATACTGGAAAATACAGTAACGCTTACGACATGGGCGATTCACGTGAAGTAGAAAGCGAACTTTCTGCCATTCAAGACATGACGCTTCTTGCTCACAAATACGGTTTAAGAATCAATGCCGGGCATGGTTTAAATTACAGAAATGTAGGCCCTATTGCTGCGATTCCTCACATTGAAGAATTAAATATCGGGCATAGCATTATTGGCAGAGCGGCTCTTGTTGGTATGGAACGCGCCGTTAAAGAAATGCTCGAAGCAATCCGCCGGGCAGATTCCTAATTCAAATTTATGAACTGCCTTAGCGATAAAATTTGCACTCCCGAAGAGGCTGCCGAATTAATCCAGAACCAAGAAGTTGTCGGTGTTTCTGGCTTTACACTTTCTGGCTACCCAAAACTTGTGCCTAAAGCTTTGGCAAAAAAAGCAGAACGCTTACACCAAGCAGGAATTCCTTTTGCAATCACATTATACTCTGGTGCTTCAACTGGAGAATCTTGCGACGGATTACTTGCTTTAGCGAACGCCGTTAGTGAGCGCGCCCCTTACCAATCTAACGCCACGTTAAGAAAAAAAATCAACGAAGGAACCATTCGTTATTTAGACGAACACCTTGGCTTAATGGGAGTAAAAATTCGGGAAGGTTCTTTACGTGTGCCAACCACTGTCATTATTGAAGCTTCTCATATTTCAGAAGACGGCAAAATTTACCTTTCCACTTCAGGCGGAAATTCTGTTGCCTTTTTAGAACGCGCCGAAAACGTAATCATTGAACTAAACTCTCGCTATGGCGAAAAATTCATTGGACTTCACGACACATTTATCCCAGATTTAACGCCAGGCGCATCTCCTATTCCACTGCGCTTTTCAAGCGACCGCATCGGAAAAGATTACATACAAATTGTTCCTGAAAAAATTAAAGCAATCGTACTTTCCGATGCATACGATGAAGTAAAACCTTTCACCCAGCCAGATTCTATCGCCATAAAAATTGCAGAACAAATTCTTGATTTTATTTCTTACGAAATCAAAAAAGGAAAAATCCACGAAGGTTTAGCTTACCAAAGTGGAGTAGGAAATGTGGCGAATGCCGTACTTACCGCCATGGCAAACAATCCGTCGCAAGCGCCAGTATCGCTTTTTACTGAAGTTATTCAAGAAGCTTGCTTACCTCTTTTAAAAACAGACAAATTAAAGGTAGCCTCTGGCACAGCGCTCACCTTATCACCCACAGCACAAGATGAATTTATTCAAAATATTGATTCTTGGAAAAAGCATTTTGTTTTGCGACAACAAGAAGTTTCAAACAGCGCAGAAGTCATTCGTCGAGTTGGCGTGATTTCAATGAACACAGCTCTTGAATGTGATATTTTCGGAAACGTCAATAGTTCTCATGTATGCGGAACTTCTATGATGAATGGAATTGGTGGGGCTGCAGACTTTGCGCGTAATGCTCGACTCGGTTTCTTTATGACTCCTTCAACAGCAAAAGACGGAGCCATTTCTTCAATTGTTCCGCTTGTAAGTCATGTAGATCACACAGAACACGACACCATGATTTTTGTGACAGAGCAAGGTTTAGCCGATTTACGCGGACTTTCTGCCGAGCAAAAAGCAAGAGCCATTATTCAAAATTGCGCTCACCCAGATTACCGCGAAGAACTTCTTGAAATTTTAGAACGTGGTCTAAAAAAAGCCAAAGGTCGCCACATTCCTCTTGATTTATCAAGTGCTTTTAAATTTCACCAAAGATTTTTAGAAACGGGTTCAATGAAATCGTAGTTCACCACAGCGAGTAATTTTCTTTCTCTGTACCTATCGTCGTTTTTGGTCCATGCCCACAAAAAACAGTTGTATTACTTGGTAACAAAAAAAGTTTATTTCGAATGGTGTTGTCTAAAATTTCGTAACTACCGCCGGGCAAATCCGTTCGCCCAACGCCTTGATAAAATAAAATATCTCCACTAAATAAAATTTCACTTTTCGAATCGTAAAAAGAAAGACTCCCAGGAGAATGGCCCGGTGTTTCAAGCACTTTTAATTCAGTATTCCCAAAGGAAACAATGTCATTTTCTTTCAAGAAAATTTCTGGCAAGTTAAAATTCCCTGAGTACGGCAAGCGAAACATTCTCGCTTGTTCTGCAAGAGTTTTGCCTAAAAATAAATCAGCCTCACCCACTTTTGCTTTTAAATCCCACGCCTTTTCAACAAAAGAATTTCCATAACAATGATCCAAATGCAAATGCGTATTCACAAGTGCCACAGGTTTTAAATTTTCTTGTTCTACAAACAAGCGCGCTTCTTGAAATTCCGTTTCATTAAAAAATCCAGAATCAATAAACATAGCTTCACCTGTTTCGTCATAAAGCAAATAAGTGTTTACCTGAAAAGGATTACAAACAAAAATTTTAATTTTCATTCTTTCAAAATAATAAATTTTGCACTAAAAAAACTCCATATAACAACTACTTAAAACATTTTAAGAAATTATGCCATGATTACAGGAAATATAAAGATTTACTCTCGCCCTGAATATGAAATTTTTCCTTTTTTCCAAGCGTCCTCTTCTACAAAAACCAATCCTTTACACCTTTTAGAGTCTTTATGGCCTTATAAAGTTCCAACACTCTCTGATTCACCAAATATTGAAAATACAAGCAAAGAAATTTTCTATAATGAAAGCTACACTTTAAAAGACAAAGATAATTTTAAATCATTAAAAGTTCATTCTGGAGGCACCTTATTGATCAAACCTGGTGAAATGGCTATAGGAAACATTCAACTTGAATCTGGTAGCAAGATTCTTTTCTCTGAACCAGGTAGAGAAACCATAATACACTTGAATGGTTCTACTATTTGGCGTTCAAAAACTTTAAATGATAATTTAGAATTAGTAGCTAAAGGTTTTAAAATTATTCAACATAGTTCCGAAACTATGATAATTGAAGGCGAATGGGCCGGAACCATATTTGCACCAAATGCTGATTTAATTCTTGGACAATCTAGTAAAACCTTATATGGAAGATTTCTTGGAAATAATATAACAGTTCACCAATATGCAACCATTTACAATGTAAATTTCAATCCTACAATTCAGCATCAAATTGTTATGTATGAGGAGTAAATTATGTCAAGAATTATTTTTTTTATATCAGCATTAGTTTATAATATTTTTGCTTTATCTCCAACAACAACTGAAATTTTATTTCACTCCATTGAATTTGACGGAAATAAAATGGATGAATCTTTTTGTGATTCTATTTATTCTTCTGCAGCAGAAAATATCAAAATAAAATACAAAGCTACTTGTATTTATGAAAGCGATTTTATTGAATACAAATCCCCTCTAGATCCAACAGTAATTTTTTATTTATCTAATAATTTTGAAAATGATTTTATTTCAGTCATACTAACAAGACCCGAACAAAGTTGTATTGATCCTTTTTTAAGTACAGAAGCTGAAGGAAAATCCGGCTCACATCAATTCAGCGAAGTCCTTTTTACTGAATTCATGAGATTGCAAAAATATGGTGTTATTTTAAATAATAAAGATTCACTGGAAACTTTTTTAAATACTGAAATAAAAACAATGATGACCTCAGAAACCTGTCCTGATATTGACAATGTTTATTATAGTGAAGAAGAAGGAATTCACAATATCATTGGGCCAGGCTGTTGTTCTCTTGTTGATACAACAACGACTTCATTTTCAAAAGCCTTTTTACAACCTGATATTCAGGCTTTTAAAATCAGCGAAAATTACCTTTTCATTCAAGGAAGCAAACCTGGCTCTTCCTATTCACTTTTTGATTTAAACGGAAAACTTCTCTTGGAGGGAACTATTTTACATAGCATAATAAAAGTTCCTACATTCCCCGCTATTTTAAAAATTAAAAACAAAACTTTACTTGTGAAGTAAAGCCACAATGGTTACTCTTCTTCTACTACTTTCTGAACCGCTGCACGAATTTTTTGGCTACGGACTTTCCCGAGAAGCTGTTCTAAATCTTCTAACGGAGCGTTTAAAAAATCTTCTGCCGAACGATATTTAGAAAGGATTTTAATTCTCGTTTCCCGCCCAACACCTTCTACATCTAACCATTTCACTTCTAAAGAAGATTTTCTTTTGGAGCGTTGGTAAGTAATGGCAAAACGGTGGGCCTCATCGCGAGCATTTTGCAAAAGTTTTAGTGCCGGGTTTGTGCGTTTTAAAATAACGGAAGGTTTATCTCCTGGGAACACAATTTCTTCAAGGCGCTTCGCAAGCCCAATCAAAGGCAAATGCTCATAACCTAATTTTTTCAAAATAGAATAAGTAGCTTCCACTTGACCTTTACCGCCATCGCACACCCACAAATCAGGAAGTTCTAAACCCTCTTCTTCTAAACGCCGTAACCGCCTAGACATCACTTCTTGCATACTTGCAAAATCATCAATTCCGTCAACCGTTTTAATAATGAATTTTCTGTAATTCTTTTTATCTGGCCTTCCATTTTTAAAAGTCACAACACTTGCAACGGTATTACTGCCAGAAAGGTGAGAAATATCAGCACATTCAATTCTAAAAGGAGCTTTTGGCAATTCTAAAATTTTCTGCAATTCAAAAACGCCCTTTTCAATATCATCATATTTTTTTGATTCTGCAGCCATTTCAACCAAAAGCATTTCTGCATTCGCAATAGCAAGTTTCATAAACCCAAGTTTTTCGCCTCGCTGCGGCACAAACAAATTCACTTTTCGCCCGGCACGTTCTGAAAGCATTTCTTCTAGCAAAACCCCAGATTCGCCTAAATCACGTTCTAAAGCAATTTCTGGCGGAATTTCCGTTTCTTCTGCATACCAAATCGGAATCATTTGCCTGCAAATTTCTGCTTCATCATCTTCTAAATTACATTCTAATCGAAAATGCCTGCGACCATAAAAAACGCCTGCTCTATATTCAAGAATCACTGCCACCGCTTTCTTTTCATGACGCCGAACCGCTAAAACATCCATTTTCAAAGAAACATCTGCACTATCAGCTTTTTGTTTTGCCGCTGTAGTTTGCAAAGCAAAAATTATATCACGCTTTTTCGCCGCCGTTTCAAAATCAAATTTTTCACTAGCTTCCTGCATTTCTTGTTCATACAACGTAATCAAATCATCTCGTTTGCCAGAAAGCAGTTGAAGTGCTTTTCGTGTATTTTCCTTGTATTCTGACACATCGCATAAATTAGCGCACGGACCAAGACAACGCCCGATATGATAATTCAAACAAGGTTTCCCATTTGCGGTGGGAAGTTTCAAAGTGCATTCTCGTATTTTAAACAACCGCGCCGAAAGATCCACCAACTGCCGAATCACACGCGTTCCCATATAAGGCCCAAAATACATGGCGCCATCATTTTTCACAGAACGCGTCACTTCTAAACGCGGAAAAGGCTCGTGCATATCCACTTTTATGTAAGGAAAATGCTTGTCATCTTTTAAACGAACATTGTAAATCGGGGTGTGTTTTCGAACTAAATTTGCTTCTAAAATTAGCGCTTCCCGTTCAGATTCCGTAATAATCCACTCAATATCGTGAATATGAGGAAGCATCAAAGAAGCTGCCCTGTGCCCTGTATGCTCTCTGCCGTCAAAATAACTGCGTACCCGATTTTTCAAAACCTTTGCTTTGCCGATATAAATAATTTTCCCTCTGGAATTTTTCATCAAATAAACTCCAGGCAGCAAAGGCAATTCCGAAAGACGTTGAAAAATATGTTCTGAAACCAAGTTTTCCATTAAAAAGAATGTAAAAAATATTATTTAATCTTGTATCTATTTATACACAATTTTATTAGATTAGTGTAAAGATATTTTTCGCATTTCAAGGAGCTGCCATGAATTTGGAACAAATCCAATCGTTGAGTCAAAAAATTGAACGCATTCTTGAAGTTTCTCGCGTTTTAAAGGCAGAGAACTATCGTCTCAACGAAAAAAACACCAACCTTCAACAAAAGCTCAGCGAAATTCAGATTCAAGTTGATAATACGAACGAACTTTTAAAAAGAAAAGAAGAAGAATGTTTTGCTTTAGAAGAACGTTTTGACGAAATCTCTCTAGCATTAGACGAAAGTAAAAATCTTCTTGAAGTAAAAGACGCTTCTCTTATCGAAAAACTTTCTACTATTGAACTTCTTTCTTCTGAAAAAGAATCTCTTGAAAAAGAACTTCAAGAGGCTGCACAAGCAAACGATTCGCTTCAACAAAATTTAAACGGAAAACTTTCTGAAATTACTCTTCTCAAGCAAGACATTGAAACCAATCAACAAGAAATTTCTCGTTTAAACCAAGAATTAGATACCTCTTTAAATTCACTTTCTGAAAAAAATCAGGAACTCCAGAATATTCAAGAAAAACTCCAACAAGCTGAATCCGAAGCGCATTTTCAAAAAGATGAATTATTCTCTAAAGAAGAACTCATTCAAAAATTACAAGAAGAAAACGAAAATCTCCGAAACGATAATGAATCTTTAAATGAAACCTTACAAGATGTCCAGCAGAAATTTGAAGATTTAAACAGCATGCTCCAGAACACCCTTGATTTAGAAATTACTGAAACAGAAAATTTTGCTGAACAAGAAACTCCAGAGAATATTATTGTAAACGAAATCGAGTCTAAAGAAAACATTTCTGAACTTTTGGAAGAATCTGAAAATACAAGTATTGATTCAAGAGATTTTGAATCGCCAACAGATACTACTTTTGAATCTGCTAGTGGACAAGAAGAAATAATTGAGTCCGCTGCTCGCGAAGAATTTTTCTTAGAAACGGAACCTGCTCCAGAAGAATCTTTTTCACAAATAGAAGAATCAAGCGACTTGTCTGAAGTCCAAACGGAACCTTCTATTGAAGAAATTTCTATTTCAAAAGAAATTGCCGAAGAATACCAATCAGAAGCGTTAGAATTAGATTTTTCTGAACCCGTTCAAGAATCAGTTGAAGAAAACCAAGAAATTAAAACAGAACCAGAAAAAATTACTGAAAAGCCAAACAACGAAAACAGCAATTATTTCCGATTAAAATGGATGATGTCTAATGATCCATTTGGCGTAGGGAGCAAGTAATGGAAAAAGAACCGACATCTCTTCGCCCAGCAAAAATCGTTCTTGCACAAGAAAGGTTAAACATTCAAACAGACCTTTCAGAACAAGAACTTGATACAGTTGTTGAATTTTTATCCAAAAAGATTGATAAATATATTGGCGAACATACAAACGAGACAAAAAAACGGTTGCTTTTAATGGCTTTGGAAATTTCTGCTGAATACTTTGATGTCCGCCGAAAATACCAAAATCTTGAACAGAATTCAAAAGTTGCCGATAAAGAGATTTCTATGCTCAATGAACTTTTGAATAACGAAATGGAAAAGTCTGCTGAAAATACAACTCTTTAATTTTTTTTTGAAAAACTTCTTGTTTCTGTAACTTTAGGATTTTATATTATAAGAAACATCCTAGCGACGTATGCCCGATCTAACAGGATAATAAAAGCTCGTTACTCTCGGAAATCCGTTTATACGTGCTTGACACGAAAAACAGAATCTCGAGGAACTGCTATCTTTTCATCGAAAGTAGCTTCGAGCATTTACCGCTTGGGATGTTTCCTCCGCTCTTTTGGCGGAGTTTTTTTTTGAGGATTTATGCACCCTTTACTAAAAAACGCACTTGAAGGCAAGCGAATCGATTCAAACGCTGCGCTTGAAATTTTACGCCACGCTACTTGGACAGAAGTCGTCCAAGTGGCAAACGCTTTACGCCACCAAAAGTTACCTGAAAATAAAGTAGGCTACACCGTTTTTCGAATCATCAATTACACCAATATTTGTAGCGTTCGTTGTTCTTTTTGTTCTTTTTGCAGGTATGATAACGACAACGATGCTTACACACTGTCTCTTGAAGAAATCCGCACTAAAACAAAAGAAGCCAAAGCCATTGGAGCTGACCAGATTTTTTTACAAGGTGGCGTTCACCCTGGATTGCCATTGAATTATTATACAGAAATTTTAGAAATGCTTACTCAAGAAGAAGGTGTTTCTGTACGTGGGTTTTCCCCTGTTGAACTTAAGCGCATGAGCGAGAATTTTAAAATTCCTTTGCCAGAACTTTTAGAAATTTTAAAGAAGGCCGGGCTTTCTTCTGTTCCTGGTGCTGGTGCTGAAATTTTATCTGATAGAATGCGAGAAAAATTAAGCCCAAGAAAACTGAATGCCAAAGAATGGTGCGACACTATGCAAATGTGTCACGAACATGGATTGCCCGGTAGTGCTAATATTGTTTTTGGTAGCGATGAAACCGAAGAAGAAATTATTGAGCATTTGACTCATATCCGGAATGTTCAAGATAAAACAGGCGGTTTTAAATCTTTTGTTGTATGGACTTTCCAGCCGCAAACAAAGGATTTTCCTATTCGCCATGTGAGTGGCATGGAATATTTAAAACTTCTTGCGCTTTCTAGAATTTTTCTTGACAATGTGCCGCATATTGAAGTTTCTATTCTTGGAATGGGGCGTGAACTTGGCGAAATGGGACTTCACTCTGGTGCTGATGACATCAATAGCATTGTGATTGAAGAAAATGTTTTAAAATCTCAAGGTTTAACTTCTATTGCAGAAGCTGAAGCATTTATCCGGCAAGCTGGTTTTACTCCTTATAGGCGTTCTTTGAATTTTGATTAAACTTTTTACTTTTGCAAGACTTGTCACTTGCGATGTCTGAAAGAGTGAAGCCATCTGCTTGCCTGTAGATCGCCACACTGCGTTCGCGATGACAATTTATACTGCGTTCGCGATAACAACTTGTTTGAACACTTGTCAGCGACTTGTCTTGCGAATCGAACTTGCCGCAAGTTTCTTGTCATTGCGAAGGAACGAAAAGATTTTTTTGCGAAGCCTAAATGTGAGCCTGCCACGAGCCACACTTGTGGCGTGGTGGAAGCAATCTGCTTTCAAGCAAGACTTGTTTTTGGATTACTTCGCTACGCTCGTAATGACAAAAGCCAAGATGGCCGCGTCGTCTTAAAAGACTCCTCGCCATGACAAACTGTCCTATGTTTGCGATGATAAGCTACTCTATGTTTGCGATAAACTGCAGGTAATGAAAAGTTTCTAAACAAGTGACAGAATGCAAGAAAAGGTTTGTCGACGATTCAAAAGTTGATAAACTTTTGAATCACCTTTCCCCTAAAAAGGGAAATCTGGCTTTAAATGCCGCTGATTTTTGCTTTTACTGATTTTTTATGATTTTTTTCGGGGCTTTCAAGGGGGCTCTTTTTACAAATTTTGCATGTTTTTCTATCTTTTGCCTGCTTGTGTAATTGTGCGCAAGTAAAACCAATCACTGGTTTTTGAGAGTCACTTCGGTGGCACACGGCATCTTTGGGTGCAAGTTTGTGCTTTTGTGGCTTATTTGAAAACCGGGTAGTTTAACCGATAAAAAAGGATACTCAAATGGCTAATTTGCCTTCCGTTGAAGACCTGCTTGCTGCAGGCTCCCACTTTGGACACCAGACTCAACGCTGGAATCCTAAAATGAAACCTTACATTTTGGCAGAAAAGAACGGCATTTATGTGCTTAATCTTTCTAAAACTCGCGATCTTTTGGACGCTGCTGCTAAAGCTGCTGCTAAAATTTCTGCTGAAGGAAAGAGCGTTTTGTTCGTTGGTACAAAGCCAACTGCTCGCCAAGTGGTAACGGATGCAGCTTCTAGCTGTAACCATTTCTATGTAGCAAACCGCTGGCTCGGTGGTATGCTCACTAACTTCCAGACTGTTCGTAAGTCCATTAAGCAAATCGATAAAATCGATGCTATGGAAAACGATGGCCTCTTTAAAGAACTTTCTAAAAAAGAAGTTCTTGACAAGAATCGCGAACGTGAAAAACTTCTTTCCGTATTCGGCGGTATCCGTGAAATGGGCGGTCTTCCAGGACTTCTCGTTGTAACAGACCTCGCTCACGAAAAGATTGCTGTTGCTGAAGCACGTCGTTTGCACATTCCTATCATTGGTATTTGCGATACTAACGTAGACCCAACTCTCGTTGATTTCCCAATTCCAGCAAACGATGACGCTGTAAAGTCAATTAAACTTATTGTTGACTACATTGCTTCTAACGTTACCCCACGTTCTAAGGTTGCTAAAGAAGCTAACGAAAACGCTAAAAAGTACGATAACGGAGAAGCCTAATTATGCAGATTACCGCATCTATGGTTAATGAACTTCGCCAAAAAACTGGCGTTGGCATGATGCAATGCAAAAAAGCCTTGACTGAAACTGATGGCGATATGGAAAAGGCTGTAGAACTCTTGCGCAAGCAAGGTGCTGCAGTTGCCGCTAAACGTGCTGACAAGGCTGCTAACGAAGGTAAAATCTACCTCGTTGACGCTTCTAATCGTGGCGTTGCTTTTGAACTCAGCTGCGAAACAGAACCTGTTTCCAAGAACGAAGATTTCTGCGCTTTGGCTGACCTTGCTACTAAGGCTGTTAAAGAAAACGATATTCGTTCCGTTGAAGCTTTGAAAGATGCTTGCGTTGATGGCGTTAAAATTAACGACCGTCTTCAAGATGTTCTTGTGAAAATCCAAGAAAACATCGACTTCCGTAAACTTGCAGTTGTTGATTGCAATGAAAACGAAGCTCTTGGTTTCTATTCTCACATGAACGGAAAAATCGGTGTTATCGTTCGCTTAGCTTACGAAGGCAATCCTTCTGATAAAGAAGCTCTTGTTCGCACAGCTAAAGATATCGCTATGCAAGCTGCTGCTTTTGCTCCTGTTGCAGTTAACAGCGCTGCCGTTCCTGCTGAAACAATTGAAAAAGAACGCGAAATTGCCCGTGCCCAGATTGAAAACTCTGGCAAGGCAACTAAGCCAGAATTCGTTGATCGTCAAATTGAAGGTCGCGTAGCTAAAGTTCTTAAAGAAATTGTCTTGGAAGACCAGGAATTCTTTATGTCTGACAAAAACCCTAAGAAGCTCAGCGTTAAGGATTACTTAACATCTCTTGCTTCTGGTTTTGGTCTTACTTCTTTGAAGGTTGTAGATTTCGTTCGTTTCGAACGCGGAAACTAATTTTTAGTTTGCTGTCTATGAACTTGTAAAAGACGGATTTTTTTAGCTATCGCTAATTAATTCGGTAAAGGTTGTTAGACGTTAGCCGCCCCATTGGGGCGGCTAATTTTTTTATAATCAAATCCTATTTAAAATCATCCATTTTCATTGTGATTTCATTAAATTTTTATTCCATGACAAGCTAGTTTTTTCTAAATTCAATAAAGTAAAATTCTTTAGATTTGATTCATTATGGCTAAATTTAAACGTGTTCTTTTAAAGCTCAGTGGTGAAGCCCTTGCAGGCGAAAGCGGCCACGGTATAGATAATACAATCCTTTCGGATATGGCAAGTGAAATTGCTTCTATGGTTCGGGCAGGTATTCAAGTTGCTTTAGTAATTGGTGGCGGAAATCTTGTTCGTGGGATTTCTGCTTCTGCTGGTGGCATGAACCGCGCTCAAGGCGATGCTATGGGAATGCTTGGCACCGTAATGAACGGACTTGCCATGCAGGATGCCTTAGACAAGCAATCCATAGATTCTGTAGTGATGTCTGCTATCCGAATGGAACCTGTTTGTGAATTTTTTGATCGTCGCAAAGCGATTAAACTTTTGAATTCAGGTTCTGTTGTGATTTTCTCAGCCGGAACAGGGAACCCATTCTTTACGACTGATAGTTGTGCCGCCCTTCGTGCCATTGAAACCGAATGTGATGTAATTATGAAGGCAACAAAAGTTGATGGCATTTACACCGCAGACCCAGTAAAAGACCCAAGTGCCGTTCGTTTTGATGATATAACTTATAAAGAAGTAATTGCTCGCGGTCTTCAAGTGATGGATACAGCGGCAGTAGCTCTTTGTATGGAACAAAAAATGCCTATTCTTGTTTTCAAAATGGAAAAAGGAAACTTGACAACGGCTACTGTAGAAGGTAGTTTAGGAACATTAGTACATTGTTAGGAGATTTTATGTCCACAGAATATGAAGTAAAAATGGAAAAAGCTGTAGATGCAACACTTCGTGAATTTGCGAAGTTGCGTGCTGGTCAGGCTTCACCTGCAATTTTAAACGATATTCGGGTAGATTATTACGGAACACCTACTCCGATTTCTCAAATTGCAAAAATCTCTGTGCCAGAACCTCGTATGTTGCTTGTAAGCCCTTGGGAAAAGCCAATGGTAGATGCTGTTGAAAAGGCAATTCTTGCTGCAAACATTGGCGTTACTCCTATGAAAGACGGAAACTGCATTCGTGTTTCTATGCCGATTCTTACTACAGAACGCCGCCAAGAACTTGTAAAAATTGCTCGCAAGCATGCTGAAGATGGCCGTGTAGCTGTACGTAACATCCGTCGCGATGCAAACGATGCATTGAAAAAGAAAAAAGACGAAATTTCTGAAGACGATATGAAAAAACAACAAGATGCTATTCAAAAAGCAACGGACAAGTTTATCGCAGACATTGATAGCTTGCTTGCTGAAAAAGAAAAAGACATCTTGAAGGTTTAAGAGTGGCTAATCAACTTAAACATATTGCCATTATTATGGATGGGAATGGGCGCTGGGCACGCAAGCGCGGCTTTGAGCGTTTTCTTGGACATCGAAAAGGCACCGAATCTACGATTGATGCGGTAGAAGTTGGCGTCAACTTAAAACTGGAACACATGACTCTTTATGTATTCAGTTCAGAAAATTGGGGTCGCCCAACCAAAGAAGTCGATTACTTGATGAACCTTTTGATTGAAATGGTTTATAAAGAAATCCCAGATTTGATGGAAAAGAATGTTAAGTTGGTTGTCATTGGAAACATGGATCGCTTGCCAGAAAAGCCACGCGAAAATTTGCAGATGGCTATTGATAAAACAGCAAATAATACAGGCATGCAATTAAACCTCGCTATTTCTTATGGTGGCCGTCAAGAAATTGTAGAAGCAGCAAGAGCTCTCGCAGCACAGGTTGCTGCCGGTACTTTAAAAGTTGAAGAAATTGACGAAAATTTATTTGCTAAAAACTTGTATTTAAAAGGAGCCCCAGACCCTGATTTGGTTATCCGTACTGGTGGCGAATTCAGACTTTCAAACTATTTATTATGGCAAGCGGCGTATAGTGAATTTTATGTAACCGATACGCTTTGGCCTGATTTTACAAAAGAAGAATTTATGAAGGCGATTGAGTTTTATAAAACTCGGGAACGCCGATTTGGGAAGGTGTTAAATGAATAACTTAGCGCAACGCGTTATAACCGCTGTAATAGCCATTCCAGTGGTCTTTTTTTTGTTGTGGTTTTGTGATTACACACGCATTGGCCTTATGTGTTTTTTAGGCGGAGTCGGCGCTCTTGAATGGGCCAAAATGGTCCGTAAAAAATATGGTGGTCCTGACGTTCGTTTTTTAGCTTTTGCTGCTTCACTTGCTTTAACTCTTGCTTGGGCTTTAAAAGACGGGCTTTTCTTTGATTTGCCAGCAGTTCCTTTTGTTCTTGGCATGACTATGCTTTCAATACTTGCTATTTACATAGCAATCGCTTATGCAAAAGTTGAAATAGAATCTTTATTCCCTTGGCTTGTAATGCAATTAGGTGCCCCTCTTTACCTTGGTCTTTGGGGTGGTATGAACGTCACACTCATGAAAAGCGGTCAAGGTTTTGAACAATGCTATGCTTTCTTGTTGCTAGTCACTTCTATGTGGGGGTGTGATACCGTTGCCTACTTCTTTGGCAAATTTGTCGCCGGCAAAGGGCCATTTGGCAGACATCTTTTTGCTCCAACAATCAGCCCTAAAAAAACTTGGGAAGGTGCTTTCGCAGGAACGATTTTTACTATGCTTTGGGTAATGTTTTTAGCCCCAAAAGCACTTGCTGGTTTTGGCGTTGAATTTGACATAACAAAAGGACTATTGCTTGGGCTTTTATTCGCCATCGCAGGCCAGGCCGGCGATCTTTTAATGTCAGCATTAAAACGCTGGAGTGGGATTAAAGATTCCGGCAATCTTTTTGTTGGCCATGGTGGCGTTTTAGACCGTTGCGATTCATTCTATTTAGCAGCTCCGATGCTAGTTCTTTTACTTGATTTCTTTAAAGTCATTGCCGTTTAATAAAAAAATCAGATTATTTTACGCGGTTTCAGCTCATTTGAAACCGCATTTTTTATAAAAAGATTGGAAGAAATTTCTTTTTTACTATATTTGAGTCACTTCTTGCAGATTGAGCCAAGCTCTGCCTTTTTGCAAGTTTCACTAAAGAGCTTCCTTTCGAGGTTAACAATATGGCCTTCCGTGGACCAAAAGCAAAAGTAGCTCGTTCCCTTGGACTTGCTACAACACAAAAAACTCAAAAGGCTTTAGACCGTCGTAATTTCCCTCCTGGACAACACGGTCAAAACCGCAAAAAGTCTGCTTCCGTTTACAAGCAACAACTTGTAGAAAAGCAACGTCTCCGTTTCACCTATAACATTTCCGAAGCTCAATTGGAAAAGGCTTTCCATGAAGCCAACCGTCGTAGCGGATCTGCTGGTGACAACTTGATGGTTCTTTTGGAAACAAGACTTGACGCACTCGTTTACCGTATGGGTTTTGCCCGCACAATCTTTGCAGCTCGTCAGTATGTAGCACACGGACACTTTGCCGTTAACGGCGTTCGTAGCTTTGCTCCAAGCCGCATGATCAAAGCCGGTGACGTTATTTCTGTTCGTGAACGTTCTAAAAACCATCCTCAAATCAAGGATGCAATTGAAAACGCTCCGGACGCTCCGGAATACCTTTCCGTTGACAAAAACAAAATGGAAGGTTCCCTTGTCGCCTTGCCATTGCGCGATCAAGTTCCGGTCAAGCTTGAAGAACAACTCGTTATCGAATACTACTCTCGTTAATCGTTTGTTCGATTGCTTTTACAAAGGGCTGCTCCCATGCAGCTCTTTCTTTTTTTAAGGGAAAGGTGATTGTTCGCCTACGCTCACAATCGTCGACAAACCTATTCTTACATTTTTACACTTGTCGCAGTTTTTGCCACTCTCGTAACTTGTCCAAGGCTAGTCTCTCACAATGCAATGTGCCACGCCGTTCTTGTCACTTGTGTGCGAACTTGCTCGCAATTCTTGTCATTGCGAGACGTGTAGAATACACGGCGCGGCAATCTCCTTGCCAAAAGATCGCCACACTCCGTTCGCGATGACAACTTGTTGCAAGTTTCTTGTCACTCGCGAGAAAACTTGCCGCACGCCTCTCGTCATTGCGAAGCTTGAAAAGATTTTTCCGCGAAGCCTAAATGTGAGCCTGCCACGAGCCACACTTGTGGCGTGGTGGAAGCAATCTGCTTACAAGCAACACTTGTTTTTGGATTACTTTGCGACGCTCGTAATGCCAAAAAAAACAAGATGGCCACGAGGCTTAAAGCCTCTCGCCATGACAATCTTTTTGCACTTGCTCGCGGTTCTTGCTCGCAATTCTTGTCATTGCGAGACGTGTAGAATACACGGCGCGGCAATCTCATTGCTAACAGATCGCCACACTCCGTTCGCGATGACAAAGTATTTGTACACTTGCTGCAAGGGTGTAATAACAAGTTCTATAGTTTTTTGCCATATTTTTTATTTCTTAAAATCACCACACAGCATCACTTAAAAAATTCTATATTCAAAAATATGAAACCTTTTTTCTACCTTCTAACAATTCTTTCTTTAATCGCCTGCACAGCAACAACAGAACCTTCTCAAGAATTTTTAGAAAGTTCCAGCAGCGAAAAAATCAAATCAAGTTCTTCTGTTGAAACTATTATTTCAAGTAGTTCTTCTGAAGAATCTCTAGAATCTTCTAGTTCAGACGTTGAAGAACCTGTTTCAAGTTCTTCTGTTGAAACTTCATCAAATTCTTTAAGCATTTATGAAGCTGTAAAAGAAAATGAATTTTACACAACAAAAGATTCGGTTGCCGCTTATCTATGCCGTTTTGGAAACTTACCCAAAAACTATGTAAACAAAGCTACAGCACAAACCCTCTACGAAGAAACCACAGGCAATACTTTTTCAAAATGGAATTTTAACCCTTGGAAACTCTTGTCTATAATGGTTGGTGGCGATACTTTTTCAAATAGAGAAGGATTATTACCAGAAGCTTCTTACAAAGAAGCCGACATTGAATACTTTGCAGAAAATCGTGGTACTAAGCGACTTGTTTATGCCGAAAACTGCGTTATTTATTATACCGCTGATCACTACGAATCATTCTCTTTACTAGAAATTGAAAAGTAATTTAAAGTTGAAAAAATTTTTATAAAAACGAAAACTCGGCAGAAGCTACCAATAACTGCCGAGTACTTTTGCAAGGGAACATTGCAGACAAGTTAAATATAGATTTTTATTTTACAAGCCATTCACTTCTTTTTCTAATTCTTTTAACCCTTCTTCATCTAATTCAGGAATGTAAGGAACAGGGTCGTCAGGATGTCTTTTGTTCCAAATAAAAGCTTCAATATTATAACCTATACCTAACCATTTAAACTCAGGTTTAAAATCAATCCCTCCTTTAGGAGGTGGATGTTTCTTTGCAAATTCTAACACTTCCTCAAATGTCATATCCATATTTTCCTCCAAGGTTAGTCATTTAAAATTGTACAATTAATATAACATATTTTACCTTCAAAAGAACTTTTATTTATCTTAAAACGTGTGCTAGGACTGACGTTATACTCTATTCTCTTTACTAGAAATTGAAAAGTAATTTAAAGGCCAAGTTCTTTACAAGCTTTTTCTACAAAAGGATTGCGGTTTCCTTGTTTCTTTTCAATACGGCGATCACGTTCACATTCTTCTTTTGTCACAGGATACATTTTATCCCAAGCTTCAAAAAGTTTGCGATCTTGGTTTGAAAGTTTTATTGCATACTGATTTTCCATATAAAAATGAACCCGCGCAATTAAACCTCGAATCTCTTTTCGGGGTTGAACCTTTTTCAATTTAAAATCAACAATAGTTTCACAACTCCCATACATCGGCTCTGGAGAATTCGTCCATTGCGAATACATAAAGTTGCTTCTATCCCCATTAATTTCTCCAATCGCAGGGTAAAGGTTATGCAAATCCCCTTCCATCATTTCAAAAGTCGGGTCATTATATGTACAATTTTTTCTACCACCATCTCGCCAACAAGGCCTGAAATGCCCCATATTATGCGCCGTTACAATATGTTCCCACTCAATACGCCTCGCTCGTTTATAGCTTTTTCTGCGCGGATTTTCTCTAGGACGAAACCCACATGGGACTGTATCAATATTCTGCTTTCCAGAATAAGGACACCCACAATACAAATCTTTTGCTAAATCCCCAGTATAAACCTGTGCAAGGACCTGCGACGCACCGCGATAATTTCTATGCCTTGGTTTTTCAGCAAACAACAAACCATAAGAAAGTAAAACAACCCCACAACAAATAAATAAAATTTTTTGTTTCATATAAAAAACCTTGCGGAATTCATCTTTCAATTATCCGCTACTAAAAACTTCTTTAGAAAATAAATTTTTTATTGCTTTATCGGTATCAATTTTTCAAGAAGCGCTTTACAACCCAAATTCACATCGTTCCACGTTTCTTCAAAATTTCCAGAATACCACGGGTCAGCAATAGAACGATTCTCCCCTGCCCATGAAAGCAACAAAGAAAGTTTATCGTCAAACGCATCACCAAACAACCTATGAAAATTCCTTGAATTATTTCCATCCATCAAAATCAAAAAATCGTAATATTCTGCATCTTCTCTTGTAATTTGCGTTGCTCGATGCCCCGCACAAGCAATTCCTTTTAAAGAAAGAAGCCTTTTAGCCGGCGGATAAACATCATTGCCGATTTCTTCTCGGCTCGTAGCTCTTGACGCTATTTCAAACCTATTAGCAACACCTGCTTTCAAAACCATATCTTTAAAAACAAATTCAGCCATAGGGCTTCTGCAAATATTTCCATGACAAATAAAAAGAATTCTAAACATACGGACAATTTAAATTTTTAATCCGAGAAAATTCATTCCCTATAAATAAAAATATTTTTTGAGTGTTCCCCGCGCCTAAAATCTTGAACAAAAATCATGCGCGGGTCGGGCTATTGCGTTATCTCGTACCGGCACAATTTATCTTACACTTTTCTTGACTTTAAATTATGTCCACCGCGCTCGTAACGACAAGAACTTTGCTAATCTGCAAACCTTATTGCAAAGGAACAATAAATAGCCAGCGACTTTTCTTTGCTAGTAAAAGTGCCGGCACTCGTCCGTTCAGCCTCGCGTCCCAAAAACTGAGACAAAAAAAATCCCGCGAGTCCGAACCCTAACGGGCTTCCATCCCTAACACACTTGTGATGGAACTTGCCACATGGTTCTTGTTACTTCTCCGGGAACTTGCCCGCGAACCTTGTCATTGCGATGGAACATAGTGACAGAAGCAATCTCCTTGCCAGTAGATCGCCACACTGCGTTCGCGATGACAATTTATACTACACTCGTAATGACAAAAAAGCAAAATCGCCACACGGCACAAGCCTCTCGCCATGACAACCTTTTTCTACACTTGCCTCAAGTTTTTTGTCACTCGCGCGCCGTGTAGAATACACGGCGTGGCAACCTCCTTGTTTGCATACAAAACCAAATAAAAGAGGCTTCTCAAATCTGAGAAGCCTCTTTTGTAGCTATAAAAAATTAATGCTTGTTGACTCGTAATTGAGTATAAGCAGGACCTTGACGAATGCGCACAATGAAAGTTCCCGAATTCATTTGTTCCATATTAATAAAATGAACGCCAGCATTCAAGAAATTATTGTGTTCAAAATGGCGGTTTCCCAACATGTCAAAAACTTCTACTTTTGTAACGCCTGATTTGGGTAATGAAAATTCTACGCCATTTTGGACTATTGTTGTGTAGAAAGAATTAGAAAGAGGTTTACGAATTGCTGTAGGCAAACCATTACATTTGACATTGTCAACATAGAGTTCAGAAGAAGTTCCTGTTTCGCCTTCGTATTGCCAGGAGAAGGCACTTACAGAAGAACGGGCGTCAGAAATATTCTTAGCTTCACCCCAACCACTTGGTTGTTGTAATTCATTCCAAGAAAGAGTTACTGTTTTCCATGAATTAGATTGAGATTGATCAGAACCAAAGAATGCATAATCAGCATTTATAGGACTTTCTATGCGGAAACGGTGAGCTGAACCTTTATAGTCATAAGAAATTGACTGGCAATTAGATAAGTCTGTTGTTCCTGCACTTGTATTCATATAAACGCCGACACCTGCAAATGGACTATAGGCATACCCACCCTTATTTAAAGAATAAGAAAGGTGAACGCCTTTAGAAGAATTGTTGCCTTCAGAGAGATTGATGCTTGCTGTAGAAGCTCCGCTGTTATTAGCATCTGTGAAAGTAAACCATTCACCACCCCAAGCAGAAATCAAATCATTATCTTCAAAATCATCTAACAATTCACTTTGGCTGTAGTTCCCAGAGCCAGAATTGCCAGAACCTGAATTTCCAGAATTGTTGTTTCCAGTGTTATTATTATCGCCTGTATTATTGTTGCCAGAACCACTTCCGCTACCGGTTTTACAGGCGGTGTATGTTGTTGGGTTTGAAGACAAATAACCTTTTACTGCAGAACCAGATTCTGTGTATTGTAAGCTATTTGGAGAACTCCCGCCAGAGAAAGCAGCTGTTCCTTCATCAATTTTTGAAGCAGACCAGTTTGCCCAAGAAAGTTTATGCTGGTTCATCCAATTTTGCCAACCAGAGTTAGCACCTGCAACATTTCCACCGCCATCAGCATTACCTGTTCCCCATTCAGAAACAAATACAGAAAGACCTGCATTCATGGCTTTTAAAGCATTAGCGCCTTCGCCACTTGTAGAATGAGAACCTGCATAGTAATGGAAAGTATAAGCTATGTTTTGGCCGCTGACTTCATTACCTATAGCCATATCTGGACGTTGGTCCCAAGAAGGATCACCAACAAGAATCAAATTATCTGAATATTCTCTAATAACCGAAACAATTTGATTGGCATAATTTTTTACAACACTCCAATCAATTTGTAATGGTTCGTTATAAATTTCAAATATTACGTTATCGTATTGACCATAATCTCTAGCCATTTCTTGGAAGAACGATTTAGCACTTGATACTTGGTTATGGGCATCATGAGAATGCCAGTCAATGATAACATAAATATCATGCTTAATGGCCGCTTCAACAACAGTTTTCATAAACTGTTTTTGCGTACTAGGGTCAGAGCCATAACCTTTATATTCACCCCAGTCTTCGTTCCCTGTTGCCATTGCTGCGCGAATAATCTGGATTTTCATATCCTTAATCATTGTAGAAATCGCGGCTTCTGACCAGAAATCGGTTGCTTTAGAAAGCAAGCTCCAATAGAGGCTCATCCCTCGCACTTGAACTTCTTTACCTGTAACAACTCCGTCACAAGAGCCATAAATTTGCCCTTTGCCACTAGAATTTTTTCCTGCTACAAGTTGCCCATACTGACTTACAGGCCCTACTCTTGTAGGAGTAATTGCTGCAAAAAGTGCAGTTGCTGAAAGTAACAGCGGAAGAACTAGTTTTTTCATAACGACCTACCAAAAAATGTTGTTTTAAATAAACCTTATCGCTTGGTCATGATTGATTGTGTAAATTCATCTGTCACGACTCACACTTGTAGGGTTTATTCAGAGGGTTTTATAGAAAATAATGACTAAAAGTTAAGCCGGCATTAGAAAAAAAAACTTTTTTTGTATACAATTGTATAAATTTGCGATTTTTCACATTTTTTCACAAAAAAAACTCCCTATAAGGGAGCTTTTTACCGGAAGAAGAGGGACTCGAACCCCCAAGCCTTACGGCGGCGGTTTTCAAGACCGCTGACTTACCAATTAGCCTATTCTTCCAAAGGTGCCTATAAGATAATAATCTATTTGAAATCTGTCAAACAAAAAAACCTCTCAAATGAGAGGTTTTTTTGAAAGTGGCTCCGACAGGAATTGAACCAGTGACACGCGGATTTTCAGTCCGCTGCTCTACCAACTGAGCTACAGAGCCAAATGTTGAAGCAAAATTACTTTTTCTTATAGTTTTTGTCAAGGGATATAAATAAAAACTTTAAGTTTCATTAAAAAAATACCCCTAAAATAGACTATTAAACATTTCTATTAAAAATTTTGCGTTAGCGGCATTCGCCCAAATGGGTTAGGACTAGGGGGCATCCCCTAGGCTGAACGGACGAGTGCCGACGCCCTTGTTTGTATGTAGTACAAGATTTCGCTACAAAAACTTGTAAGCAGATTGCATCGCTCACAAGTTCAGCCACAAGAACAACTTGTTTTAAGAAAAATGCGGCGGCACGAGATAACGCGAATAGAGCGTAAACGCCCCCCAAAAAAAATACCGCATCAAATGGCGGTATTTAATTAAATGATTTTTATTTCAGCGTAAAAGAATTAAACCTATTATCCCGACTGCCCAAACATACCATGAGAAATAATGCAATTTTCCTTTTTGGACAAAAGCCATTAACCATTTTAACGCAAAAATTCCTGAAACAAACGAAACAAGCATACCAACAAGCAAAGCCGCATCTAAAACGCCTGCATTCTGACAAGCTTCTGTCATTTTATCTGGACCCTGGCACTTAAACCAATCCAGGAAATCCAATAAAGCGGCGCCACCAACGGCAGGAATACTCATTAAAAAAGTAAATTCTCCAGCATACTTCCTTGAAATTCCCATATAAAGCATAAAACTGGTTGTTGAACCACTACGGCTAATACCTGGAATACAAGCAATACCTTGAACAGTCCCTGTAATCAATGCGCGCCACCAGTTCATTGGTTTCGCAACTGCTTCTGGGTATTTAGGGCCAGTTGGGGCAAATTTAGTACAAAAAAGTAAAGTCCCTGTCACTAGCAAAGCAACACAAACTGCACGCGGATTCTGGAACAAACTTTCTAATTGGTCTTTAAAGCCTACGCCCACTACCGCTGTTGGAACAGAAGCAATGATAATAAACAAAGCATAATTCAACTGTTCCTTCTCCCGACGGAAAATTCCCAAAAGCATATCACAAATTTTTTTGCGGAATATAACGAATATGGAAAGAAGTGTTCCTGCATGAAGCATAATATCAAAAAACATTCCTGCTTCTTGCATTTTTAAAATAGCTTTTCCTAAAACTAAATGGCCGGAACTAGAAACCGGAAGAAATTCTGCAAGCCCTTGCAAAAGGCCTAAAATAATTGAGTCTAACATAGCTTGAAATATAGAATTTTTGATTTTCGCGTCAAAGATTTAGCTTTTTATGTTTTCCAATTAATCATAAAAAACTATTTTATGGCAATGGAAAAAGAAAAACGGAAATATTTGCTCTGTTTTCATGATTTGAGTATTGACAATACTTCTAAAGTTTTACCTATTCTCAACAAGCTTAAAAGTATTATAGGAAAACCATTCCCGGTTCTCGTTATTCCAAGTACAAAAAATTTTTCGAATGAACAAGTTTCTGAATTTTCTGGCATTTTACAAAATCTTCAAAATGACGGCTTTGAACTTTTAATTCATGGTTTTAATCACCAAGCTGACAAGAATTTAACCCGGAATTTATACGGAAAAATCGCTTTATCGCTTACTAATAATGAAGCGGAATTTGCTGGTCTTCAAGAGAAAGACTCTGCACTACTTTTACAAAAGGCTTTTAATTGTTGGGATTCATTTAATGTAAAACAACCTATAGGCTTTGTGGCGCCCACCTGGCACGGGAATCGTTTCCTTAAAAAACAAGTTCTTGCAAATGATTTGATTTTTGAAGAACGTTTCTTTTTAAGAAAAAATAATTGTGAAAAAATTTTTTCGCCTGTTATTAGCTTTGCTGGCATGCCTAAATTTTCATTTCCACTTTTGTTGTTAGCTGGAAAAACTTTAAATCTATTTTCTCCTGGAATCCCGCGGCTAGCCCTTCACCCTTCAGACTTTCCATTCTTAGAAAATAAAATTTTCAAATTTATTGAAGAAATAAACAAAGATTTCTCTTTTTCTTTTTACAGAGATTTATTTTAAACATCAATCTTTTTTAGGAATTGAAATTTCGTATTTCGCTTTATTTTGGAGTTCATCTTCTATTTCAATTTCAATAACTTTTAATGAATCTTGTAAAAAACGTTTTTCCAAAACTATTTCTTTCGGTTCAGAGTCGTATTCTACAGGAATCCATTGCGTAGAATCTTTTAATAAAACGTTTATTGCATTTCCATTTTTTATCCCTGCAAATTTTTCAATTACAGGAACACGAAGAACTGGTTCTGATTTTCCCATTACAGAAGCAGAAGCCCAATATGGATTTCCAAATGCCGGCGCGGTTGTATCCGTTATTGAAGCAATATCACGCATTTCATTCATAGAAATACAAAGTCCTTTTTTCGTTTTATTTTGTTTGCTAAAATAAAACCATTTTCTAGTTGTTTCTCCAAGATAATACAAAGGATTTTTAGCATACGATTCCGCTACACAAAATTTTAAATCACCTAAAAAATGTAAACCTTTAGGGTGAAATTCTAAATACGATAAAGAATCTGTTTTTGTCTTTTTATAAGCTAACGCTTGTTTCCATGAAACACTTTCTAATTTGGGTAAAGAAAGTTCAAATTCAATTTCATTTCCAGAAAAATTCCATTTGTTCTTTTTATTCGCTTGCAATGGCTGTATAAATATGGAATCTTCCGGGAACTTGATAAGATAAGCCTTCGGGAACTGTTCTAAAATAGCAGTAACTAAAATTTCTTTTCCTTTATAAAGTTCACATAAATCATTTTTTATTTTCTTGCCAGTTTTTGAAAATAATGGAATGGCTATCTGGCAATTTTTAAATGAAACAAAGGTTCTTGACAAAAAAGAATACAAGAGAGAATCCTGGTAAAGTTGTTTTTTTATTGGCTGATTATCAGAGCAAGTTTCTTGAAGTGTTAACCGAAGTGTTGTCGTATTTGAATTAAAATCTTCTACTTCTAAAAAAAGAGAATCTGTATTCTTTGGTACACTAGCATTTATATAGTGCCAATCACCAGCAGTATCCGCTTCTTCGGCAAACAACAACTCATTTCTGATTTGTATCATTTCCTTGTAAGAAAGTGTGTCTTGGATTTTTTCATAAAGTTTTCCTTTTTCAGAAAACAAGGAAAGCCGCCGTACGGACATTGGGTTTTCTAATGGTTCTCTAGAATAATCGGCTATTTTAAACGCTAAAGACAAGTTTCCTTTTGATGATGGTTTTTCTATACAATGATTTTGCAAAGCTTCTTGTGAAGTCGTTTTAAATTCTAAATGATTCCAAACAGCAGACGCAAAAACAAATGGCGCTATTGTATCACTACAAGCTACAGCATTTTGACAAGGTGAAAAAATTTCAGAACCTTCACGAATTTCTAAATGCAAATGCGGGTTTCCTATTCCAGAACTCCCTGCAAAAGACAATGTATCTCCTTTGCGGAAAGAAACTTTTGGATAAATTTTAACGTCATTTTGCTTTAAAGTTTTTTGCTTTTCTAACACCAGAGAATCTAAGATTTCAGAGAATCCACTTTGGTGTGCAAACACCCAAGTTTTTCCACTTTCTCCTTTAAAGAAAAGAACTTTGCCATAGCCATAAGGCGAAACACGTAATTCTTCAACAATTCCATTTTCTGGAGCAAAAATTGGCCAACCTTCTTGCATTTCTGTAGAATAATCAATGCCAGCGTGGTAACGCGTTCCACGATTTTCGCCAAACGAAGAAGTTAAAAAAGCATTTTTTGCAAAAGGGAAATAGGTAGAATCTGCAAATGCAGTACAAACAAAAAGCAATGCAAAAATCAAAAAACGCATAAGCAAATATTAGCCAGAAAAACGAGCAAGGAACGTCTGGAGTCTTTCGTTTTCAGATTGTCCAAAAACAAATTCAGGAGTTCCTTGTTCCACCACAACGCCTTGATCCATAAATAAAACTTTATCGGCTACATCTCGGGCAAAAGCCATTTCATGAGTAACAATTACCATTGTCATTTTCTTTTCAGCAAGGCTTTTGATTACTTTTAAAATTTCTCCGGTCAATTCTGGGTCAAGAGCACTTGTAGGCTCATCAAAGAAAAGAACTTTTGGTTGTAATGCTAACGCTCGTGCAATACTTACGCGTTGTTGTTGTCCGCCAGAAAGTTCGCAAGGGTATGCTTTAGCTTTATTTTCTAAACCCATTTGAGAAAGCAGTTCTAAGCCAAGACTTCTTGCCGCTGGTCTATCCATACCAAGAACCCGAATCGGTGCTATGGTTATATTTTGCAAAACCGTCAAATGAGGAAACAAATTAAAGTTCTGGAAAACAAGACCTGTTGAAAGTCTTATTTCTCTGAGGACACTTGCCTGCGCGTATTTAGCCATTCCGTTTTTTGTCTGCCCAGCAAGTATCATGTCTTTGCCATTAACACTTACAAAACCACTATCTAAAGTTTCTAACTGTGTAATGCAACGAAGAAGCGTACTTTTACCAGAACCACTCGGGCCAATGATAGACAGAACTTCACCTGCATTTAAATCAAACGAAATATCTTTAAGGACTTGGTTACGTCCAAAACTTTTTTTCACATGAGCCACTTTCAGAATAGGCTGTTTTTCTGATTGCATATCCATTTTACCTACTCCATTATTTGTAATAATTCAACTTGCGTTCGGCATAAGCAAACAACAAGCTCAATAAAAGATTCGCTACATAATAAAATACACCAGCAACAAACAATGGATAAATACTTGCATAAGCAGCTTGTTGTTTTTTGGCCAAAGCGAATAATTCTGTTACGGCAATAACTTGAGCAAGTGATGTATCTTTTACAAGTGTAATGACTTCATTTGCACTTGCAGGCAAAACACGTTTTACAACTTGAGGCAAAATAATTCTAAAAAAGGTTTGTGGTTTTGTAAGACCAAGCATATAAGCTGCTTCATACTGCCCTTTAGAAATAGATTGAATACCTCCACGGAAAATTTCTGCAAAATACGCCGCATAGTTTACAGAAAACGCAGCAATAACTGCCGGGAATCTATCAAAAGAAATATCTAAACCAGAATATTCACCCAAATAATAAGAACCAAAATAAATAGCCACTATCTGCAAAAGCAGCGGAGTCCCACGCATAACCGAAATGTAAAACGAAACAGGGTAACGCACAATGCGGAAACGACTCATTTTCAAAACAGCCACTAGCAAACCAAGTGGAATAGAAAATAAAAGCGTCAAACCGAAAATAGCAAGCGTTGTTTTAAAACCACCTAAAAGTATCGGAACAAGAGAAGCTAAATCAGACATAACAGAACAAAGATAGTAAATAGAAATTGTCAGAATTATTTTCTTTGGGTTTCTTAAAGCCGATAACCTTTTTCCTGATTAAAAAATTTTCTATAATCTTGAAATGATGAATAACGATACAGCTTTAATAATTGAAGGCGGTGGTATGCGCGGGGCTTATGTCACCGGCGTTTTGGATTTTTTACTTGAAAACAAAATCCAGTTTGGTGCTTGCTATGGTGTTTCTGCTGGTGCAGGGCACGCTTGTTCTTTTTTATCAGAACAAAAAGGGCGTGCTATTCGCATTTCTACAGAATACCTTACCGATGCACGCTATGTAGGCATACGTAGCCTTTTAAAAACAGGCGATTTTTTTGAAAGCCAGTTTATCTATGATACCATTCCAAAAAAAATGGACCCTTACGATTATGAAACTTTTTCAAAAAATCCGACTAAGTTTTTTGCTGTAGCTACATCTTTAGAAACCGGAAATCCAGAATATTTTCTAATAAAAGATTTATACGTTGATATGCCAAAAGTCGTGGCGTCTTCATCGTTACCGTTTCTTTCAAAAACCGTTTTTATTGATAACAAACCTTACTTAGACGGCGGCGTTAGCGATTCCATTCCGTTTAAAAAAGCGTTGCAAGACGGCTATAAAAAAACAGTTATCATTTTAACTCGTGATATTCATTACCGCAAAAAGCCGTTCAAATTCAAAAAACTTCTGCAATGGAAATACGATAAATACCCACTATTTGTAAAAACCATGTTAGAGCGTGCTGATAATTACAACCAGACTATTGAAGACATAATCGCTCAAGAAAAAGAAGGCAAAATTTTTGTTATTCGACCAAGCGAAGAATTACATGTCGGCCGCCTTGAACGCGATAAAGAAAAACTCAAAGCATTGCATACTTTAGGTTTTTCAGATGCTTTAAAACAAAAGCAAGCATTATTAAATTATCTTTCTGACGATTAAATATTCTTTAGGATTCTAATGGTTTCTGGTGAAAATCTTTTTGCTGTAGTTTTGCCTGCCGGTGGGCTTGGCTTACGTATGGGCGGACAAATTCCGAAACAACTTTTGCCTTTAAAAGGTAAACCCGTTTACAGACATTCTCTTGACACTTTCCTTTCATTAAAAGAAATTTCTGAAGTGGTGCTTGCCGTACCACAAGATTGGAAAGAACATTTTGAAAATGATATTTTAAACTCTAACATTTCTACTGAATGGAAAAACAAATTAAAAATAGTCGTTGGCGGTAAAGAGCGCTGGCAATCCGTTCGCCATGGTGTAGAAGCCATTACATCTAATGCTAAATATGTTTTAGTTCACGATGTCGCAAGGCCTTTTATTTCTAAAGAACTTTTAACGCAAATTTTTGAAACACTTGTTTCTAAAGGTTCTTGCATTGTCGCTAAAGAATGCGCCGACACTGTAAAAGTGGTTACAAATGGCAAAATCGAAAAAACACTTGACAGAAATTCTATCTGGCTTGCCCAGACTCCACAATGTGCTTCTGTTGAATTACTCAAAAATCTTTATCAAAAAATTGACAAAGCTCCATTAGATTTTTTGCCAACAGACGAAGCTTCTATTTTAGAATATTTCGGAGAACAAATTTTTATTGTTAAAGGCAATTCCTTAAACGATAAACTCACAACCCCCGAAGATTTTGAACGTTTTTCAAATTTGAAATTCTGATTTAAACTTCAAACATCGCTAAATAAAGTCCAAGAATCCAATTGCCGTAAATAAATACAATTGGTGCGGCTAAAGCAAGAAACGGCCCAAAGGGGAATTCTCCTGCAGTCGTTTCTGATTCTGTGCCAAACGCTTTTGCGTAAACAAGTCTTGCAGGGAACACAATACAAATTCCAATAAAAGAAGCAAGAATCAAAGTTTCAAAAGCAAGAGGAGCCCCCATTAAAGCACCATAACCGGCAAGTAGTTTTACATCTCCAAAACCCATAGCTTGTTTTCCAAGAATTTTTGCAATGATTTTTGCAAACAAATATAAGCCGCCACCAGCAATTAAAGCCCCTAAAATACTTTGCAAAGGCGTTATCCCACCAGGAATAAATGAAATCATTATTCCAAAAACAATTCCACCAATAGAAATCGTATCCGGTAAAAGATGGTAGCGAAAATCAATGACAAAAACTGGTACCAATGAAATCATTAACCACAATAAAGCTAAAAACGGGAATAACGTTTCTAAAGAAAGAGGCATACCATTTGAATAAAATACATACCACAATACAAAAGCTAAAAATGTTGTTAAAAGTGTTGAAAAATCAACTAATAAAGAACCTTTACTCATTTTGGAATGGCAACAACGACAACGGAAACGGGCAAATAAAATTCCCAAAAACGGAATCTGAAACAAAACGGGAACAGGCTTTTTACAATGAGAGCAGGTTTCTTTTATACGTAAAGAAATGTCAAAGGGCATGCGCCGAATTAAACGATTAAAAAATGCGGCGGCACAAAATCCAAAAACAATAATTACAGGAATCAAAATACTAAATGGGATATTCTGCATAAAAAAAATATAGCAAGATAAGTTTTTAACTTACCTTGCTACAAATTGAAAAGCAATGAATTACAAATCTATTTTAGGAAGCCCGGCAAAAGCTTTTTCTAATTCTTCGTCTGTCGGGATGTAGTCCCCCATAACGCCAGAATTAAACTTTTCGTAAGCCACCATATCAAAATAACCTGTTCCTGTCAAACCAAAAACAATATTTTTGGATTCGCCATTTTCTTTGCATTTCATAGCCTCATCAATCGCAACACGAATGGCATGGCTACTTTCCGGAGCAGGCAAAATACCTTCTGTTCTTGCAAAGAGGCGCGCTGCTTCAAAAACGCTTGTCTGTTCTACAGAAACGGCTTCCATTACTTTTTGATCGTAAAGTTCAGAAAGCACAGAACTCATACCGTGATAACGGAGACCGCCAGAATGGCTAGAAGCAGGCATAAAACCTGAGCCCAATGTGTACATTTTTGAAAGAGGGCAGACTTTACCTGTATCGCAGAAGTCATAAACATAACGACCTCTTGTTAAACTCGGGCAAGAAGCCGGTTCAACAGCAATAAAACGATAATTCGCTTCGCCACGGAGTTGTTCGCCGACAAATGGAGAAATCAAACCGCCAAGATTTGAACCTCCGCCAGCACAACCAATAATAATATCTGCTTTAACACCGATTTTCTTTAAGGCCGTTTGCGTTTCAAGCCCTATAACAGTCTGGTGCAAAAGAACCTGATTTAAAACAGAGCCCAAAACATAACGGTAACCATCTTGCTTTAATGCAGACTCAACCGCTTCTGAAATGGCACAGCCTAAGCTCCCTGTTGTCCCTGGGAATTCTGCAAGAATTTTTCTACCCACTTCTGTTGTGTCAGATGGCGACGGTGTTACAGAAGCACCATAAGTACGCATCACTTCGCGCCGGAATGGCTTTTGTTCATAAGAACATTTAACCATGTAAACCTGGCAATCCAAATCAAAGAAAGCACAAGCCATTGAAAGGGCTGTTCCCCATTGACCAGCACCAGTTTCTGTTGTAACACCTTTTAAGCCTTGTTGTTTAGCATAATAAGCCTGAGCAATAGCTGAATTGAGTTTGTGACTACCCGAGGTGTTATTGCCTTCAAACTTATAGTAAATATGTGCAGGTGTTTCTAATGCTTGTTCTAAAAAGTAAGCACGAACAAGTGGAGACGGTCTGTACATTTTATAAAAAGTGCGAATGTCTTCTGGAATTGGAAAATAAGCGGTATTTTCATCTAATTCCTGTCGAATCAATTCATCACAAAAAACCGAACTCAATTCTTCTGCAGAAATAGGCTTCATCGTTTTGGGATTCAAAAGCGGAGCTGGTTTCTTTTTCATATCCGCTCGGACATTGTACCAAGCCTCTGGCATTTCATTTTCTTGAAGATAAATCTTGCAAGGGCCGTCAATTTTCAGCGAATGTTTCATTTTTATATCCTTTTTATTGTGTAACCTTTTACTCCTTGGCCGTGAGAAACATAAAAAAAGCTCCGTCCAAGGAGCCTGTTTTATGAAAACCCAACAAAAACAAGACTCCTTTTATAGAGCCTGCCACCACCAAAGGTTAATGCGTGTTACGTTTTTCATGCCACAAATATATGAAACCCTTTAACTCTTGGCAATATCTATTATAAAAAATGCCTTTAAAAAAGCTTTCATCTAAAAGATAAATATTCTAAATCGTTAAAACTCAAATAACTTATTAGGAACTTTGTCTGATTTTTGCATTCGAAGAAATTCTGTTGTAACAACACTTTCTTGACCATTTACTATTACTGACACTTCCATTTTTTTGATTTTATTATTCGCATCATACGAAAACGTTGTCAATGTATTAGCAACATCTTTTATAGATTCAACTTTTTCAATACGTTTTAATTTTTGATTATAATAAATGGTCGTAGAAAGACCTTCTATTGCATACAAATTTCCTGAATAAAACTTGGGCTCATTCCATGTACCAGAATCTAATGGATTAAAATTTGCATAAGAATCTGATTGTAAAGATTCTCCATTATAATCAACAATTTGTGTTTTATTCGTTTTTAAATTCACGATTTTCATTTTATTGCTATTTACAATGCTACGTTGCTTTAAAAAATCGTTTTTTATTTCAACATAACTTTTATCTGTTCCTTTTCGAACAATATAAATCTCTGATTGTTGGTATACGCTTACAGCCCTCACAGAAACACGCAAATTCATTTCAATAGAATCTTGCGGAATCAGATTTTCCTTAAGCGCAGTTTTAACTTGTTCTAAAGTTAAAGAAAACGCTTGAGAAAAACCTAAAACAAATAATAAAAATATCGTTATTTTCATTTTGTTACTAGTTTATTAATCCTTTACACAACGGATGGGGGTAGGAGTAAGGATTTGAGTCATTCCAAAACTAGCAATACCCATAAAAGAATTATAAGGCGTTTCTATTTCACGATAAGATGATGTCCAATATTCAGAACATGTCGCTCGTGGATACTTAGTATAATCTTCTAGATTGGTTCTTGGACAGGTTGCTGGCAGAGAATTAAAACCACAATCATCTGTTCCCATAGACGCAAAATCAGGAGATGCTGTCATTAACCTAGGACCAACAACTTGACCATATCCGCCCATATTGTAAGCTAAAATTTCCCAATCGAGTTTAGAAGGAACACGCCAACCTGCTGGGCACACTGTATCAACTAAAGCTTGATCAAAAAAACCATCTTCTTTTTTACCATCCTCAATAAGTCGATAAAATCTACCAAATATAGAGCAAAAGTCTTTAACTCCTTTAACTTCATCATAACATTCACTATAAGGAGCATCAAACCTTAAATTTTCAGCCATCCAAACTTGTTCTCCGATAGTTACATACTTATATTCTTGACTATCTCTAACATCTATAAATGTTCCTCGATTCGGCATTCCATAAGCATTTAAGCCTTCTGCCGGGCAAAGAGCACTTGCATCAAAATCATCTTCGCTAGAAGAACTATTGCTAGTACATGATGTTTGCATAGTCATCACCAAAAACATTAAGCATAAAAGCATAAAAAATTTTTTCATAAAAAATCCTTTTAATTTATGAGTTTCCATGATATTATCTCCGAGCCCATTCTCAATACGAGATAACTTCCCACAGCAATAGTATAATTGGACAAAGATATAGAGTGTTCACCAACAGACCATGTTCCATTATACAATGTGATTAAAGGAAGCCCTGCAGCATTGACCGTTTCTAAGATGTAATGTCCATTTTGGTTAATTTCAACATAGATAACATTGCCATCACGGTGAATTAAATCAGCATTATTTTCTTTTGTTGTATAATTTGCACTAAACTTTGGTTGTGGAGCATTCCCCCAAATCAAATTACCTCGTTTATCTAACACGATAATAGAATCCGCTTCTTGCATTTCATAATTATTCAAATTATAATGTGAAGGGTCATCTATTGCATTAAAATCATTTGTTCGATTAGGGTGATGTAAAGCAAATTGAACACCATTGCCGTAATCAGACTTTTCTCCAGAATTCAAAATAACATCGTACACAAAAGAAATATAGTTTAAATCACCTCCGGCATTAAACTTATTACTTTTTGCAAAAGCATTCCAATAAATATCTAACTCCATTTCAGTTGTATCCCTGAAATAATAACGAACTTCAAACCCATCTACCGAAGAATAACCCGTATTTTCAACATATACAGTCAAATTACTTTCACTAGAAGAACCAAAACTATCGTCTTTAGCCATTGCTCGAACCTTAACTTTAGTTTTTTCTACCGGTCCGTCTTCATCATAACAAGCAAATTCATTGAGTAAATTACCTTCACTATCTAATAATGCTACTCCTATAGCCTTTACATATTCGGTTTCAGCACCTTTAAAATAACTCGGGTCATCAGTTATATTCCAAACAGGAAAATAATTATTCGGTGAGGTAAGACGATGTAAACCAATTAAAGGACCTTGACCAAAATATGCTGAACTATACGCAGCAATACCTTCAGTTAAAGCCAATTCAGCATAATAAATAGTTCCACCATCATTTACTACACGCATCGGAGATCCTGGATAAAAAGAAACAGCATTTACATTTTCACCTTCCCCTTTATAATAATAGCGAATCTTCGTATTTTCTAATAATTTATCTGTTGTATTATGTAAATCAAATCGAACTTGCGCCCATTGTTTTTCACTCAAATTTTCATATTTCATAAATACATTCGCTTTAGGTTCTGGATTTATCCAAGCAGATTCATTATAATTAATTTGACTAGCTTCAACATTTGCCTTTGAATTAGCAATGGCTAATGCTACAATACCAAGGTTACCAAAAGGGCGAATACTAATTTCATTTATTCCTGAAACTAAATTAAGATTTAGCTTTCCAAGCTTTTCACTTTTCCATAATCCTGTTGATGTTAATTTAAATATGCCTAAACTTACTCCATTTACAAAAACTTCTACTCTGGATTCTTCTGAAGTATAATTACGATGGAATATGTAAAGTGAATAATTACCCGCATTTACATCAACATCCCAAGTCATTATACCATTATTTTCCAACGATTTTTGATGTAAATAAGCTTTACCCGGTGCAGAGCAAGACTGATCTATAATTAAATCATCACGTTTTGTTAAAGCGACTGCACGAACTGATTGAATAGCAATATTTTCTTCGGAAATAATTCCATTAAAAGAATTTTGAATTTCTTCATTTGTTAAAGCAGAAGAATAAAAACGTAAATTAGATATGCTACCAATAGCACTACGTAAATTATTACGAGCCCCTATAGAAAGTTTTCCATTGCCTACATAAAATAAATTTTTACTTAATTCTATTGTTTCAATATATTTGCCATTCTTATAAAGAGTAACATTTTTTCCATTAACTACAACAGCAATATGAGTTGAAATATTAGCATCTCGTTTTGCATTAAAATAAAATAATTCTGTTCCAACTTTTAGAAAATAACGATTATATGTACCTATCCCAAAAGTCCATTCATTTTCACCAACAAAACTTAATATAGCCCAATCAGCATTTTGTGTATTCCCTGCACTATAATTAAATTCAAAAGTAAATGGACGTACTGAATCCAATGGTGCTAATTTAAATCTACTACTTGCTGAATCAGTTGCCTTATACAAATGCACTCCATACCTACCATTCCAAGGAGTACTGATAAAAGAAAAATCCATGTGCATACGTTTTGAATCATCTTTTGTCATTATTTCATAGCCAATGTTCCCTCCTCCTTCTGCAAATGGATACCATAAAACTAAAGAAGAGGGATATGGATACAATTTTTCCGTTTGTTTCACTACTTTATCAAAATTATGTCCTTTATCTTCTACTATAACTTTTATTGTTGCTTTACACCCTACACAATCGTAAAGTTCCTGTTTGTTTAATTTGAAATCGTATACTGGCAAATCATTTTCCGGAATATTTACACTCTGTAAAAGTTTTCCGCCTAAAAATAATTCCATGCTAGTCTGTGCAATTTTAGAACCAACTTCATTAATTTCTGCTTCTACATGAATAACACGCTCTCCCTTTTCATTTTCCGAAATAGATGTTTCAACAAATTCAATAAATGGGGCTACAGAATCTAATTTTACAATAGGTCCAGATTTTTGTTCAATATTACCATCAATGCCATATAACACAATAGATGACTGGTATATTGAATCTAGTACATACAAATCTGTATTTTTTACAGACCATACAATAGGACGATTAGAAGCTCCGTGATGTTCAGCAGATACATTACCACTAACACTAAGTTGTAAAAGGTAATTACTATTTTGCATGCAGAAATATGGGAATTCAAGCCAACCATTTGCAGTTCCCATCCAAAGCGTATCTAACCAAATAGAATCCATTTGCGGACAAGAAAAAGGTTCTATTGATTCTGGAATAGAATCAACAATACTAATACTATCTGCTTTTAATGAATCTAAAATTACAAATTTAGAAAATGTAGGTGTTTTAGCATTAATTCGAACAAATGTACAAGAACGCCAATCAGATGCAGTACAATTATTTAAGCTAGAATCAAGAAGAACTGGAACATTGCCTACTTCTAATGGAAGAATTTCTGGTTTTTGAGAATCTAACTTATAAATTTTCAAATTATTATAATCAAGATTATTAGCAATCAAAGTTTTTATCGAAATATCTATAGTAACAAGAGGCTCCTTACCTTTAGGGAATACATACGAAGGCAAAACTTCTAATACTGGCCCGATGGGTAACATATTTCGGAATAATTGACAATCATAACATTCACTTGGATCCATAGTACGTACAGTAACATCTTCATCTGTTTCCCAAGCATTTGCATCAAAATGAATATGAACATTACCATACATAGAATAAATATCATTTATCTCTCTTGCTTTTATATGCTCTCCTATATGAACATCTAATTGTGTATAATTGGTGATATCTCCCAATACACTATAAGTCAAAAAGAAAGATGTATTACCTTGAAGTTGATTTAAATTCATCGTTGCTTCAATAGGTTTTTGAGTTCCCTCAGCGACTTTAAAACGCATTCCGTTTTGGATATAAGAAATGCTCCAATTAGTAATATCGTATGGAACACTGCCTTGAAAACTGACTATTTCATCTTCACGTGAAGTATAAATATCTAAAGCATTTCGCTCTATAAAAAATTGTTTATTCGTTGAATCATAATCAGCTTGTAAATATGGATGTAATTTTAAAATAGTATCACTAAGCATATTTCTTTTAAAAACGCCCAAAACTTGTGCTGACGGATTTTTTGCCCATTTAGAAACAAGTACTGTATCAGCAGATTCTAAACTCTGTGCAACAACACTCGCAAGAGGAATAACATCGCTTAATAGTCTATTATTTAAACTACTTTTGGATGTAAATACAGTATCCCTTGAACGATAAAAATCTAATGGAAACGAACGCGTTTCACCTTTGTTGAATATCTTGTATTTACCATTAACCTTACTAGAATTTGCCCAATCTATTTCCCAACTACTGATACTATTATAAGATTTAAGTTCATATTTATCAATTGAAATCTCTGCTAACTCGTCACCAACTCCTGAAGCCGTTTTGTTCAGTTCAAAACTCCATTTTTTTTCGGTTTCATCCCAATCTGTAATAGCTACACTATATGATTGACGATTAGCTATGGATTCTGTCTTATTTAGGGGTGGTATAATGGATGTTAAAGCTAAAGCTGTTGCACTAACATCTGTAAGTGGATTACGAATATAGTTATTTAATGTAAAAGTACTATCCCACTGGGAAGAGTTCCAGTCATTTTGTTCTAAATGTACACGAGATACCCATTTATCGCAGCCATAAAAACGATAACCACCACTTGTGTCTGGTGAACAATTCGTTTCAGTACCCAAAGGGTATTTCACAGAATCTTTAGATGTAATAAGACCAAAACCTTTAGCTCCTTCAAATGTCATCACCGGAGCAATATCAAAATAGATGTCATAAGGCAAAAGTAAATCTTTTTTTATAATTTTATCTTCACCTTTTATTGCTACCAAATCATTACTATAGAATTCTGACCACAAGTTACCATTTAAAAGAGAGCGTGCTTCGACTTTGTAAGTTATGTCATCACTTCCACGATAAAAACGCCATGAATATTCTGAAGGATAAAACTTTATTGCAGAATCTTGTTTTATTACATCTGGATTATTTGCATTCAATTCATCATTAAAAAGCAACGGATTCTCTGGAACAACAACCATTGGTAATCGTTGCACTTCAAAAACAGTTGGCCCGTTATTGAATGTTGCATCATAAACCCAGTTAGAACCATTATAAAAATTTGGCATACCATAATCTTTTATTTTGGTTATATAACCTTCATCACCATATAACGTTGTATTTAATGGGTCAAAACGAACATAGCGGTTGGCTAGGTTATTTGTACCCCACCTATCTGCAGGAGGATTCCAATAGTTAGAATCGATTTCTAATACAAATTTTACTTTTATATCTGTACCAGAACCATCCATTTCACTACAATAATCCTTATTAAAATTTTTAATAACAAAACTTTCATTAGAATCAAAAGATTCTAATTTAACATTCATCATATATACATGAGGGTTAAAGCGAGCAATAGTAGCCGTATCAATTTCTTTTATCGCTTGGCTTGCTCCACATACAAATTGTTCACTGTTTCCTGTTAATTTTGTAGATGTTACATTTCCTATTTCACAAAAAGTTTTTGTAAACGAATTAGAATCAAAAACATTCATTAAAGTATCAGATGTCGCTAATATGTTAAAATTAGTATTTACAGCTTCGTAATATAATGCTTGCCCATTCCAGTTAGTAAACCAACCACCTATTAAAGAATCTTTTACGTAAGATTCTTTTTTATAAACAGAATCCCAACTAAATTCATCTGCTGATGAATGGTCTGTTTCCCATATTGCATTACCAAAATATGTTGTCTCATTACCTAATTTTTCTTTAACAGCATTATATGCACTCGCTGGTAAAATTTTTATTGCTACTAAATTATGTAATGTTACTGGATGCGAGTCATTACTATTATCCAAATAACCATAAACTCTACTAGTCGTTTCCCTTGCTGAATCTAAATCAACAAATAGTTCTACATTCTTTTCATTTTCTCTAAATGGAACCTTTTTTACATCCATTCTATACCAATATCCTCGGCTTTCTCCTGGCCCAGTTTGATGACAAACTCGCTTTAAACCTTCATAACTAATTTGATAAGCTCTTGATTCACTCATCACCAAAGTCACCACAGTTGCCCAAAATTCATCTCTATGTCTACGAATTCCAAGACTCGGGCGTGTTTTTTTATATAAAGTAATGTTTTGTGTACCATATACATCCCATTCATAATCAAATGTTCTTTCATTTTCAGGTAATATGGTGGCTAAAACATCTGTTCGTAAAAGATAGTCTGGTTTTCCTACATAACGATATTTTCCATTTGAATCTAAAGTAGCCTCTAGCATTTTCAAATTTGCAACACGACCTGCTGAATCTGTTTTGGCTTTTATAATGTTATCTCCTAAATGCATTTCAAATGGATAAAGTGTATCTATAACAATTTCTGCATCATTTTTTACAAGAAAATGAATATTGTACTTTCCTGGCTGTATAAAACCATCATTTTTTATACCATTCCAACGAAGCGTTTTCCATTGATTTCCAAATGAAGCAAAAACAAGTTCATTTTCCAACAATTTTTTTACAACATTATTTGTAGAATCTAAAATTTCTGCAGTCACATACGCAGAACGACCTGTTAACTTAAATTGAAACCCGTAATCTCCTAATTCTATCTCTGAAGAATCTGGTTCAGAGCCAAGGAAATTAATGTAATACTCTTCTAAATTATTTGATGAAAAATCAATTTCTGTTGGTTCATATTCCAAATACCATTCCGCTTTTTGAGTAATTATATTTTTTTCATTTCCTTTTTCGTAAGCAACTACATTCATTTTCACTAAACTTCCTCTAGAACTAGCTCCATTTACTAAACCATCCCAAGCAATACGAGCTTTATATTTTTCAGGGAATATGTGAACTATAGGTGATGACGAAGCTTTATATACTATTCCATCAATTAAAGAAGCGTCAACTGTAAAAGGTGTTCTCGTTTTAAATGTTAAATGAAGAGTATCTTTTCCTACTTTCCACATTTTAGTCATATTATAAGCAGGAATAAGCATATCAACATATTCATTTTTTACATTAATAGAATCCATCACAAAGCCCAAAGATTCTAAAGAATCGGCTTTTGGGGAAATATTCCAATCAATTTTACTGTCAATAAATCGAATTGAAAGATAAGGAGTCTTTCTTAAAGCTATAGAATCTTTTCCCGAAGAAGACTCTTTTATTACCAATCCTTTAGCATTACCTACATAACGGACATGCCAAATACTATCATTATTTTCTTGCCAAATAGAAAGTCCGGAATCTGACTCTAAAGCAGGTATTTTAAATGGAGAAATAATTATTGGGTCAAATGTTTTTTCAACTACTTTTACATAATCTGTTGAATCTTTCAAAGACGGCGCTTCAATAGAAGCTTTTACAAACCATTTAGAGGTATCAGAAACATTTTTGAGTTCTATAGAAACATCTTCAGTTTGACCTGCTATATGTTTATTAATAGGTGGAGTAATGACTATTTTCGGAGCATTTGCAGAATCAAGAGGCGTAAAATCATCTAACAAAACAATTCTTTCAGTAGAGACCCATTCACAAGAATCGCAACTTTTTACAGAAAGTTTTAATACATAACTTCTTCCGTCAAGATTTAATCCTTGTGTGTGCCATACAGCTAAATCACGATTTGTAAGTGCCAGACTTCTGTCTGATACTAAATATTCTATTCCATTTTCAGACCATGTTGAATCTCCTTGCCTTTTCCAAAAAAGGCTAAACATTCCCTGGTTACTATTACCGCGAACTTCTGGATTCGGAGCAATACCTCTAATTAAAATTTGATTTAAATAAGGGTCCGAACCTTTTTTAGGTGAGGTGATTTCTGGATAACGAACTCCCATCGCCATAAAATTCATATTCTTTTCAAAATTTCCTGCATTATCATAGCAACCAAAATAGACATACCAAAAACCATTACTTGTATCAACTGTCGCATCTTTAAAATCAAACTCATAATTGGAATATTGAGCATTCTTACTTACAGTTTCTATAACAGGTCCTTTCCAGACTCCTTCTTTATCTCTAACATTTACCTTAACATAACAAGCCAAATCAGCACGATTTCTAACATCATCAGCACTTTGAATTATATGAGCTATGCCTTTTTTCAATTCTGCCACATTTTCATAAACAACATCTCCAAGTGATATACTTTGAATCTGTGGAGGAGTTCTATCTACACGTAATTTTTCAAGAATTTGTTTAGAACTTTTATTTCCGGCCGCATCGGTAAGAAAAACAGTTAAATTATAAATTCCATTTTCTAATCTATTGATGTTTCCTTCTTTAAAAACAAATCGCTTGGAATACTTAGTTACAACAAAATCAGAAAGATATCTTTTTGATCTAATTTTTCCATTCTCAAGGGAGTCATTAAAAACTAATTCTATAACTACATTTTCTGAATCTCGACCAAATAAATTTTCTTCAATATCAAAAGACACAATCAAAGTATCCATTGAATTCAAAAGTATTTCATTCTCATTTTTTTGTTTAGAAAATAGTGGAATAGTTTTATCAATAAAACTATTGAATGTTACACTATCAGCCTTTATCTGTGGTTTTTCACTATCAATAAGGATGGATTTATGTATAGAAATTCCATTTATCCCTGATTTAAACATTAAAGCATTTTGCATTACAATAGGCCAAGAAATTTTTGCTGAATCCTTCACAAGATTCATAAGTTGATTTTTCATCAAATTATTGGGATTTGCAAAATCATACGCTTGTACAAACAACTCTACAGAATCACTCCATAAATTTGAAATGTTATTTTTTCGAATTTCATACGAAGGGCTACCTACATAAGCCCTATGCAAAAGCCAAATAGTATCTTTTGTTGTTTTACGAACTATAAAACTCCTCAATCCACGTAATAATCGGTTATGTGCAGAATCTAAATTTAAAACAGAAGACCAAACAGCATCATTATTCAAAGAAAAAACTGTTTGTGTTATCGTTGAATCAAAAACTAATTTTGGAACTGATGTATCCCCATAAACAATAACTTGTGGAGTATAAGTTATTAAACGTTCTTGAATAGAGCCATCTTCATTTAAAAATTTTTCTTTAAAAGTCAAAAACCATTTCAAGGTATAAGTAGTATTTACAAATGGTTCTTTTGCAAAAATAGAAGATAAATCAGCCCAAAATCTATAACGATTTCCTGCACCTTCTAAACTTTCTGTAAATACTTCAACCGTATCTAAATTATACAAACTAGACACAACTAAATAAGATGAGGCTAATGTTCCTCCATACCCCAAATCATTTGAATAAATATCAACTATATCCATATTTGATACTAAATCAAAAGATTTAGGCCAACCTTCTTCTATTAGATAATCTACCGCTTGAAACTTAAATGTTATACGTTGATTATTAGCAATTCCTACCTTATTAACAATATAAATGCTAACGCTATTTGCACCATCTTCTTGAATGGCACTAAGTAATAAACTATCATTTTTATCACTAACGCCATTGTTTAAAACTTCTTTAGGACGAAATACAAAAAGACCATTTTTTTGAACGGGCGATTCAAATAATGTATCAATAGGATTTTCTTCCCATTGATTGTTTATTCCTCGATAAATATACCAAGAATCACCATCTCGTTCATATGCTATTTGTATTTTTGCATTAAAATCAAATTTGATTAAATGTAATGAATCAGGTTGAAAATCATCTATTACAAAACGATATTCTTGAATAAAATCTTTCACGGTAAAACTACCAAGTGTCCCATATCTTGCATACTTATATAATCGTCCATTTTTCTCTTCAGAATAAATATCTTTTACCATTACTGAATTACTATTATCTAATTCTCCTTTATTTATTTCATTAAATTCTAAAGATGAAAATATGTAAGCATACATAAGACTATCATTATCATCATTATTCAATGGTTTGTACAAAATTAACGGAATAACAGAATCTGCATTAGCATTACTCTTGTGAACTGTTTGCAATGAAATAATAGGCAGTCCAAACAACATTTTTTCCATATCAGAAGATCTAATCTTATGAAAAATCCCTTTGTGATCTTGCCAAGAACTATAATCTATTTTTTCGTCAATTGATTGTTTTAATGCAGCATACTTAACTTCTTTTAAAGCTATGACATCCTTTAATGCTGTTTCTATATCCAAAGAAACTTTAGCTATTAACGAAACATTTGCCATAAATTGTGCTGCACGACAAGCTTCCTTACCTCCTACTATTCCAGCCACATTACAAGCTATTTTAAGACTTTTATCAATAGTTTGTCTTATTGTTTCTAACTCTCCTACCTTAGAGACATTTTTTATATAAGACTCTAATTTGTCATTTTTAAATTCATTTTCTTGAACATAATCTTTTAATGAATAACCAATACGTGTAACACCAGATTCTTTAAAAGCTCGAACATTATTTCCAATTGCACTAAAAGCAGGAACATCAAATGTTCCTTCATCAAAAAAATTAATCGCATAATTTGATAAGGCATTTGAAATAAGCCCACTTCCTTTTGTAAATTCACTTTCAATAGATTTTATTGTTTCTCCAACTTCTGAAAGGGTTGCTGAATATTCATCTATAAAAGTAGAGTACAATTCTGATTTATATTTTTCTGGCAAATACTTATTTGCTATACTTATAACTTTCAAAACAGATTTTGATAAATTTTCTTTATTGAAACTTAATTTACTTAATGTTGAAATATCTCGAACACATTCTGAAATCTGACCGACAGGTATTTCATACTTTAGTGCTATTTGATTAGCTAGTTCCATTGCATCAAAATCTTTTGTCATAGCCTTTGAAATAAGGTCTTTAAGGCTGTCAGAAGCTGTTAAACCACTATTTTCAAGAGTTTTTGAAATAGATTCTGTCAGTAATTTTTGTAGTTTATCTTTACTAACGTGATTTTGGGGTTGATCTATAAAATCAGCTAAAGTACGACGACCATTACCTATTGTAGGAAGTCCATAAGAATATACATTACTATATGCTGGGTGTGAATAAGAACTCAACTTCGAATACGAATTAAGCAATTGAGTACTTCCAATATAATCGCCTAAGTCTAATCCTTTTTCTTTAGCCGTTATTTTTACATAATCATAAGCACTATCATTTAAATCTAAATCCTGTGCTAAATACAACAATGAGTTATAAGAGTTATCAGTTGAAGTAAAATAATCAGAAAATTTCTCCTTTATACTTCCTGCATTTTGAGCCATTCCAAGAACAGCCTCTTTAAGAAGAGACATCATTAAATTTTCGAGAGCATCTCCTTCTCCTACAAGATAAATGGCTAAAGCTAGTGAAATAATCTCGCTATAATCAGAAATATTTTTTGTTTTATTTAAAACAGAGGTTTCATTAAGTAAACTATGATCTGCAAAACCAGTGCCTTCATGAGGCGTATTAAAAAAAATTACATTGTCTATTTCCCCTTGATATTCTTTACTTTGGATATATTCACGAACTGCTAAACCAGCTGAACCTTCTGCTATAATAATAAATTTACTTGGTGGAGTTAAAGAATCTTTGGATGTTTTATTTTTTGACCACTTTTGTATTGCTTCATCAAAAATGGAATGACTTCCCTTAAAAAGCGAAGTCGCGGCTTCAAATGGAACTAGTGAAGGTTCATAAGAATAACAATAAACTGAATTAGAATCCCTATAAAATGATTGATTCTTTAAAAAATCACTTACTTGTAAATTTTCCCATGAAACCAATGAATTTGTGTCACATAACCCTGAAACATCTAACAATATAGCCATTGTTGACTGTGAAGGGTTAACCACAGTTCCAAAGCTAAATACTACAAATACGAACAAACAGAATAATGTTTTCTGCATTTTAAAACCAAAAAGTATAGGAAACTTAGCTTTCCTATACTTTTATTTTTAATCCTTTACACAACGAATAAACATAGGTTCACAAATCAAAAATATCCGTAATCCTACGTTCTGTGATTCAACCGAAACCCCATATCTACAAGGGCTATAATTTACATCAGCAAGAACCCACAGCCAAGAAACAAGCCCCTCATATTTCTCTTCATAAGGACTAGCAGATGGTATCGGCAATAAACTAAATCCACAATCATCTGTTCCATTTGAAAGTTCTCCAGGGTTTAAGGGAGTCCAACCTGTGGTTGCTTTAAGTCGAATACCAGCGCTGTCTTCACCACCAACACTTTCAAAAAGTTTAGTCCATTCTTCTTTTGTAGGTAAATGCCAACCTGTTGGGCAAGCTTTTAATGCAGGTTCTATACCATAAATACGCCCCTTTGTACAGACTTCTTCTGTTTCAATAGCACAAGGAGAACCGTCATCAAAAGAAAGGTTTTCAGCCATCCAAACCTGCCCTCCAATAGTTGTGTATTTATACACTTGACCATCACGGTCATCTGTAAATGTTCCACGAGCACTTTCTGGGCAAACATCTGCTGCATTAAAAGAATCATCTGCCGAAGAGCTATCAGAACATGAGACATAGAATGCGGCAAAAAAGATTACACAAATTGCAAAGAAAATATTTTTATCGGTCATACCAATTCCTTAGAACAAAAAATAAAAGAATATTGAAGGAATATAGAATTTTTTTTAAATACCTTAAAAACATCTTGGAAATTATTTAAAATAAGTACAAATGTGAAATTCGGACGTGAACACACCCTTCGTTTTAGTTACCTTGCGAACCTGACGGTGATATCCCTCGAGAGTGTTGGTCGTGTAGATAAGCCTGCGGATATTTTCGCATTTTTCCGTTGCTCCGGTTCTTGCCGAAAAAAGGTTTTCCCTTCTTGAGCTATTCCTTAGCCTTGACCATTACTGAATCAAGTTCTTCGTTTGTCATTGTCTCAATCCTTTCCTTACATTATAGTAAGGTTTTGAGGTATTGGGAAGATTGTGACACAGTTCAGTTTATAGTCTCTAATGTTCTCCTAACTATTTGATTATTAATCCTTTACACAACGGATTAAACTTGGGCTCATAGATACATAACAACCAAATTTTGTGCCACTTAAAAAACACTCATATATTAAACCATTTAAAGAATAGTGAGAACTAGTTAAATAATAAGCTGGACGAGAAACTCCTTCTGGAATTGAATAAAAAATAAACCGCCCTGACGGGCGGTTTAGAAAAGCTATTTCAATTGTTTGAAATTACTTTGCGCTTACGTCATACTGAGCAACAACGTTACCTTGGTTGTCAAGAGCACGAACGATGTTTTCATCACGTTGGAGAGTGAGGTTAGACTTGTTGCCCTGAGCGTCTGTCAATTCAACAGAGAGGGAACCGTCTGCGTTCTTCACTGCAGCAACTTGGTTACCTTGAGCGTCCTTTTCATAGTAGGTATCGCCAGAAGCAAGTGGGTTTGAACCTGTCCAGAATTCAACAGTGTTCAAAACAAGACCGTCAACCAAGCCCAAGCAAATGTAATATACAGGAATTACATTCATAACAAAGTGAACAATAGAATTGATCCACTTGTCACCAAGGGTTCCGTTCCAGTCATGAAGTTTGTTAAAGCAAGCATTGCTACCATAGCAACCAGTGAAAGCGATAGCAGCGGCACAAGAAAGAGCGATAAACGCTTTTTTCATAATTTACTCCTTGAAAAAAAGTCCTTTTCTGAAAGACCCCTATAATTTAGATAAAAATGACTAAGTGAGAATTTTTTTTTTGCTTTTCCGAAATAAATCACATTTTTTTGTAAAATCATTACACCAACATAACTCATTCTGGCTCATTCTTTTCTTTTTTTTTACACTTTCTCGCAAAAAATTTAAATTATAAAGACTTTCTATATAAATTCTATGCTTAAACTATTAAAATTTTTAATAAGAAATAGCTTAACTCAGATACTATTTCTCCAGTTTATTTTCATCGCCATTCTTAGCGTTGTTTTTTCGTCTTTTTTCAGCAATAAAATTACAGAAGAATACGAACATAAATTTCACCACACAGAAGAAGTTCATTTTAATGAGTTTAATCGTTCTTTCTCCGAAAATTTAAAACGAAGTGAAAAAAACGTTGCTTTGCTTGCTAAAATCCTTTCTTCTTTAAAAGGTGATTATACTGTTCTACAAAAAAGTGCGCCATTAAAATATGCCGATTATTTTTCTGGCGAATCTATGGATTTTTTCGACTTGAATGGAAAATGCCTTACTTGCGAAAATGATTCTATTGCAAATAAAATCTGGAATGGTCTAGATTCTTCAAAATGGATTCATTCCCCTGAATTTACAGGAAGATTTGTGCGCTACCCTGTATATGACACCGACAAACTTTTCGGTTATTTTTGCGCTAAAATTTCTCTTGCACGACTTTTTCCTGCATTTTCTACAAACAAAAAATCACAATACGCTTTAGCCGACCAAAACAAGAATCTTTTATACGCTTCAAAATCTGCTTCTAGTTTTCCTTTTCAAAAATACATTGAAGAAGCAAGCCAAAGCCATTTAGACAAAGGTTTTTTAAACGACTCCACCAATTCTAACCACATTTATTTTATCAAAGAAAAAAACTACACTCTTTTCTTTTTACACCAACATGACCCCGCAGATGAATTAAATAAATTCCTTTATCTTTCTAACTTAATTATCATTTTGATTATTCTTATATGTTTTATAACTAATGCTTTCTTTATTTTTTATCACCTTTTACGCCCAATTATAAAAGTCAATCGGAAAATCCAGAAAATTGCAGAAAATAACTGGCAAGGGAAAATTAAACAAAGAACCAGAATCAAAGAATTACGAGAATTGTTTAACATTCTTGATTCTCAACTTCAACTTATACAAGGCCAACAAAAAACACAAAATGAACACAGAGAATATCTAGAAAAAGAAATCCTGAAAAAAATTGAAGAACTTGAAAGTGCAAACCAACGCCTTCAAGAAATTTCCAAAACAGATGAACTTACTGGCTTACCCAACAGACGTGACATTAAAGAAAAAATTGCTCTTGAAATTAGCCGCGCTAAACGCTTCCATAGTAATTTTTCGCTTTTACTTTTAGACATTGACTATTTCAAAAAAATCAATGATACTTTCGGGCATTTAGCAGGAGATTATGTTTTAAAAGAATTTGCAAATATTGCTCAAAAACTTTTGAGAAAATACGACCATGCGGCTCGATTTGGGGGCGAAGAATTTTTAATTGTTCTCCCAGAAACCAATGAAGAATCTGCAAAAATCGTTGCAGAACGTTTCCGTTCTTTTATAGAAGCTTATCCTTTTGATTATAATGGGAACAAACTTCGTATTACAGTTTCTATCGGTATTGTTTTGTTTGATCAGAATACAGGACTTGAAGGGAGTTTACTTTTAGCCGACAAAGCTCTTTACAGAAGTAAAGAAAACGGGCGAAACCAAATCACAGTCTGGACTCCGGATTTAAAATAATTCACCCATTTTTAATGCCGTTCATTTTCAAATGGCTTTAAATTTTGAAAAAATGCTAATTCGTTAAAATCGGTTTTCAGAATTTCAATACTTGCTCCGATTAAATAAAGTGAGCCCGTAATCAGAATCGGAGTGCTGACATTCTTTGAAACGTCTTCCAAAAATTCCGGACTCATAAGATTTCCTGATTTAACCTTTAACCCGAGATTTTCTATTTCCATTTTTAATGTTTCAACCGGTGTAAAACGCTCATAAGGTGTTCCCGATGGGTAAAATTCCGAAACGACGTTTGATAGCATTTGCAACATTTCAGAATGGTCTTTATCTTGTAAAACACCTAGAATCGTAACGAATTTTTCGTTTGGAAAATTTTCTTGTAAAGCTAAAACTAAACGTTTTACAGCATGCGAATTATGAGCTCCATCTAAGATGTAACGTAATTTTCCGAACTTATCGTAAAGGAGTTGCATGCGCCCCGGCCAAAAAGCTTTTTCTAAAGCTTCTTTTGCTAAAGATTTTGAAAATTCATTTTTAAAAAAGAACCTAGCAGCACTCAAGGCTAAAGTTGCGTTTTCTGTATAATGCCTACCTAAATTCTGTAATTTGGGCAACTTAACATCAAGGACCGAAACAATATTTATGTGTTTTTCTTCTTTAAATTTGTTTAATGCCAAAGACAATTTTTCTGTTAAAGGAAAATGGAGTAAATGCGTTTCTCGTTGCATTATCCCCAATTTTTCTAACAAAATTTTTTCTTCTGTATCACCAAGAATTGCGGTATGTTCAAGCCCAATGCTAGTAAGAACTGTTAAAGTTCCTTTTGCCACAGCGGTTGCATCAAATCGCCCGCCAAGGCCAGCTTCAGCCACTAAAACTTCAATACCTTGTTCTTTACAAATTAAAAACGCAGCTACTGTTAATGTTTCAAAATAAGTCGGAGAAATGTTTTCTTTTAAGGCAGCTTCTTTCACTTTCAATAAAGCCCGATTCAAGATTTCTTCTGAAACAGGCAAGTCGTTTATCCGGAGGCGTTCACAAAGGCTTATTAAATGAGGACTTGTATAAAGCGCTACTTTTTTTTGGTGATTTTGCAATATTTTTGAGAGATAAAGAGAAGTAGAACCTTTGCCGTTTGTCCCCACAATGTGAATTGTTGAAAAAGACTTTTCTGGATTCCCAAGAGCCAGACAAAGTTTTTCTGTGGAGTCTAAACCGGGGCGAACTCCAAATACTTGTAATGATTCTAAAAAAGCAAAACCAGCGAGCAACATAACTCAAATATTAAAAATTCCAACTCATTTGTTTAAAAATTCCCTACTTTTATCGAAAAAAGTGCTTTAACTCTTTGCTCTTTTAGAAAAATAATATATATTAGGGTTCTAATTTTGAAAAATGGCCGTCTGCTACACACAGACGTCCTTTTGTTTTTTATAACAGATACTAAAAGGAATGTCATAATGAACAAAAACAGACATCTGTTGCGACTTACGGATTGGACCGAAGAACGTATCGTAGATACGATCGAAACAGCCATTCGTTTAAAAGAAGAATTAAAAACAGGAACCCCAACTGCTCCACTTCGTGGAAAATCTGTTGGTATGTTTTTTGAAAAGCCTTCGCTTCGCACTATTACGACATTTCAAGTTGGTATAGCTCAGCTTGGGGCATTCCCTGTGCAACTTTCTCCTGATTCTATCGGACTTGGGAAACGCGAAAGCATTAAAGATGTAGCTCGCTGCCTTTCTCGTTGGGTTGATGCTTTGGTTGTTCGTTGTTTTAAGCAAGAATTGTTGGAACAACTTGCAGAATACGGCAACATTCCTGTTGTGAATGCTTTGACTGATGATTACCACCCATGCCAAGCTTTTGCTTTTGCTCAAACTATCCGCGAAAATATTGGAGAATTCCAAGGGAAAACGGTTGCTTTTATTGGTGATGGCAATAATGTGGCAAATTCATTCCTTGCCCTTTGTGCTAAACTTGGTATGAACTTTACTTTAGCTTGCCCAAAAGGTTTTGAACAACCAAAAGCTATTGTTGAAGAAGCTCTCCCAGAAATGGCAAAGCGAAATTGCTGCTATAAAGTTTTCAATGACCCAAAAGAAGCTGTAAAAAATGCCGATATCCTTTATAGCGATGTCTGGGTTAGTATGGGACAAGAAAGCGAAAAGGATTCTAAACAGAGTCACTTCTGGCCCTTCCAGATTAACGATGAATTGCTTTCTTTTGCTCCAGCACATTGTAAAGTTTCTCACTGTTTGCCGGCTCACCGTGGTGAAGAAATTACAGACAGCGTTATGGATAATTTAGATGTGAACCTGAGCTATGAAGAAGCTGAAAACCGTTTACATGCGCATAAAGCAGTTCTTTGCCAGGTTTTAGAAAAGACTAAGTAATATTATCAAGCTTTTACAAGTTCCTCAGCTTTGCTGAGGAACTTTTTTATTGCCTACATTTTTTCAATTTAAAATCCAAGCAATTTCTTTTAATCTGCTAAAATCTGATTTCTGCGTTTATTATATTTGGTAAAGAATTTTTGCTTTGTTTTTGTTTGTTCGGAGATACTTTAATGCCCAAATCTTTTGCTATTCTCATTTTCCTTTGTATATGGGCATTTTCTGGATTGTTATTTGCTTTTGATTCTACAACAAATTTTACCCCTATTCAACAAAAAAATATTTCACAAAAAATCCAAGTTTGCCTTTTTCAAAATGAAGCAAAACTTTATACTCTCAAAGGTAATGATACTTTAGAAATTTCTGCAAAAGATAACCAAGTAGTTATTCGTGAAAAGAAAAAAACAAAACGAACTTCTACACTTAAAATTTCTCATTCTTTATTATCTATTTCTAAAACAAAAAAGTTCTCTAATTTTTACCCAGGAACTCTTGTTATCACAGCCAATAAAGGGAAATTAACTGTTATAAACGATGTAGATATCGAAGAATATCTACGTGGAGTTGTTCCTTATGAAATTGGCAAACTAGATAAAGAACGTTTTGAAGCTTTAAAAGTTCAAGCCGTCGCTGCTAGAACTTATGCTTATAGACATTTAGGAAGTAGAAAAGCTTTAGGTTTTGATGTTTTTGCAGATACAAGAGACCAAGTTTATAATGGAATTTCTGGCGCAACTCCGCTTACAGACCAAGCGATACAAGAAACAAAAGGTGAAATTCTTACTTATAATGGCGAACCTATTCAAGCTTATTACCATTCTACTTGTGGAGGCCATACAGAATCTACCATTGTTTGGAATCAGGAATCTCCGCCTTATTTAAAAGCAACTCCGGACTTACAAACAGATGGAACTCCCTGGTGCTCAGAATCTTCTTATATGAAGTGGGAACGTTCTTTTGATGCCAAAACACTTGCCTCACTTTTTAAAAGAAACTTAAAAGAAGCGAATGTCAAAAACGCGAAAGATTTTAATAGCATCCGCAACATTATTATTGAAGACACCCATAAAGGCAAGCGAATAGCTGTTCTCTCTGTAATGACAAATAAAGGGAGCTTTTCTGCCCGGGGCGATAAAATCCGCTGGTTGTTTAAAAAAGATGGAGCAATTCTCCCTTCATCTGCTTTTACAATAAAAAAACAAGGCTCTGAATGGGTTCTTAAAGGGTCTGGTTTTGGACATGGAATCGGAATGTGCCAAATGGGTGTTCGCGCAAGAGCAAAAGCAGGGCAAAACTACAAAGACATTTTAGAACACTATTATCCTGGCGTTAAAATAGAGCAAGCTTTTTATGAATAAAATTATTTCCATTTTTAGTCAAGGGTGCGCCGCCAACTTTGGCGATGGCGAACAAATTGCCCGCTTGGTAGAATCTTTGGGCTACAAAACCGTATTTGCACAAGAAAATGCTGATGCTTTTTGTTTAAATGTCTGCACGGTAAAAGGCGATTCTACTGCTTTACAACTTTTAAGAAAAATTCAAAATGCAAACTCAAATGCTCCGATTCTTTTAACAGGTTGTATTCCGCCAGATTTTGAACAGAAACTTTTGCTAGAAAATTCAAATGTTTCTTTAGCTAATTTAGATGTTTTAAGAAAAAATCCGGACTTGTTAAACGAATGGCTTAAAGGCAATGGATTCCGAGAAAATTTAAAAGAAAAAACTCCTAGGATTTTTACACCTGGAATGGCGCAAGAATCACCCCATATCGGCATTTTAAATATCAGTGATGGTTGTTTAGACGCTTGTTCATTTTGTTCTACACGACTTGTGAAAGGTAAACACCGCAGCGTTTCTCCAGAAAAAATTTTATCAGAAGCAAAGCGTTATTTAGAAAATGGTTGTAAAGAGCTTTGGTTAACCGGACAAGACACAAGTTGTTATGGCTTTGATATAGGCACGAACCTTGCTGAATTAGCTAAAAAAATCCTTGAACAAAATTCTGGCGATTATAAAATCCGACTTGGTATGGGAAACCCACGCCATTTAGAAAAATATCTTAATGAGATGCTTTCTGTTTACGAAGACGATCGGATTTATAAATTTATTCATTTGCCTGTTCAAAGCGGAAGCGATTCTGTTTTACAAGCCATGGGCCGAAAACATAATGTTAATACTTTCAGAAAAATGGCTGAAGCATTTATTAGCAAATTTTCTTATTTCACATTAAGTACTGATATTATTGTCGGGTTTCCAGGCGAGACTCGTGAAGATTTTGAACAAACTTGCAAATTGATTTCTGATTTAAAACCAAGCATTTGTAATATCACGCGGTTTGTAGCGCGCCCAAATACAGTAGCTGAAAAATTGCCAAACAAAATACCTGGCAAAGAACAGCATTATCGTTCAGCTACTCTAAGCGAATTATTCCAAAAAATAGCACTAGAAAATAATCTTTCTCGTGTAGGAAAAACAGCAAGAGTCCTTACAGAAAAAAGTGGGCATAGAAACGGCACTTATATTGCTCGCGATGAAGCTTATCGTTCTATTGCATTAAAAGGCAATTATAAACCTGGCACTTGGTTAAACGTTCAAATTGAAAAAGCAGAAACGTTTGCACTACTTGCCAAAGAAGTTTTATAATTATTCTTGATTTTTATTCGTTCTCTGATTTTTACTATAATCTTTTTTAAAGAAGGTTTTTTGGCGTTTCATTGAAGCAAATGCTATGCTACTTTTTCTTGCTTGTTCTTGTAAATCAACAGCCACATCAAATTCATCAACAATTTCACGACCAAGAATTTCTTCTAAAACGTCTTCTAAACTTGCAATGCCTGCAATACCACCCCATTCATCAACAACGCCGACAACATGACCACGCTGTTTTAAAAAACGCAACAACAATTTGTCTAATGTTAAACTATCCGGAACAAGTTGAATTGGCCGCATTAATTTTTTCAATGGAATGTCACGTTTGCCTTCGGCTAAATAATTGTAAGCATCACGACGCAAAACTATCCCAAGCCAATCATCTTTCTTTTCTCCGTGCAAAGGGATTCTTGAAAAAGGCCAATTACCTCGTGATTCTAACGTTTCTCCAATTGTAGAAGCTGCTGGTAAAGAAAATACAACATGCCTTGGAGTCATTACTTTTCTGACACTAACTGTTTTAAGCGATAAAATATTTTTGATAACACTCGCTTGTTGTCTATCGAGAACTTCTTCGCGCAACCCTAAACTTACAAGACTATTGATGTCTTCAATACTGACTTCAGCTTCTTTTTCAGCAGAAGAGGTCCAACGTTTAGTGATAAAAAGACAAAGCCAAATAAGGCCAGTAAAACGCCAGAAAATAGTGATGTAATAAAAAGGGACGGCAACAAGTGGCGCAAAAATTTTAGCTTGTTTTACACCAAACGTTTTAGGTGTGATTTCACCAAATAATAAAATTAAAATAGTAAGTATAATTGGCAAACTCATTTGACCAACAGGAGGTAAACGCTTTACAGCAAGAGCTGTTGCAAGGGACGCCCCTACCGTATTCGCCACAGTATTTAAAATCAAAACAGAAGCAATGTAAATATCAATATTTTCTTTTACATGCGTAATATATTTGGCTGTAAACTTTTTTTGCTTCTGCAAATTTTCAACCGTCGCAGGCGTTACGCTATAAAACGACGCTTCTGTAAGAGAACAAAAAGCTGAAATTAAAATACAGGCAAGAACTGTCAAAACTATTGCTAACATAACACCTCTATTTTTCTATAGACATATCTAAAATATTCAAATCTAAAGCCCAAACTTTAAACAAATCGTATTCTCCCAAAATTTCTGAAAGATAAATTTTGGGAGATTTTGTCACAAATGCTTTTTCATTTAAAATAGAAACTAATTCTACCGTTGATTTTTGAGAAACTCCTGATAATTCTTTTGCTATTTCAATTGCTTTATCAAGTCCTCCTAATTCATAAATCAAACCATTTTCTTTTGCTTCTTTTCCAAGAAACACCCGACCTTCACCAAAATTTTTATCAATTTCTGCTTTTGATTTAGCTGTCGCCTTTGAAACAACATTTAAGAAACGATCGTAAAAATCATCCATAAAATTTTGTAACGCTTCTTGTTCGGCTTTATCAAATGGCCGCGTAAAAGTTTCAGCATCGGCATGTTCATGTGTTTTTACCGTTTCTGTTTTAACGCCTAATTTTGAAAGCAAATTAGAAGCATCTATTTTACCACCATAAATCCCTATGCTACCCACTAAAGAAAAATTTTCTGCAATAATTTTGTCTGCTCCACATGCGATATAAAAACCACCTGAAGCTCCATAATCGCCAATGCTTGCCACAACAGGAACACCTCTTTTAGAAAGGTCTCGTAAAGTAGCGTATAATTCATCTGATGCTTTTGCTGAGCCACCTGGAGAGTTTATCCGTAAAATTAGGCCACGATAAGTTCCTCCATAAACTTGCCTTAACTCTTTTTGAATATGACGAACAGTTTTTTCAGTTATTGTGCCTTCAATAGTCAATAAAGCAAAGCGCACACGATGCCCCCAATTATCTTCTAAAATCGTTTTTTCTTTTGGTGACATGGTTAAAGCACTTGCAAAAGGAGCTTCTATTCCAAAGATTTTTTTCACAGCAAATTCCGGAACATTTTCAAGATACAAAACAGAATCGATCAAACCTTTTTCATACGCAGCGTTTGCTGTTATTTGTGGTGCTTCGGCAAATGATTCCATCGCTTTTTCTAAAGAAGGTTTTTCTTTTTTAAATAAATCCCAGCGTTGTGTGTAAAGCGTTTTTAAATTTTCCTTTGCTTCTTGTGACATAGAATCTGCCATATAAATTTCAACTGCCGATTTATATTTTCCGTGCCGCAAGAATTCTACTTTAACGCCTAATTTATCTAACAAGCCCTTATAATATAAAGAAGAACCTCCAAAACCTTTAAAAGATACTCTCGCTGATGGTTCTGCAACTATATAATTTGCACTTGCTGCCGCTACCCAAGTAGAAGGGCGAACATCATCTAAAAAGGCTATAACAAATTTCCCGGCCTGTTGTAATTTCTGAACGCCTCTCTGGATTTCTTTTGAAATTGCAAAGCCGCCAGCGTAGCCTGAAAAATCTAAAATGATAATTGTTTTACCTGGTATCATTAACAAGTGTTCTATATGATTGCGGACAGCATGAATGTCTAATGATGGCGGAAATAAAAATGGAATCCCTTGATTAGACATTTCTTTAATTTCAGAGTTCAATGGCACGCGAATAATGCCCACATTTGAAGCAGACAAATCTTTTGCTGAATGATAAGCAAAACGAAAACGATGTGGCAAATAATCAGAACTAGAAAATTGTAATGATGTGTTGAAATTAGAGCCTAGAGAATGAGATAAAGTCAAGCGATAAGGGCCGCCACCAACAAGAGGCATTTCTAAACCAGCCAAAAATCCCCAGAAGTCCATTGTATAAAGCAAACGAAAGACATCTAAATTTTCAGCCCCTAAACTTAAAGAAAAATTTTTATAGCGTAATGTTGCGCCCCATTCCTGCACACGGCCAGGATTTATCTCGCCTAAATACCCTAAATTTCTAGAAGTATAACCTAGCGATAAAAAAGAAAATGGTCTAAAAATTACTCCCGGAGAATAAAGCCATTCAGTACCTTTAAAATCACGACTCCGCAAAGCACTCACACGATTTCCTAAAAACAAAGTATTTTCAAATAAAGAAAATCCATGGGATAAATTCCAATAACTTTCATCTATTGTTTCGTTATCGGTTAAATAATGAAAGCCAGCGGCAAAATTGCCAAAATTTCCGCCTAGGCGAAACAAGCGTTCGCCTTTTTCAACACCAACATCTAAAAAAGCACCACTAGAACCAAAAGCTTCTGCACTTGCTGGGTTTCCAAACGCTCCATTATCAAAAGAAAGCGATGGGTACGATGATTCCCCCGGCAAATAAGCCATTGCAGAACACACAAACAAAAACAATAAAATAGATACAAACGATTTCATTTTAACCTTGCATTAAAAAGACTTTTTGATTGTGCAATAAAATCTGGTTCTATCTAGTCCACCACCAGGAACTTCAAAGAAATCTTTTCCGATAATATGTAAAAGAGTCCCTGAAAGGGTTAAGCCATAACTTGGAAAATTCTGGATTAAAGAAATGTTCCAAAACCAATCGCCTTTTACCACTAATGGCGTAGAATAGCGCAAATTCCAGCGAGCATCCGAGCGATAATTCAAGGATTGCGAAATGATTAAATGATTGTCAAAATTCCACAAGCCAGAAATAGCCACCCAGCCTTCAGCAGGATTCACTTCAAACTGGCGTTCTTTTCCTTCTATGCGTTCAAAGCCACCACGAGTTTCTAAAGCAAATAAATCTCCTAATTTAAATGCGGCCCGCAATTCTCCAGAAACGCCATAAATCCAAGATTCTATGCGAGAAACATTGCCGTTTCTGAATGGATTTTTGGTAGAACCACTTGTAGATAAAGTATCAAAAGTTTCTGCACCTTCTTCAATCCAACCCGTTAAATGCCCACCAAGTGTAACCGCTTTTATTTTTTCTGAAATATCCATATAAGCGCGATGTATCTGGAAATACCCAGAAGATGCTGCAAGAGAAATGGTATCTTTTCCCCACACTTCAAAATCTTCGCCTAGTGGATTTAAGCGGCTGCCTAATCTTGAACCAAGACCAACTAAAATATCAGTATCTAAATCTGGGGTGAAATAAAATTCAAGGCTATCTTGAACTAACCAATCTTTTTCATTTGCCCCTAAAGAAACTTCTGCTTTAAAGCGAGAATCCGGTTTAAAACGAAATTCAAAAAAAGGCCAAACAACAAAATCATCTTCTAAAATAAAATTGACATCGCCTTCTGAATTAGTCGTTCTAAAAGCTAAACCACCGCCTGCTGCAAAAATGCCCTTATCGCATAAATCTTTGCATTGGTAACGAACAAAGCCAGATAATTCCTGGCGCTCACCAGATTCCTTTTTCTTTTTATTTTGGTATTCTCCGTTTTCAAAAACAATTTGCGAAGAAAATGCTCCGTATTCAACATTCCATTCGACTCTTGGTGAATATTTTACAGGAACCCAATGCCCGCTTTCTCCAAAAATCCACAAGTATTCTTGGCCTGCGACTAATGAAGTTTTTAACTTACCTTGTTCATAGCCTAAGCCACCATAAAGCGTACTAAAAAACGGCAAGTTTTCACCAAACCAAGAATATTCGGCAGAACCAATATTTTTTTTCCGTTCATACATTGTATTACTGGAATAATGGTCTACTTGAAAATAACGAACTGTTGCAAAAAAACCATGAAATGAAGGCGAACGAAAGCCACCTTCTAACAAAGGCGTACGATTCAATTCTTTTGAATCATCCAACAAATCCTGGTAAATCATATCGCCGATTTCGTTACCAGTAGAAAGCCAAACCCCAGGTTCTAATATTTTCCAAGAAGGCGTTACAGAAAAGCGATTTAATAAAAGTCTTGTCCCTAATTTGTCTGTTGAAAATAATTCTGATGAGGCGTGAATACCATCAGAGCCAGAAGGTCTATCCCAAACATAAGTTGGCGATGCCGTTAAAAATGTTCCATCTCCTCGAGAAACTCCTTCCATGCCTTCAGTTTCAGGAATAATTGCCGCAAAAGCAGAAACGGAAAATAAGCCAACCCATAAAAGACGCATTATCTAGCCCTCCGTTCTAAATAAATTCCAAACCAAAGCATTTGAGAACGTTCTGGCTTTGTCCAAAGTTGTTCAAAATAAGCGTTAAAACCTAAATTCCAATTAGGTAATTGAAATACTGGTAAATTTAGCCTTCCGTGAAACCCGAACTCTGATTCATTATCTGATAACATCCCGCCACGTAACGCCAAGCGATCGCCGCCATCGGAACGGGCCCATATACAAGAAAAACCTCCACCCAATTTTAATGATGACACAAAAGGAAGTTTCCACAAAAGCCCCACTCGCCCATGAAATTGATTGACGCCAGGAAAATCAATGCGTTCATCTGTTACTTTTAAGTAAGAATAACCAAATTGTAAATACCCCAACAATTGTTTCCAATATTGGTAAGTTAAATCACCTTGCACATAAACGGCATTATCTAAAACATCAGCTAATTCAAAAAATGGATAAATTTCTCCAACTTCAAGAGAAAAAAATATTTCTGAAAATTCTTCATTGCTTTTTTTATTTTGAGAAGTTTCAGCAAAAAGAAATAATGGCAAAAGCATTAAAATCAACAAGACCTTTTTCATTCTTTTCTCCGTAAAGCTTGTGCAAAAAAACTATCAATGTCTGGGTGTAATTTTCCTGAATACAATGGTTCTGAAGCCGGTTCAAAATCAGAATACTTTTGTAAAAATTGCTGGATTACATTTTCTGTTTCTTCAAATTCAGGGCTACAAGTAGCATAAACAAGAATGCCACCAGGTGCCAAAGCTTTAGACGCATTTTCAAGAATTTTACTTTGAAGGCTTGCCAACTCTTTTAAAGAATTCTGAGTCACTCTATAAACGGCTTCAGGCCTTGCAGGCAACACGCCTAAATTAGAGCAAGGGACATCTAACAAAATCCTTTGGAATTTTTCACTCGGTATTTTTTCTGAAGCATCTAAACATGCTGTTTTAACATTTTTCAAACAAAGCCTTGAAAAAAGATCTTGCATGGAAAGTAAGCGTTTTTCAGAAATGTCTGTCGCTAAAATTTCAAGAGTAGGTTCAAGTTCTGCCATAAAAGCCGTTTTACCGCCAGGGGCAGCACAAGCATCCCAAACTTTCAAAGAAGGTTCTAATTTCAATAAAGAAATAACATCTACGGCCGCAGGGTTTTGAACCGAAAAAAGTCCTTCTAAAAATTCTTTTGATTCTAACAATATTTTCAATGATTGAGAATCAGGAACTTTCAAATAACGTTCTTTATAAATTTCTGTAGAAAATCCAAAATTTTTAGCTAAAGATTTTGGGTCTATTTTTCTTGTATCACAACGAAGCCAAAAGACAGGGCGTTTTAAATGTTTCTCGGCATATTTTTCTGTAGCATTGATTCCAAGGTGTTCTACCCAATGTTTGACAAGCCATTCAGGAACAGAATTTTTTATTGAAATTTTCTTGATGCGTTTTGAAGGCAATTCAGGTAAGCCTTGCCTTAAAACATTTCTTAAAACGCCATTTACAAAGCGGACTTGATTTTCTGGGCATTTTATTTCTTTGGCTAATTCTACTGTGGTGTGTAGTGCCGCATGTTCTGGCACACTATCCATAAAAAACAATTGATAAACACCCATTTCCAACAAAAGAGAAACTTTTAATGCAGGCATTTTTTTGACTTGTTTTTTTAAAACATATTCCAAAAAAAGATGACGCCTACAAACTCCCATAGCCAGTTCTAATGCAAACGGAGAAAGTTCCGCTTCTTGCAAAAGAATTCCCTTTTCAAAAAAACGACAAAGGGCTATGTGCGCACTTTTCCTTTCTGTTAACAAAACTGCAAGCCCTCTCGCATTTGTAACCCTCGAAGAAAATCAGCCACGAGCATTTCACGTTTTCCTTCCACCTGAACTGAAAGGATTTCTAAAACGCCATTACTTGTGCCGACATACAAGAAATCTTTTTCAATTTTTGCTTCGCCGGGTTTTAAATTCATGGATTTTTCTGATACACTAGTTTTTCTAAAGTAAATAGTTTTCCTTTGCAACGACGCATAACCACCTGGCCATGGCGAAAAAGCTCTTATCCGGTTATGAATTTCTAGTGCCGATAGGTTAAAATCTATTTTGCCTTCTTCTTTTTTCAATTTAGGAGCTGGAGTTGCTTCTGTATGCTCTTGTTCTAAAAATTTTTGTGTTCCATTTTCCAAAGCATTGATTGCGCTAAGCAAAGCTTCAAATCCCGGGGCTTGCATTTTTTCAAGAAGTGTCGCTGTGGTATCTTGAATGTCAATTGGAACAATACGCCGTTCAAGTACCGGACCATGATCCATTTTTTCATCAAGTAAAAATACAGTAACGCCCGTTTGTAATTCACCATTTGCAATAGCTCTTTGAACAGGAGCTGCTCCACGATATTTTGGCAACAGACTACCATGAACATTCAAAGCTCCAAAGCGAGAAAGCATTAAGATTTTTTGGGGCAAAATGGAATAAGCCACTACAACAAATAAATCCGCCTGATACTCACGGAGAGCATTTTCAAATTCTTCTGATTTCAAATCGTCCGGTTGAAGAACTGGTATGCCTGCAGCAAGAGCAACTTCTTTTACCGGTGGTGGCGTTAAAACGCGCCCGCGCCCAGCAGGTCTATCCGGTTGAGTTACAACACATGCAATTTCATGCGGAGTTTTTAAAAGTGATTCAAGAAAAAAAGCGGCAAAAGCCGGTGTACCCATAAAAACTATTTTCATACCCTTAAAGTAGAAAATCCTTAATTTTTTTTCGGTACCCCAACCATGCTTTCATAAAGAATTGAATCTTTTGCGTCTAATCCGATTACTTTTTTTAAAAAATCTTCGTAATAACCGTATTCACCTTTTGTTTTTAGGTGTAAAAGTTTAGAGAATAAATGTAATGAAGCGTTAATAATCCCTGAATCAAGCAATAAATAACGATACCCTCTGTCACCTAAAACATTTGTCACCATTGCTAAATCAGCGGCGTAAATAAAAGAAAAAGCTGTATTTTCTGCTTGCTCTGGTATAATATGAGCTTCTTGCCACAATTTTTCTGATACATCTTTGTTTAATGGTTGCAATAAATGTCGAATCGATTCGTAACGATAAAGTCCTGGTTCTAAACCATCAACATGAAAAATCAAAACATAACATTTCAAAAAACCAGCAGAAAAGAAAGCATCATGTTCACGGACTGCCGCCGAAATCAATCCAGAAAATGAATTTAATGAAATAGATTTTTTTGAAAAAGATTTAAAATGATAAGACATTCTTGACCATTTTTTAGGATCTTTTTGAAAGTCTTGAAGCATGTTCAAGGCACTTGGTAATGCAATAGCGTCAGAATCTTCTACAAAAAAATAATTCTTAGGAACACGCTTACGAAAAACATTTTCCGGAATACGCTCTGCCTGATTCTGGCAAAGTAATAAAGAAGAACTAACATCTAACCAAAGCATTTCTCTTGCAACAAAAGGGTCTAAACTAGGAACCGCATCAGGAATATAACCATGTAATTCCGGGTCAATCGCAAAAGCCGCTACAGGAATTTCTCCCGAAGAAAGTCTAAAAGTAGAGCTCCAAACAGAATCCACAAACCCACCAAGAGGCACAACAGGACAACCTAAAGCCCGAGAAAAATTAACCACATTTCCAAATACTGCTCCAGCATCAAGTAGAGCTATCCGATAAGCCGCCTCTCTGAGTCTGAAAGCACAACGATCAAGCATTGAAGTACAAAACAACGTTATTCTTGAATGACTAAAAACAGAATCATCTGCAAAAGCTCTTGAAAGTTCTTGTTCGGCTTCTTTAAGTTCTGCAATTTTTAAAAGTTTTTCAGAATCTACATCAAAATAAAACAATCCAGAAGGTGCATCTACATGGCGGACAAGTACAAACATTTCTGTCGGATACGCCGCAGCAACAGAGATACAAGCCCGCCAGGCAAAGCCTTTCGTTTCTTCTGTTTTAGGAAGAACTCCGCCAGCACAATGCAAAAGGCAACGCAAAAATTCAAAAGAACCATAAGGGGCCTTAAAATCCAATTTTTTGCCCGAAAAAGGAAGAGAAGGTACGTCTCCGTAACATTTTATCGATGGATAACGCTGCTCCCAGTGCATCGTTTTTGAAAAATGAAGCGCCGGAGGCGAACACTTACTCAGTTCATGGTATTTTTCAGTAAAACTAGTCACAATTCTTTTGTATATTAAGGGCTCTAATCCCAATATAATACAGGAATTTTCGTTTGCACAGAGTAATTTTTATCTTTTTTTGCTCCATCGCATTAGCTTATGCGTTTCCTTTTTATGGGAATTTAAGCGAAATCCGTTGGAAAACAGCTGGTTCGGAACATTTCCATTTCCATTACCCAGCTGAATACACTTCTCATGCAGAAAAAGTTGCTGCTGTTGCAGAAGCAGTTTATGACTCTGTCACTTCTCGCTACCTTGTTCCTCTCCCTTCTAACGTTCACCTTTCTTTGCAAAATGCTCTTTATTCAAACGGACAAGCCATTCCTGCTGAAAACAGCATGCACTTATGGCTTACCAACTGGGATTTTAAAACACGTTCTTCTCATGGCTGGTTGACCGATGTCGTGACTCATGAATTTTCTCATCTAGTAAGTATTGAATCGGGGAGTAAAATTATTCCATCTTTATACGGGGTTCAGATTTCTTACACAGACTATTATAATGAACGCATTCGAGAAGATGCCATTACTCTTTTACCATTTACGTTACAACCTTTATGGCTTGCAGAAGGGACGGCTCAATTTGAATCGGAACGCATGGGATTTGATTTTTTTGACACCCATCGTGACATGCTTTTACGCACGGCAGTTCTTTCTGATTCGCTTTTACCGCTTGAATATATGCATTCTTTTTCGGACAATTCGTTAAAAGCAGAACTCGGTCCATACACCCAAGGATTTTCTCTTGTCCGTTATTTAGCCAAACATTATGGCGAAGACATTGTCCCAAAAATTTGGCATGAATTTTCAAAACCTCAACGAGTAACTCTTGATGGTGCTTTAAAAAAAGTGATAGGCATTGGTGAAGATTCTCTTTATTCTCTTTGGAAAAAAGAAATGCAATCGCATTACCAAGCGCAAAAAGAAAATTTAGGTGAACTTGTTGAAGGGACAAAACTCACAACAGACGCTTTTTACCACGATTTTCCTGTCGTTTCCGATGGTTACCTTTATGGCATTTCAAACTTTGGTGGCAAATGGTTTGATGGCAGCGTTTTCAAACTTCGAAAAAATCTAGATTCTCTTGAAATTCCTGAAGATAAAGACGAACCAATGCTTTTATCTTTTGAAGGGACAATTGATATTCGCGAATACGCTGACAAATCTTTTAAACCAAAAAAACTTTGGGCTGACAAAGGCATCACTGTAAAAAACATTGAAAACAAGGGGCCATTACTTGCTTATGTCAGTTACCAAAATAAAAACAGACATGGCCGTTCTTCTTTTGATATTTTTCTTGCTGACACTTTGGGAAACAACCAAGAAATCACCCATTTAACCGATGCGATTTACCCAGAATTTCACCCGAATGGAAAAGAAATTTTATTTGTGCGACGAGAGGCAACTTCGACTCGTTTTGTATTAAGTAAAGCAAGCATTCAAGAAAACCCTAATGCAAAAGCAATCGACTACCAAGATGTCTGGGCCCCACCAAAAAGCCTTGCTTACTATAACATTTATATGCCAAAATACAGCCCCAATGGAAAATCTATTGTCTTTAGTTTTTTTGACGATGAAACTCGTGGTATTGCTACCATTCAAGAAAATGGCAATGATTTTAAAATCATTTCTGAAAAAGGAATTGATGCAAGAGACCCGACCTGGCTTGATAATGAAACCATTGTTTATAGCGCAAACAAAAACGGCATTTTTAACCTTTTTAAAAAGCACCTCCCTACAGGCAAAGAAGAACCGCTGACAAACGTTTTAGGCGGTGCGTTTAATGCAGTTGTTGATTCTAACAAGATTTTTTATATCGGCTATGATGCCGATGGTTTTTCTCTTTATCGCTTAAACCTACCAAAAGCAACAAATGTGACTATCACAAAAACAGATACTGTATGGACTTCTTGCGCTACTATTCCTTTTTTACCACAAAAAGAAAATCTCTTCTTAGCTTTATTCAAAAAAGATTCTAGCAATCAAACGCATTGTTTACCACAAGCAAAAACCGTTTCAATAGATTCTATCATCGGGCAAAATACAAACATTGTTCTTAATGGTTCACCACTTACTCGCCCGCAAAAAGAAGTTCCGATTTTTGAAGATGTAAGCTTTGCTGGTTCAGAGCGCAATTATAAACCAATCCCAACCATTCCATTATGGGTTCCTATGCTAAGTTTTGAAGAACGTTCTCCTGACTTTAGCGTTTTAGGTGACGGTTCTTTACTGGCAAAAATCGGGGTTGCCATGATTCTTTCTGACCCACTAAAGAAAAACACATTACAAGCCGGTCTTTTATTTGAAATCACAAATGGCTTTGATTTTATAAATGGAAGTGGCATAAACCCTGATAAACAATATGACTTTTTTGCTCTTTTAGAAAACAAAAGTTTCCCGGTAACATTACAACTAGGCTACACATTCACAAACATCACAAGTAAAGATACGGTCCGTTACGAAGACCCTAGGAGCTATGGCGACTCTATCGGAGTCAGCAATTACGCCATTCCATTACACAATATTTTTGCTGGCGCTGGTTATAGTTTATTTAAAAAAGGCGATACTTTAGCTGTTTCTATGGGTTATGATTGGGCTCGCTTTAATTTATACGAAGATGATTTTGATTGGACATATCAAAAAAGATTCAGCATTAATGCTTTATTTGGCATTTTTGGAAGTTTCCCAGAAGAAGGCTCAAATGTTTCAGGGCTTGGCAACGGCCTTGCTTTATCTTACCGCTATTCTGACGCATCACTTTTCCGTTCGGGCACTTTCTCAGAAACCTTTGTCGTTAATGCCAATGGCACTATTTCTCCAGTCTATCGCGATTTTAATTTGCACGAAATAGGTTTTTCTGCTTATGGTAGCATTTCAAACCCTATCCATAAAAATGCTCGACTTGCTTTAGGAGCAAGCATTACAGGAATTTTAGATTGGAATGCAGAAAAAACTTCCGACACTTTAGATTCTTATTACCACCATCCACTTTTATTGCAAGGTTATCCCTATTTAATTTCTACAGAAAGTTACAACCGCAGTGGAACCAAAACGGCTACTGCAGAAATTCATTATCTGTTCCCGATTTATCATGATTTTAGAAACCGTTTTTGGATTTTTGAAACAAAAGATTTTTATGTTGATATTTTTGCTCAAGTCGGAGCCGCTTGGGATTCCAAATGGTTTGATACTGACAAATTCAAATCAAGAGATTTCTGGGACAGAAGTGTTGGTATTGAATTCAGATTAGCCAATACTCTTTTCTATTCTATTCCATTTGACATCTCTTTAAACATTGCTCGTGGCTTAGATAGAATCGGAGAAAACGCTGAAGGCAAAGGCGGACAAAAAATGAATCCTATCGATGTTCCGCTTTTGCCAAAATCCATTTCTCCAACGAGAATCCATTTTTCAATAGGAACAGGTTTTAGAAACACCTGGCAAAATGAATGACAAACGACGAAATCCTGGATTCCTATTTAGCGCATTTAACCATTGAAAAATCACTTTCCCGGACAACTGTGGAAAGTTATGCTAGTGATCTTAAACAATTTTTAATTTGGCTTGATACAAACAAATTAAACTTGGAAAACACTTCGCCTGAAAATCTAAATGATTTTTTAAATGACATTGCGGCAGCATCTGAATATTCTCCGACAACAGTCGCGAGGCATTTTTCTAGCTTGCGGGGCTTTTTAACATACACATATCGTATGCAGTTTACGCCTTTTTTAACCGATGCGATGTTATCGGCGCCAAAACTGATTCGCTATTTACCCCAATGTCTTTCTGAAGATGATATTACTCTTATTTTTGAAAGAATCGAAGAACTTTCTTTACAAGCCCAAAGAGACAAAGCTCTTATTGAACTGCTTTATAGTGCTGGATTGCGCATTTCAGAAGCACTTTCTTTACGCTTACAAGATGTTGATTTTGAAAACGATTGGCTTACGCCAATCGGAAAAGGCAATAAACAACGTTTAGTGCCTTTAGGCGCTAGCGCCAAACAAAATCTCCTTGAATGGATAAATGGCGATAGAAAAAAACTAGATATCAAATCCGATTGCATTATTTTAAACCCGAGAGGAAAACCATTAAGTCGCATGGGAGCTTGGAAAATAATACAGCGATTTACAGCCGATTTAAATTGCAAAGTCTCGCCCCACACATTCAGGCATTCTTTTGCAACTCATTGCCTTACAGCCGGCATGGATTTAAGAATTTTACAAGAACTTTTAGGCCATGCCGATTTAACTACTACGCAAATTTACACGCACTTACAGCGCCAATTCTTACAAGAAGAACACAAAAGATTTCACCCAAGAGAAAAATGATGTATAACACTTCAAAATATTATCCTCTATAAAAACAGAACCTAACTTTAACTGTATAATTTTGTATTATTTCTCAATAAAAGTATTTTAATCATTTTTAATGAATAAAGGTGTATCTATGTTTAATAAAGACGAAAATTGGAAAACAACCAATATAAATCCCGATAGTCTCTGGATAATTGATAAACGAGATAGTTCAGGAAAACACGAAAATAATTATCATGGAAACTTTATTCCTCAAATCCCTAACCAGTTGATTAGAAGATATACAAATAAAAATGATACTGTTTTAGAACTTTTTTCTGGTAGTGGAACAACACTATATGAATGTGAAAAATTGGAAAGACATTATATTGGATTTGATATTAATGACAATATGATTCAATATATTAATGAAAAGATGATAGACACACAAAATATTCATTTTAGAATTAATAATTGTGATGTTTGTGATTCTGAAAAAATGAAGTTATTTACAGAGCAAAGTCTAAAATATGTTAATACTGAAAATGTTGACTTTATGATCGCTCACCCTCCGTATATGGATATTGTAAAATTTACCAACAAAAAAAATGATTTATCTCATATTGAAGATTTAGATATTTTTCTTGATAAAATGCATTTGGCGTTGGATAACGGTTTGAAATATCTAAAAAAAAATGGGTACTTTGCTATTGTAATTGGTGATGTATATAAAAAAAGTGAAGTAATTCCTCTTGGATTTTATTTAATGAATTTGATAAAACAGAATTTTAAAGTAAAAACGAAAGGAATCATTGTAAAAAACATTGAAGGAAACAGAGGAAAACTTGGTTCTCAAGGTATTTGGAAATATCGCGCTTTAAATAGTGATTATTTTTTATTTAAGCATGAATACATTTTTGTTTTTAAAAAGGAATTTTGAGAATGACAAAAACTGAATTATTTTTAGAACTTGCAAAACCTGACAATGCTGGTAAATCTCGATGGGTAAAAACAACAGAATTTGTTGGAAAATATAAAGATCTACAACTTGGTAATGGTGGAAGTTGGTGTCGAGCAAGTTCAACTTTGGCAAAAAAATATGTTGTAGAATTTGATAAATCATTAACTTCAGGAAATTCTATTGATGCAGTTCGATTAAATGGTTTTAACACAAAGAAAACTTTTAGTCAAAATATTCGTTCGGACATTAAAGAATTCTATAAAAATCAGAATTGTGTAATGCTGGGTATTCAGGGAAATTCTGAAAATACAAAAATCGAAATTGATCATAAAGATGGTCGTAAAGATGATTGGCGTGTATCAGATGTACGAACTCAAAATGTGGACGATTTTCAGCCTTTATGTAAAGCAGCAAATGATGCAAAACGTCAAATTTGTAAAAGATGTAAAGAAACAGATAAAAGATGGAATGCAAAAAACTTAAAAAGTAATCCGTATTCATTTTATGAAGGTGATGAAAATTACACAGAGGAATTAGGTTGTGTCGGTTGTTATCAATATGATCCTGTTGAATATAGAAAACAATCTGTGAAACGGATTTCAAAAGAGGCTTCTGAAAATACAATAGAATTCATTATGAAAAAATTATACAAAGAGGAATAGTATGACAACACATGTTTTTATAGTTGATGAAAACACATTCAGGTATCACCTAGAATATATGTTTGCTGGTACTGGTTCAAAAGATTATGTTATTGACTTTAATAATACCCAAACATCTAATCTTCATCATTCAACAGAAGCTAGCTTAGTTGGATTAATGGCTGACGGTTGTCGTGTCCGAAAAAACGATTTAATAATTTTCTATTTACAAGCAAGTTATCAACACGAAGGGACCTTTTTCGGAATATTTCAGGCAATTGATGATGGGATATTTTTAGACAATTTTGACACTCATCAATTTTTAGGAGATAAACTAAGAAAATCACTGACTTTTCGCCTTTTAATAAAACCCTACGAAGTTTATTCAAAAGGAGTTTCTGAGTGGAGCGCATTAGATGAAATAAAGGGGCTTACATCTCCGAATCAAATGCTATGGAGTTTGATTTATAGAAAACTCAAAGGGAATCGAGGGAATACTATGATTACAATTTATGAATCTGAGCGTTTAATAGATTTGATAAGAAAGAAGAACTGTATAAAAAGTTTTCCTTCAAATGTCAAATATTTTAGCTATGATTGTAATTCTAATACAATAGTCTCAATAAATAATCATAATCAATATATTGGTCGTCAAGAGCCAATAAATATCCTTCCTCGATTAATTGTAAAATATAACACACATAAAGCTTTTGAATCTCATTTACAGATGTATATAACGCAAAATCTTGGATTAGGTACAAATAAGAGTCTTGATGAGAGTTTAGGCATTCTTAACAACAAAATTGAATGGTTAGGAAATGAAGTCTCTTGTGGTGTAGGTATGCAGAGAATTGATGTGATGTTTTCAATTGAAGAAACCAGTAATAAAAGATTTTTATATCCAATTGAATTAAAAGCAGTTGGTGCCCATAAAGATAACACTCGACAACTTACAAGATATATAGATTGGATTGAGCAATATTATATTCCAAACAGAATAAGCATTATTCAACCTGTCTTAATTTGTAAAAAAGAATATTCTATTTCTGACGAATTAAAAAATAGTTTTAAAAACTTTAATAAACGCGCAGGAATCTTACCTCTAAAGTATATTGAATTTGAAATTATTGGAACTAATATCGTCTTTAACAAGGTGGAGTATTAACAATGAATTACATTGGCTCAAAACTGAAACTTTGTCAAGATTTTCTCCCAACTACTATAAAATCTATTTGTGGTAAAGATTTATCTGACAAAGTTTTCTGTGATATTTTTGCAGGAACAGGAATTGTAGGACGTACTTTTAAAACTTCTGTAAAAAAAGTAATTGCAAATGATATAGAATACTATAGTTATGTTTTGAATAAAAATTATATCGAAAATCACTATGAAATAGAAAACAAAAACAAATTAATTGAAGAATTGAACTCATTACCTCTTATCAATGAAGGTTTTATTTATTCAAATTATTGTTTAGGCAGAAATGGCGAGCGTCAATACTTTTCTGATGATAATGGAAAAAAAATTGATACAATTCGAACAGCAATAGAAAATTGGAAAAATGAAAGTCGAATTTCAGAGAGCTTGTATTATTTTCTTCTTTGTAGCCTTCTTGAGAGTGCTGATAAAGTGGCTAATACAGCGTCCGTTTACGGTGCATATTTAAAAAGTTTAAAAAAATCTGCACAAAAAGAATTAATTCTGGAACCAGCCGAATATGAATTAAACGAAAATGAACATCAAGTATTCAATAAAGATGCAAATGAGCTAATAAAAGAAATCGAAGGTGATATTTTATATTTGGATCCACCATATAACGCAAGGCAATATGGTGCAAATTATCATCTTCTAAATACTATTGCTGAATACAAATCATTTGAACCAAAAGGAAAAACCGGACTAAGAGATTATTCACGTTCAAAATATTGTTCAACGAATACAGTAAAAGAGGAATTTGAAAGTCTAATAAAAAATGCAGATTTTAAATATATTTTTCTTTCGTATAATAATGAAGGTTTAATGTCTGTCGATGATGTAAAAAAAATCATGTCACAATATGGACATTACGACTTAGCACAGACTGATTATCAAAGATTTAAAGCCGATTCAAATCGCGTTAATAAGGCTGATTCTACGATAGAATATTTACATATTTTGGAAAAAAAATCTTAAAAAAATTCCCTTAAATTCATAAAAGCTACAAAGAAGAACTTTCAATAATTGCAGACGCCACAACGCCATCTTCAGAATACAAAACAACAATCTGCCCGGGAGTTGCTGCAAACTGAGGTGTTTCAAATTCGATTTCTAAACATTCTGGCGTAAGCGAAACAATGTTAGCCAAAGCCCCGGCATGACCAAGTCGAATTCTAGCTAAAAGAGGTGCGTGTAAAAATGGTGAATTTTCTGACACTAATAAATTCACATTGCGAGCAAAAACCTTTGTCGAAAACAATAAACTCTTTGGGCTAAGAACCACTTGATTACTTTTTGGGTCTATTGCCGAAACAAATAAAGGTTCTTTTTGACCGCCAATATTTAAACCTTTCCTTTGGCCAATAGTATAATGAACAATCCCCCGGTGTTGTCCTAAAACTTTCCCAGAAGTGTCCACAAAATTTCCTGGAGAATTATCGCGTTCATTAAACAAAACAGAATAATCGCCGCATTCTAAAAAATCCTGACTTTCTTTTTTTACCGAAAGTTCCACCCAGCCCATTTTTTCAGCGAGAGCTTTTACATTTTCTTTTTTCATTTCACCTAGCGGGAAAATCACTTTAGAAAATGTATCCCGAGAAAGTCTTGAAAGAAAATAAGATTGGTCTTTAAAAGTATCAAGTGCACGCCATAAAATCGGAGAATTTTCACCTTGGTCCAAAATTCTTGCATAATGCCCTGTTGCAAAATAATCAAAATCTATTCCCATTTTTTTTGCCACAGAAAGCATTGCCCCAAATTTTATCATCTGGTTACAACGCACACAAGGGTTAGGCGTTCTACCGCTTCGGTATTCGCCTCTAAAATACTCTAAAACAAATTCTGAAAATTCTTTTGCCACAGGAACAACGACATGCTCTATCCCAAGCCTATCAGCCAGTTTTTTCGCATCGGCAATTCCCAAAGACTCATTAGGCCCAAAACAACCGGAACGCCCTTCTACAACAGGCATATCTACAGAGCCGTCCCACATAGACATCGTGAGAGCGATAACCCGATAACCATCTTGTAAAAGTTTCCAGGCGGCTAATGCCGAATCAACGCCACCAGAAAGCCCGAGAGCAACTGTTTTTTGCATAATTTCAAGACCTAAAAAAAGCCGAATTCACAATGAATTCAGCTTAGAGCGGGAAAAGGGATTCGAACCCTCGACATTCAGCTTGGGAAGCTGACGCTCTACCAACTGAGCTACTCCCGCAAGAGTAGCCTTAATATAACAATTCTAATGAACTTTTTCAATATCCTTTCTGAATATAAAGCTTTTAGTATATGATTTTTTTCTAATAGATTCTGGTCTAATACCGTTTTGGCTTTTATCAGAACGAGAATTTTTCAAACCACAAAAACAATTAGTAAGAAAAGTTATTTTTGCAATAAGAACATTTTCCTATTTTGCTTTACGCCCTTTTTAAAAGGTTTTCTATGAAAAAATTATTGCCTTACTTTGCCGTACTTTTTTTATTTGCCTTCGCCAATGCCGAAGAATCCCCCTCTCTGTGGCAGCGTTTCACCAACTTTTTCAACCCGGCGCCGTCCGTTTCAGAAGAAGGCAAAACTCAAGATGAAATCCGAGAACTCGATAAAAAAATCAGCACCTTGCGCGTAGAATCACGCAGAGAACACAGGCCTCAACGCAAATCAATGCTTAGAAAAGAAATTGAAGAACTTTCCGCTAAACGAGATTCTTTACTCGCTACTCTGAAAACACCTAAAGAACAAACCCCAAAAGTAACTTCTCCAAAAAAAGACACAACCTCCATTCAACAAGAAATTCCTGTCTGTTCAAAGGATACCATAAAAATCATTGAACGCGAAATCATCCGGGAAATTATTCGCGATACAGTTTTTATACACGACACAATTCTTGTCTGTGATACAATCGCAAAAACTCAAGCCCCAACAGATTCTATTCAAACCCAGAAATAATATAATCCGGAGTAAAACCTAATACTTGGCAATCGTCTTTAAAAGACTCTTCTCGCATATTTCTGCCCATAACCAAGCAAGAAGAAATACCGACTTTACTTGCGCCGACAATATCTGTTCCAAGTGTATCGCCAACCATAACCACCCGGCTTTTTGCCGGAACACTTTTTAAAGCGCGTTCAAAAACTTCTGGAAATGGTTTCCCATTACATTCTACTGTGCAATGCGTTTCATTCATTAAGCGGTAAGCTTGTAACCCCGAAACATCACTTCGGCTTCCATCAATTTCTGGAGCGCAAGCATCTGGATTCAAAACAATAAGCAAACTTCCGCTTTGTCTTAAAATTTCTTCGGCCTGGCGTAATCTCAATGAGTCAAATTCAGTAGAACAAATAATGACCACAGGTTTCTGAGGATTTTCTTCTATTAAAACGCCTGAACGTTCAAGTAAAATTTTACCAGATTCTCTCCCAAGAAAATAGGCTGATTGGATAGAATACTTTTGTACTAATTCTTTTAAAAAATTCCCTGACGAATAAATTTCATGAGGGTAAATCAAAAAGCCCATTTTCAAAAGGTCTTCAGAAAGTTCTTGCTCATCATGAGCGGCATTAGTAATCAGGCGGATTTCTTTTCCTGTTTCCCGAAGTTTCTGAATAAAGGCCTTTGCTCCAGGGTAAACAAAGCCACCACGATTATATAAAGTTCCAAACGCATCAAAGAAAAACACATCAAACTTTTCAAACAATTCTTTTGCAACAATCCTTTGCGATAAAGGCTTATTCGAAAAATTTCCCATTTTTTTTAGATAATACAAATAAAGATTTTTTTCTTCTTCTTTCATAACAATTTTAAATCAATCTCTGCGCAAAACGCCCCAAGAATTGAAATCAGCCGAATAATCCTGATAAATCATTTTTCCTTGATAAAGAACTTTCAAACCAATACGAACAAAATAAGCTCCAGAGCCTACATAACGGCGGCGTCCATCCATAAAATTCCAAAAGAAAAACACCCGCCGCCCTTTTTGCAAACGTTCATCATTCCCTTTAATTTCTGCTTGGGAACCTGTCAAATAACTCCCTGCATGAGAAAAAATATTCATTTCTAAAACAACCGAAATATCATCGTTTAAAAAAGCTGTTTTTGCTTTATTTCTTTTTTGCAACAATTCTAAAACACGCTGGACAAACTGTTCTTCACCCATATCCAAAGAAATACCTAAGCGATTTTTGGGAAATGGCGTTCCGGTTTCTTTAAATTCCAATTCAAATACCGGGCGCTCGCGAACCTCTTGTGGAGAATAAGACGCTTGCGAAAGTGTCAAAAGCCTGAAGGGAGAAAGGCCAGACAATGAAACCCATCTTCTTTTAGAAACATTGCCTTCATAATCTTTTACCAGATTCTCTTCTAAAAGCACCGAATCTGAAGGCGAAAAATATTCAAAACTCCCTGATGGTAAAATCAAATGCAAAGCAAGTGAAGAATCCAATGTATTTTTCACTCTGCAAGGAATTTGCCTTATTTCTGAATCTTTCCCTGAACGTAATGAAAATTCTGTGACAGAAACATTACTTTCTACAGGTTCAGAAAAAAGAATTTTCAAAGTATCTTCTCGTAAAGAAGTTCCTTTGCTCAAAAAAACTTTCAATGGAACTGGAGCTAAAGAATCTTGCAAAACAAGTTCTACACTTGCAGCAGAACGCTGGAACAAAGTCGCAGAAATATTTGTTTTTTCTTCTAACGCCGAAACGCCTAAAGCCATCTTTTTTTTAGAAAAATCAAAATACATTCTATTTGAATTTTCTGCATCTATTTTCAAATCCAAAGACTTTGCCACAAGACGCACATTTTTAAACGACGAATCAGGAAATTCCAAAACTAAACTATCAATATATTCTTTGATGTAGTTTTCAGAAACAGGCTTTAAAAAACTAATTGTCAGACAATCGGCTCTGCTATCATTATCTTTATCAGAAATAAAATGCCCAAAAGCCGAAGGCGGTATTGGCGAACGGATAAAAGACGCAAACCCAAGCGTTGCTAAAAAAAACAGCGTTGATAAAGTTCGCATCATAAATCCATTCCTCAATTATTCACTTTTTAAAATCCCGTAATCTTTGCCTTCGATTGGAATCACAAGAGAAAGTTCAGACAAAACATCCATTTGATTTTCAAAAATATCTTTCACATTTTCGCCTAAAACTTCTTCTTCATTTTTTTCCAAGTTATACGCAAAAAAAGATCCATCAGCAAAAATAGAAATACAGCAATCCCAGTCAACGCTACGCCCTTCCACACCAGAACTTTCAAGCATCAAAAGCGGCCGCGGAGCAGGAATCGGGTTTGCATGTCCATTTTCATAAATAAAATAGTTTCTGCTTATAAGCAAATGTTCTAAAGCCATTGTCGAAGGCGTATTTTCAAATTCATTCCGCAAGCGGCGAATGTTTCCTAAATCGTCTTCAAATGGGTCCTGAAAATCTTCTGGCAAAACAACTTGCCAATAATCAAACTTTTTCAAATCACCACCAAAGCGTTCAATAACTGCTTTGGGCGGTTCGGGGCGTTCCATTAAAAAATCTTCAAACGAATCCAAAATTTCATCAAAGCGAGATTTCCAATCTTCTTTTTTCCATTCTTCAAGCGCTTTCAACAATCGTTGCAAATGTTTTTCATTTGTTTTCTTTCCCATTTTACCAACTCTCCATAGTTCTTTTTGTAAGGCTCATGGCTATTTTCTTTTCATAATAAGCGGCTTCGTTTACAAAAACAGGGAAAACCGTTTCACCATGATACAAAATATCTTGCCCATCAAAAGTTTTAAAAATTTTATCACCTTCTTTTAATTCTTTAAAATCAGCACCTTGTCTATCTGGGTGAATCATCGCACAAATATTTCCAGAAGCATCTCGTGGGTAATCTAAATCTTTCCATTGCGTAAAAACTTCAACAAGTTTTGTTTCTCTTTTTTCAAACAATCCTTTATTATAATCTTCAACTAATTCAAGATAGCGAAGCACAATTTTTTCAGTCAATTCAAACAAACTAGCCAAAAGTGTCCCGTGGGCTTGTGGGCCGACTTCAAGGCAAATATCAGCTTTTGCTATTGTTCCAAAATAAGGCGAAGCCAAGCGTTCTTCTGGTTGAAAATAAATACGTGTTTCTGGGAACTCTTTTACAATTTCAGCGGAAGCCATTGTCGTAAACGGATTTTTCTCTGAAAGAATCAGACACGCACCCATATTCGACGTTGTATTATGAACATCTATCAGCAAATCTGTTTTTGTGCATTTACCCTTTTTTCCAAACATTTCATTCAATTCTTTCGCTCGATTAATTTCATAACAAAGAGATTCGCCTTGAATCGAAAGAGAATTTTCAGAAAAAGAACGATTTAAATCTTGATTGACATAGCGCCTATTCAAGCGCATAGCTAAAGGGTTTGCTAAAACCAGTTGCACATTAGCCGAAGGACAAACTTTTTCAAAAATTTCCGGATAACTTTGCCACTTGCGGACAAGTTCTACACCCGTTTTTTCATTCCCATGGGTTGCACCAGAAATCACTATGGATTTAATCAAAGACATACCCTTATAATAATAAATTCCAACAAAAAAATCACTAAGAAAAAACCTTAACGCACTAAAATTCAACTTAAAGAAAGGGCTTTCCCTTTCATTCCTTATTTGAAATGCTAAATTCAGCACATGGATTTAAACTTTTACCGCCGCCTTTCAATTGCCCCAATGCTTGATTACACCGATAGGCATTGCCGTTACTTATTACGCCTTTTAACTAAAAACACGCTCCTTTATACAGAAATGATTCCGGCAAATGCCTTGGTTCATGCAGACCCAGAACCATTTTTAAAACATTCTCCCGAAGAATACCCACTTGCTATACAACTCGGTGGCGGTGACCCAGAAACTTTAGCATTAGCTTCAAAAAAAGCAGAAAATGCCGGTTACCAAGAAATCAATTTAAATTGCGGTTGCCCTTCGGATCGAGTTCAGAATGGTTCTTTTGGAGCGTGCCTTATGAAAGACAGCGCAAAAGTAGCACGCTGTATCGAAGCCATGCAAAAAGCGGTTCAAGTTCCTGTTACTGTAAAATGTCGAATTGGCATTGACCACGACGATTCTTTTGAATTCTTTTTAAACTTTATAAAAACTGTTCACGAAGCAGGTTGCAATACATTCATTATTCATGCAAGAAAAGCTTGGTTAAAAGGTTTAAGTCCAAAAGAAAACAGAGACATTCCTCCCCTTAATTATGAACGCGTTTTAGAACTCAAAAAACTAATGCCTAACCTGAACATTTCTATAAACGGCGGCATTAAAACACTAGAACATGCAAAAGAATTACTCACACAACTTGATGGCGTTATGATTGGCCGCGCCGCTTATGAAAATCCTTGGATGTTAAAAGAAGCCGATTCTCTAATTTACAACACCAAAGACCCTATCTGGAAAAATCGAAAAGAATTATTAACGGCTTATCTCCCTTACGTTGAACAAGAACTCTCTCAAGGTTGCCCATTAACCATTATCACACGCCACTTAAGTTCTCTATTCAACGGCATTCCTGGCTCAAGAAAATACCGCCAAATGCTAAGCGAACAAGCCCCAAAAGCAAAAGATGGCGTTGAATTACTCCAAAAAGCCATGGCCTTTGTCGAAGAAATTGGTTAACTCTTCCCTTTCCGCCTATTACATTCTCTACAAAGCATTTGACAATTCTCTAATTCAGTTTTTCCGCCTTCAGACCATGGAGTAATATGGTCAGCTTCCATTTCAGAGATTTCAAAAAACTTTTCAGCATCAGGGCATTTCGGATTAGCACATTTGCCATTTTGTTTTTCATAAACTGAAATTTTTTGAGCTTCGCTAAAAGAACGAATTGAAAGATATTTCTCTTTTCTAGTAAGCAAATAGGGGTAAATTCCTCGTTTATTTGTCACATCATCATCAAGCAACAATTTCTGAGTTTCTTCTTCTAATTGTTCTGTATCAAACAATTCATCTTTAAAGTCATTATAAAGTGTTCCCCAATCTTGTCCTTTCATCAATTTAAGACGTGATTTTGAAGTATTGAAAGTCGTCTTAACCCATTCAATCACATTTTGAAAATAGCGCCACAAAGCACCAGCATTCTGGTCAAACTGATGAATCGCCATATAACCTTCAACATGACCATTTGCAATCCAAGAAATCGCCGTTTCTAGATATTCCTGACGAATCGCAGAACCATTCAAAAAATCTGCGGCAATTTTTTGTGCAGCACAACCATTCTTACTAAAATAGCGTTTTGCATCATTTACCCAAGGGCCGGCATAAACAGCATTCAACAGTTCTTGATCTGTTAATTTCTCGCCTGCAATATTAATTGTTCTAAACCAACTCAATTTTTCAGAATCAGTCCCAGAACAAAGATAAACCATCAAATCATAATCCAAAAATTTTTCTTGTTCATCTTTCTGCAAATTATGAAAATACCTAAAATCAAAAGCAAAATCACCTGACACAAATTGACAAAGAGAAATTGTCCTTTGTTGCCCATCAATAACTTCAAAACTTCCATCTTCTCGCACAGCCCAATACATCACATTCAGCGGGAACCTTTTAAAAACAGTATCAATCACCGCTTCACGCTGTTTATCTTTATAAATAAATTCACGTTGATAAGACGGCCGAATATCAAGTTTAGAGTCATAGCCAACAACGCGACCACTCTCCTCATCATTATGATAACCCTTTACAAGGTCTCGAATTTTAATTTGTTTAAGTTCAATATTCATAATTTTTTCCCTTTTGTTTTTGTTTGGGCAGTCCCCACTTTCAGTGGGTCGGGCTTTGCGCCATTCCGCTTTCGCTCCAGCCTCCTCGCAGCCTCAACTTTCTGTCATTTTCGGGCGTGATCCGAAAATCTCACAAGGCTGCTGCGGTGGCCGCCTACGGCGTGGCTACAATCCCTACTGCAAAAAGCTGCTACACAAAATTATTTCTTTTTGATTAGGATGCGTGCGTAAGGTGGAACTAAAAATTCACTATTATCACTAGTGTAATAAACTTTTCCTACAGGCTTTTCCTTTTGACTCAAACTTAAAACACAGTTAATAGCGCCACCATTGACAGTTTTTCCATCTTTTGTATGCTTTTTGGGATTGATATAATCTTTATTAGGTGTAAAATTTTCTCTAGAATTTCCTAGTGCCACAATTTCAAATTGATCGGGATTATGTTTATCTAAAAAAGTTATAGGAACTCCAATTATTCCATCATAGTCCATTGGGATATCTGTTGTTTTATCTACATTTATTGCATCATAATTATCATATTTTGGATACTCTTCTGGAGTATATTGTTTATAAAGTACTAAATCTTCATGGCGTTTTGGAATATCTAAATTGGTAAACCAACAAACATTTCCCATACTCCGCCATTTTTGTCCATTTTCATCAATCCAAAATCTTGTTGTTTTTTCCTCATAGTAATCAGGAACTTTAAATGCTATAAACGACAAAGAACTTCCTAGCCAAAGTTTATTTTCTTTTATCAATTTAAAGATTTCTTTATATGTAATAGCATTCTGATTCCCAACAATCAAAAACTTCTTATCATACTCCACTAACTGCGCAACATATTCTCGGAACAAACTAAAAGGCGGGTTCGTCACCACAATGTCGGCTTGTTTTAAAAGTTCAATACATTCTTTGCTTCTAAAATCACCGTCACCCTTCAAGTTGTGAATTCCTATTTCCTCAGGGTCTGGAATTCGATTTCCATTTTTATCGCCAAAATATTCAAGCCAAATAGCGCTTTCTGAATCATTTTGACTAAACAAATCTCGTTCTTGGTTCTTATAACAAGTGGTAATAAGGCGCTTTAAACCAAGATGTTCAAAGTTGTATGCAAAATAATGAAAAAAATTTGAAACTCTTGGGTCATCACAATTACAAAGAACTGTTTTCCCTTTAAAATGTTGTTTATAATGCGCTAGCTCTTTTTCAATATCAGAAAGTTGCGTATAAAACTCATCGTTCTTATTCTTTTTTGCCGATTTTAAAGTTTCATTTGCCATTGTATGCTCCTTGCAAGTGAATGACTTCACTCTCGTTGGAGCATGCCTTTGCCAATTCAAAAAGAAAAAGCGAAGAGCTGGCTCACTCTTCGCCTAAAAACGAGACTTTAAAAAAGAATACAATACACCCACAAACCCTAACGAATACAATTCGCCTAGGGTATAAAATGCCCATAACAACAATAGGCCCTTGTAGGTAAATATCTTATTCTCGTAACCGTGAAAGTGTCTAGTTTTCAAGAGAAGAACAAGAGTAAAACCCAATTAAGTTTTTACTCTCATTATTACATTCCCCATCTAAGCCATATTTGAAATAAAAAAAGGCGTGGAGTTGAATGCACTTATCTCTTGAAGGCCTAGACTGCCTGGTTACAATAAGTACAAACAACTCACGCCCTGAAATAGGCAACAAGATGCACCCGATTTATACGGATACAATATTGACTCATAAAAAACAAGAGCCAATATTTGTTGAAATACACTTAAACGAATCATAAATTCGTAAAGCATAAATACGTGAGTGTTCGCCTCATTCTTCGCAACCATGAAAGTGTCTAGTTTTCAAGAGAAGAACAAGAGCAAAAACTATTTACCTAAATATACAATAAAATTTTGCTCAACACTCAAAGTAATTCGAAATTCAGCATCATCAATAGAAATTGGGCTATAAGTGTCGCTAATTAAATAAGTTAAATTAACGTTATCATTTGATGTTATTAGCTAGGTAATAATTATTTATCAAAATCATGTTTATACACCCCAGCAATCACTGCATATATTGCTCCATAGGCAGAAAAACAACTTGTCATGGCGAGAGGCCTTGTGCCTCGTGGCCATCTTTGGCAAGTAGATTGCTTCCACCACGCCACAAATGTGGCTCGTGGCAGGCTCACATTTAGGCTTCGCGGAAAAATCTTGTTTGGGGTTAGCAATGACAAGTCGCGTGTGGCAAGTGTACAAACAAGTTGTCATCGCGAACGCAGTGTGAATTGTCATCGCGAACGTAGTGTGGCGATCTTGGCTTTTGTCATTACGAGCGTAGCGAAGTAATCAAAAAAACAAGTGTGGCTTGTGAGGAGATTGCTTCTGTCACTACGTTCCATCGCAAGTGACAAGAACCGCGTGGGAGTAGATTGCCGTGCCGTGCATTCTGCACGTCTCGTAATGACAAGAACCACTGACGCATTTCATCGTAATGACAAGGTTCTCGGACAAGGAACTTGTTTGCAGTTTGACATGACCAAGCATTTGTAACAATTCTTCCGTTCCATTGGAAATCATTACCAACATAAAAAATTACACTGCCATTTGTTTGAGGGATCAGTTTAGAATCACTAGGACTATTCTAATTAAAATAATAATCTAATACACACTCTTCTCCTAAAGTAGTCTCTTTACAAACACTTTGTTCCTTTCTATAGGAAAAAATACATATATCTTTTAGGCAATAAAGATTTGATAAATCTATCTCAGGGTCTTCAGTTTTAAAATTAATTTTATTTTCAAATTGTTTGATATTATTTCTTAAAAATATTCCATATGCGTAATTTAAATTTATTGACACACTGTCAACTATTTCTTTTGTTTCAATAGAATCTATCAAAGTTACTTTTATTTTTAATTTTTCGTGTAATTTTTTACTAAGGCTATGACAATATTCGCCATTAACACAAGTGTATTTCCAAATGAATGTTTGCCTATTATTGTCTTCTAACATAATGTTGTACCAATCGCTAGGAGCTTTTTTTGAATGACAAATTGTATCTTGACCGATTGTTAAAACGAAATCAACTAATTCTTTTTTACTTTTTTTTTGAAAGTAAAACATCGTTTTTATAGCGTCGTCATAACTTATGCAACCATCTTCAATGGTACATGAAAAAAATGAAAAAATCAAAAAAAAAGAAATTAAACAAAATATTTTTCGCATTAGCTAAATCTCCATAAAATCAATTGCATATTTAGTATTATTGAGTTGAGCAATCACCGCATTTACCGTTTCACGTAAGAATGGAACCCAAATAACTTTTGTGTCTTGATGAACCTCAATGCTTTTTGCATAAATTGCGCCATAGAAATTTTTACCAACTTGTCCAACGATTACTTTTGCATTCGGAGCAACAATTGTTCCAGCGAAACTCACCAAGCGAGCGTCGCGGCAGATGCAAACTTGTTTTGCAATCTGACATGACCGAGCGCAGGAAGTTTCTGTAAAACTTAAGCAAGCGAGAGTCGCGGCAACCGAACCTTTCAAGTTAATTATTTGACAATTATCTCCATAACTCCATGTAAAAAAAACAGAAAAGTAAACAAAAACTTTCAAAATATTTTTCATTGTTTTGCCTTTTCCTGTTCTAAAATTTTATTGTATATACTCATTCCTTCTTCTACTAAATTTGAATATCGCTTATCTGTTTCTACAGCAACAGGTAAAAACTTTCCAGCAAATTTCCGGTCTATTTTGCGTTCAAATAAAATCCTATCTATTGTATTATGTTCTTGCGCTTGGTATACGTTCCATTTTAAATTTGATTCTGCATTTGTTTCTTGAAGAAGAGTAGCACTTAATGCAGTTAAAACTTCATAAGGAAATAGTTCTTCATACGTCATATTTGGGTTTTCATAAAATGCCTTCCATTGATTTTGTTTTGCTTGTGCAAAATAGCGATACGCAGCTCTTTGTGCTGGATTGTCCGGAATTTTTGCATCAATTAATGAATCTAAATCGTCTCTTACGCCATTTCCA
>Ga0233378_1000001_pt1 | contig 212408 bp, 167 predicted proteins | sample ElkDunMinimDraft_7_FD_180690 | JGI IMG/M metagenome (GOLD analysis project Ga0233378, IMG submission 180690) | Fecal eukaryotic communites from dung pellets of Tule Elk in California, USA - Elk Dung E4 | ecosystem: Host-associated > Mammals > Digestive system > Large intestine > Fecal | place... | reverse complement strand
ACTTTGCTTTAAAGACAAAGCAAGGTTTCTACTTGTATAAACGCTTAAGCAAATGAATTGTTATCAGAAAATTTTGCAAAAGAATGTTTACAGAACTTGTGCCGGGAATTGCGATGAGATTGCTTCTGTCACTACGTTCCATCGCAATGACAAGTTTAGGGTTATCATCGCGAACGCAGTGCGAATTGTCATCGCGAGGAGTCTTTTAAGACGACGCGGCCATCTGTTGGCAATGGGATTGCAGGCAACTTGCGATGAGATTGCGTCAGTCACTACGTTTCTTCGCAATGACAAGAAGCGTGTGGTAAGTAGATTGCCGCGCCGTGTATTCTACACGGCTCGTAATGACAAGGTTCTCTGGCAAGAACCGCGAGCAAGTCGCGTGCAAGTAACAAAAAGCGTGTGCAAGTGTAAAGATTCGAAAAAATGCGGTGTGAGCCTGAGTACCCGAGTGGGTAGCGGAAAATGGCTTTGTGAAGTATGAACAAAGCCAGTTGAAGCGAGGGAGAGACTTCTCCCTTTATAAAAGAGCAATTGATAAGTTGTTGCTTAAGAAGGGTAAAAAGCCTAACAGGAGAACGCTTAAGGTGAGGATAAGGATAATGGCTTTTTGTTTTGCGGATACTGATAAAATAATCTCTTTTGCCGGTTTGTCAATCCAGGCGCTTTTTAAAACTTGTATGTAATAGTAAAGGGCTAGGACGTTGTTTAAGACGGCAAATAAGATTAAGAAATAGTGCTTGTTTTCGGCAGCGGCTGTGAATATTTGGAGTTTGCCGAAGAAGCCGGCAAGTGGTGGGATTCCTGCAAGGCTCATGAGGGCGATTAAAAGAGCGATGGCAAGGAATTTACTTTTTTCTGAAAGTCCATTGAGTGAAATAAATGTTTCAGATTGGTTTTTGCTGATGGTTGAGAATATGAAAAATGCAAGATAATTTGAAAATGTGTATAAGAATAGGTAATAGATGATGGCGTATTTTCCTTCGGGGGAGTTTCCTAGGAGTGCTATTAATATGTAGCCTGCTTGTGAAATGGAACTGAATGCCATGAATCGACGTAATTTGCTTTGAGAGAGGGCGCCTAAGTTTCCTGCTAAAAGTGTGATGCCTGCAAGTAAGGCTAAGAAGGGAACGATTTCTTGGTGAATGGCGTTGAGCGGGCCAAAAACGAGAACGGTTAAGAAGGCTATGGCTATGGATTTTGAGGTGACTGAGAGAATGGCGGTTACAGGTGTTGGGGCGCCTTCATAAACGTCCGGGGCCCATAAATGGAATGGGAATAAAGTCATTTTGAATCCGATTCCTGAAATGATAAAGAGTATTGAAATCCAAACGAGTGGAGAGGCTTGATTAGTTTGTAATGCGCTTGTGATTTCTGGGAAGGTTAAGTGTCCTGCAAAACCATAGAGGTAACTGAACCCGAATAATTCAAAGGCTGTTGCGACTGAACCCATTAAAATGTATTTAATAGCGGCTTCTGTGCCTTCAGAATCGCGTTTGTTCCAGGCGACAAGTGCATACATCGGGATGGTGGCTAGCTCTAAACCGAGAAAAAGAGTTAACAAATCATTTGCAGAAACAACGACAACTCCTCCAAAAGTGGCAAAACCAATTGAGGCGGCGAATTCTGAAAAATGAAGAAGTCTGGGTTTTTCGGACATGGAGTGTTTGAAGTAATTTTCAGAAAGTAAAAGAGCTAAAAGAGCTGATAGGGTGAATATTTCTCGCATGAAAATGCCAAAAGTATCTATTTGCCAATTTGAAAAATAGACTTGCGTATCTCCGATAAGAACGAAGTTTTGACAAATCAGAAGAATAAAGAGATAAGCAAATGCAAAATTTTTATGAGCAGTTTGGGCTTGCGTTAGAAATAGCTTGAAGGCAAGCATTAAAAAAGGAAAAAGTAAAAGTAGAATATCTGGGATTATGGCTATCATAAAATTACCGCATTAGATTGGAGTAAATTGGAAATATTGATGTATCTAAAAATTCAGCGAAAGGAGCCGGGAATATGCCTAGAATTAAGAGACAAACAATATAAAAAACGATAATACATTTTTCTTCAAAATAGGCTTGTGGTAAAGATTCTTTTGGTATGTTGAGTGGGCCATGTAACATTTTATTGGCACATCTTAAAATATAGATTGCTGTGGCTGTAATGGAGAGAATTGCAAGAATAGTAATCACTCGGCATAAAGGTGAAGGATTTTCAAAACTTCCAACGAAAATAGTGGCTTCAGCGACAAATCCAGAAAGTCCTGGTAAACCAAGGCCTGCAAAACCAGCAATTACAAAGCCTACACCAATAAAAGGAATGGCTTTCATTAAACCGCTCATTTGAGTAATATCTCTTGTGTGGGTTCTCGAATAAATCATACCTATGGTGGCAAAGAAAAGACCGGTTAAAAAACCATGACTAACCATTTGGAGAGCGGCTCCACGGAAAGCTATAGGAGTCATTGCTGCAAGCCCTAGGAATATTAAACCTAAGTGAGAAATGGAACTATAAGCGGTGATGAATTTCAAATCTTTGTGTCGCATGGCGATAAATGGGCCGACGATTACATTGAATGCAATAAGTAAGAGTAAATAAGGTAACCAGATTTTAGCTCCTTCTGGCATAAGGTAAATGGCTATGCGAAGGCAACCATAAGCACCCATTTTCATCATTACGCCAGCGGCAAACATTGAAACGGCTGTTGGTGCTGCTGAATGGCCGGCAGGTGACCAGAAATGGAATGGAAACAAAGAACTTGAAACTGCAAATCCTAAAAAGAGAATCGGGAATGCCCAAAATTGGAAATTTTCAGGGAGTACAATATCTGAAAGTTTTAAAAGATTCCAAGTTCCTGTTTCTGCATAAATTCCAAGGAAAACAGCAAGAATCATAGACGAGCCGATTGCTAGTGTTAAAGTGAGTTTTTTGGCTCCGTAATCTTTGTTTCCTGAACCAAAACCAGCAATGAGTAAATACATACACAAGGCTTCCATTTCGTAGAAAACAAAAAACAAAACTAAATCAAAACTAATGAAAACGCCATAAACGCTTGCTGCTAAAATTTGAAAAAAGCCAAAGAATATTTTTTGATTTTTTTCAAGTCGCCAGGTGGCTAAAATTCCTGTGAAAATGATAATGGCTGCTAAAACCAACATCATAGAACTTAAAGCGTCTATACCAATAAAATAATTTGCAGAAATAGCATTTAACCAGTTAAACTTGGTTTCAAATAAAAGTTGAAATTGAGAAGATGTGTTTGAAACGGTATTTTGAAAGACTCGGACTAAAAGGTAAATAGAAGATAATAAAACGATACCCGCAGAAGCGAGATGAAAGCGTTTTAAACGAGGTGAATTTTCTTTGATTGGAATACTAAAAAGTACCGTTAGAAATGGCAGAATCCACAAAAGATTTAATAAAACTTTTTCAAACATGTTAAGCTCCCTGAAGCGGAAGGTTGCTTGCAAAATACCAGAATAAAACACCTAAAATCATAACGCCAATGTAAAATGGAATGTAGCCACAATGTGCGCTACGAACAAGAGAACCTGCTTTGTGAATGATGGTGGTAAAAAAGTTAACCAAAGAACCTATGATTTTTTCTTCTAAGAAACGGGCAAAACTAGCAAGCCCTCCTAAGATAAATTGGCGAACAAAGGTGTAATAAATTTCATCGAAATAAAATTTGTTGTAAATGGTTTTGTAAAAAGTGTTGCGGTTATCAGAATCTAAGGCTTTAACGAGGTTTGCTTTTGGACTTGCGTAAAGGATGTATGAAAAAATAATCCCAAGAACAGCACAACAAATAGCAAGTGGTGGAATAAAGCTTACATCAGGGATGTTGTGTGAAATAGCCGTAATATTTTCTGGCGTAAAGAAATGATGGAAAATGTTTTTGAATGAAAATCCTGCAAAGATGGTTGGAATAACAAGTAACAGGATTGGTAAAGTCATTAGTAAAGATTCATGCACTGGGTGTTTTGGGGCAGAACGCATTTTTCCATGAAATGCCAAAAAGAATAAACGGAACATGTAAAATGCGGTTAAGAAACTAGTGAACAGAGCGCATGCAAAAATAATGGGGTGTCCTGCTTGGTAAGCGGTAATGAGAATTTCATCTTTGGAATAGAAACCAGAGAATGGCGGAATTCCTGCAATGGCAAGACATGCGATTAAAGACGCAATATAAGTCCATGGCATTTTTTTGCGTAAACCACCCATAGCATCAAGGTCATTTGTGTGAACTTGATGGATTAAAGCACCTGCAATTAAAAAGAGCATACACTTAAAGAAGGCATGTGTGAAAATATGAAATGTTGCAGCGGTGTAACCGAGTGTGTGAACAGAGCCATCGATTAATTTGGCTGAGCCTAGAGCAAGCATCATGTAGCCCAGCTGCGAAAGTGTTGAATAGGCGAGAATCCGTTTGATATCTTTTTGAGTGCAGGCAATAATGGCTGCAAAAAGCATTGTAATGGTTCCAACAATCATAACGATTTCAAGAACGTTTCCTGAAATAGCAAAGAGCGGGAAAAGCCGAGCTACAAGGTAAACGCCGGCAACGACCATTGTAGCACTGTGAATGATTGAAGAAACTGGTGTTGGACCTTCCATAGCATTTGGAAGCCAGATATGAAGTGGAAACATAGCGCTTTTTCCCCAGCCACCAATAAAAATTAAAAGAGTTGAAAGTACCAAAGCATCATTTGTTGGAATTTCAATTATTCCAAGAGAAATCATTTGCCCCGCAAAATTTTCGAGACGAAGAGAATTGATGTCAGAAAAGACAAATGATTTTGCAATATAAGAAAGTAAAATAATACCTAATAAGAAAAAACTATCAGCAAAACGGGTGAGAATAAAGGCTTGTTTAGATGCCGCCACGGCACTTGGTTTGTTGTACCAAAAACCAATTAATAAATAACTTGAAACGCCAACTAATTCCCAGAAAATAAATGTTTGGAAAATATTTGTGGCAATTACTAAACCAAGCATTGAAAAAACAAATAAAGAAAGTAATGCGAAAAATCTGCCAGAAGATAAATCGTCTTGCATATAGCCTATGCTATAAATATGAACGACAAAAGCAATAAGGCTTACGGTTAAAATCATCATTGCCGAAAGTGGATCTAAAAGACACCCAATTGTGGCAATTAAATTTCCGGAAAAAGAAAGAAATTCAAATTCCCAGGCGGTTAATGGTTTTGCGCCTGAAATAAAAAATTGAACAACGAGAAATATGGCAAATATAGCGCCAAGTCCTGATAGACTTGTTGATAAAATAGCCGCTGCTTTTCTGTGTTTAAAACAAAGGAAAAGACCGTTTATGACAAAAGATAAAAGCGGAAATAGTAAAATTAAGTAGGAGTGTGAAATCAAATTATTCATGATTTATCTCCTGAGTATTGACGTCTAAAGAATGATGTTTTCTATACATTGCAATTAATATGGCTAGTGCCACAGCCATTTCACAGGCGGTAATAGCAATAGAAAAAATGCTAAACAATGTCCCGGCAGTCGGGTCTTGTGCTTTGAAATAAGCGAAAGCCACAAAATTGATGTTGGCTGCGTTTAACATGATTTCAATAGAAATTAGCATACCAATCAAGTGTCTATTGGTTAAAACACCAAAGATACCTATGGTAAATAAAATAAAAGCAAGGATTAAACAATGAAGTAAAGTCATTTTTCCTCCTTGTTATCTTTTTTGGCAATAGTGATGGCTACAACTAATGTCATAAAAAGTAAAATGCTTATAATTTCAAAAGGTAAAACAAAACCATTTGGGGCATACGAAAGTAATCGTTCACCATAAGCAATGAGTGAGGAGGCTTCTGGTGATTTTTGTGCGACGCTTTCAGAAAGTTCTTTTGTGTTGAAAAGGAATTTTGCCATTACTCCAAGAAGAGTTAATGCAAGAAATACCGCTAAAAATTTTTGTGAAATTGGAGTGGATAATTTATTTTCGCCTAAATGACTTGTTAAGAGAATTGCAAAAATTATAAAAACAACAACGCCGCCGACATAAAGCATAATTTGCGCCATTGCCATAAATTCGGCTTTTAACAAAAGGTAAAGAATAGCTGTTCCTAAGAATGTGGCAATCAAAAAGATGGCACTTCGTAAAACGTTTTTCGAAGAAACCGCTGCAATAGAAAGTAAAACCATGAATGCAGCGACGAAATAAAAAACAATATCTGAAAAAGGAATATTCAAAATCATCCGCGTCCCTCCTTTTTATTCAGGACTTTTTCAAAAGCTTCTGGAGAAAAATCAGCAAATTCAAAATCTTGTCCCATTTCAATGGCTCCGAATGGACAGGCTTCTACACAAAGGCCGCATTGTGTGCAACTTCCAAAATGATAGAGGTATTTTCCAAGGACTTTTTTACCAGCAATATTTTTTGTGGCAAGAACATTTATTGAAGCGTTGGGGCAAGCTCTTTCACACATGCCACAGGCTGTACAAAGATTTTCACCATTTTCGTCTTCAACCATAACAACATGGCCACGGAAACGGTTGTGCATTTTTAGAGTTTTTTTGTTTTCTGGGTATTGCTCTGTGACGATTCTTTTTGGGTTAAAGAAATATCGCAAAGTGACAGAAAGTCCGCATAAAAGGCTATAAGGGCCCGAAACGCAACGTTTTAAATAGCGTTTGATATATTCTTTAGTTTTAATTTTTTCTGTACTCATTAGGGCAAAATCCATCCAAAGGCTAAAAATACAACGCCAAAAATTAAAAGCAACAAGTTCACTGGGAGCAAAAATTTCCATTCAAGAGCCATTAACTGATCAACTCGTGGGCGGACAAATGTCCAACGGAACATCATATAAATCCATACTACAAAGAAGGTTTTGCCTAAAAACCAGACAATTCCTGGTACGAAATTCAAAATATTATCAATGGCTAAAATTCCAATGGTGGGCGCGTGATAGCCACCTAAAAAGCAAACCGTAGCAATGCAAGAAGTTGTAAATAAGTTAATGTATTCAGCAAGATAGAACATGGCAAATGCCATACCATTGTATTCTGTATGGAACCCTCCAGTGAGTTCTTGTTCGGCTTCTGCAATATCAAAGGGTGCGCGGTTTAGTTCAGCGGTTGAAGAAACTAAAAACATAATAAAAGCAAGTAAACCAAGAACAGGAGCTTTGAAAATCCACCAATCCCAAAAGTGTCCGCTTTGGCTAGCAGTGATTTCTCCTAAACTTGCTGAACCCGCAAGCATTACAACAAGCAGAAGAATCATCGCAAACGAAATTTCATAACTAATAATTTGAGCGCCGCTTCTTAAAGAACTGATAAGAGAATATTTGTTGTTAGAAGCCCAACCTCCAAGAAGTGTGCTTAAAATTCCAAAGCCATTCATGGCAAGTATAAATGGAATAGCTACGCTTAAATCGGCAACTTGTAAATTTTTATCAAACGGGATAACGCAAAGATTTAAGAATGGGGCTGTTAAAACAAAAATTGGAGCTAAGTAAAACAGAAATTTGTCGGCTCCTTTTGGAGCATAAACTTCTTTGAAAAGTAATTTGGCTATGTCAGCAACAAGTTGTAAAACACCATGTGGGCCAAGTCGCATAGGGCCTAATCGGCATTGGATATGCGCACAAACTTTTCTTTCCATATAAATTAAAACAGGAACAGGCGCAATACCGACAACTGCAATAGCCACCATACAAATAATGATGTTTATTAAAGTTGCAATTTCTGCAGAAGGAATATATGGCTGTATAAAATCGGGCAAATATCCCAAAACATTCGGGACATTTTCTCTGACAAAATCGCCAATGGGGTGAGTTACAGAAGGGAGCATAATAAACCTTTAGCGATCAATTTCTGGAATAACAGGGTCAATGGTGGCAAGAATAGTTACGAGGTCAGAAAGTCTTTGGCCTTTTGCCATTGTATTTAAAGCAGCTAAATTTCCAAAACTAGGACTTCGCGTGTGAATACGATAAGGTGAATTTCCGCCTGTAGAAACTACATAAGTTCCATAAAGTCCTTTAGCAGTTTCTGTGGCAGCATAAAAACTGCCATTCGGTAATTTGAATATCGGCTTTTCTTTACTGCGATAAGGCCCGTTTGGAATTTTATCAATACATTGTTTAATGATTTTTATGGATTCGTACATTTCTTGGAAACGAATCAAATAGCGGTCATAACAATCACCATTGTAAAAAACAGGCACATTAAAGTCTAAAGAAGAGTAAATACTGTAAGGATCATTCTTTCGAACATCATAAGAAACACCTGAAGCGCGTAATACAGGGCCAGAACAACCATAAGCAATAGCATCTTCTTTAGAAAGAACGCCTACGCCAACAGACCTATCCATGGCGGCAATATTTTTGGTAAGCAAACGGTCGTAATCAGAAAGAGCGCCTTCTAAATGTTTTAATAACGCTTTAACTCTTGGAACAAAAGTATCTGGAATATCTTTGTTAGAACCACCAGGTCTAAAAAAGTTAGTTGTCAAGCGCGAACCCGTGACTTCTTCAAAAATATCGTGAATCATTTCACGTTCTTTAAATCCATAAAGTAGAACTGTCTGGCCACCAAGATCGCCACCAAAGCAAGCATAAAAAACTAAGTGAGAAGCAATTCGAGAAAGTTCTGCAAGAATCACCCGAATGTATTCTGCGCGTTCAGGAACACCAATTCCAGCACCTTTTTCTAAAGCAAGACAAACGCCTAGATTATTTTGGATGGCTGTTAAATAATCTTGTCTGTCTGACATCATAATGTATTGGATGTAATTTAGCTTTTCGGCTTGTTTTTCCATGCCACGGTGAATGTATCCAAGGTGTGGAACTACTTCAATAATTTTTTCACCATCAAGTCTGACTACCAAGCGCAATGCCCCGTGTGTACTGGGGTGTTGTGGGCCCATATTGATGTAAAATTCTTCAAAATCTTCATCAACAGGAGGTTCTCTGAATCCGGGAAGTAAAATATTCTTACTCATAACTATACCGGCTTTGGAATAATATGCGGGTGGGTAAAATCTTTTCGAAGAGGATATCCTTTGAAATTTTCATCCAGGAATAAACGGCGCATATCTGGATGATTTTCAAAATAAATCCCGAACATATCGTAAACTTCGCGTTCTTTAAAATCGGCAGCAGGGTAGAGTGGCGTTAAAGAATCTAAAGAAGCAAGAATAGAAGTAGCTTTTGTTTCGTCAGAAATTTCCTTTTTAGAAAGTTCAACGCGTAAAAAGACTTTATGCCCGAATTTTGTACTCATTAGTTGTGCGATAACGTCAAAGTGATCATTCCAGTCAACAGCCGTAATATCAATCAGATAGTCTAGCTTTATATTTTCATCATTTTTCAGCGAATTAGCTAAATGGAAATATTTCTCTTTAGAAACGACAATATCTAAAATATCGCTAGATTCATCAAAAATTTTTATATCACTCTCGTATGTTTCTGCAATTTTGAATAATTCTTCTACCGATTTTCCTTGAGCTTGGATATTGACTCTTTCAATTTCTGGGAATGTTTCTTTTTGAACTCGGACGGCTTTATAAGGAACGTAATTTTCTGGTGGGTTTGTTTTAAATTGTTCGCGGGCAAGTGCCATTTCTTCGTCTTTAATTTTTTCAAGCTCTGCCCAGGCAAGAGCTGCTTCTTTGTAGCGATTTCGTTCTTCAGATTCGCTTAAAGCACCTTCTTTCCAAACATTACGACTAGATTCTTTCATGATTTTTTCACGTAATTTTAATAAACCATGAAATAAAGCTTCAGGTCTTGGAGGGCAACCAGGAATAAAAACATCTACAGGAATTACTTGCTCTGCACCACGAACGACTGCATAATTGTCATAGCGGAAAGGGCCGCCAGAAATAGTACATGCTCCCATGGCGATAGAATATTTTGGCCCAGGAATTTGTTCCCAGAGCATTTGAACTGCAGGAGCCATTCTTTCTGTAATTGTTCCGGCAATAATAAATAAGTCTGCTTGTCTTGGAGAATCTCTAAAAACTTCAGAGCCAAATCGAGCAATGTCATAACGAGCCATAGAACTAGACATCATTTCAATAGCACAACAACTTGTGCCATAAGTTAATGGCCATAGAGAATTAGCACGAGCCCAATTTACTACATAGTCAACCATATTGACAATGGTTTTTCCACCAGGAACTGGGTCTAAAATTTTTGGAATGAAAGGCATTATTCCCATTTTAAAAATCCTTTTTTCCAAGCATATACCAAACCAGAAAATAGAATAGAAACAAAAATAATGAGATCAGCAATTACAATAGCTGGCGTAATAACCATTGGTTCGCCAGCAAAAATTTCTTTTAAGTTAACAGCAATAGGAAACAAGAAAAGAGCTTCAATATCAAAAATCAAAAAGAGAAGAGCAAATATGTAGTATTCTACTTTAAATTGGATTCTTGCTGAACCAAAAGTAGGCACACCACATTCATAAGGAGCGAATTTGTTTTTTGTGTTTTTACTTTGGTAACCCAAAATTTTCCCTACGAGAATAGCGCCAATCGCAATAATCGAACCGAGAAATAAAATAAACAGAAGGGGTAAATATTCTGTCATATTCTACCTTTTTAATAAAAGTTCTGCAACTCTTGCAATGTCCCAAAAACGGAGTTTCCGGTTTGAAAACGTTCTTGGATGTGTTTGCATAAATCTTGAAATTCACGAATGGTTGTACTGCTTAAAATTTCAAGATTCTTTTGCAAGTTTCTCCAGAAGCCAGACACATGAACCGTTTCTGCTTGACCATTTCTTGCTTTTTGTTCCATTTCACGTAAAAGAGTATCTGTTTCAATACGAGAAATAATGTAACGAGTCGTTGCCAATAATTCTTGTAAAAAATAAACCAAGAAAAATTCTTCTTGTAAAATACCATAACGTCTGTCTTTTGAAAACAAAGAAATTTTATTTGTTTTGCCAAAAAATACAGAGGCTTGTGCGTATTCAAGACACTTTTCAAGAATTTGTTCGTAACGTCGTATTTCTTGATCTATAGTATAAAAGCGTTCATGATTGTCGGCTTCTTCGTTTTCGTAATTTTTTAATCGTTGTTCAAGAGAACGGAAAGCGTAATAAACTTCTTCGTAATAACGATTACGCATACGGCAATTAAAAGCACGATTTTTTAAAGTATAATCGAAAAGATGGGGTAGCGATTTCATTGTTTACGTACCTCCCTAACGCCTTCAATACGTTTAATGTTCATAAGAATTTTTTCAACTTGAGTTTTTCTAAAAGCTTTAAATGTAAGACGAATGCGACCAGAATATTTTACAGAAGCTACACTCATACGAACAAGGAAAACATTTGCATTACTGAGTTCGTTTAATACATCAATTGTAATCCCTTTTCGGTTATCCGTATCAATAGAAAGGTGGGTTTCAAAAGAACGAGAAGATTCGCCATCCCAAGTGACAGCAATTAATTGCTCAGGAGAGATTTCTTCTAGTTTAGAACAACCTGTATTATGAACTTCTATACCTTGGTGAGGAACAAGAACTCCTGTAATTTCTTCACCGGGAATCGGTGAACAACATTTAGCAAAATGAATCAGTAAAGAAGAATTTTGTGAAATAGGTAAAGGGAATGGGTCTAATGCACTATTTTCTTTTGAATAGAGCAAAACAGAAGGCTCGTAATTTTCTTTAATCTTAGAAAAAGAAGTCAAAAATTTCTGAAGTTCTGGGAGAATCATTTCTCCTTGCCCTAATTTTTCATAGAAAGTTTCAATGTTTTTTAAATTGAAGTGCTTGCAAATACTTTGTTCATTAGGAATATCAGAAGCTTTAATATGAGAACGTCTAAGTTCTCGTTCCCAGATTTCTTTACCTAGATTTTGTGCTTGTTGTATAAAACTAGTCCGCATCCAACGGCGTAATTCTTGTTTGGCTTTTGCTGTTTTTACAATATCAAGCCATTCTGGCCCTGGTTCTTGAGAAGGAGATTTAATGATTTGTACTGTAGCGCCATTAGGAACAACAGAATCAATGTTAAAAACTTTGTTGTTTATTTTGGCTCCAATACAATGCAAGCCGAGTTCCGTATGAACAGCAAAAGCAAAATCGAGAACAGTTGCACCAGGAGGTAATTCAACAGAATCGCCTTTCGGTGTAAATACAGGCATTCCTTTTGGCTTTAAATCGGCTTTCAAGAAATTCAAAAAATCCATTGAATCAGGAATTTCTGCCTGAAGTTTTGCCATTTGTTCTAGCCACCCGAGTTCTTCGCCGCTTCGGCCTGTTTCCATTTTATAAGCCCAATGAGCCGCAAAACCTTTTTCGGCAGTCATATCCATATCTTGAGTTCTGATTTGAACTTCAACCATTTTATTTTCTGGTCCGATAACGGTTGTATGAATACTTTGGTAAAGGTTGGGTTTAGGTGTTGCGATATAATCTTTAAAACGGCTTTGTAAAGGCGCCAAAGATTGTGAACATAACCAAGAGCGAGATAGCAATCTGAAATAGTATTGACGATAATTCGAACGGCAAAAATATCAAAAATTTCTTCAAAAGAACAATTTCTGCGCTGCATTTTTGAGTAAATGCTATAAATGTTTTTTGTACGCCCTTGGATAGTACAATCTAGTTCTTCTAGAGCAAGTTTAAATTGTAATGGCCCGATAACTGATTTAACATAAGCTTCACGAGTATTCTTTTTTTCAATTAAAGCATCAACAATTTTTTGGTATTCTACAGGGTTTACGTATTTGAAAGACAAATCTTCTAATTCTGATTTGAATTTGTATAAACCGAAACGATGGGTTAAAGGAACGTAAATATCAAGAGTTTCTTGAGCAATACTTTGTCGCTTTTCTGGTTTCATGTAGCGCATAGTGCGCATATTATGCAAGCGGTCGGCAATTTTAATCAATAAAACGCGCGGGTCTTTAGCCATTGCGTTTACTAATTTTCTATAAGTCTCCGCTTTTTCGGCATCTTTATTCTTTTGTTTTTGAACAGCAGAAATTTTTGTAACTGCATCAACCATAAATGCAGTTTCTTCGCCGAACATTTCTGTAAGTTCTTTTAACGTATGCGGGGTATCTTCAACAACGTCATGCAAAAGCCCAGCAAGAACAGAAGCCGTATCTAATTGTAAATCGGCAAGGATTTTAGCAACTTCTAAAGGGTGCTCAGTATAAGGCATTCCGCTTTTTCGAAATTGACCTTTATGGGCATCGGTAATAAAAAGAACAGCCTTTCTCAATAAATCTTCATTGAGAGAAGGATTTTTACGAATTAACATCTGAATGATGTGTTCTTGATGACTACTTAATGCCGATACTTCCATACACCCCTAATCTATCAAAAAACTCGCTTTTTAGGAATAATTTAAACGAAAAATATGTTTTTTTTTAGAAAAAAAAGCATATTCTATTTGAAATCGTATTAAAAAAAACTATTCAATATTCATCACTTGTTCGCGCATACTTTCAATTTCATCTTTTAAAAGAATCGCTAAACTTTGGATTTCTGCATCTTGGCATTTGGTACCAAGAGTATTCGCTTCGCGGCCCATTTCTTGCAAAATGAAATTAAGCTTTTTACCTTGTGATGAACCTTCTTTTATAGCGTTTGCAAAAAGGAGATTATGGCTTTTAAAACGAGTAATTTCTTCGTTAATATCTAGTTTATCAGCGGTAATACTTGCTTCTTGTAAAATTCTCGCGGGGTCAATTTCTGTTTCACCCATAAGAGCTTTCAAGCGTTCTTGGAATTTTTCTTTCCATGAAATAATTCGTAAAGGGTCTAAATGGGCGATTTTGTCTAAAGTAGAATCAAGAACGTTTAAACGTTTCAACAAATCTTTTTCCAGATTTTCGCCTTCGACTTTACGCATTTTAATAAGAGCGTCCAAAGCTTTTTCTGTTTCATTCAAAATATGCTTACAGAGAGCCTCTTCTTTAGAAGAATCGTTTTTGTAAGAAAAAATTTCTGGTTGATTCAACAAATGTTCTAAACGAATTTCGCCATTTATTTTATAAGTATTCTGTATGTCGTTAGCGATTTTAACAATTGCTTCAACCAATTCTTTATTATAAGAAGACGGAATAGAGGCAGTTTCATTTCCACCAAGAGTAATAAAAATATTCACCGAACCGCGAGCCAGTTTGGACTTTATAAGATTTTTGATTTCGGTTTCTAAATAAGCCAATTCTTTTGGAAGTTTTGAAACAATATCTAAAAAACGGTTGTTTACAGAACGGACTTCAACAGTACATGGCATACCATTAAAATCAGATTCACTTTTCCCATAGCCAGTCATCGAAAAAAGAGACATATTATAAATCCTTCTTTGAAATAATAGCCAGAACGCGTTCAGCACCAAGGTTCTTGAGGCCTATAGCTGTCAAGCCTTTGCTTAAGGCATCGTCATTATCAATAACCATTTTTTCAATTTTTAAACCTTGCTTTTCACACAGTCTGGTAAAATCTCGCAAAGTAAAAAGGTGAATGTTTGGCGTATTATACCATTCGTAGGGGAGTTCTTTAGATTTAGGCATTCTCCCGCGGAAAAGTAAAGCGGAACGCACGGACCAGTTCCCAAAATTCGGGAATGTAATAGCCACATATTTAGCCACGCGTAGAATTTCCTGAAGAAGGCCAAGTGGATCTCTCATTTCTTGCAAAGTTCTATTCAAAATAGCCAAATCAAAACTATTTTCTGCAATGTCATTTAAGCCTTTATCCAAGTCTTTTTGTAAAACAGGAACGTCTTTATGAATACAAGAAAGGATACACGTTTCGTCTTTTTCAATACCAATACCTTGCACATTTTTTTGAGCTTTCAATGTGGCAAGTAAAGATCCGTCTCCGCAACCTAAATCCAGAATCCTATCATTTTCTTTAATAAAATTCTGCAAAAGTTTTAACGCGACACCATCACTAAAAATCGTAGAAATATTACTGGTCTTGGATTTTGAATTAGAAACATTTAAAAAACGCCCGATAGATTTCCCGAGTTTATTCCCTTCAATTAAAAAGCCATCATGGCCAAAAGCAGTATCATATTCAAGGCTTGTAATGTTTTTCTTGGTGTTTAAAAAAGCGGTAGTGATTTTTCTTGATTCATCAGGAGGAAACAGCCAGTCTGAACTGAGATTTATATTCAAAACATCAGCATGAATCCCTTCAAATGCTTTTTCAAGTGAGCCATATTCACTTTCTAAATCAAACGTATCCGTCGCATGAGCAATTTGCAAATAACTATTAGCGTCAAAACGTTCTACAAATTTAGCCCCTTGGTACCTTAAATAACTTTCCAAAGGAATGTTCATATCAAAAGGGGTCGCATAAGCCTGAGTAGCTTTGGTATGCGCCTCTTTAGCAGCAGCGCGCTTGAATTTCTGTTCCATTCCTTCTGCAGAAAGGTAGGTAATATGGGCTAATTTTCTTGCATTGGCAAGCCCAATTCTTGGAAATTCACTTTCGTAATAATCGCCGCCATTAAAATTCGGGTCTTGTGTAATTACATCTCGAGCTACAATTTCAAACCCAAGTGCTTGGCTTGAAAAACGTGGAGAACTAGCGATAATCACAAGACGTTCGATAAAATCAGGGTAGAATATGCCCCATTTCATAGCCTGGAACCCACCCATAGAACCGCCAATTACTGCATAAATATGCTTAATCCCTAAATAATCAGCCAGAACTTTCTGTGTGCGAACCATATCGCCAATAGAAATCTTAGGAAACTTAGAACCATAGGGCTTGCCTGTTTTCGGGTTAATACTTGCAGGCCCAGTAGTCCCTTTGCAACCACCCAAAATATTAGAACAAACCACAAAAAATTTATCGGTATCAACAGCTTTTCCTTTTCCTATCAAAGCGTCCCACCAACCGACATGCTTATCTTCTTTAGAATGAAACCCAGCCACGTGAGCATCTGCAGTCAAAGGACTACATATCCAAACCACATTATCAGCTGTAGCGTTCAAAGTTCCATACGTTTCAAAACGAATATCCAATGCAGGTAAAGTTTCACCGCATTCTAATTTAAAACCATCTTCTCCAAAATCCTTGTGCATATCCTGTTCCACAACAGGACCAAGGCTATCTTTATGCAAAAATTCGCTCATACGCATAAATATAAGAAAAGCAAATAAGCCTTATGGCCTAAAATGATTTTAAAATTATTATTTATGTAAAAATCTTTTGCTTTCAAGATAAGTTCAGGTATTGGCGTAATATAAAAAGAGCGAGCCATGTTTCACATCGCTCGCTCTGTTAGTTTTAAAAGGCTCTCTCGTTTTCGCTATGAGAACATTTCGATTACAAGCTAATCAGCCCTTCGGTATCCTTGCTCATTGCTTCTTGGAATACTTTCAATGTTTGAGCATCGTTAGCACCCATAGCTACGCGACCAACGTAAACGTTTTTGTAACTCATAGCAATAAGACCTAAGTCTTTCTTGCTAGCACGTTTACCAGCAGCAAACAAGGCTACATAAACAGGCTCTTCACAACCAATATTTTAGAAACAGGAAGATGTTCGCCGTTGTCCTTGATGATTTCTGCGGTAGGGAAGTGATCTATGGGCGTTCCCCACTGGCGTGGGTCGGGCTATATTCTGGGGGCGATCGGCTGCGCTAACGCTTGCCGCTTACCTCCCAAAACCAAGCCCCGCTACGCAGGGCTTGTCCCCAAGGGGTCACTATCCCTAACGCAAATGGGGTTAGGCAATAGTATACTTAAATGAATGATACAAAAAGTTTACTTATTATATTGATAATATATTAAATTATTGCTATCTTAATTTTTATTTGAAAATTACAAGAGGGGAACTTGAAACAGCTACATTCTTATATTTTTGCTATTCTTTGTCTATTAGGGCTAGATAGTGCTTTTGCCCTTGATTTCCCTTATTCTGAATGGAGTCTTGCAAATTACGAAGGGGCTTACGCGACCTTCAACGAGGGTTTTGTTTCTGTTGCCGATGGCGGCTCTGATTACTGGCATGTTCAACTGACCCGCAACAATATCGAATTACAGGCTGGTAAGACATACGAAGTCAAGTTTAACCTACAGGGTGTTAGTGCTCGCCGCTATGTAGAAGTCCGAATCGGGCGCGATGGTTTCCCTTATGATGCTTTCGCCGAATTCGGTGAAATTGCAGCGACCGTAAACGGACGAACTGTAACAAAGACTTTCACGATGCAGTCGGGCAATGTCAGCAACGCCCGATTTGAATTCAATCTTGGTAAAAATTCCGGGACGGTTTATCTTTTTGATGTCAGTCTGAATTGCCTTGACTGCGGTTCGAACCAAAATATAGGCGGAAACAATTCTTATACAACATTGGCAAGCGATTGGGGATACGTTGTCGTTGCCGACATGGTCGATTTCCGTGATAATTCCATGTCTTTGGGCGATGTATTCGGTAAAAATCTTGAACTTGGTGTGGATTCCAAGATTTATGGTAATGTCGATGCTTCGAACCATTGTTTCTTGCGTGAACGGGCGAACATCAGCGGTGATTTGCGTTATACTAGCCAATGTGAGAAACAAAACGGAGTTGTCGTCAAGACAAAGAGCGAAGCGGCTCTTTCAAAACCGGTTGTTGGCATTCCGAACATCATTGCAGGGATAACTCCAATTTCTGTTGGACTTGACCAGAACGCTACTCTGTCACCGAATAATTACGGAGCGTTCTACGCCAATGCAAGGTCTAAGGTTCATTTGTCATCGGGTTCTTATACTTTCCAGAATATCTTTACGGAACCTGACGCCGAGTTTGCGTTTGACTTGACTTCCGGCCCGATTACAATAAATGTCTTGGGAAATGTCCGCTTTGGCGACCGCAACACGTTCTCCATTACGGGCGGAAACCCCAGTGAAATCTTGTGGAATGTCGCCGGCGAGAATGTCGATATGGGAACGGACGGTTTGTATTTTGGAAAGTTCGTTGCCCCATCCGCATTCGTTCGCATTCCGTCGCGATCGCACCTTGTCGGAGCCGTGTATGCCAACAAATTCCAGATAGAGCCGCAATCTACGGTTTCTCAGGAACCTCGGGCAACCGAAATCTCCCACAGCGAAGAACATTTCGGTCCCTTCTTCGAACCTGGTGTTTTCCGCTATGTTTCTCAACAGCCGCTTTCCGCATCTGCAATCGAAATGTTTGTCTATGCGGATAACGCCCAATTTAAGGTAAACGGAGAAACTTCGACAACGGTCGAACTTCCGTCTTCTAATGTAACCGCAAACATATCGCTTACCAAGAACATGATTTCGGGGTTCCCCACCGAAGCGTTCAGCAGCAACTATGTATTCAATTTTACCAAGAGTGCAAACTACCGCATCTACTGGAATCCGCAAACCCAGTGCAAGCAGGGCTGCGACGGTACTACTGTGGCGACGGCCGTGGGTGACTTTGCGACCGTTCTCGAAACAGCCAAGGCAACAGGCCGCGAAATCAACATGGCGGGAGGCGTTTGGAATGTGACCGACAACTTTACTGACGGAATAGTTCCCTGGAAAGTCGGTTTTGAACTGAAAGGCAATACGGAAAATCTTTGGGACCTGACTTCCGAAACCGATCTTCCGCTAATCAATCTTGGTAATGTAGCACACATAGAGATTGAAGGCCGCTCGCCTCGTTCATTTACGGGATTGCGTATCGCAAATGGCTTTAACGCAGGGAATGGCGGAGCAATTGGTACTGCCAATCAAAAAATTAACTTAAAAAATGTACTTATTTCATCGTCAAATGCTGGTGGCAATGGCGGCGCAATCTACTCATCTGATACTATGAATTTGGAAAATTGTTATTTCGGAATTAATTTGGCATATAAATCTGGTGGTGCTCTATATGCGAAAAATGCTTATGTGAAAAACGGTGTTTTTGAAAAAAATGAATCAAAAGAACATGGTGGAGCTATTTATGTTTCTGCAGAAATGCTTGCACAAAATGTTATATTTAGCCAGAATAAATCTGTTGGAAATGGTGGCGCAATATTAGTTGATGGTAATATTCAGATGACAAATGCGACTGTTTTCGGTAATTTGGCTTCGGAATATTCGGCAATAACAAGTCGTTCAGGAATAGTTTATAATTCAATTATATGGGGAAATAAAAATAATTCCTGCTCTGAACAAAGCTGTTTAAGTGTTTTGTCTACATCACTAAGTGTACATCATTCTGTTACTCAGGTTTCTTTTCCAGGCGTTAGCAACACAACAGAAAATCCTCTTTTTATTGATGAATCAAATCCTGCTGGTGTAAATCGTTTTTTTTCATTTGATGCGGGGTTGACCTTACAAAAAGGTTCTCCAGCCATTGCGGTTGGTTATAAAGACGGTTTTGTTTTAAACAAAGATATTTTAAACACAGAGCGAAATGAATCTGTTGATTTGGGAGCGTATTCATGGTATGAAATTGATGAAGATTTTGAATACGGTGTCTTTTTTAATGAACAATTTAAAAAAACAGCAATACCAAGGTTCGTTTTTGAAGCTTTACCAAATTGGGACTTTATCAATTTTGTCGCACACGGGAAATATGGTCGAGTCATAAAAAAACTTATAAAAAAACATAAAAAAACGAAAATTGACAAGGGTGTGGTCCAATTCACTTTACTTGATGAAAATTTTAACCCATATGCAAATGTGCCTAGTGTAAATGTTACTTTTTTCCGTAACGGAGAAGAAAATGGCAAATATGTTTTTCAATCAATTATTAAAAATCCAACTAGTGTGGATTATGACCCTGAAAAACATGGACGCCTAATAATATTCTCGTCTGATTTAGATAAAATAGGGATTCATCATGATGTTATTGTTATACCTGTTTTAAAACCAACAGATCAATTTGAGTATAAGGTAATTGAATGGTAAATAAGTTATACATAATATTCTTTCTAAATTTGTATCTTGTCGGTTGCTATTATGATCCAACAATACCATATCGGAGCAATAATTTAACCACTCAGTTTCTTCCCGCAACAACAATTTATCAGTGGACTTTCGATATAAACTTTCGTCCTCATGATAGTCATCAGTGGGGATTTGACAGACATACTGAACCGGAAAATGATGAAGATAAAGTTGTTCACTTCTCGATTGCATCAAGTGAAAATGGGTTTGTGAATATCCATCGAAATTATGATATTGACGCTGGGTATACATATTATATATGCAATTCTGGTGATATAACGCAAAATGTATATGTTATAGACGATTCTCATTCGGAAAATGAGTATGAAAAAGATTTTGAATATCAGGTTCCTTCGTCGTTTGAAAATTCAATAAATCAAATTGGTTTGTGTCGTGAATACGGCGGAAATAAACAACTTGTTAAGTTGTTGGACATCCATACATACGGAAGAAAAGATTTTAATGTGACAGTATTGCAAGTGGGTTATGATGATTTTGTTGAAAAAACGAAATACTTGAATCAATGGAAAACTTTTTGGACTGCTGATTTTGCAAGAGTGCTAAATCAAGCTGTTGTAAATGTACGATATCAATTTAAAACAATTAAGCTTTCTGATAATGTTTCCAAAGAGGAAAGTGATGAATATTATGCAGAGATTGATGGGTCATTTTTGTCTGTAAAAGTAGATGACACGAATAGTTCATGTTATCAAGAAACAATGGATGATATCGATGTGTTAAAAGAAAAACTTGTAAATATTTTTTCTGGGAACGAAATGTCTGATTATGATAAAAGGGTAATAATGGGTTTTGGTATCCCGACAAGAAAGTTTTGGACATTTAGAGAAAATTTTTTGGGTGGAATAGAACCATGTACAGAGGGTATTTCTACAAATGATCAACCGCAACCTAATACCGTATATGATTTAGGTATGATTTATTCAACAGATGACGATTGTGCAGTTTATGCTGACTATAAATTAAAATGGCATTATGGTGCAGACTGGGATGTTAGCGATGATGGTGGACGATCTTGGAGGAGTATTAAGAACCTGAGTTCTGTAGAAGATATTATTGATCCTCGTTGTAATGTTCTTCTAGAAGAAAAACATCAATTGACATTTTCCAAAGGTACATCTAATCAATATTTTAATGCCCACATTTCATCTACATCTAGGGCAGAAACAAAATATCTTACCTTAAATGGAATGGGAAATTATATAGGAGCTGTATCCCTTAATCCCTACACTGAAGAAAATTATCGATTCGTTCTGCATGAACTTGGACATTTGCTAGGTTTGGAGGATGTGGAAGATTTGTCTAATCTAGGCCTAAAAAATAAAGAGTCCTCTGAAGGTAATCTGATGTTTAAATTTGATCAGAATGGAGTAAAATTAAGAAATAGGCCTATGTTAAGTAAAGATGGAACCCATTACGAAAAGCAATGGGACTGCTTGCATCGTTTATCCGAGTCTGACTGTGCAGATTCTAGGCAATGGGAGATCGATTAATGAAGAATGTAATTATCAGCTTTTTTATTTTTCTTGTCGCTGCCAACAATGCCTTTGCTACAGAAAACAATGCCGTTTTCGACGCAAAGGGGCGAAAAGTTTTTAATTCGACACTCCCTCTTGATTTAAATAAACAGAATGTTTTTGACTGGAATGTTTATTTCGTTGTAAAAACAAAATCCAGTAAACATGAATCTAGGCATTTTTCTGTTGTTCAGGAGTCTTTTTTAGAAAATCGAACAAGATGGTTTGAAGTAAATAGAAACGAATACATAAAAATATGTCCGTTAAATTTCACTGAAAAGGGAACGTGGCTTTTTGCCTTTCAGGCTGAGTTAGATTCTTTAAATTGCCTTTGCTTGTTTACAGATGAATTCACTAGAAGTGTTGCTGCACTTTATATTCCAGATACATCAAAGAAAAATTTAATTGACACAAACTGGATCCTTATAAACCAAAAAATAGTTAACCTTTCTAAAGGTACACATCGTGTGTTCTATGGGAAAAAAATACCTAGCAGGGAAAAGAGGAATCCTGAATCGGGGTTCAGAAATGTTTCGTTGTCGCAAGATTTAATTGTAGATGCAACAGAATTTAGTATAGGGGAGGCAGAGTGGTTGAATCGAAGAGAATATGATGGCGTAAAATCAATTGGGCGCAAGAACTGGCCTTTCGAAACAACAAACATATATCACTATGCAAATGTACGTAGTATCTGGGACGGACTTGATTCGGTTTACAAAATTTTGCCTATTGAACAGTGGCGCAAGACATCTTTGCCATTCATTGAAAAAGGATTGAATGATGTTGTTGTAATCGATACGTCCGCTAATGGTTATAGAATCCCCTTTTATGAAGAATGGGGTGCCCTACAGCAAGCAGGCTCCCAAGATGACTTCTTCTGGGGAAATGATAATCTTTTAAGCGGAGTAGTTACTAAATACGAACAGATATTTGGCGATAGTTCTCGTTCATTTTGTTACGCATCAGGTGAAAAAGCTCCTAATCCATTCGGGCTATACGATGTATATGGAAATGCCTTGGAATATGTCTTGATAAAGAATGATGCTAGTGAAAATTATAGTCATGCATTGGAATGTCGTGTAAGCCAAGAATACGACCAAAGTCCCGCTTGTCAGTTGTTTTTTAAAATTGTGAAAGTTGAAGAAAGTAAAAAGAAAAAAATCTGTGAGGGGACTTTTAATGAAGATGGAACATTAATAGAACGTTGTTCGCCTTACAAACAAAAAAAATATGTCAAAGGATTTCGTTTAGTACGGAAACTGAAATAGAAGTCAATATCCTAAATTTGAGGACTGCAAATTTTTTTTGACAACCAAATTCTGTCTGAAAATTTGAAATATTTGTGAAGATGAAAAAGATTTTCTTCTAACGTATAAATTATAGAAGATTGAAAAACTGCTAGGGTAACGTATATAAAAAGGGCAGTTTTTTTGATTTACAAAAAGACGGGTGACTGTTCGTTACTCGTCTTTTGTATCCGGTAGGGTGGTGCAGGTCTGGATTGCTTCGCTACGCTCGCAATGACACGCCAAAACAAAAAGAGCGACAAGATTTCTCTTATCGCTCTTTATCCTCAAAGGCAGTAAGGGCGCGCACATCGTTTAAAGCGACGAAGTCGCGACCTCACACACCTTTTACAAGCTAATCAGCCCTTCGGTATCTTTGCTCATTGCTTCGTAGAATGCGTAGCGAGCATCGACTTCTTTCTGGAGGTCGTCGGCCAATGCCTTAGCGACTTCAGGATTAGAGCGGGTGAGAGCTTTATAGCGGTTTTCGGTGTAGATGTATTCAGCTACAGGAATAGTTGGCTTCTTGGAATCAAGAATAAGCGGTGCTTTTCCTTCAGCAGCAAGTGCTGGGTTGTAGCGGAGAAGTGGCCAGTAACCTGAATCCACAGCCATTTTCTGGTGAGAAAGCTGGCTATTCAAATCAAAGCCGTGGTTGATACATGGGCAGTAAGCAATAATGAGAGAAGGACCATTGTGAGCTTCTGCTTCTTGGAATACTTTCAATGTTTGAGCATCGTTAGCACCCATAGCTACGCGACCCACGTAAACGTTTTTGTAACTCATAGCAATAAGACCTAAGTCTTTCTTGCCAGCACGTTTACCAGCAGCAGCAAACAAGGCTACAGCACCACGGTTTGTAGATTTAGAAGCTTGTCCACCGGTGTTTGAGTAAACTTCTGTGTCAAGCACAAGAATATTTACGTTTTCACCAGTTGCCATTACATGGTCTAAGCCACCATAACCGATGTCGTATGCCCAGCCATCGCCACCCATAATCCAAACGGATTTTTTGACGAGATAGTCGGCATATTCATCGCGGAGGCTAATTGCTTTTTCACAATCAGCACCTGCTAAAGCTTCTTTGAGTTTTGCCACATTAGCGCGTTGTGCCTGAATGCCTGCTTCGTCGTCTTGAGTTTGAGTTTTAAGTGCTTCTACTAAGTCAGCCGGGAGCTTTTCAGCACATTCGTCAAGAAGACTCATAGCTTCTGTTGCATGCTTTGTAATAGCAAGACGCATACCAAGCCCAAATTCAGCGTTATCTTCAAAGAGGCTATTTGCCCAAGCTGGACCACGGCCTTCCTTGTTCTTTGCCCAAGGTGTTGTTGGGAGGTTACCGCCGTAAATAGAGGAACAACCTGTTGCGTTTGCAACAACCATGCGGTCACCAAAGAGCTGGCTTACAAGGCGAACATAAGCGGTTTCGCCACAACCTGCGCAAGAACCGGAGAATTCAAACAATGGTTCTAAGAGCATTGCTTGTTTTACAAGATTCTTATTGATTTGAGTGCGGTCGTATTCTGGTAAATCCACAAAGAAATCCCAGTTTTTAGCTTCGCTAGCAGCAATAGGTTCTTGTGGAACCATATTGATTGCTTTCTTTTCTGGTTCTGCTTTGTTCTTAGAAGGGCAAGCTTGGGTACAAACACCACAACCTGTACAGTCGTAAGAAGAAACAGCCAAAGTAAACACTGGTTCAGCAAATTCGGTTTTGAAGCCTTTAGCTGCTGTAAACTTGAAGCCTTCAGGAGCATTTGCAAGAGCCGATTTATCAACCACTTTTACGCGAATTGCGGCGTGTGGGCAAACCATAGCACACTTGCCACATTGAATACAAGTGTCTGGGTCCCAAGATGGAATAGCAAGAGCTAAATCACGCTTTTCGTATTTGGTTGTACCAGTTGGGAACACGCCATCAACAGGCATTTTAGAAACAGGGAGTTTGTCGCCGTTGCCTTTAATAATTTCAGCAGTCACTTCGTTTACAAATGCAGGAGCATTTCCATGAATCGGGGCACGAAGTTCTTTTGAACTTGTTACTTCTGCAGGGATAGCGACTTCATAGAGGTTTGCAAGAGAAGCATCGATAGCGTCCCAGTTCTTCTGGACCACTTCCATGCCTTTTTTGGCATAAGTTTTTTCGGCGTATTTCTTGATGTATTTGATAGCGGTATCAGAATCAAGAACGTTACCCAATTTGCTAAAGAAGCAAGTTTGCATGACTGTATTGATGCGGCGGCCCATGCCTGTTTTTGCAGCCACAGCATAAGCATCAATTACAAAAACTTTAATGCTTTTTTGAATAATCGCTTCTTGAACAATCCGTGGGAATGTATTCCAAACCGTTTCTGCAGAATGCGGAGTATTCAAAAGGAATGTAGCCCCATTCTTTGCATATTTAAGCATATCAATAAGGCCAAGGTGCGGTGTATGGTGGCAAGCTACAAAATCAGCTTCGTTTTCACCAATCAGATAAGGAGCATTGATAACTTCTTTACCAAAACGTAAGTGAGAAGTAGTCATAGAACCAGATTTCTTGGAGTCGTAAACGAAATAACCTTGAGCGTAGTTTTCGGTTTCGTTACCGATAATCTTGATGGAGTTCTTGTTTGCACCAACGGTACCATCGGAACCAAGACCAAAGAACATAGCCTGGAAGAAATCTTTATCTAATTTGAAGTCTGCATCAACATCGAGAGATGTGCCACAAACATCGTCAATAATACCTACTGTGAATCTTGCACGAGGAGCGTCTTTTGCAAGTTCGTCGTAAATAGCTTTGACCATTGCTGGGGTAAATTCTTTAGAAGAAAGACCATAGCGACCGCCAATAATTTTTGGCATAGCCATTTTGCCAGCCATAACAGCTTCAGAAATAGCAGTCAATGTGTCTTGGAAAAGTGGTTCGCCAGCAGAACCTGGTTCTTTACAGCGGTCAAGAACAGCAATTTTCTTTACGCTTGCAGGGAGAGCGGCTACGAGTTGTTCCATTGGGAATGGGCGATAAAGGCGAACATTAAGCATACCTACTTTTTCGCCTTTTTTGTTGAGGTATTCAACAGTGTCTGCAATTGTGCTAGAAGCAGAACCCATTACAACAATAACATTTTCAGCGTCAGAAGCCCCTACGTAATCAACCAAATGGTATTGGCGACCAGTAAAACCTGCTACCTTGTCCATGTATTTCTGCACGATTTCAGGAACTTTGGCATAGAATGGGTTTACGGTTTCGCGGCCTTGGAAATAAACGTCTGGGTTTTGTGCAGTACCGCGCATAGTTGGGCGGTCTGGAGTAAGGCTACGTTCGCGGCAAGCTTTAACGTATTTATCGTCAATCACATCGCGAATAACGTTATCTTCAAAAGCTTCGATTTTCATTACTTCGTGGCTTGTGCGGAAACCATCAAAGAAATGCATCATTGGAACGCGGCTTTCAAGAGTAGAAGCGTGAGCGACAAGAGCTAAATCCTGGCATTCTTGAACATTGCTAGAAGCAAGCATGGCAAAACCAGTTTGACGGCAAGCCATGACATCGGAATGGTCGCCAAAAATGGAAAGACCTTGCATAGCAAGAGAACGAGCCGTTACATGGAAAACTGCAGGAGAAAGTTCGCCGGCAATTTTGTACATGTTAGGGATCATGAGCAAAAGGCCTTGAGATGCTGTAAAGGTTGTCGTTAAAGCACCAGCTTGTAAAGCCCCGTGAACAGTTCCGGCGGCACCACCTTCAGATTGCATTTCAAAAACGCGTGGAACTTGTCCCCAAAGGTTTTTCTTGCCAGCAGCACTCCAGTTATCGGAGTGTTCAGCCATAGGGCTAGATGGGGTAATAGGATAAATTGCTATAACTTCGCTCAATTTATGGGCTACATTGGCGGTGGCTTCGTTGCCGTCTACCGCAATCATCTTTTTTGCCATTTTGTCTCCATTTTTTTGTTCAAATCTGCAAAAATCATTAGTTTGTTGTCTAAAACACTAATTTTTCATCAACGTTTTAGGCGATTCGTGGCTAAATTTATATAAATCTTATGAAAATAGCCATATTTATTTTCATGTTCTTAAAAAAAACAAGCTTTTTGGAGACTAAATGAAAGTTTTTTTAATGACAAGTCCTGTTGACTTTGCCGGCGAACAGGAATTTATTGAACAGATGTTTGAAAAATTCCCTTTTTCGCTTCAGGTAAGAAAGCCAGGTTATACTGATTCAAAGATGGAAAAGTTTTTGTTAAGTCTTGCTCCTGAAGTGCGAGAATCAGCGATTTTACATGGAAATCCTGAAATAGCCAAGTCTTTTTCTATGGCTGGCTTTTGTGAAAAAGCTCCTTTTTTTGAAAAAAATAATGTGGTTTCTGATTTGAAAAATTATGCTTTTTGTGAAAGTATTGCAGCATTAGAACAATTACCCAAAGAAATTTCTGGTGCTTTTTTGTACCCCATTTTTGATTCTTTGACTGAGCCTGCCATAAAATCTGGATTTTCTAATGGCGTAAAACTTTCGAAACTTCCTTTTGATGTTTTTGCCTGTGGCGGTGTTTCAGAAGATGAATTTAAAGAACTTTTGCTAAATGGCTTTTCTGGTGCTTGCGTTTGTGGTTCTGTTTGGAATTACGCAGACCCGATTGTAGCATGGAATCGTATAACCAGAATGGCTTTTAGGTTATCTTGAGTAATGGTTTATTGTAAAAATGAATGAATGTTTGTAAAATCCTTTTGATAATAATGAAGGAAAAAGCAAAGAAAATTTAAATGAACTAAATTTTGTGACATGTTTGGAGAATGAGAGGGGAAGTTTTAATAAATCATTGTCTAAAGACAACATAAAATGTTGTTTTGGTGCGTTTTGTGCAGTTTTTAGGCTTAGATTTGTGTTAAACATTTGAATTGTGGAGTGTATATGGGTATCTTCTTAAAAGAGAACTCAAAAAAAGGTCTGTTTTGTGCCTTTTTAGCAACGTCTGTGCTTTTGGGTGTTGAGCCTTCGTTTGGTGCAACAAAACAGATGGAAAAAATTTCTCGAGGCTTAGCCCTTTCCAATGTCGGAAATGGAATGCTTGTTTCTTGGCGTTTACTAGGTACAGAAAGCCCGGATACTGAATTCAATTTGTATCGCGATGGTGTAAAAATCGCTTCTATTTCAAAAACGGCTGGCACAAATTATTTGGACAAAAGTGGCTCAATAGATTCTAAATACACGGTTACAGCGGTAGTGAATGGAAAAGAAAGTAAAGCAGAAAATGTAGCTGTTGTTCTTGATAAAACAATTCTCACTAATGGAAATTCTTTCCCCTATAAAACGATAAAGCTTGAAGTTCCTGCAACACAGACAATGCCAGATGGCTCTACTTGTACTTATACTCCAAACGATATGAGTGCTGCGGATTTAGATGGCGATGGTGAATATGAATTGATTTTAAAGTGGGACCCTTCTAATGCTCATGATAATTCTCAAACAGGTTATACCGGGACTGTATTTATTGATGCTTATAAATTGAATGGTTCTCGTCTTTGGCGTATTGATTTAGGGAAAAATATTCGCGCTGGTGCTCATTATACCCAATTTCAGGCGTTTGACTATGATGGTGATGGCAAAGCTGAAATGATTGTAAAAACAGCTGACGGAACTGTTGATGGTTCAGGCAAAGTAATTGGTGATAAGTCTAAGGATTATCGTAGTGATGCAGGTATAATTTTAAATGGTCCGGAATATTTAACCGTTTTCAGAGGAATTGATGGTAGTGCAATAACTACAGTAGAATACCAACCAAGTCGTAATATTAATAAACATGAAAAAGTAGATGCCAAAGGTTCTTGGGGCGATGCTTATGGAAACCGTTGTGAACGTTATCTGTCTGCAACCGCTTATTTAGATGGGGTACACCCGAGTGCTATTTTTGTCAGAGGGTATTATACTTCTGCTTATGTGGCCGCTTATGATTTTGATGGAAAAGATTTGAAATTGCGTTGGCTTCATAAGTCAGAAGACCCGGGTAAAGGTCTTTATGGTGAAGGGAACCATGGAATAGCAATAGGAGACCTTGATGGCGATGGCTATGATGAAATCGTTTTTGGTGCTGCGGCTTTAAATCACGATGGTACTTTGCGTTATTCAACACGTTTAGGCCATGGAGATGCACACCATCTTTCTGATATGGACCCAGATAGACCAGGGCTTGAATATTGGGACGTTCATGAACATAAAGACGCTCAATATACAGATGAATTGCGCGCTCATGATGGTTCTATTATTTGGGGGACTTTACAACCCAATCCTGGTGTGGATAATGGCCGAGGTATGGCTGCTGATATTGATTCAACTTATCGAGGTTTTGAAACTTGGTCAAGTAAAGGTGGTGGCATGCACACGGTGAAAGGAGAGTTTATCGGAACGCCTGCTGTTTCTACTAATTTCCGCATTTATTTCGATGGCGATTTACAAGATGAACTTTTGGACGGAGCTTTTGTAACAAAATTTAATTCAAAAGAAAAGAAATCAGAAACTTATTTTGATGGATCTACAGCTTTAAGCGCAACAGGTTGTAATGGAACTAAAAATACGCCAAGCCTTGTGGCTGATATTTTTGGTGATTGGCGAGAAGAATTAGTGGTCCGCTCTTCAACAGACCCTACTGTACTTTATATTGTTGGAACTCCGGTTGTTTCCCCTTATAGAGTTTACACGCTTATGCATGATGCTGTTTATCGTACGGCAATTGCATGGCAAAATGTGGCTTATAACCAACCACCGCATTTAGGTTATTACTTGCCAGATATGGTGAAAAATCTTAAAAAGCCTGATATTTATGCTGTCGGTGCTAATGGCGATGTGGTTTACCCGCCACCAAGTCTTAATAAAGTAGGAAATGCGCTTGATAACCAGAGCGTTTTTGTGAATACAAGTATTGACGCAATTACTTATAACTTTATGTTTGCTGAAAGTGCAAAAGTAAACGGGCTTCCAAAAGGTGTTTCTGCAAAAGTAGATGAAAGTGCAAAGACAATTACCATTTCTGGCACTCCGACAGAGGTTGGCTTGTTCCAATTTACTGTTGTAACTGAAGGCGGTGATGGCGAAGCGGCGTCTATGAATGGTTTGATTTCAGTTGTAAACCCTGATGCGACTAAAGAAAATGTAGAAACAAAAGAAGAAGCTTCTAAAATAGACGCGTCTACACCTGTTGCTGGCGCTGGTTGGAGTGAAAATACAAATACGGGATTCTTAGAAAATGGCTACTATAACTTTGAAAATACAGATGCGAGTTATGGAACATGGAACTTGTATTCTAAATACACTGCAACAACAACGATTACTGTGCGGTATGCAAATGGCGGAACCTCTGCAAGGAATATGCTTCTTGTTGTAAATGGTAAAGAAATAGGCGAATTAGAAATGCCATCTACAACCAATTGGACAACATGGCAGACTACTGAATTAAAAATAGATTTGCAAAAAGGTTTGAATACGCTTACTTTAAAATCAATTGTTGCTGATGGCGGAGCAAATGTTGATATGTTCTATTTTGATATTGATGGCGTTGAAATTTATGCCGATCAATTAAATAGCGTTCCATCAAAAGTAGTGAAACATAATATTTTCTATAATCCGGTTTCAGGAATTTTATTTACTCCAAAATCTGGGCTTGCGGAAATCTATTTCTACGATATGAATGGTGTAATGCGTTTTGGACTTTCTAAAAATGTCTTTGCCGGAGAAAATTCCGTTTCTCTTGAAGATGGAATACTTCCTAAAGGCATGTATGTTGTGAAAGTAAAAGTAAATTCAAAATTGTTGTATAGTAACGTTTTCAGAAAGTAAAAATATGAAGATTTTTAGCAAAATTTGGCAGTCGGCAGTAATGGCGACGTTGTTATTTACACCATTTTTATGGGCAAAAGTTACCATTTACTTGTGTGGAGATTCTACCATGCAGGATTGGGCAGAAGGTTATTACCCTAAACAAGGGCAAGGTCAGGATTTTCATTATTGGTTTGATTCAGGCCTTGCTGATGTCGTAAATCGCGGTCAGGGTGGTATGGCTGCCGAAGGCTATTATGACATGTTCTGGAAATCAGGGTGCTCTGCTGGAAATTGTATTGCTGATAAAATTAAAGCAGGGGATTATGTTATAATTCAATTTGGTATAAATGACAGAAACAAAAGTACCAATGAAAAATATAACGCTTCAATGACGGCTATGTTCAATGAAACTCGTGCAAAAGGGGCGTACCCAATTATCATGAGTCCGATTCGTCGTTGTTATTTCTTTAATAATGATTCTATTTACGAAAGCTACCATGAATACCCATGGCTTGCAAGAGAACTTTCTGAGTCATTAGACGTCCCGATGATTGATATGGATACCCTTGCTCGTAACTATATGCTTTCGCTTGGTTATACGTACACGTCACAATTTGTATTTAATCATGCAACAAAAGCAGAATACAGCAATTTAGGGAGTGATCAGGCAGACGATGTGCATTTACAGATGAATGGAGCAAATGCGTATGGTCGGATTATCACAGAGCAAATGCGCGTTCATAAAGACCCGATTGTTAAAAAACTAGGTGATTATATGGCTCCAATGTATCAGGTTTCTGTAAAAGTGAGCCCGGCTGGTTCTGATAGCGCCACATCAATTAGTGCGTATTATCCAGAAGGCATGACTGTTATGCTTAAAACAATTCCTAAAAATGGCAAGAAATTTTTAGGTTGGTATGATGGCAATGGGAATAAAGTGAGTGGAAATTCCGTTTCTTCGGTTAGTTCGCCTAATATTCATACGTTTGTTATGAAAAATGCAAGTACGCAATTTACAGCTGTTTATGAAGGCGGTAATGCAGAAAAATATACAGGCGATGGTAAAGCTTTAACAGAATTCCCAACAGGAACACCAAAGAGTCTTGATGATGTCACATTTGAACCTTTTACACCAATTGGTGGAAGTGGTGAAAATGATCTTAAAGTTGACAAAAACATAAAGAATTTTTTTGATGCGTTTATACCTGATTCTGGTATTGGTTATTCAGAAAGTAATAATGCTGGTTTTCATGGTGAAGGTTTTTGGAATTTTGCGAATGAGAAAAATTCTTATGGTTCTTATCGAATTAAATTCCCGGGAGCTGGCTATGTTACGCTTGCCATTATTTATGCAAATGGTGGAACAACAGACCGCATGATAAATGCTTATTTAGACCATGATTATTACATAAGTGCTCCACCAACAGGTAGTTGGACAACATGGGATACGGCTTATGTTGTAATGGATGCGCCTCTTGGTGAAGCAGAATTGCGCTTTATGTCATTAACAAGTGATGGTGGGCCAAATATTGATATGTTTGGGTTTAGCGTAGAAAACGTTTGCCGAGTATCTGAAGGTTGCCCAGAAGAACCACAAGTTTTGCCGTTTTCTAAAGCAATGAGTTTTGCAAAATTAAATGGAAATGTTTTGGAAATTGTTGGTGATTTAAATTCTCAAATAAAAATTTTTGATATGCAAGGTCGTCTTATTGCAAAGACAATATCTAATGCAAAATCAATAGATTTGACTAAACTAGTTTCTTCTAATGGCATTTATCGCTTAGTGGTAAAATCAGCAGGCAAAAAATTTGCGACAACTTGGGTTAAGGCTTTTTAATAGGTAGTTTATGAAATCTTTTATAAAGTTCTTTTTGATAAGTATTGCTTTTGCAAGTCTTGCTGTTAGCGATTCAATTAGTTTTACTATTCATATTGTCGGCGATTCAACTGTTTGTAATTATAACGAAAAAGCTTACCCACAAACTGGTTGGGGGCAAGTTATTGGTTATTTTTTTGATGGCGCAAGAGTTCGAATCAATAATGCGGCAATTGGAGGCCGTAGTTCAAGAACATTTATAGAAGAAGGCCGTTTAGATGCTGTTATTAATGCGGCATCTGCCGGCGATTACCTTTTTGTGCAGTTTGGACATAATGATCGCGATTACAGTAAACCAGCTCGTTATGTGGAACCAGCACAGTTTCCTGGTTACATTCAGCAATACATTGATGCCGGAAAGAAAAAAGGAATGCATGTTATTTTAGTTTCGCCAATGAATTTAAATGGTTCTCGAAATGTTTTTTCAACAGGGGATAAAAATTATGATGCTCGCGGTATGATGCAGACAGTCGCTAGTAATAATAAAATTCCATTTGTTGATTTGAATATGAAATCGTATAACTTATACAATGTAGATTATAAAAATATCCCGGAATATGTAACGCGTTATTTGTATAAATCATTGCAAGCGGGTGAATACCCGAATTATCCTGATGGGGTAAATGATGGAACAACGCATTTTCAAGAAATGGGTTCAATGGGCCATGCTCAATTAATTTGTGAAGAACTAGAAGCTAATCTTAATAATTCTAATTTATCACAAGAATCTAAAACGGCTTTAACAACTCTTGTGTCTTCTATCAATAAGCGTTATACAATAAAAGTGCAGACTAATTTGAACAATTATTCTGGCTTAATTACGCAAATACAGAAATTTCCAGCAGGTTCTCCAATGACATTACGAGTAACACCTAATGGAGAAAATTTTGAAAAATGGGTTGATGATGATTGTAATGAACTTTCTAAAAATATGATTTATTATGGCTTTAAAACGCCGGCAAGAAACATTACTTATACTGCAATGTTTAAAGGTGGAGCCGCTTGCCAAAAAATAGCTCACGATAAAGAAGACAATATAGATTTGCCACAATCTTCTAGTTCAATGGAAGAAATTTCTTCTAGTGCAATCGATAATTCATTATGCTTTTCAGGTGAAGCAAATCCATTATGGCCTTCGCCTATTGATATGTCTGAACCGGAATTTGGCGATGGGACAACTGATTCCAATCACGAAGGTTTTACTGGAAAAGGATTTTTTAATATAGCGAATGCAAATACAAGTACTGCAACTTATAATGTTACTTCTGACCAATCGGCTTCAAATGCTCGCGTAATGATTCGTTATGCTTTTGATGGAACTGCTAATCGAGATATGAAAATTACCATTGATAATGGAACTTACGATGTGGCTTTCCCGCCAACAGGCGCTTGGACGACTTGGGATACGGCTTATATTGAAAATGTCTGGGTAGATGCCCTTGATTTTAAAGTAACCATAGCTTCTACTACTTCAGATGGTGGACCAAACATTGATATGATAGCTTTTGATATGCGTGGGGTTTACCGTACGGGCTGCGAGCCTGCTAAAGTAGAAGGTGAAACTTCTTTATTAAATACGCAAAAGCAAAAAATCTTTTATAATAAAAATGCCCCAACATTTAATGCGTTAGGGCAGAATAAAGGAAATGTTTTGCAAAAAGATTTACCCAAAGGGCATTACTTTAAAAAGCATTAAGTGGATTCTTTTTTAGCTCCCATAATGCCAGTATCAAGAGCTTTTACTGGTAAAAGAGAAACTTCGCCTGATTCACTCAAAATGACGGCAACGCCTGTTAAGTAATTAACCCAACGCCCATTTTCGTGAAATTTAAAATCAATTGCTCCATTTGTAGCATAAACGGTAAGAGGCATAAGTAACATATCGTGAGAAACTAAAATGCCTACGCGGTTATCCCAATAAGCCATGTCTGGAACAATCACTTCAGAAATGTATTGGTCTCCTCTTGTTTTTAAATCATAGAATGCGTCTGGAGTAGAACCCGTGTAAGCCCATTTAGCAGTTACCTTCCAAGCACCACCTCTTAATTTTGAATATTTGTTGAAAAGAGTTGTGTCTAAAACAAACCAGTTTCCATCAAGGCCTTCCCAGGCAAGAACTTCGACATCACCTTCGCCACGACCTAAAGCAATTTTTTTACAAGTTTCGGTGGTGCGTACAAAACCAGAAGAAGCGTAGTGGAATTTAGTATCGCCAAAGGCTAAGTTTTCACCAACTTGAATTGCTTGCAATTCGCCATTTTCTGTTAAAGTGGCTTCTTGACCTAAATCATCAATACGTTCGGCATGTCTTAAAACGAAAGCGACTTTGTCGGTTGGCTTTAAGTTTTTATAGACATCTTGAATAGTATAAAACCCGTCGGCATCAGGGGTTAGGGCAATAGCATCAGAATTTGAGGCTGAAGATTGTGCTGGAGTTTCAATGGTTTCAGAAGAAAGCGGAATGTCGCTATTTTCAACGGAACTGCTAGAAATAGTTTCAACAGTTTCTGATGAACTAGGAACTTCTGGAGATGTAGATGAAGAAGAATCATCGCATGCTAAAAGGCATGTTAAAAAAGACGCTGTGAAAAAAAAGTTTAGGATTTGGCGAGCCATTTTTTCTCCTAGGGATTGAAAATTTTCTCTGTAAAAATAAACAGGTATTTTCAAATAAGTTTAAGATTTCTTGTAAAATCTAATAAACTTAGGTTTTGCGATAAAAACGAGCTAGTAATGACAATCCTTTTTGCACTTGCCGCATGTCTCTTGTCCGCAGTTCTTGTCACTTGCTCATAACTTGCTCACGGTTCTTGTCATTGCGAGCCGTGCAGAATGCATGGTGCGGCAATCTCCTTGTCAGTGATCGCCACACTACGTTCGCGATGACATTCCTGAACTTGCCGCAAGTTTCTTGTCCGCGGTTCTTGTCACTTGCTCACGGTTCTTGTCATTGCGATGGAACGTAGTGACAGAAGCAATCTCTTTGCAAGCAGCACTTGTTTTTGGATTACTTCGCTACGCTCGTAATGACAAAAGCCAAGATGGCCGCGAGTCACAAGGTCTCTCGCCATGACAACCCTGAACCTTACCACGTTTCTTGCTATCACGCCTCTTGTCATTGCGAAGAAACGTAGTGACTGACGCAATCTACTTTCAAGCAACATTTGTTTTTGGATTACTTCGCTACGCTCGTAATGACAAAAGCCAAGATGGCCGCGAGTCACAAGGTCTCTCGCCATGACAACCCTGAACCTTGCCACGTTTCTTGCTATCAAGCCTCTTGTCATTGCGAAGAAACGTAGTGACAGAAGCAATCTCTTTGCAAGCAGCACTTGTTTTTGGATTACTTCGCTACGCTCGTAATGACAAAAGCCAAGATGGCCGCGAGTCACAAGGTCTCTCGCCATGACAACCCTGAACCTTGCCACGTTTCTTGCTATCAAGCCTCTAGTCATTGCGATGGAGTGAAAAGATGTTTTTGCAAAGCCTAAATGTGAGCCTGCCACGAGCCACACTTGTGGCGTGATGGAAGCAATCCCTTTGTAAGTTGCCAGCAATCCTATTTAAATATTTTATTATAAAAATCTCCCGAGGCAAATGCCTCGGGAGATTAAACAACTTGATTTTTATCAAAAACTTTTAAAGCGGAATCAATTTATTTCAAAATGAGAGATTTCACAAAATGCTTACCACCTTGCTTAACAGAAAGGTAAGCGGCACCTTGGTAAGAACTTTCAATAGAAATATTATTAACGCCTTTAATCGCATTGAGAGAAACGCTCTTTACTACTTGTCCAAGGCTATTCAAAAGAAGAACGCTAGCTTTACCAGCATTAGAAGTTTCAAAAGAAACGTTAATCACATTATTCTGGACATTCAAACGAATTTTATTCGAAAGAGTAGGAACATTTGAAATAGCATTTATGTTACCACCAAGACTTTCTGTTGGTTTAAGTGTAGCAGAAGCAATACCATCAACAGTAGGAACTTTTTTATTAAAGTTTTCCAAAGTATCTGTTGTACCATCAGCCTTCCAAAGAACTACGTTATCAATAGCCATAGTTCCATTGAAATTAGTACCATAAACATTCCAACCAATAGCCATTACATTAGACTGGTCAGTCAATTCAATACCAGAAGCACCAAAAGGAATTTTGTATTCTTCCCAAGTTCCAGATTTTGGAATTTCTTGAACCACATGATAATCGCTCCAACCCCAAGAAGAGCCAGACATAGCAAAGAAATCAAGGCCAGCCCATGCATACGGGTCAGAAGGAATTTCTTTAGCTTCACCTTCAATTTTTGCTTTGAAAGAAATAGCAGTGTATTGAGACCAGTTTTTACCACCAAGATCAATTCTTACAGTACCAGTTTCAACAGAATCAGTAGTAGCGCTAGTATAAGTAATCAAAGCAGATTTATTAGAAGTATCTTGGCTAGCTGCGACAAATTGGTCAATAGAATTCCCTTCAAGAGCGGACATGCCATAAGCTTCACGCATTGCATTCAAGGTTTCGTAGTCAGTAATTTCACCAACTTTACCACCAAATTTGTGAGTTTGACGGCGAATAATAGTCATATTACCATTGCCTTCGTCACCAGTATCCCAGACGATAGGAACAATGCCTCTCGCTTTTGCAGCTGAAAGAGTATAGCCATACCAAGCGGCACGTGATTGCAAATGCAATTTCAGGTTGTTCCCTTCAAGATCGCTAAGGCGCTTAATAGAACCCATTTCGCCAATAACAACAGGAATACCGTTTTTCACAAAAGCGTTTTGCAACTTATTAAACTGTTCATCAACAGAAGCTTTAGAACCAAGCAAAGAACCAGAACAAGTATGAGCGGCGTCATTACCAGGAGTCAAATCTTCCCAATAGTAGAACACTTTTCCCCAAGATTCATCTTGAGTCATAAGAGTAAGCTGGTATGGGTAAAAATGAGCTTCAGCCATTGTATAACCTGTGCCTGTTGGGTCAGTAGGGTAGTCATTCTGGAGCAAAGCCATTTTATCAATTTCAGTACGAGGCATCTGCACAATCACAGTTCTAGTAGCGTTATTACCGCCAGTACTGCGAACAGCTTTTAAGCAAGCTTCATGAAGTCTTTTTAAAATAACCATACGGTCAGCATTAAAAGCAAGTTGTCCGTTATCGGTATAGCCATCAGCCGCACTACCACCTCTATGGTCATTCACGCCAGGTTCGTTTGCACTAGCAAAAATCAATTTTTCATTGTAATCTTTAAATTTGTTTGCAATTTGGGTCCAATAACCTTCTTGAAGTTTACGGACAGCAGACGAATCAGTAGTAGTTTGCTTACCATCTCTGTCGATATGAGAACCACTAAAAACCTTATCTTCTAACCAACCATTATCCCAGTGGCTATTCAAAACGGCATACATACCATTATCAATAACCATATCAACAACAGCTTTCACAGAATCAAGCCAACCGCTATTAATTGTCCCATTACTTGCGTGAGAATCCCAGGCACAAGGAATACGAACAGTGCCAAAACCAGCGTCTTTAAGGCTTTTAATATATTCAGCCGTTGGGAATAAATTTCCCCAACCAGTAGGACCTCCAGCAGAAACAGGCACTTCCATAGTATTACCGATATTGATACCCATACCCATATCGGCGACCAGATCAGAAGCTTTCGGGAGAGCAAAAGCCGTAGAGGCCAAAATAGCCCCTAAAGAAGCCATTTTAAAAATATTTGATATTGAACCCATAAAAATCCAATCTCCGTAAAAAAGGTGAAAGGAATCCAAACAATTCCCACATAAAAAATAAAAAGATTTTTAAGCACTAAAATTAAAGAATATGTAAAAAGAAGTTATAGAAACCCCATTCTCAAAAAGGCTATTCCAAGTCACGCAAAAATGCAAGAAAAAAGAAAGTTTTTATTCAGCTCAAAAGCATCTTACGGTTAGATTTTTATCGGGAGTTCCCTGCATTCGCAGGTCGGGCCTTTGCGTTATCTCGTGTCGGCACATTTTATTTTACTTGCGAATTCACTTTTTTATCGCAAAGCCAGTTTTGTCATTGCGAGCGAACTTGCCCACGGTTTTTGCTCTCAAGTTTTTTGTCATTGCGAAGAAACTTGCCCACGTTTCTTGTCATTGCGAACCCCAACAAGATGTTTTTGCGAAGCCTAAATGTGAGCCTGCCACGAGCCACACTTGTGGCGTGGTGGAAGCAATCTGCTTGCCAGTTCTACACTTGTCGCGGTTCTTGTCTGAGAACCTTGTCATTGCGAAGAAACGTAGTGACTGACGCAATCTCCTTGCCACTAGATCGCCACACTACGTTCGCGATGACAATTTATACTACGCTCGTAAAGACAAAAGCCAAGATGGCCGCGTCGTCTTAAAAGACTCCTCGCCATGACAATTCACTCTACGTTCGCCATGACAACCCTGAACTTGCCCGCGACTTCTTGCCGTAAACTTGCCCTCAAAAAAATGTGCCGACACTCGTCCGTTCAGCCTTTGGGCGCGCCCAAAGTCCGAACCCTTCGGGCGTAAGCCCCTAACTCAAAAAACATTTCACCGTTCATACCTCTTCACCAATTCTTTAGCCGTATCAAGAAGCATTTCTCTTAAAATTTTAGGTTTTTCAACAGTAGCATTGTTCCCATAAAACAAAACCCATTGCTTAAGTTGTTCGTTAATTTCAACCTTCATAGTAACACAAATTTCGTCACCAGGAGCGCTGGTTATTTTCATACTAGGGTGATAAGGTTTTTCTTTCAAAATATTTTTAAGATAATTCGGAAAATAAAGCACCACTTTTTCAGCCTTTGGATTTTGTTCCCCTAAAAGAAAAGACCCCAATCGGATTCTCTTTCTGAGGGCTTCAAGAACCTTTGGATTTTCAATAAAAGATTCTCGTAAAAGTTTTGCTGATTCAATACGACGAAGTTTCAAAGCATAAGTTCTGTCAGGGTGATTCTCAGAAACACAGGCAATGTAAATTTCGCCTTGATGAACAACAACCATTAAAGGCACACGCTTCTTTTCAGAACGATTCCCAAAATTATCTGTATAGGTAATTTGCAACTTTTGCTTTTTACAAATTGCCATAAGAATAACTGGCAGAATTTTCCCGACATTTTCATCAAAATCAGGTTGTGTTCCCATAAAGAGAATGCGATTATTCAAATCATTAAAATATTTCTTTAGAAAATCCTGTTCTTTTTTAGGTAAATCGTTTTGGATTTTTTCAGTAAGATTCTCAATAAGAGAAGCCGTTGCTGGGTAAATATTTGCAATGCGTTTCAAAAAAACAAAATGTAAAAAAGAATCATTAAATTCATTAAAAATAATTTTACGCGCTTTCTCTAAAACCGCTTGGTAATAAACTTTCCCGAATTCTTGAGTACGTTTGACATATTTTCCCTCAATAGAAACAAGAGCTTGTAAATCGCGCTGAACATTCCGCAAATGTTCAGGCTCTAAAGAAAGAAAATGCATGATTTCTGGAATGGTATAACGGTTGTTGTAGTGACTCATTAAAAAAACAAAAATCCGCAACAAACGTGCACCACGAGTTTCTTCTTCATTCTTTATCATAAATACTCCATTTTATATTGAAATACTTTTTAAATATACATAAAACGCACGACACTATTTGTCGCCTGTCACGTACAAATCAATTAAAATAGCCAAATTCAAAAAACTTGATTACTACTATGAATCAACTGTTCCTTGCACTGAAGTAGCGTTTTTAAAATCTTATGCAGGAATGCCTAATATTGGTCTTTTTATAGACAATATTTTAGATATTCACAAACAAGAAATAGAAGAAACAAAGAGCTTAGGTTTTATTGTTTTGAAAAAAGTTTATAAATGCACTTATTGGGGACTTGGCGTTGAATACGCATTAGATAAATAGAGTATTGTATTGGAATTTTAAAATCGTCAATTCAATTATGATTGTTTTAACAAAAAAGAGATTTTTTTTGTTCTATCCTTTTAAATTTTATTTAAATTACTTGAGTAAAATAATTTTGAGCGTTGCTCTTGGCTTTCAATCGAAATCGGCAAAATTTCATATTCTAGGAAGACTAAGCAGCATTGACTCGCGCCTTGTGGCGTGGGTTTTTGCATTTATTCCTAGAAAGGTTTTGCCGAACCGCGATTGAGTAACTTGCACTAACTCCACGCTTTTTTATTGAATAAAGCATATGGATTATTGTTTTAAAGACGCAACGACGCTAATTGTCGTTTGATAGTTTTAATTTGTGATTGGTCGGCAAAACCCTTGGAAAAATGTGAGAATCAATGAAAACAAATACAGCATGCAAAATACTAAAAGCGGATTTTGAATCCAGAGCGAAAAATAGGGGGGCACTTTATAAGACGTACTGGGCCAATGTCAAAGACTGGGGTGCTGTGCGTTGGCTGGCGTGGCTAAGAGAAGGGCACCCGTTACGACATCAAAAATGAACTTGCGAATGGTAAAGACGTGATTTTCTCCAAAAAACGTGCTCTTTTGTAGAAAATAGGATATATTTTTTTTTTCAGAAGGAAAAAATATGGAGGAAGAACTTGAAGTTATGGATATGAACTGCGCCGAGCCCTGCAAAAGGGGCTCGGCGGTTTGATTGCTGCGATTGTGGCGTTGGTGGTAAAGTAATTTATTTAATAAGGAGAAAAAAATGTCTTATGGTTATGGAAATCCATTTGAATCAAGATGCGCAGTGTGTGGAAAGAAATTGGGGTATTTTGGTCCCGAATGGGAATTGTGCGATGAATGCTTAAAGCAAAATTTTGAGCCGAAAGAGGAAAAAGAGAAGAAAGAAGAAAAAAATAATTTTTCGCTCCATGGATAAGTTGGACTGATTTTGTGTATGACAGAGGTGAATGTATTTTGAATTATTGGGGTTGCCTGTATGCTTGATGATAATTCATTATATTCTTGGAAAATTTCTTCTGGTAATGACACTGATTTTGAAGTTGAGTTTGAAATCAGTTCTGCAAATTCTAGTGTTAATAATTTTGGTGATGTAAACGCCCAAATAGAAAATATTGATTTTGAAATAGAACAGAGCCGGAGAAATTTAGAGGCCTTAGACGAAAAATCTGATAGATTTACCAACCATGCTGACAGATTAGATTGTTCTATTGCCGTAGCAAGTGGAATTATTGCTGGCTTTGTAGATTCTTTTTTTGTTGGAGATTTTTCTTTTGATGACGGTTCTAAGTGGGGTGCTGAAAAAATAGAGAAATTTGTTATATATGTGGCGAAAAAACAGGGATGTAAAGGGGATTCTTTGGAAGATGCTATTTCCTTTTTAGAAAAGGATTGGCAAATAGTTGCAGATAAGGCGACAAATTCATTTGGAGGTGGACGTCAACACCATTTGCGAGATTTTTCTCATCATGCATCCCCTTTGGGTTTAGTCTTTTCTATGTTGACGCAATTTACGGGAAAAGTGTATGGGACGTCTACAGATGGATCGCTTTTAGTTGTGGATGTTTCAAAATTAGGGATGATTGGGACATATCTTCCGTCAAAGTTGTTTTTGGGGACGATACAGTGGTTTTTTCATTTAGTGAGTGATGTCGCTGGATCGAGTTCATCTGCTCTTAAGGGACTTTCTGGGACTGGAATTCCTGGACCAATATTGTCTTTAGTTAAAGTTTTTTCTTCGTTACCAATATTTAAACATGACGGGAAAAGTGTATCTCAAGTAGTCTCAAAGTTGTTCAATGGAACTTTATTGGGTGAACATAATGAATATGGAAAGATTATAAAAGGAACCGAGAGGCCTTTTGATCTAAGAGCTGAATTGGGAGTGCTGGAGCAATTAGGTAAACAAGCTATTCCTGTGATGATTAATGAATGCGTTGTTAGGGCATTCTATTTCATTAGACGATTATATGAAGAAATGAAAAACAAATCAATTTATAACATACTTACTTTCAAAGATGAAATTAATTGGAATGATGTGTTGCCATGGAAAAATCGCACTATTGTACGGATGTTGACTGTTGCTACTGGAACATTTACTGCTATTGATGTAACTGATGCTGCAATTCGTTCTGCGATAAAAACTCGCGGGATTAATCCTGCGTTTTGGGGATGTTTTGTGTTGAAAGTAAATTTTGTTGGTATTGGACGATTTGCAATGTCTGTTTTGTCTGATGCTAAGATGGAATATGATGGGGAAAAACTGAAAAAAGAACGACAAATAGCATGCAATGTCTTGTTGCGACAGATGAATGCAAAAATATATTACAAGCAAGCCTCAACTTGGGTGTCGGCAAAAGATACATATACTGCTATTGAAAATCTGAAAATGAAGGCGGAAAAATCAATATGTGATTATTGCTTTGAAATACAACAATTTTCCAATGATGTTGATTCGGTGAAACGAAAAATTTCATCTATTGATGGAAAATTAAGAAATGATTTGTTAGATATTTTAGATTAGGGTTTATTATGGAAAATGCTGAATATAAAAATGAAAAAGATGTTACGGAATTGGTCAACAACTGTTTTTTGAGAATTGAAGATATTGAAAAGAAAATTGCTGATTCAGAATTGTCCGCAAAGTCTGCGAAGGAATCTGCAAACAAGGCGATGAGTGTTGAAAGACATTTCTTTCAAAATACCACTGCGAAAATTGTTGATCAATTGCAACCAGCCGTAAAAGATTTAGCAAATGCGATAGAGGTTTCTGCAGAAACTCAAAAGCTATTGTTTGAACACCAAAGGATTCTTGCTGAGTGTTGTCGGTCGTTGTTTGGAATGGGCGTATCAAATATAACGATGATTCGCTGTACGATAAATACTATAAAAATGAAATTAGAAAATGCTTCGGATGAAGAAATTTCTGAAATGGCGAAGCAGGAACTACTCAATGTTGTCCGACAATTAAAAATGCAAGAAGATTTGTTTAGTAAACAAGAAAAAATTGGAACAAAAGTGAAAGGTATGGATGATAAACTTAAGGGAATGGATTCATCTTTACTTAATCATAAAAAAGATATAGAAACTATCCACAAAAGAAATAAAGAACACGATGAACGCCTGAATCGGTATGAACAAAAGATGGCGCTAAACGATAAGAGATTGAGCAAACAGAATGCTAAAGATATAGAACAAGACAAACGATTAAAGGATATGGGGGTTAAGAATGCTGAACATGAAAAAAAATTGAATGTTCTTTCTAATTTTGTTGGGAAGTTATATCAACGGTTGAATATCCAAAACTCTTCCATTGTTATTCCCAAAGAGTTGGAGTGCGATGAATCTAAACTGCCATGTCGCGTTGAAAAATTGGAGAAAATGATTCGATGGGTGGCTTTGTCAATGTGTGTTTCGGTAGTGTCATTGCTAATTGTTGTCTTGTCGTTACTGCTATTTTAAGAAAAAGGGGCCTTAGCTTTGGTAAGGACCCTTTTTGCATGTGATTATTTGATTGCTGAGATGATAGCTTTAGCGTCTTCAGCATTATTTGATGTTTTGGCTATCACGCAATTCTTGGGGTCTCTTGCAATGGCGTCTTTCAAATTCCATTTAAATTTATCGCTATAGGCAAGTATTAGATAGTCGCACTTGGCGTAATCGTTGATTGCTCTTCTGCATTGCCAATAATAATCGCCCATAGAAAAGACTGCTACATTTTTTCCTTGATATTTTAAAATTGTTTTAAAGTCCTTTGGGTCTTTGCCTAAGGGTGTTTTTGCTTCCGCTTCTTGAGCTCCAAATTCAATCAATTTGTCGTAAACCAGATTGAATGTTGTAGTTTTACCAGTATTTGGCAGACCGTATAAGAGAATAATCTTCATTCCGTATATTCCTCCATTAAGGGGCTTTATTTCTTTTCTGATTTTGTTCATTGCGACTCCTTAGAAAATTAACTATCCTCATTCTGTTAGATGAGGTTTAATGCTTTTTATAGAACTCGCGTTTACAAGTTCTTTTCCTATGTTTCGATGGGGAAACGATAAATGATGCAACATAATGGGATGAAATATATCCCGGCAGCTCAAAGACATATCTGTCTTTGTATAGGAAAATAGTAAAAAAATGGATTTAGGCAAGGGTGTGTTTGCTATGAATACTTCTGATACAATGAGAACTATGAGGAAAAGGTGCTTTTACTTTTCTATAAAGAAGGTGTATTAATTATAAAAGATTGCCCCAAAAAGCAACCTTCTGACTACCTTTTTGCAAGGTTATAGACGCTATAAGGGCTAATGCTTAAGATTCGCCTTGATGGATTGTTTGTTGAGGGTAAGTATATTGTGAAAAGAGGATTATTCTCTATCTAGTCCAAGAAAAGTCTGTCCCATTGAAACAAGAAGATCTTTTAGTTGTGAAGCGAAAATTACTTTTACTCCGTACGAATTGTTCTCTAGATTGGTGTTATTTTCCTTAGAAGCCTTAGTAATAATTAAGACTTTTTCTATGACTTTACAGTTTTCATTATTCCATTCGGGATATTTATCTGCTTTGGAAATTTGCAAAAGAGGGTCTTCACTAATATGACCAGAATGATCTTTAACTTGTATTGCGATTAAATATTGAAAACCGAGTAGTCCTGGCAATCTAATGAGTATGTCTGTTCCATGGTCTTTTTCTGATGTTCCTCCGGTACGTTCAACTTCACATGGATAGGGAAAATATTTGCGAAGTCCTGTGACAAGAGCGAATTCCCATTCTTCATTGGAAAAATTGTTTGTCATTTTTTCATAGAGCTTTTCTTTGAATCTTTTTTTGTCATAAGCAATACGGAATGAGTCGGCTACGGCATTACTGAAAGATTCTTCGTAACTTTCGGCTGATTTTAAATCGGTATTGCTTATTTGTAATATTTTTTCGATGTCTTCTTTACAGTCATTTATATTCCAAAATCTACCTCGATTTTTTATAGTTGCTCGGATTTTTCCTGAGACTGCAGAGTTGTTTCTGTTAAATGATTTTAATAATTTGGCGGGGAATATGTGTCCATAATCAGCGAAATCCTTTGATATCTCAAATCTATATGCTTCATCAAAGTTGTCCAAAGCTTCAACTATTGCAACTTCACTCCATGTTGGAAGACGGGGTATTAATAAAATATCTCCTTTTTTTACTTTTTGTAAAATAGGAAGATTGCCTTTTGCACCTTGATTAACAGTTAATTTTCTGAGGTCTTGACCTTCGTTGTATCCCCATCCTTGCCGAAGTCGTTTTTCTTCTAATTCATTTCTAAAGAAATCGATGTTGTTTGTGTCTATACGGTATCCCCAAAAATTTTTTGCCATAAAGTATTCCTTTTTGATTTTGAGTATTTCTCTTTAAATATATCTTTTTATGTGAAAAATATATGCGTTTATTCTTTTTTTCGTATGTTGATGGGTTTGAAAAAGAGAGTATGCTTGGAAAATGTGGGGCTTGCTGATATCGAATTCTGTGTATGATACTTGGTTGATTTCAATCCCATTTTGTCAAGCGCATTTTTTTTTGCGCGTCCTTTTGTTGGCGTTGATTATGAATTTTTGAGAAACATTGACTAATCTGTAAATAAGTACTTTTGTAAAATGAAATCTGCATGACATTAATTGTCGTGCGCTTCTTTTATATTGCGTAGTAGAATTAAGAAGTCTTGCTATGCAGTAACATTATCAAAATTTGGTAGAGAATCATTTCGGGAATGCGTTGAATCGGTTAGAAGGGGAATCGCCAGCGGTGAGGACGGAGTAGATTTCTTTTATCGACTTGAAAATTATTGAAAGTATATTTTTCTGTAAATTTGTGAATTGTATTTTAAGGGATCTAAAATACAGTTTAAAAAAACGGAGTTTCTACTCGATTACATTTACACAATGCATCCATCTAGTCCTCATTGGAATCAACCGATGCCATCAAATTATGACAAAGCAAAATACGAAGGAAAAAATCTAAGTGCTTGCGAATTTTTCTGCAAATGGTTGAAAGAAAAATGGGTGCGCGGGTAGCGCCGTTCCCTATCACTGGGTGATAATCACGCGCCATTCCCCATTTTCGGTTCGGATAATGTAGCCTTTATCCATCATGGATTTTAGCTGTTTTTGTATGGCGGACATATTTATGCCGATTTTTTCTTTGAGTGCGGCGTATGTTATGCTTGGATTGTCTAAGAGAAGTTCAAGAATTCTGCTGGAATTCTCGCTGCGGAAGTGAACACATTCTCCGTCAAACCACCATTTGCCTTGCTCCGTGATAAACTGTATGTTGTACAAAATTTCGCTGGTGTACATTTTGCGGAAGTAATTCCGAAAGGGGCGAATTTGCTTTAGGGTTGCCTTTGCGCCATCGGACGGAGCGGACCCCACGTTTAAATCTGTTTCGTGAAGCGCTTCAAGATAATCGTCCTTTTTACGACTGCGTATAACAAGCAACGGATAGCCGTGCTTTGCGAGTATGTAATTGACCATGAGTCGTGCGATTCTTCCGTTGCCGTCTTCAAATGGATGAATTCGAATATACCTATAATGGAACAGAGCTGCTAAATCAACGGGTGAAAGCGTTCCATCTTGTTCGACTTCATTGTACCAATCCACCAAGTCGTTCATTAATGATGGGGTTTCTTCGGGGGATGCATAGGTGAAAATTTCTCCATATCGGGTGACAACGCTATTCGGTCTTGTTTTATATTGGCCTGCGTGTATCGTGTAGGATGATGCTGTGGCATCGGGACGAATGTAGTGAACTTGGTAATCCTCTCGAAGAAGCGTTCTGTGTAGTTGTCGAATAAAGTTCTGGGTGAGTGGATTTTTTTCTTGGGATTCTCCTAGAGACAACTTAAGGCAGACGTCGCTTGCTTTCATCTCTTCGCAATCCTTTAATTTAGCAACGCCGTTTACCTTGCCGAAAAAGAGTAAAAGCTCGGTTTGCCCATAGGTGAGGGTATTGCCCTCAATATGGTTGCTGTTATAGTTGAAATCAACCGTAAACCGCCTGCTTAGGCGTTGCTTGTCATGCTCGCTCAACGGCTGCATCGAATTCCATAAATCCAGGACTTCTTCAAGGTTCTTTAATTTCATATCATTAATATAATAAAATCGCGCAAAAGGTGGTATAATACCACCTTTTGCGTTTATTGTTCGCTATTTACGCCCCAAACATTAAATAAAGGTGGTGCAACACCACCTTTATTGTCTAAAGAAAAGTCTACCCCAAAGGGTAGACTTTTAAAAAGATCAGAACAGAAATTATTTGACTCTTTTGTAGCCAGTTGTGATTTCTGCAAAAGTATAATAAGCGGAGTCGCCTTTTACGGTCATTTCAAAACTCATGCCGAGCTCGTTTTTGCCAACGATTTTTCCGTCTTTGATTTCGCCAAGGAGAGTGCCGTTTTCGTTGACAATTTTTACCTTGTTTTCACCGTTAGGTTCTACAGAAAAGCTAAGGGATTCGCCAGACCATTTGCCAAAAAAGTTATTGGTGTCTTTTGAACAAGCAAATAAACCAGCTAAGATTAAAAGCAATGCTAAAGAAATAATCTTTTTCATATAAGTAACTCCATAAAAGACTTTCAAAATATACAATATTATATACCAAAAGAATACGGGATATCTTTTAGAAAGTGTAAAATAAAATCAAAATGCAAAGCGGATTCCTACACGGTGTTCAAGTCCAATGCCTTGAGTTAAGTAAGAAAAGGCATAATCTAAGGCAAAATTGGAGTAAGCATAGCCAAGGCCTAAACTGAAAAGTCGGACTTCATTTGATTCGCCAGGCCTACTTGCTGAAGAAAACAGCTCTTTGAAATCACGGCTGATATCTAACCAGGTTCTTGAAAAACCAGCCCTTAAAAAGAAATATTGGCTAAGTGTGTATTCGGCCCCGAGGCGTAAAGTGCTTTCGCTATAGCGGGGGAATGTGGTTTCTCCATACAAAGCAAGGCGAGGAATTGGTCTTGGTTTTAAAAATGCAGAAAGAGCGAATGTTTCGCTCATGGCGTAACTTGAATTTTCATCGTTGTCAGAATAGTCCCGAAGCATAGCTCCGAAATCTCTTGCACTTAAAGAGAATCCATAACGTGCAGAAGAAGAAATCCAAGAAATGCCCCAATCAAAAGCAAGGCCTAAAGCCGTTCTATCATCTGAATCATCTGTTAATTTGTCTGTAATCAGTTTACTTGTAACGCCGACTTGTATGTGTTTAAACGGGATAAACGCCGAAACAGCAAACAATTGACTCAGCGGTGAGTGTGTTTTACCAGTTTCTTCGGCATTTTCATTGATTTCTTCAATGTCACCATAAGAAATCCAGCCATAACTTGCCTGGAGAATAAGTGGGTTTAATGCTCGAACATAAGTAATAAGGCCTTGGTTTTCTGATAAATCACCTGTGTTCCAGTAAAAAGCAAGGTTGTTTTTTTGCCCTTCTGGCACCCGTAGTGCGGCTGGATTTAAAAAACTTATTCCAGGATCGGTGGATGGTTCTGCAGCGTTTGCATTTTCTAAAGCAATATTTCGTGGGCTTTGAAAAAGGGAAACAAATGAAAAAACTTCTTGTCCAGCGTCATTTTGTTTGAAATAAGAGTAAGAAATGCTACTGAATAGCACTAAAAAAATGAATATTTTTGAAAAAAAGTGAAAATTTTTCATAATTACAATTTACAAAATAAAAAAGATTTACTAATATTGGGTGCGTTGGACTAATAGCTCAGTTGGTAGAGCAACGCCCTTTTAAGGCGTGGGTCGAAGGTTCGAGTCCTTCTTAGTTCAGAAAAGACTGGATTCCAAATGGAATCCAGTTTTTTTATTTCCTTTTTTTGAATAGTTTTAATCATTGTTTTTTGGCCTTGAAATGATTGGGCGAAGGCGCTTGCCGCATAATGTAATTATAATGCCAGCTTCGGCAAACATATAATAAGCGGTATCACGGCTATTATTTAACGAAGATTTAGCATCATAATCGTCTTTTGTGACAAAAACTTCAGAAACGCCGGCAAGAGAAATGTCTAAAGCGCAACGTTCACAAGGAAACCCAATAACATAAAGCTTTGAACCTTCTGGGACTTTGCCACGGGCATAATGCAAGGCATTTATTTCTGCATGAACCATAAATGGGTATTTATTGGCTTCAAATTCGTGGTGCGAAATGAATTCATCGGTGTCAGCATCAAGTAAATCATAGGCAAGCATTTGTTTGTGTCTTGTGTATGGAATTGTTGAATCATCAAAACTGGCTGGTGCTCCATTATAACCAGTGCTAATAACACGACCTTCTTTAGAAACAAGTATGGCACCCATTTGGGTGTTTTCGTCTTTAGAAAGTTTTGCTTGCGCAAGCATCATTGCGGTGTAGACTTCGTCTTTTAACTGGGTTCTGTTTTTTTGCATTGGAGATTCCTTTAATTTGTCTAAAAATACTTTTTTTTAGAAAATGTATCACAAAAGATTTTTTCGCATATATCTAATGCTAGTTTTCGGCTTTTGAAATGTCTGAAAATTCTCTTGTTTTATTTTGATTCTTAAATTATATTTGTGGGGCAAAATACTTTGGGGGTGCTCTGGTTTCGACAGGGCTGTTGAAGTGTTAGTTGCATGCCGAGGGTCTGGTTGGCCTCGTAAAAAAACCGGAAAAACATAAGTGCTAACGAAGAATACGCACTCGCAGCCTAATCTTTGAGCTGCGGCGGGCTTGAACTCTTGTCCGGAGGGTGAAAAGTCCGCTCGATAAACCGGACTTGGAATTTTGTATGCCTGGGGCAGAGTTCTGAAATTTTACTAGGCTTTGGGCTTTTTCTAGCCGACCTTCGCAGGCGAGAAAAGTTTGAGCTTTAAAATGAAGGGAAAGCATGTAGTAGCTCGCAGGGATGCGGTTTTGGACAGGAGTTCGACTCTCCTCACCTCCACTAAAAAAGTTTGGCTTGTGTCAAACTTTTTTTGTATAAAGAATTTGTTAATGGTAAATGCAGTGCGAATTATCATGGCAAGTTGTCATTGCGAATGGCACTTGTGCCGCGTGGCCAGCTTGGTTTTTGTCATTACGAGCGTAGCGAAGTAATCCAAAATAAGTGTTGCTTGCAAGGAGATTGCCACGCCGTGTATTCTACACGTCTCGCAATGACAAGAACCGCGCGGGAGTAGATTGCCGCGCCGTGCATTCAGCACGTCTCGCAATGACAAGAACTGCGGGCAAGTGTAGAACTGGCAAGGAGATTGCGTCAGTCACTACGTTTCTTCGCAATGACAAGAGTTGTAGGCTAGTTCGTTTGCAATGACAAGAGTTGTAGGCTAGTTCGTTTGCAATGATAAGAGGTGTGGGGTAGTTCGCTTGCAATGAAAAGTCGTGAACAAGTCTTGAATAAATACTTTTATAGTTGAATGAAAATTCAATAAATTAAAGGCTTGGCGACGTTTTGCTCATTTCTTATTCAGTTAGTGAAATGCGTTTCAATTATTTCAAAAAAAATCTTTGCTTTTTAAGAGAATTTGCTTTTTTGAGCATTTCTTTTTTTGCAAAAGCTAAAATTTCATAAAATTTTAAGGATTTTAGTGTATGCAATGTTGGTTTGCCCGAGGCGCAGTGCCGTATTTTATTGCGGTGTTCCTCTCTAGCTTTGTACAAATGGGACTTTTTATTCTTTTCCAACGCTGGCTTTCTTTTTCGTTTACCGGAGCTAGCTTTTTTTGGAGAAGTATGCTTTTGCAATTCTCTTTGTTTGTTCCTTGTATTTTTATGGTTGCTCCAGCAAGTTTCTTTTCTTGCCGATTCCCTAAAGGGAGAGTTATGGCGTGGTCTTCTTTTGGAATGACATTAACGCTTGTAGCTATAGCTGTTTTATTTGGTTTAGATATTGGTTGGGTTGCATTTGGTTTAATGCTTTTATTTGGAATATTTCTTTCCATTCATAGTCCAGCAAAATTAGGTATTTTAAAAGAACTTTTTGGTGATGAGAACTTAGCAAAAGCTAATGCATGGCAGTCATTTTTTGCCATTCTTGGAATGGTTTTAGTTTCTTTTTTGACAATAAGTATTAACCCTGGCGAAGACTCTTTATTGCATTATGAAATTTTGCCTTACATTTTTCTTGGAATGAGTTTTTTAGGCACTATTTCTTCATTTTTTATTCATGGCGGTAAAATTAGACCATCAATAAAAATGCGTTCGCCTAAAAGGAATTTGCAGGCGACTTGGTCTGTTCCTTTAATCAGGATGTCTATTTTAGGCCTTGCTATTTTCTGGGGTATAGCCCAAATGTTTGTCGTTCTTTCGCAAGATATTTCTGGTGAACAATTGGTTAGCGTTTTTCAAGGGTCTTTGATTTTTGCAGCGATTGGGATTGTGGTTGGCTCTTTTATTGCCGCAAAAGCATCTGAACAATTTGTAGAAATCGGCCTTGTGCCAGTTGCTGCTGTGGGTGCAGCAGTTTCAATGGTTTGTTTATTCTTTGTAGATTCTATTGTATTGACAGCTATTTTTTATGCTTTGCTTGGAATTTTTGCTGGAGCAAATTTTATTGTATTGAAAACCGTTATCCAGCATTATAGTAGGCCGGATTCTTCTGGACGTGTTTTGGCAGTAGCCAATATGATTCAAATGAGCGTATTGTTTTTATTTCTTGGTGTACAAAGCCTTTTGCTTATCTTTACATCAATTGAAGTCAAAGATTTTTTCTTGATTTTGGCCGTTGTCCTTACAATTTGTTTTGCTTTGACATTAAGACAAACGCCACAAGCTCTTTTGAGAACGGTTTTGCGCTTTTTATTTGCCTTTGTTTTCCGTTATCGATTGAAAATTTTTGGAGGAGAAAATATTCCAGAAACAGGACCTGTTTTATTAGTGGGTTCTCATTATAGTTTTATTGATTGGGCGGTTTTACAAATGGCTAGTCCACGCCCGTTAAAAATGGCTAGCAATCGAAATAAATCTAATGCATGGTACCAGCGTTGGTTACGTTATTCAAAATTCCTTATTCAAATTGATCGTAGAAATCCAGAACCTGCTATGCAAGCGATTCGCGAAGCTTTAATGCAAGGCGAAGCGGTTGTTATATTCCCAGAAGGAGAAGTTTCTAAAACACCACACATATCGCGTTTTTCTATAGATTATTCTTCTGCGATAAAAGATACAGAATCAAAAATTTTACCATTTTACATTCAAGGACTTTTTGGCGGTCCTTATAGCCATGCAGAAGATAGTATCATGTTTGGACCTGCTTCAACAAGAATTGTAAGCGTTGGTTTTGGTTCCCTTATTCCGGCTCAATCTTCTGAAGAAAATATCAGAATACAGTTGCGAGATTTAGCTATTGATACTTGGGAAACCGCTATTTCTTATTACCATACAATTGTCCCGATGTGGGTTCGTGTAATGCGTCGTAGAAAGTTTAAAACAATTCTGATAGACCCGAAAAATGGGCGACATGTCAGTGCGTATAAAATGATACGTCTGGTTTTATTGCTTTCAAGACGTTTGCATAAGATTGCTCAGCAAGAATCAAATTTAGGCTTTCTTTTGCCTTCAAGTCGTGAAGGTGTTTTAGGATTTTTGAGCATTCTTTCGCTTGGCAAAACCAGTGTGAATTTGAATTATACATCTCCTGCAGATGTAGTAATGGGTTGTATTAAAAATGCCAAAGTAAAAACAGTAGTAACAAGTGAAAACTTTTACGAAAAACTTTGTCAGAAAAATCCAAACTTTTCTGAATTAAAAGAAAAAGTAAAATTCTTCTTTATTGATAAAGAAGAAAATGATATAAGTAAAGTGACTCATTTTGTTGTAAGTCTTTTTACAATTTTATCGCCCAAATTTTTAATAGAATTCTGTTTTTCAGCAACTAAAAAATTATCTGATACGGCTGTTATTTTATTTAGCTCAGGTTCTGAAGGCGTTCCAAAAGGGATTATGCTTTCTCATAAAAATCTGATAGCTAATACCCAGCAAATAGATTCTGTGGTTCGATTGAAAAATAATGATGTGATGCTAGCTGAATTACCTATGTTCCATTCTTTTGGCGTTACTGGAAACATTTTGCTTTCTTTACTTGATGGAATTCCAATGGTCCTTTGCCCAGACCCTACAGATATTAAAACAATGGCTCGGGCATGTGCTGAATATAAAGCGACTATTTTGTTTGGAACTCCGACATTTTTGCGTGCATTTTCTGTGAATCGTTGGGTTCACCCGATGTGTTTAGATTACATTCGCTTTGTAGGTGCCGGTGCCGAAAAATTGCGCCCAGAAATGCGAGAATCATTTAGAATGAAATTTGGAAAAGAAATTTTTGAAGTCTATGGTTGCACTGAAACTGCTCCAATGGCTACTATGAATTCTCCAAATGTATTGCTTGATGATTTTTTAACAATGGAAAAGTGTTCTAATCGTGAAAGTGTTGGACTCCCTGTTCCTGGTACAAGAATTTGCATTGCAGACCCTGAAACAAATGAATTCTTACCGATTGGTTCAGAAGGTATGGTACTTGTTGGTGGCCCACAAGTGATGAAAGGCTATTTAAACGATGAAGCAAGAACGGCTTCTTCTATTGTGATTCGTGAAGGTAAACGTTGGTACAGAACAGGGGATAAAGGCAAAATAGATCAAGATGGATTTTTGATTTTATTAGACCGTTATAGTCGCTTTGCAAAACTAGGTGGCGAAATGATTTCACTTGGTGCAGTTGAACAGAGAATTAATGAAACAGGAATTTTGGCTGGTATGGAATACTTGACTGTTTCTGTTGCTGATTTAGTCAAAGGTGAACGTATCGTTTTGTTATTTGTCGGTGATAAAAATCCCGATGAAGTGGCTAAAGCACTTCGCCATTCTGGAATACCACCACTTATGCTCCCTGGCAGTGTTTTTGCTGTAGAAGCTTTGCCAAAACTTGGAAGTGGTAAATGGGATTATACAGGTTTGAAAAATATGGCTAATGAACTGATGCAGAGTTTGAAAAAATAGATGCAAATTTTTTATTTTTGTTTTTATGAACGAAGATGAAAAATGGATGGAAATGGCTTTGCAATCAGCGATGGATGCTTATGAACTTGGCGAAGTTCCTATTGGTTGTGTGATTGTTAAAGATGGACATGTTCTTGGAAAAGGTTATAATCAAGTAGAATCTTTAAAAGATGCAACGGCTCATGCAGAAATTTTAGCAATCGGAGCTGCGGCTTCTAAACTTGAAAACTGGCGTTTAGATGGCTGCACGCTTTATGTTACTTTAGAACCTTGTCCAATGTGTGCGGGTGCAATTCTTAATTCTAGAATTTCTAGAGTAGTTTATGGATCAAAAGATTCTCGTTTTGGTGCTTGTGGAACAAGAAGCGATGTTTTGACGGGCAATGCTCTTTCTAGGCCTGTTTTGGTCGAAGGCGGCATTTTGGCCGAAGAATCTCTTGGTTTAATCCAACATTTTTTCCAAGAAATGCGTGCTAAAAAGGGAGATTCTGGTAAAAAGCCCGATTCTGTCCCTTTAAACAATTAAAATCAAGCCGAAAAAGAATTCGAAAGTTATTTTTACAAAATGAAGTTTTTAGTCTGCATTTTATTTCTTGTTTTAACCGCTTGTAATTCAGACAAGGTAGAACTGGCATTTGGAACAGTTCTTAATAATCAGGAGTATGTATTAGAAGCAAATCTTGATGTTTTAGCTTTGGCTGGTGAAGATTCTTTAGAACCAGAAAGCATGCAAACCAAATTGAAAGTTTTTTCGACATTAACTCAGCTAGAAGTTTATGATGATGGTTCTGCTCGTTATGAAATGCAAGTGGATTCTGTTGACTATTCTTCGAACAAGCGTTCTGTAGAAGAACTGGCTTATATGGAAAAATATTTGCAAACCCAGAATTTCCAGTATAAAATAGCGTCAAATGGAACAATGGATACAATTTTTCCAATGGAGAATTTTGTTGCAGTAGATGGAATAAATGAATTAGAAATACCTCGTTTATTTGCTAAAATCCAGCCAGTGCTTCCAGATCATAAAGTGGGGGCTGGAGATTCTTGGGAACGCCATCATTCTTTTAATAACAAAGGTTCTTTGACAACAGTTTATAAAACATTTCGTGTAGAAGATATTTTTTATCATGATGGCTTAAAATTAGCCAAACTGAATCTCGGGGTCCGTTATAAACAACTTGAAGAAGATGCTTCTATAAAGCTTGAAAGTACTGATTTTCTTGTAGGCAAAGGCACGATGCTTTTTGATTTGGTGAATGGTCAAGTGTATTCAATACATTTAGAATTCACTGGTAATTTGAATGTAGCCGATAAATTGAATAATGCCCAAGTTCCAGAATTAAAAATGCACCAGGTTCTTAAGCTAGAACGCAGGGGGGACCATGGGTAGAAGTTTGGCATGGGTTTTAAGCTTTGCATTAATAGCATTTGCCAGTACTCCGTTTCCTTTAAAATCAAAAGGGAATGTGGTTTTGCAAAAATCAAAAAGTCCTTATCTTCTTGAAGATAACTTTGTTCTTGGCGCTTCGGATACTCTTAAAATTGAAGCAGGTGTTACCGTAAAAATGGGAAGCTTAGCCAAGTTACTTTTGAATGGTACGACAGAAATTTCAGGGACGGTAGATTTTCCAGTGCGTTTCATTCCTGTTGATTCGACAGAAAGTTGGAATGGTATTCATTTTATCGCCACTTCTTCGCCATTTTCTGTGAAATACCTTGTGTTAGAAAAAGCTTTTAGAAATACAGTATCAAACGCAGAAGGCGTTTTTGAAAATACAACATTCATAGATAATTATTATGGAGTCCGTATCCAATCTTCGCCATTGACTTTGTTGCGCAATTGTTCATTTGAAAGAAATCGTTTTGCTATTTCTGTGGCTTCTTCAACTATAGATGCACAAAACCTTTCTGTTCGCAAAAATGTTTTTGGTCTTTACCTTGAAGGACAAGTTGATTTTCGCGGTTCTAAGGAAGGGATTGTTGATAATTTAGAAGACGATGTTCGCTATGGCTCTGTTGCAAGCGGTAAAGAACGAGTTCCGCTATCTGTTTGGCAACGAGTGGAGACTGCTTTTTAGGAGGAATGGTGGAAGAGTCTTTTCGTCGAGCTATACGGAAAATGACAGGTCGTAGTTTGCTGCGACTTGGTGTGCGTCCAAACAGGAGCAAGCTAGAAGCTACTCTTGCGCAGTCCATGTCGGCGAATTGGTCTATTGCACTTTTTGAACATTTAGATGCCGTATCTTCTGAGCCAGAAACAGCAATGAGCGGGCCAGAAATGATTTCTTATAGTCCGTCGGCCTGGAAGTTAATTGAAAGAGATTTTCCCAAATTACTCGAAGAGACAAGAGAAAAATTTGACGAATTCCGTTTAAAATGGAAACAGCGTTTTTCAACAGATGAATTGCATCGCATGCTTTTGCAAGGGAACTGGGTTGTTGAAAATGAAAATGGTTGGTCGTTGGCCATAAAAAGCAATAAAACAGAAATAAACAACTTTTATTTATCCACTGTTCATTTGATGGTTGGTGATGCAGAAAAATTATTTGTGATGCTTTCTTCTCGCGTATTGCATTTGCAAGAGCGTTTCAGTAAATATTGGCATGAAGAAAGTGCTCTTGATGCAGTGTCTAAAATTTTACCTTGTCTTGAAGCCTCTTTTAGAAAGCGCGAAGAAACTCTTATGACTGATTTGCGAGCTACTCTGGCAAGTGTTGCAAAAGAACGTTTCTCTTCGGCATTTTCCACACGACAAAAAACGCGTGGGTACTCTACATCTTATGCTTGTGTGCGTTCAGTTGGGCGTTTATGGGACCCGAACTTTGCATACGAAAATGCATTTTTAGCATATTTAGAAGATTTTTGTGATTATGCTGTTGGGCTTTGTCTCTTGATGGCAGAATGGTATCGTGATAAATGGTCTCTCTTTTTACGAGGCTTTTCTCGCGGTCAATTAGATTTATTTGGTTCACTTCAAAAAACAGGAACAGAAGCATGAAAAAAGATTCCGGTTTAGTTCTTTTATTGATTGTTGCTAGTGTCATTTTGTTGGCTCTTGCGTCATTGTATTTTGGAGCCCCTTTATTTGGCTGGCTGATTATTGCTTGTATCTTTGCCATTTTCATAGGAACGGCTGTTCGTGATTATCGCCTTTTGCGTTCTTTAGAAGTAGAAGCTAGCATTCTTGAAGAATGTGAAAAATCAGAAAATTATAATTCACTTTCGGTGGGTTTTGTCGCAGAGCGTTTTAAAGCTGTTAATGCACTTGGAAAATCTTTACAATCTCTTTCTTCTCAAGTTTCTCTTGAATTGTTGAACGCTAGACTTTCTTTGCATTGTGGAAAAAGTGCAAGTGGAGTTGTCATTTTACTTGGCCTTATGGGAACCTTTTTTGGTTTGATGCTTTCCGTTTCTACAGCTGGTAGTACAATTGATAATTCTTCAAGTGTAGTGACAATGAATTCCATACAGGCAATCTTTTCTAACATGAAAGGTATTTTCGGGACAAGTCTTTGTGGTATTTTTGCATCATTGATTCTTGCTTTTATCCATTCACGATTAGAACGCCGAGCAGAAATTTTTGCTTCTGATTTAGACCTTTGGACTATTTCAAAATTATTCCCCATGTTTGCTTCTGAAAAAGAAGGAACTTTATCAGATGAAGATAAACTCTGGAATCAAGTGGGGAGTGCTATTGAAAAAACAGGAACTCGTTTAACAGAATCTTTTGAAAAGAGTATTTCTCTTTTAGAAAATCGTTTTTCTTCTGTTATTGATTCTCAAGCACAAAAAATGCAAGAATCAATTGTGACTTTAACGGGTAATATTTCCAATTCTCTTAAAGAGCAAGCTAATAATGCAAGTGTTGAATGGAATGCTATGTTAAAGCGTTTCTCTGATATAGCAGATGCCGGGTTAACATCACAAGATGCCAAATTAAAAGCATTACAAGAATCTTCTGAAAGCCTTTCAGAAACTCTTGGAAAAGAATTGCAAGGTGTTGGTGTTTCTTTAAATGAAATATTTATTACGCTTTCAAAAAATTTGGACTCTCAGATTAAAACGCTTTTGGAATCGAGCATTTCGCAGTGGAATGAATTTATGCAAAAACTTTCACAAAAAACGGAAGAAACAGAAAATGTTCAGCGTGAAAGTATTAGAACTCTTGCAGATGTAGCCTCTCAAGTAGCTGAAAAAGCACAAGCAGGTTCTTTAGAACTTTCTTCAACAGTTTCTCTCCAGATTGAAGAACTTTCTTCAAAAGTTCAAACTTCTTTTGCAAGTCTTGCCGAAGCTTCTTCTTCATTAGTTGAAACTCAGAAACGCTTGATTGAAGAAATAGAAAATCGTGTGGTTCGTGAAAATGAAGCCTCTTCTTCTCTTGCAGAAGGTATTTCTGAAGCCGCAACTCTTATGCGAGTTAATCAATCTGAATTTGCGGCGGGCTTAGAAATGTTTAATAAAGGTCTTGAAGCTTTATTTGAAAAACTCTCTGGCGAAACAGAAGAAAAAGAAGAAGAAGGGTTCCTTGACCAGATTCGTCGTTCTTTGGAAATTTTCCATGAAAGAGCCAGTGAAATTCTTGTAGAAAATGCAGTAAAAACACAAGAAATACTTTTGGAAATTTTAGAACAATCACAACGAGCCGTTCATTTCTCTGAAAAGAATGAAAAGAAAACGGAGGCCTGATGCTTTTTCGTAAAAATCGTGAAGAAAATTCTCCTTGGCACGCTTTTACGGACTTGACTGTTGCTTTGTTGTCTTTGTTTATTCTTGCTTTTGTAGCGATGGCTACATTAAAAGAACAAAAAGCAGAAGATTTAACACGCACCGAAGAAGAAGTTTTAAGCTGTCAAGAAGAAATGCGAAAGATTGCTTCAGAAAGAAACGCTCTTCTTTCTCAATCGTTGAAAACCTCTATTGAAAAAGGTTTGATTGCACTTGATAATGGAAATATCCATATTCAAGCGGCTCTTCTCTTTCCATTGAATGGCGCTGAACTTACGGCCGAAGGTAAAACCGTTATAAAAGCTATTTCTAAGGGGTTATTAGATGTTTTAGATTCTGGTGATGTGATTATGGTTTCTGGATTTACAGATGATACTCCTATTAAATCAGAAATTTATACTAACTGGAATTTGTCTGCCGAACGTGCTGTGAATGTGGTTAAAACTTTAATTAGTTTAGGTTTTCCGGCAGAAAAACTTTTTGCAGCAGGCTTTGGAGAATTCCACCCTAAAGTTCCAAATACTTCTGAAGAAAACCGCAAGTTAAATCGTCGTGTAGAAATTGGCGTTACTCCAATACGAAAAATGGAGAATGTTCGTTAATGCAAGTTCGTTTGTCAGAATTGAGAGTCTCATTAGACAATCTTCGCAAATCAGGGAAGATTGGTTATTGGAATCTTTCTTATGGAGAAAGTTTGTGGACTCGTTCTGGAGAATATTTGCAAGTAGGTCTTTTGCAAGAAGCAGAACTTTGTATGAAACGCTTGGAAAAATGGATGGAACGCCAAATTCCAAAAGTCAAAAAGTTTCAAAAGAAATTACCGCCAATACAGGCTTTTGATAAAGAATATCTTGAACAACTTTTGAATTTTATCTCTGAACAAATTTTACGTAAACGAATGTTAATTCCTGCACCAGAAAGGGAATCAACAGAACGTCATATTGAACGCTTACGCAAGCGGCTTGTTGAAGGTGATATTTATAGATTGCACGAAGAAATCCTTTCATTGCGAAGTGGTCTTGTGGCTCGCCTTAAAAGGTCTTATCGGGCTCGTTCAGCCATTTTACCAAGAATTGGAACAGAAACTCAAGCCTTTGTTTTATCGCCATCGGCAATGGTTGGTTTATACAATTCTCACCAGACATTGGAAAATGTTTTTGCTCTTGTTGGTGAACGTGACCCTATCTGGGTAGAAGACTTTTTGGAATTGTATTCAGAACTTTTCCGTTATGCAGAAACATTAGTTCCCGAAAAGAAATTGAAAAAACTTTGAATCCCATAAATATTCTTTTTTACCTACAATAATTTTCTTTTTTGATAATTATTATATTTCTAGATGTAGATGTTTGGGGATTCGCACTTGTGCGGGAGACTCGGACGTGGTTAAAAAGATAAAAATAGAAACAACAAGTCATATTCCTGCTACTGTCTTTGCTGGTTTAGCAGAGCATGCTATTCCTTTTTTTCAGCGTCATATCGGAGAAGTTAAACAATTCTTTTTTGAACGAAGGGCTTCTTCAGCCGACCCGATTTCTACACTTTCTCTTTTAAAAATGTTTTTGCGTGAACGTAAAATGCCTTTTGATATGCGCCATTATATGATGGCGCAAAGAGAATTTATATGTTCTCGGTTAGGTGAAAAATCTTTAACGCCCGAAGAACGCCAAGCGGCGGTTTCAGAATGGATTCGTCTTTATGCAGAAGATTTAAGAGATAAAGCCATAGAACGCCAATGCCAGTTTCTTGATGAAGAAGCGGATTGGATTGTTCCTGAAATAGAAGCAATGCTAAAAGATTAAGGTTTTAATCTTCTAGGGAGTCTTGGGAAGGCTCCAGTTTCACGAACGTGTGGTAATCCACAAATCCAGGCAACTGAGCGTTCTATACCAAGACCAAAACCGGCATGAGGTACAGAACCATATTTTCTTAAATCGGTGTACCATTGGTAACTACTTTCTGTCAGGCCTTGTGCTTTAATGGCCTCAATCAAAGTATCGTAATCTTCTTCGCGTTGACCGCCCCCGATAATTTCGCCATAACCTTCCGGCGCAAGAATATCCATATTGCGGACAATTTTGGGATTTTCCGGATCGGTTTTCATATAGAATGGTTTGATTTCTTTTGGGTAACCATAAACAATCACAGGTCGGTTAAAAGCGCTACCAATAATGGTTTCATCTGCACCACCAAAATCATCACCCCAATTAAAATTGACTCCTGAGTTTTGAATGATTTCTACGGCTTCTGTATAACTGATTTTTGGGAAACTTCCACTAATAACATTTTCTAAAGGCGCACAATCACGTTCAAGAATTTGTAATTCCAATTGGCATTTTTCAAGAACTCTTTTGACTATGGCTTGCACTAAACCTTCGGCAAGTTCCATATCGCCTTCTAAATCCATATAAGCGACTTCTGGTTCAACCATCCAGAATTCTGTTAGGTGACGCCTAGTGTTTGAATTTTCAGCTCTGAAAGTAGGGCCAAAACAATAAGCCCTGCCAAAGGCTTCACAGGCCGCTTCCATGTAAAGCTGTCCGCTTTGTGATAAATAGGCTTCTTCACCAAAATATGGGGTTTTAAAAAGAGTGCTTGAACCTTCACATTCATTGGCTGTAAAAAGAGGAGCGTCAATAAGAGTAAAATCTAAATCATCAAAATATTGTCTAATAGCGCTAACGATTTGGTGGCGGATTTTTAAAATGGCATTTTGTCTAGGGGCTCTTATCCATAAGTGTCTTAAATCCATCAAAAAATCGGTGCCATGTTCTTTTGGGGTAATGGGGTAGGATTTGCTTTCTGAAACTGGAATTACATTTTCTGCGATGATTTCAAGTCCAGAAGGTGATTTTGGATTTTTAACGACTTTTCCTTGAATTTTTACAGAAGATTCTCTTTCAAGGTGGCGCATGATTTCAAAAGTTTCTGAAGAAACGTCTTCTTTTGAGGCTATTACCTGAATAAAACCAGTGCCATCTCTAAATTGTAAGAAACATATTTTTCCATTATCTCTTACGCGTAAAACCCAACCAGCTAAAGTAACAGACTGGTCAATAAAATCATTGAGGTGTTTGATATAAATTTTTTGCAGCATGCGTAAAAAAATAATAATTCCTATCGTAGTGAGTTTGTCAATTTTATAGATTTAGAGAAATTCTATGATTTACAGGACTTTTATACTTTTGCTGATTTGTGCAGGTCTTTCTTTTGCAAAGACTTCTGTTTCGCAAATTGAAACAACGCCACTTCCTGGACAATTGTCTTATGTCGGAAAAGGTATTTCTTTGGGATTAGGTCTTGGCATGATTCACCCTCTTTCAGGAGAAGATGACGTTTTAGCTGCCTGGAATGGTGTTTTTGAATATTTTTATGGGACTCATTTTAGTGCAGGCGGAAATGTGTGGATTTATGGCGGTAATATTGATTCACATACCATGATTTTGTTTGCTCGGTATCGTGTGCATGGGCGTATTCACTGTAAACTTCATGACAAGTTTTCTTTTTACATAGCTCCATTGGTATGGTTTGAAAATACAGATATTGAAAGTATTCATGATGATATTGTTCACGAAGAAGATGTGGAATCGGAATGGATAGAAAAGAAACCGGCTTCTTCAGTAACAGGTGTTTATGAAAATGCTCCTGAACAAAATGGCTTTGCTTTGGGTGGAGAATTAGGTTTTGGCTGGAAATTTATTGGAAATTTAGGCCTTACAGGTAATGTGACGTTTGAAAAATCATTTTCTACATCTGCACTTGTGAGTTCCTCCTTTGGATTTGCTTATGATATTCGGACTCATTTTTCTTTTTTACAAGAAAATTTTAATGCGGTTTGGCTTTCTTTTGAAGGTTCTTTCAGGCGGTATTTGCAAAAAGAATGGGATAGAACGGCAAGAAATTTCCTTTTTGGTATAAATCTTGCACTTTAATCTCGGACTCTTATATTGACGATTTTTTTTTGTTTTGCTAAATTTAGCAACGCTTAAGGACTCCTTAAGCCCCTCCCGGTAGCGTGGTGTTATCGGGCGATAGACCAAAGGGACTAAAAATGAGACAATACGAAACGATGGTAATCATCGACGCTATGATCTCGGATGACGCTATTCAAGCAGAAATCCAAAAGATCAACGACACCATTGTTGCTTCTGGCGAAATTCTCCGTCGCGACGATTGGGGCAAGCGTAAAATGGCTTACCAGATCAATAAAAAAACTCACGGCTTCTATGTTATTTTCTACTATAAGGCAGATTCCTCTGTGGTTTCTACCTTGGAAGCAGCATTTAAGTTAAACGATAACGTTCTCCGTTGGATGACTCTTGTTGACTATCCAATGTCTGAAATCGTTTATGACCAAAATCAAGTGCAGACTTCGGAAGAAATCACTCCGATTGATGCAGAAGATGCGGAGGTTGAATAATGTCTTTCGAAGAAAAGAAACAAGGACCGCGCGTTCGCCGCAAGAAAACTTGCTGGTTTACTGAAAATAAAATCGCTTTTATTGATTACAAAGATGAAAAGACTCTTCGTCGTTTTATCAATGAACGCGGTAAAATCATTCCTCGCCGTATTTCCGGCACGAGTGCAAAGTATCAACGTATGTTGAACGAAGCTATTAAGCGCGCTCGTCAAATGGCTATTCTTCCATTTGTTGCAGATAGCTTACGCTAAGGAGTATTACGATGGAAATTATTCTTAAAGCGAACGTTCCGTATTTAGGTAAAATGTTGGACGTAGTCAAAGTAAAAGATGGCTATGCTCGCAATTACCTTTTCCCGAAAAAACTTGCTATTCGTGCAACTCCGGAAGCAAAGAAAGAAATCGAACGCAACCGTGCTGCTATGGAAGCTCAGTTCCAAAAAGAACTTGCTGCTGCTGGCGATATGGCTGCTAAACTTTCTCTCGTAACAGTTAATATGACTCGTCGCGTTGTAGAAGGTGAACGCCTTTATGGTTCGGTTTCCGCTGCTGATATTGCAGAAGCTATTACTTTACAAGGCATCAAGATTTCTCGCGGCCAGGTTCAATTAGAAGAACCTATTAAGCAACTTGGTGTTTATTCTGTAACAGTAAATGTTTTTAGCGACATTACAGCTACTGTAAAAGTCTGGGTTGTTGCTGAAAATTAATTTTTTCTGAAACGGACTTAAAAAAGGGAGAGGCTGTTTAAGCCTCTTCTTTTTTCTTTTTGTTGTTTTTTAGAAAGTTTGTTTTTGCTAAATTTAGGGCATGTTGCGAAATATTGCGTTTTTTAGTTTTTTATTTGCCGTAGTTTCCTTTGCTCAAGTTCGTGATTTATTTGCTGAATTTGAAGCCGAAGCAAATGCGGTCGAGGCTTCTTCAAGTAGCCAGGTTTCTTCTTCTAGTATTCTTGAATCAAGTTCATCAGCTTTAGTTTCTAGTTCTTCAGAAGCAGTTTCTTCAAGTAGCCAGGTTTCTTCTTCAAGTGTTCTTGAATCAAGTTCCTCTGTTTTAGTTTCTAGTTCTTCAGAAGCAGTTTCTTCAAGTAGTCAAGTTTCTTCTTCAAGTGTTCTTGAATCAAGTTCATCAGCTTTAGTTTCTAGTTCTTCAGAAACAGTTTCTTCAAGTAGCCAAGTTTCTTCTTCAAGTGTTCTTGATTCGCTTTCAAGTAGTTCTCAAGAAACGTCTTCTGCAAGTGTAGATTCAGCTATTCAAGTAGCTACTTTGAGTAGTTCTAGTGTTGCTAGTTCGTCATCTGTTTCCCGGCGAGATATTTTAGGGCCTGTAAAAGTTTCAAAAGTTTATGGAATGGACGAAATCAAAGGGCGCTATAAGAGCCCGCGTAAAGCATTGTTTATGTCACTTGTTCTCCCAGGAACAGGACAACTTTATGTAGGTGGTGCAACATTTACCAATGTACGTGGTGGCGTTTATCTTGCTTTAGAAGCGGCACTTTGGGGTGGTTGGTACTATTATTCCGTGCATAAATATAATGACCAGGTTTCTAAGTACAAAAAATTTGCAAAGAAAAATTTCTCTATAGGAACATACGAACAAAAAATGCATGATATTTTTTATGCGCTTGATGGTGCCGAAGAAGAAGATGCTTTCCGCTTGCGTTATTTGAATTCAAGAGAAGTTTATTGTGAATCTATTTATGGAAAAGCAACTTCTAATGGCTGTTATACAAGTGATAAAGCTTTTTATAACGACGCAAACCACACAAATCGCTTTACTTCTGGTAAAACACTTGGAGAAGATTTAGAAAAGATTAAACTTTATGATGCTGGTGATTTTTACCAACAGATTTCTAGAGAACAATATGTTCTTGGTTGGATAGATGTTGAAAATGAAACGCTGCCATCTGATTTGGATTTAGATGACCCGAATGCAGAATTTGTAAAACTTGGTGAATCTTCTGCTCAGAAAAAATACCGTTCCATGCGTTCAAAGGCAAATGATTATGCCGATTTGCAAGCTTGGTTCTTTGGTGGAATTATTTTGAATCATCTTGTCTCAGCATTGGATGCTGCATTAACAGCAAACGCTCATAATAAAACACTTTATGAAGAAAAATTATCCTGGTGGGATAAAATGCACCTTGAAGGTTATATTGTTCCATTCCGTGGAGAACGAGCAACCGTTTTAAATGCATATTGGAGTTTTTAATGTCCTGTAGGGCATTGCTATTTATTTTCTTGTTGCCAGTTTTGCTTAGTGCACAAACTGTTGTTTCTGTTGATTCTGATATAACAAGAAATAGTGGTAAAAGTATGCCACTAGCTTTAGGAGCTTCAGCGCTTTTGCCTGGTATGGGGGAACTTTATCTTGGAGAATCTTCTTATACGCGCCCATTTGTGTGGGTTGATGCTTCTCTTTGGATGACAACCATTGTGTCTTATATTGTTGGTGAACGCTATATTACAAGTGCGCATAATTATGCGTCTCGTTATGCAGGCTTAAACACATCTTCTAAAAAAATGTCTTTATTGAATGCCGTTGGGGATTATCGAAGTCGTTCTGGTGTAAAGGGGCAGAATTCTTCTCCAGATGATTCTGAAAATTATAATCAGGCGATGTTACGTGCTGGTAAAGCAATAGATTCAGAATTTAAAGCATCTATTGATTGGGATTGGGGTTCAAGTGATAATCCAGAAACCACAAGCCGTAAAGAACATTATAAAGATCTTTTAGGGAATTATCGTATTTCGCGTATGGTTTTTCAAATAGCTGTCGGAGCTCTTGTCGTTAATAGAATAGCTTCTGTTTTAAATACGATGCGTATTTATCGAGCTACCTCTTCTTCTGGTTTTTCATCTTTAGATGTTTCTCCGCGTATTGGATTAGAAGGAGAACGTGGGATAGATTTTTCTGTTCGCTTTTAAAAATTTATTCTAAATAAAGTGAATTAATTTCTTCAATAAATTGCCTTTCAATTTCGCGGCGTCTTACTTTTAAGGTCGGTGTGAGTAAACCACTTTCTGCAGAAAGTGTGTCTGGAAGAAGAACCCAACGCCTGATTTGTTCCCAATGATTTAAGTGATGGTTTGTTTTTTGAATGAGTTTTTTTAGACTTTCGTTAATGCGTTTGGATTGCAAAGCTTTTTCTATTTGGAATTCTTCTTTTGGTATTTTTAAAAAGTCCATAGCTGCTTCTGGGTTTAAAAAAAGCAAAGCAGAAACGTATTTACGATTATTGGCTATAATACAAGCTGAAGTAATTAAAGAACTTTTGCAGAGGTCTTCTTCAATAGGTGTTGGAGAAACGTATTTACCGGTACTTGTTTTTAGCATTTCTTTAATGCGGCCCGTTAAATAAAGTTGTCCATTTTCGCCCAAAAATCCTTGGTCGCCGGTATGAAAGAAATCATCTTCGGTAAAGAATAGGTTGTTTTTATCATGCAGATTGTGATAGCCTTTAAAAACGCTTTTTCCTTTAACGAGAATTTCATTTTCCGGAGAAAGTTTTAATTCTAAATGTTTTAAAGGAAGCCCCACAGAGCCATGGCGGCCTTTTTCTTCAGCATTTAATGTGATGACAGGGGAACATTCTGTCATGCCATAACCTTCGTAAATAGGAATCCCGGCGTTTAAAAAGAAGCGACAAACATTTTTGTTTAAAGCGGAACTCCCTGAAATGACATAAGAAAGGTTGTTACCGAAAAGCGTTCTGATTTTACTAAAAATTAAAGAGTCGTAAATTTTCCCTAAAAAATTTGTTGGCTTTTGTGGGTCGTGTGTTTGTGCCCAGCGGATAGCTTTTTTTAATAAAAACTTTTTAGGGTATGGGGTCGTAATAGTTAATTTCTGAATTTTTTCGTAAACCCGTTCTAATAATCTTGGAACAACGGTTATTAAAGATGGAGTGGATTCTTTGAGAAGAATGGCTAATTGTTTTGGGTCGTCTCCAAAGTAAATTGATGTTTTGCAAGAAAGCAAAAAGTAAATAGTCATTCGTTCAAAAATATGAGCCAATGGTAAAATGGATAAGGCTTTATCTTTTTGTGAAAGAGAAACAACTTCTTGAAGTGACTCAAATTGAGAAAGCATATTTTCATGAGTCAGTTCTACGCCTTTAGGAAATCCTGTTGAACCACTTGTATAAATAATTGAAAAAAGAGAATTTGTTAAAATAGAATCTATAGCTTGTTCAAATTCTGAAGTTTTTTCATTTGAATCCATATTTGTATTCAAAGAAATCAAATCTTCTAAAAAAAGTGTGTTCTGCCGAACCAAATTTGTTTTTTCAAGTTGAATGATTTGGGTAAATAAAGAAAGTTTTTCTCTTAAATCGGGATCAATAAATTCTTCTGATTCTAAAATGAGAAAATCAATATTAGAATCCTGTTTCTGGTAGAGAAAATTTTCTTCGGCTAAATTTGGGAAAAAAGGAACGGTAATCGCACCGCATAATTGTATAGCTAAATCACACAGAATCCAGTCCGGAGAATTTTTAAGCATTAAGGCAATATTCATGCCTTTTGAAATGCCTGAATTTTTAAAAGCAAAATAAATGTTTTTTAAGCGAAAAAGGAGTTCTTGATTGGAAAAAGTTTGCCACGCACCATTTTTTTTATAATGCCAAGAAAAAGTGTCTGGAGATTTACAAACACTATAAAACAAAGCAGGTAAAGACTGTGGCAAATTCAAAATAATCTCCCGAAATTAAACCCATAATTTTTCGAAAGGAGTCTTTATTTGAATCTATAAAAACTTTAAAAAAACGCATCAAATTTTTATAAGAATGGGTGTTTAAATCCATTTTATTGAATTTATTTTTGACAACTTCTGATGCAAAATGCAGTTATAGCAAAAGCTCCGGCTACGTTCATGCTAGCTTTTCTTCCACACATAGGAATAGTGACTTTAAAGTCTGCTTCTGCCATGAGTTCAGGAGAAATTCCTAGTTCTTCGTTTCCAAGAATAATTAGTCCTTTTTTAGGCCATGTTACATGAGAAATGTCAGGAATATCTTCGCCTGTTTCTAAGGCAATTATAGAATAGCCGTTTTCTTTATGAAACCGAATGCACTCCATTGGACTTTCCCAGCGTTTTATAGGGATCCATTCTTGACACCCTCTTGCTGCACTTTTTACGGTTACATGTTCTGTCGATGCACTGTAACCACTTAAGTGAACAGCTTCTAAGCCAAAACAATCTGTGCTTCGGATTATAGAACCGACATTAAAAGCGCTTCTTAAATTGTGAGCAAGAACGGCAAAAGGAATAGAATTTTCTTTTGCTTCTAATCTGTCTCCAGGTTCTTGTTCTAAATAAACGTCGCGTTCAAAAGAAAGGCCTGCTTCAGAGCGGAAAGTCTTGTATAAATCAATCAATTGAGCCTGATTTTTGCCTTCAAGATGCCTTTCTTGAGAGTAATTCATGTAGGCGGCGTATGTTTCGTATTCGCGTTTTGCTCTTGCTATATCAGAGCCAAGTTGTAAAATAATTACACGCAAAAGTTCTGCCATTCTTTTGGCTTTTGCAGTCTGTGACATAGCATTGAATTTGTGTTCTGGATACATGCTAAAAATGTAGAATTGATACGTAAAAAACTGGGATTTGTTTAGAAAAAAATCTGTGATTTTTCTATCTTTTCAAGTAATGGAAAATTCCCAAAAAATTCGGATTTTAATTACAAATGACGACGGCGTTCATAGTGCTCCGTTGTGTTCTCTTGCAAAAGAAATATCATCTGTTGCAGAGGTTGTTGTAGTTGCTCCGGATAGAGAACGCAGTGGGATTTCTCAGGCTTTTACTTGTGGCGAAGGGCTTTCACTTAACACAATTCAAAGAGAACCTTTTGTAATGTATTCGGTTTCTGGCACACCAGCAGATTGTGTTAAATTAGCGATTACTGAAAATTTATGTTCTACTATGCCAACTCTAGTTCTTTCGGGCGTAAATTTCGGTGAAAATGCGGGTGTTTCTTCGCTTTATTCTGGAACGGTGGCAGGGGCTAGAGAAGCTTGTCTTTGGGGTGTTCCAGCGATAGCTCTTTCACTTTCTGAAAGAAATGAAAATCGTATGCCACTTGTCGTTTCTTTTGTAAAGAAAGTTATTGAAGAAAAACTTTTTGAAAATATGCCATTAGGAACTTTCTGGAATGTGAATTTCCCTTTGGATAGTGTTTCTTTTGCTGGTGTGTCTGTCACAACAATGGGTTGTGGAATGTTTTCAGATCATTATGTAATGCGTGAAGGAAAATATTTTTTGGAAGGTGAAAAGGATTACTTAAACGCAAAAACAGATTCCGATGATTATAAACTTTCAAAAGGCTTTATTGTAGTCACACCACACCAGGTGGACCAGACGTCTCTTAAAGAATTAGAACGTTTGCAACAAATCGATTTTAATTTATCAATGGAAGGATAGCAATGTCAGAACAAGCTTATTTACCCGGTTCGCAATATACTTCAAACATTGAAGTGGATATGCAAGATGCTTACTTGCGTTATTCTATGAGTGTTATTGTTGCAAGAGCACTCCCAGATGTTCGAGATGGCTTTAAGCCAGTTCACCGCCGCGTTTTGTTTGGCATGCATAAGGTCGGTGCTCATTCTAGCGCAAAAACAATGAAGTCTGCACGCATTGTCGGTGAAGTGATGGGTAAGTACCACCCACATGGTGATGCCGCTATTTATGATACGCTTGTGCGTATGACACAAGATTTCTCATTGCGTTATCCGATTGTTCGTGGACAAGGAAACTTTGGTTCTATTGATGGCGATAGTGCGGCAGCAATGCGTTATACCGAAGCCAAACTGGCAACTCTTGGTGAGTTGATGCTTGAAGATTTGGATAAAGATACAGTCAATATGGTTCCTAACTACGATGCCTCGTTAGAAGAACCAGAAGTCTTGCCGTCTGTTCTTCCGAACTTGTTGATAAATGGTTCTACAGGTATTGCTGTGGGTATGGCTACTTCTATGGCTCCACACAACTTGATAGAAATTACTAAAGCAATTCATGCCGTGTGTGAAAATCCAGAAATTTCTGGTGAAGAATTGCTTCAATACGTAAGCGGTCCGGATTTCCCTACAGGTGCGACAATTTGTGGCCGTGCTGGTATTCGTGATGCTTATTTAACAGGTTCTGGAAAAGTTCGCGTTCGTGCAAAAGTTTCTACAGAAGAAGACAAAAATGGCCGTGTCCGTTTGATTGTTACAGAAATTCCTTACATGGTGAACAAAGCAATGCTTGTCAAAAAAATAGCAGAACTTGTTCGCGATAAAAAGTTAGAAGGGATAAGCGATTTACGTGATGAATCCAAAAAGGATATTCGCGTAGTTATTGAACTTAAAAAAGGTTATGATTCTGAAGTTGTTTTGAATAACCTTTACAAGTACACTCAATTACAAGATACATTTAGCATTAATAACCTTGTATTGGTAAATAAAACACCAAAAGTTCTTCCTTTAAAAGATTTGATTTCTCATTACATTGAACACCGTGTAGAAGTCATTATCAGAAAATCTCAGTTTGAACTTAAAAAGTCAAAAGACCGCCAGCATATTATTGAAGGCTTGCTCATTGCTCAAGATAATATTGATGAAGTTGTCTCTCTTATCAGAGCTGCAGAGTCAAGAGATGCCGCAAAGCTTGCTTTGATTGAACGTTTTAACTTAGATGATGTTCAGGCTCAAGCTATTGTGAATATGACTCTTGGTGCCCTCACTGGCATGGAACGTGAAAAATTGCAGAACGAATACAAAACGCTTCAGGCTTATATTGAAGAATTAGAAGATATTCTTGCAAGACGCGAACGCCAAATTGAAATTCTTTTGCAACGCCTTGATGAAGTGACTCAAAAATATGGCGATGAACGCCGCACTTCTATCGAAGATAATGTAGAAGATTTTGATTATGAAGACCTTTTGACAGAAGAAGAACAAGTTATAACTTTAAGTAAAGAAGGCTATATTCGTCGTTTGCCAATTGATACATTTAAAGCACAAAATCGTGGCGGTAAAGGAATCATTGGTGCAAAACTTAAAGAAGAAGATAACGTAGAACAAATCTTTACTGCAAGTACGCATAGTTACCTTTTAATATTCTCTAACAAAGGTCGTGCTTATTGGACTAAAGTTTATCGCTTACCAGAAGGAACGCGTAATGGTAAAGGCCGTCCGATAGTAAACTTCATTGAACTTACAGAAGGCGAAAAAGTTTCTGCCATTGTTCCTGTTCGTAAATTCGAAGGCTATTTCTGTCTTGTCTTTGCAACAAAGAAAGGCGTTATCAATAAAATGGATCTCAAACTTTTCTCAAATCCAAGAAAAGGCGGGGTGAATGCTATTTCTCTTGATGAAGATGATGAATTGGTAAAAGTCCAGTTGGTTGGTTTCACACAAGAAGAATACGAAGCACAGCAAAATATTTCTGAAACAGAAGATGATAACCTTTCTGAAGAAGAACTTGATGATGATTCTTTAGACAATGACGATTCTGTAAAGGAAAAACAACCTATCGGAAACGATTTGTTAATGCTTGCCACTAAAAAAGGTCAGGCAATAACATTCTCAATAAAAGCTTGTCGTGCTATGGGAAGAGGCACTCATGGGGTTCGCGGCATAAAACTTTCTGCTGGCGACGAAGTGATTTCGCTTCTTTGGTTGAAATCAGAAAATAAAGTTTTGACCCTTACTGAAAATGGTTATGGCAAACGTACGGAACCTGGTGAATATCGAATCACAAGACGTGGTGGTAAAGGTGTTAAAAACCTTAATATCACAGAAAAAACAGGTGAAGCTGTTTTTGTAGAAAGCGTTGCTGATGATTACGATTTGATTATTACCAGCCGCGAAGGTCAAGTTATTAGAACTGCAGCCGATGGCGTTCGTGTAACAGGTCGCGTTTCTCAAGGTGTAAAAGTGATTACATTAAGAGAAGGTGATTCTGTTCAAGATGCGACAGCTTTGCCAAGTGTTGAAGATTTAGAACAAGATGCAGTTGCTTCACAAGAATCATTTCAAGAAGCAGTAGATTCTTCTTCAAGTGAAATAGTAGCTCAAGAAGATTCTGAAACTACTGCAGAAGAATAAATTTTCATCAGCTTTTTAAAGCCTTCTTTCGGGAAGGCTTTTTTAGCAGAGTTAAGTTAAAAAAAGGAATATTATGGACAAAGCAACATTAAAAGAAATGCTTTTATCTGTAGAACCTATTGTTAGAGAAGCTGGGCTTTCTGCTTTAAGTCTTCAAGACAATTTAACTGAAGTGCGTTATAAAAGTGCAAAAGATGTCGTGACATCTGCAGATATTTCAAGTGAAAAAATAATTGTAGAAGAAATTTCAAAATTATTTCCAGAGCATTCTATTCGCACAGAAGAAGCAGGGCGTATTGAAAATGATAAACCTTCTTTATGGACATGGGTAATTGATCCTTTAGATGGAACTGTTAATTTTAGTCGTGGGCTTCCTTTATGGGGCGTTTCGGTTGCTTTGCTTTATGATTCAAAACCAATACTTGCTCTTTGTTACCTGCCAAAACTTTCTGAAATGTTTATTGCGTATCAAGGCGGTGGTTGCTTTTTGAATGGTAAACGAATTTTTGTGAGTGAAACTTCTGTAATGGAACAAGCGATTGTTTCAAATGGCGATTTTAATGTTGGTGACGTTGAAAAAATTCATAATGAAAATTTGACGAATTTTTCAGCAGAGGCTAAAAATTGTATGCGAGTCAAATGCTTTGGTTCTGCGGTTACAGAAGGGAGTTTTTTAGCAGCAGGGCATTTAGACGCTTTTGTGATGACTATGAGTTATCCTTGGGATATTGCAGGGATTGCTTTACTTGTTGAAGAAGCAGGTGGAAAAGCTACACGTTTAGATGGAAATTCACTTCAATTTATTGATGGCGAACAAGCTCTTTTTTCAAATGGTGTATTACACGAAAAATTTTTAGAAATTCTTAGAAAATAAAATAAACACCAGCTAAAAGAATTAGCCCGGCATAAATTCCACCAAGTAAATCATCGGCCATAACGCCTAAAGCGCCAGGCAAGGCTTCTAATTTTTTGATACCAAGTGGTTTTAAAATATCAAAGAAACGGAACAACGCAAATCCGATTAAAATAAGCCAAGGGTATTGCAAAATAATTTCTGGCGAAATAAATGCAAATGCCATCCATTGCCCAGAAACTTCATCAATAACAATCCAACCTGGGTCTTCTGAATTTGTGTCTTTCATTGCCTTTTTAGCAAAAGGAATCCCTAAGAAAAAAACGCAAATAGCAAGTAACGCAAAGCAACCCATAAAAGATATTTTCGCTAATGGGTAGGCTAAAAGTGCTGCCGCTAAACTCCCATAAGTTCCAGGCATTTTGGGGAGAGTTCCTGAGCCTAAAAAGGTGGTTATTAAAAACGTAAATTTATCCGTTTTTTTCCATGGTTTATTCATGAGTCCATCCTTCGGCAATTTTTAATTCTTCTTGTTGTTTTAAATTGCGCTTTTTTGCCCAAACATTCCAAAGGTCAATAAATTTTAAACGTAGCGCTTCGGTGCCAATGTTTTCAAGCGCACTTATTTGTAAAGCGTCGGGGTAGTTAGCGAGTAATTCTTCACGGCGTTCTTTTGAAGCACTTTCTGCTTTGTTAAAAACGAGAATTCTTGGAATAGTTTCGTCAACAATAGAAGAGAGCACTTTTTGAGTGACTTCTAAATGCTCTTTATAATCTAATGCAGAAGCGTCAACAACTTCTAAAAGGCAATCGGCGTGAGCCGCGATTCCAAGGGTGCTTCTGAATGTTTCAACTAAATGGTGGGGAAGTTTTCTAATAAACCCAACGGTATCAGAAAGGATAATCGAGTTTCCGTTTCCTAGATAAAGTTTTCTAGTTGTAGAATCAAGTGTTGCAAATAGTTTATTTTCGACATAAACATCAGCACCAGTTAAGCGATTCGTAAGAGTGCTTTTGCCGGCGTTTGTATAGCCAACAATCCCCACATGAAAAATATCATAACGTTTTTCTGCAGCTCTATCGCGTGCGGATTCTATTTTTTGCAATTTCTTTTTTAAATCGCGAATCCTATTGCGGATAAGGCGTCTATCCGTTTCAAGCTGGGTTTCGCCCGGGCCTTTTGTGCCAATACCGCCATTATGTTGCCTACATAAATGTGTCCATGCTCTTGTAAGGCGTGGCATAATGTATTGTAATTGCGCAATTTCAACCATTAAACGGCTTTCGGCAGTAATAGCGTGTTTGGCAAAAATATCAAGAATAAGGCCAGTTCTGTCTAAAACTTTTATACCAGGCAAACGATTTTCCAAGTTCCTGACTTGAGAACCTGAAAGGTCTTCGTCAAAAACAAGCATTTTGACTTTTTGATTTTCAAGCGCTTGTCTTATTTCTTCAATTTTACCTTCACCAATTAAAGTAGAAGGGTTAAACGCCTGAAGATTTTGCATAAAAGTTTCAACAACTTCAGCCCCAGCCGTTTCGGCTAAACGCCGCAACTCTTCTAAATGTTCCAAAGCCAAACGCCCCCGGAGTTTTGGGGTTGAAATGCCAACGAGAATGGCTCGTTCCGGGAGTTTAGTCTGGTCTATCGCCATTAAATGCTATCAATGATTTCGTTGAATATTTTTGACGGGCGCATGCATTTAACAAGAAGTTCTTTTTCTGGCAAGTAGTAACCGCCGATAGAAACCGGAGCCCCTTGAACACTCAGCAAATCATTGTTAATAACACTTTCATTTTCGGAAAGTTTTTGAGCAATAGGAATAAAGCGTTCTTGCAATTCTTTATCATCTGTTTGTTCTGCTAAGCATTTAGCCCAGTAAAGCGCTAAATAGAAATGAGAACCACGGTTATCAATTTCTCCGATTTTACGAGCAGGCGTCTTGTTATTTTCAAGAATCATGCCATTAGCTTTATCAAGAGTATCAGCAAGAACTTTTGCTTTTGTATTTCCAGAAACTAAAGAAAGGTGTTCAAAAGAAACCGCTAAAGCAAAATATTCACCAAGTGAATCCCAGCGCAAATAGTTTTCTGCCAAAAGCTGTTGGACTTGTTTTGGAGCGCTGCCACCAGCACCCGTTTCAAACATGCCACCGCCATTCATTAAAGGAACGATGGAAAGCATTTTAGCCGAAGTGCCGACTTCAAGAATGGGGAATAAATCGGTCAAGTAATCGCGTAAAACGTTCCCTGTAACAGAAATCGTATCAAGACCATTTTTAGCACGAACCATAGATTCTTTGATAGCTTCTCTTGGAGAAAGAATGCGGATATCCAAACCATTCAAATCATGTTCTTTTAAATATTCACGAACTTTTTTCTCCACTTCTCTATCGTGTGCTCTATTTGGATCTAACCAGAAAAAGGCTGGCGTATTAGAAAGTCTAGAACGGTTGACGGCAAGTTTAACCCAATCTTTAATCGAAGCATCTTTTGCCTGACACATGCGGAAAATATCGCCCTTAGAAACTTTCTGAGAAAGAAGCACTTCGCCCTTTTCATTCACTGCACGAATTTCGCCAGAACCTTCAGCAATAAAAGTCTTATCGTGAGACCCGTATTCTTCTGCTTGTTTAGCCATTAGCCCCACATTAGAAACGCTTCCCATAGTGACAGGGTCAAAAGCTCCGTTTTCTTTACAGAACAGAATCGCTTCATCGTAAATACAAGCATAAGAACGGTCTGGAATAACGGCTTTTGTCTCTTGCAAATCGCCATTTTTATTCCACATTTTTCCAGAGTTCCTTATCATAGCAGGCATTGAAGCATCAATAATCACATCACTAGGAACGTTCAAATTGGTAATTCCTTTATCGGAATCAACCATAGCAAGGTCTGGACCTTCGTCAAGAACTTGTTGTATAGCGGCTTTAATTTCTGCTTCTTTTTCATGGCAAGCAATTCGCTTGTAAAGATCGCCAAGACCATTATTTGGGTCAACCCCTAATTCTTTAAAAAGGCTTTCGTATTTTTCAAAAACATCTTTAAAGAAAACTTTAACCACAGCACCAAATAAAACCGGGTCAGAAACTTTCATCATAGTTGCTTTTAAGTGAACAGAAAAAAGAGTCCCTTCAGCTTTTGCTTTTTGCTTTTCTTCAGAAAGGAATTTTTCAAGTTCATCACGGCGTAAAACCGCAGCATCTAAAATTTCACCTTTTAAAAGAGGAGTTTGTTTTCTAAGAACAACTATTTCGCCCGATTCTTTAACCCATTCAATTTGGAACGAATCGTTATCATTTAAAGTAATAGATTTTTCGGTTTCGTAAAAATCGCCACAAGACATACTTGCAACATGGGTTTTAGAATCACAAGCCCATGCACCCATTTTATGCGGGTGTTTTTTCGCGTATTCTTTAACAGCTCTTGGAGCGCGTCTATCAGAATTACCTTCGCGTAAAACAGGGTTCACCGCAGAACCTTTTACTTTATCATAGCGGGCTTTAATTTCTTTTTCTTGTTCATTGCTTGGATTTTCTGGGTAATCAGGAACAGCAAAACCTTTTTGTTGCAATTCAAGAATCGCCGCTTTTAATTGAGGAATCGAAGCAGAAATATTAGGCAACTTAATAATGTTTGCAGTTGGATCTTGCGTCAAAGCGCCTAAAAAAGCCAGGTCATCAGAAAAACGTTTTTCTTCTGGAAGCTTATCTGCAAAGGCCGCGCAAATGCGGGCCGCAAGAGAAATATCTTTTGAAAGAACATCAATACCAGCCGTTTTTGCAAAAGCAGAAACAATAGGCAAAAGGGATTGAGTAGCAAGGAAAGGGGATTCGTCAGTGATTGTATAAAAAATATTCTGTGTCATATTCCAAAAATAAAATTATTCTAGCCACTCGTAAAATTCTTCTTCAAAAAAGTTCTTTTTTTCTTGAAACATTTTTGGGCGTTGGGCTTTCGCCCCCGAGCTAAAAGCGTTATTATGTGGCGCGTGCCACCTATCCGTTCAGCCTCGCTCCCTTAAAAAGCCAACAAAAAAAATCCCGCGAGTCCTAACCCATCCGGGCTTTTATCTCTAACGCAAAAGCATTTTCCACACAAAAAAACAAGCCTATAGCCCAACAAATAACATCACAAAATTCTTACACACAAAATTGACAAGATTTTTATTCCTTAATATCTTTGAAAACGGATTGGATGGAAAAATATTTTTATTGATAAAGGAATAAAAATAATTATGAAAGGTTCATCTAATACGATTTATTATGTGGTAAAATGGATTGAAATTGTATGGACAAAAATTATGAATTGGATGGGGGTATGAGATGAGGTTAATTTTTATTTATTTCCTTTCAATGATAATTTTAGGATGTAGTTTGATTGATTTTTATGATAATTGTGATGGAAGTACAGGAAATTATGGGAAAGAAGTTGGAATAAATAAGTATTATTCGTTTAGGGAATATCATTTATACGTAGAGGAAAAATTTAATACATCCAAAAACAAAATGGAGTATTTTTCCCATCATGTTTTTTTAAAGAAAATCTGGAATTACGTGATGATTCAACGTTTTTTTATACCCAAATATGGGAACATTTTTCAGATTCAAATAGTAAAGAAATTATAGCGGATACAATGGAATATATGTCTGGTTCTTATTATATCATGCCAGTTGAAGGCGAAAGATGGCATAAATTCCTTTTAAAAACAGATTCCATTTTTATCAAATGGAGAATTCAACGAAACGATAAGGGTATAGGCAGTCTCATAATTGACGAAAAATATCATTCTGACCCCTTTATCGCTCAGCATGATTCTATATTACTTAATGTTGATTTGCAAGATTCTTGCTTTACACTTGCTGAATGGTATCAAGAACCCGACGATATATCTTTTTCGTGTCCTGACCCTTACATTTCAAAAACTCGGACTTTTTGCGCCAATTCATCGTATAAAGATTCGTCAATTGTAGGGGTAGTTATACAATAAAAAAACGCTAGAAAACTAGCGTTTTTAACTACAAAATTTAAAAGAAAAATTATCGGATAGTAGAAGTCAAGCGGAAGGCAAGCCCGATATCGTTTAATTCTTCTTCGCTATAAACACTGAATTGGAGTTTGGACTTACCAAGTTTTTTCACTAAAGCTGCAGTCCAAGCAAGTTCACTTGCATTAGGTTGTTTTGCAGAAACTTCATCGCGGTCTTTAATATATTCCACTTCAAATAAGAAATTGTCTAAAACACCAAATGTCGGGATTTCAAGACCAACATAGAATGGGAGCCAAGCTTCGCCAGGTTTTAAATAACTTGGATCTTTTCTGACAAAATTAGGAACAGTTTCAACCAAGTCTTCGTCTTGTGTATAGAAACAAGCTAATTCACCATAAAGTCTTAAATTAGGGATAATGGAAAAACTAGCGTAAGTAGCTACACGGTGTGTGATATAAGAAGTATTTTGGACAACATCAATAGCATTTGTTCTGTAAGCAAATTTCATTTCAAGTGGGAATGTAAACTTCAAAGATTCTTCTACGCGGACATAACCAGTATTAGCTTTGTTGTCACTTGTAGCAAGCATAACATTTAATTGAGACAAACCATGCTTAAATCCGAGTTCCATTGCATTGTGGGCTTGGTCACGCATCCAGAGACCGCGAGCAGACAAGTCTTTATCAATGTAAGTACCAAAGTGTGTTGATTGAGACCAGTCCGTTTTCCAATGACCAAGTTTAAAATTCAAAAGAGTGCTTTCGCCTAATTTCCATTTATAGTTAACCCAATATAAATCAGCTAAAATTTTATCGTAATTTTTTCCATCGATATTGTTACCGAATTCAGGAGCAAAAATACGCATCATAACCAAAGCGTCAAAAGCATCGGATTTGTATTCAGCGCCAAGGTTCGCGCGAAGCCAGAGGGAAGAAAGATTGTTGTCTTCATCTTCAATAGATTTTGTGGCTTGAGTTTGTACATTTCCTTTTAAATTCAAGGAATAATTGTCACTAGCAAAGCTTGTTCCAAGTAAAACAAGTAAAGAAGAAATAAGAAATTTGAGTTTCATAATGTCTCCGGTAAAAAAGTTTGTGAAAAATTAGCATTCTCTCTTTATTTGGCAAGGATTTTTTTAACCTAATGTAAGTTTTATTCAAGATTTTTAGAACATTTAAAAAAATCTCTTTACTATCTTTAGAAAGTAAAATCAATTAAGTAAAACTTTTTGCATTTTACGGTTTGGAGAATATATGGATATCAAGAAAACAATGGTTTCTTGCTTTATTGTAGGAACTTTAGTATTTGCCGCTGATTTGCAGCCCAATAAAACGCACGCTGTTTTAAGTGTGACTTACACCAATTTTGAAGAAGTCCCGCAGCGCAATAAAAAATTGACTTTTGTCGGTGTGAAAAAGCCAAAAAACAAAATTACGGTGCGCACTGATAATTATGGCGAAGCCACTTTCCATATTCCGCGCGAAGATTCTTATAAAATCCTTTGCCAGAGTTTAACCGGCCCGTTTGAATGTGGAGAAACGCCTTATGTTTCTCTCAAGGCTAGTTCTGGTGGCATTACAGTAGAATTTGACGATACTCGTGCAGAATTGGTAGGTGTTACATTTAAGGCGGGCAGTGCTGAATTAGTGCCAAGTTCTTTGAAAACGTTAAACGCTTCAATTGAAGGCTTAAAGCGAAACGCTAAAGCCAAAGTTGAAATTGAAGGTCATACAAGTTCTGAAGGTTCAGAAGAATTGAATCAGAAACTTTCTGAAGACAGAGCAAATAGTGTTCGCAATTACATGATTTCAAAAGGAATTGCTGCAGATAGGGTGACGGCTGTTGGCTATGGTCCAACGCGTCCAAAAGCAGATAATGCAACAGAATCTGGCAGAAAAGCCAATCGTCGAATTGAAATCAAAGTATTGAACCCAGACGAAGTAAACGTTTCTGAAGAAGAATAATGTAATATTTCAAAGTTGCATTAATTTTTAATCCTAAGTAAAACCCCTTTGCCTTATTAACGGCAAAGGGGAATTTTTTTATAAACTTGACGTTAAATCACACTAGATTACAGACAAGGTTTTTCCGATGTGAGGTTTTGTTTTTTCGTTACAAAGAATTCAAAAAGGCTTCAGCTTTTTCAAATTGTCCTTGAAGAGATTTTGAACCAGTTCCGCCTTCCATATTACGCCTTTCAATGGAATAAATAAAGGTTAATTTTTCTTTGATTTCTTTTGGTGATTTTACGCCGGCATTTTCCCATTCTTCATCAGAAAGTTCTGTAAATTCTTTCTTTTGTTTAGCAGCTTCACCAACTAAAGAACCTACAATGTGGTGTGCATCACGGAAAGGAATTCCAGATTCGACAAGTAAATCAGCTAAATCAGTTGCAAGTAATGCCGGCAACATGCGATTTTCCATTTTATCAAAATTGAATGTTGCGGTTTCAAGAGCTTCTTGCATAACCTGAAGAATAACTTTTACTGTTTTTACAGAATCAATAACAGGTTCTTTATCTTCTTGAAGGTCGCGGCTATAAGAAAGGGGAGCGCCTTTTACCAATGTGAAAAGGGCTGTGTAGTTCCCGATCATTCTGCCAGATTTGCCTCTAATTAATTCCATACTATCAGGATTTTTCTTTTGTGGCATCATAGAAGAGCCACTGCTGAAAGCGTCGTGTAATGTAAGGAATGAAAATTCGCTAGAACTCCAGTTGACAAAGTCTTCGGCATAACGGCTAAGAGTAGAAGCTACGATAGAAAGGTCTGCTAAAAATTCTAACGCCATGTCGCGATGGCTAACGGCATCAATACTGTTTGGGCTTGGGGCTTCAAAACCAAGAGCTTTTGCAACTTGTTGTCTGCGGTAAGGGAATGCACTCCCTGCAATAGCACCAGAACCTAAAGGAAGTTCTTTATGTAAAGCAAGGAAGTTTTTTAATCTGCAAATATCGCGACTTAAGGCAAAGAAAAAACTCATTAAATAATGGCTGAAATAAATAGGCTGGGCTTGTTGCAAATGCGTGTAACCCGGCATAATTTTTCCAAGATATTTTTTAGAAAGTTCTAAAAGAGTGTCTGCCAGATTTTTTTCTAAAACGAGAATTTCTTCGGCGCGATGGCGCATATAAAGTTTAAAATCGGTGCTGACTTGGTCGTTTCTGCTTCTGCCAGTATGGATTTTTTTGCCTAATTGCCCGATTCTCTCTGTTAAAACGCGTTCAACTGCCATGTGAACGTCTTCATCGCCATCATTCCATAAAGCAACACCATTTTTATAATCGGCGAGAATCCCTTGCAAACCAGAAACAATCTGGCTGTATTCATCTTCTGTTAAAACGCTAGATTCAACAAGTCCTTTTCCGTGAGCAATAGAACCTTGAATATCTTCTTCAATAAGTTCTTGGTCAAAAGCCAAACTAAAACTCAAATCAATCATACTTTGAGCCATGCCACTTTCAAAACGACCATCCCACATTTTTTTGGAATTACTCATAAATAAAACCTCAACCATTTTGGTTATTTTTAAACCACAATATTATGCTTAAAAGATAGAAATTAAAATGTTTTTAAAAGGGAAGTCTGCTGTAATTTTCGCGGACGTATTTTGATGGGTATGCATTAAAATGCCACCATTCAGATGGTAAAGCAACAAAGCCGGCTTTTTTCATAATCTGGCGTAATATTTCACGATTTTTAACTTGTTCTGGTAAAAGACGGCCCGTTTTAAGAGCTTCTTTTTCACCTTGTTTACCAGCTGCCGCTTCAAAAGAATCAAAATCAGTGCCCATATCAAGAATAACACCATCAGAGTTTTTTAAAGTCAAATCCAAAGCAAGTCCAAAATTATGCATGCCGCCAGGGTTTGGGCTTGAAACAAAATGCGAATAAGGAGTGTTTCTTACTGTTTTCCGCAAAGCTTCTTGTGCGTATAATGGGCGAGCGGCATCAAAAATGACAAAAGTAAAACCAGGAAATTCTTGTTTTAAAATTTGGATAGCTTTCCTTAATTTTTTTTCTGCATCGCGGTGTAAAAAAGCCCTTTTACCGCCACAATATAAATCGTGTCCAGAAAAATTCTCAAAAGTCCCATAGCGTAAATCTAAAACAAGTCCTTCTAAAGAAGTTATTTCAACATAGCTTTTGGATTTTTCCATTAAGGTATAAAATTTTTCAGCTTCTTTACAAAAGCGTTTAGGCTCTTTAGGCGGCGTTGGAACAAAAGGAGTATTTATGTTTTGCGCAAAACAGAACGGCAAAAAGAAAAAAAGGATTACAAGCAAGGTCAATTTTTTTGGCATGGATTAGTTACCAAATAAAATATCTACACCGAATTGCAAGTAAAGTCCCATTCCTTTGGCCATAAGTGGAACGAGTTCAATATCACCATTTTTAGAAACGTTTCTTGTAACTTGCGAGCGCTCTCTTGCATTTTCGCCACCTAAGAAGCGAAGTGCCGCCACATCAAGGTTTGCGAAAATATTGTCGGCCTCTACAAAGAAACGAATGCGGTTGATAAACTTTATGTCTCGTGTAATGTCTAAATTCACTCGGAAATCGGTTCTGAACAAGTCTGTGAATTCTTTGAAATCACGGATTTTTCTAGTACCCATATCGCCTTCTTTTTGTGGCAAGCTGACTTCATAATAATAAAGTGGGCGATTCCAAGCTGCATGGTGAGAAAGGATAAAGGATAACAAAGAATCTTTACGAGGATAATATCTGAAATGGGTGACCATATCTAAGCGAGCATTGGATTCAAAAGGGGTAGAGCGATTGTCTTTGAGTTCATATTCGCCATAGGTTGAACCAAGATTTGTACCAAGAGAAAAATGGTGAGATGTTTTCCATTCAAGCGTTGCAGAAGCTCCGGAAACCCATGCAAAATCGGCATTACTCAATTCTTTGTAATGAGCAAACGCTTTTGGAGTGGGGAGTTCCGGGTTGTGATAATATCTGCCAAAAGTATGGGCAGAGAAATCTAAATATTTCGTGCGGTAACCTGCACCAATTTTAGCAGAAGTTCCAGATTCTACTAAGCCATGCATTTCACCGCCTTCAACAGAATATTCCCAATCGCTACGATAGGCGGCGTTACCAAATAATCTAAATGATTCTCCTAAACGTTTTTCAGCATCTAAAGAAGCAAGTGGAGCGCCGTTTCCATCAAAGTCAAATACCGCACCACCAGCAAGAGAAGCAGTATAAGAATCTTCATTCCAGTTTAAACGAGAAACCCAATGGATTACAGGAGCGCTCATATCGGTAGATGTATTGAAATTATCTGGGTAAGAACGTTCAAGAAAATGATAATCCAATAAAAGAGAAGAACTTAGATTAGCGTTAAGGATATTTCCTTTAAAATTCTTATCAAGTCCTAGAGTGAGTTTGGTATGTTCAAAATTATAAGCATCAATCAAAGCTGCATCTACTCCAGAAACATTTTTTCGGAAAGCGGTTGTGTCGCGTAATGTATCGGAAAGATTTTCATGAACAAGACCAATGTGCCAGCTTGTGCCTAGAGGGGCATTGTATTCTAAACCAAGAACAATGTATTCCTGACTTCCTTTTATAATGTTTACGCTATTGACTTCGTCTAAACGCTGAGCGGTGTCTTGCCGGACTGTGTATTCATCATTACTATAAAGAGCACGCAAAGCCCAAGAGTCACCAGTAGAATCGTTACCTGTTAATTGCACATAACCATCATAGGCAGTCATATTATACGGGTCCGAAGAAGATACACGGCAGTCGCTGCAATCTTCTTCACTTTTTGAAAATTCAGAGAAAAATTTATCGCCCATATTTTGAAGCATACCCGGGTTTAAAACGCGGACCGATGCTTTCAATTCATTCCATATAAAGAACGGTGTACTTATGTTTCCTTCAAACATAGTTGTTGCTGCAGAAACTCTTCCAGAAAGGCCTTTTTCTTCTACATCAGGAATATATTGGAGCGCGGTTGCTAACCCCTCTGTTACAGGGCCTTCACCGTAATCATCGTGAAATTCAAGTCCGCTAAGAACATGAGGATTTACAACTGAAAAGTTTCCTGGAAATCCAAAATCTAAGTGCCGCATATTAGGCACGCGTAATTTCCCTAAATGGTAAGCGATATCACTAGCTCTTGAACCGTCGTAATAAAGAGCACTTGAAAAATCTTTTTGTCCTGAAATGCCTGGCATTTGGCTTAAGTGTTCCGTGAGATCAAAACGCATACCAGCTGCATCTTCTAAAGATTCGACTTTAACTTCACGCTTAGCTTCAAAACGTTTTGTTTCTTCGCCACTGATGATAGTACTTTGCCCTAAATCGCGGACATTTGGAACCAATTGAACAACAACATCTAGATAGTCAGCAAATTCGTTTGCTGCGATAGAAAGCGTGTCATAACCTTCTTTGTAAAAAACAAGTTTTGCATTTTTTGAATCAAGTTCTAATTCGAAACGGCCTTGAGCATTAGTTTTTCCAATTTCTTTGCCGGATTGGTAAGTGATTTTAGCATCTGAAATAGGCATGTCGGTTTCAGTTTCAAGCACAACACCGATAAATGGAGTCTGGGCTCCAAAAGCAAAAAGAATAGCTGTATTCATCCAAAAAAATACAGAACGCAATGACATATAATCCTCAAAAAATATTATGAACCGATTACATCCACAGAAAGTTATAATGCTGAATGCAAGCCGTTCTAGATTGAATAAAAGTAGAAAATTTTATGCCAAGGTATTTGTGGTTTAGAACTTCAGTAGGGAAAAGTCTGTATTCCTAGAACTTCAGAAATTATTTAAAATCAAAAAAATAAAAGCAGATAATTTTCTAAAATTTACAAGCCCCTTTTTAAGGACTATTATGCTTTCTTTTTTCTTTATGTCTCTTGTCGTGGCCTTAGCTCCAGGGCCGGATAATTTTTTTGTCTTAATGCAAAGCGCTTCTTTTGGCAGGCGCGCCGGTTTTTTAGTTATAGCTGGTATTTCTACCGGGATTTTAATACAGACTCTTTTACAAATTTCAGGCCTTTCTCTTTTGGTCGTTCATTCGCCAAAGGCATTTTTTGTTCTCCAATGTCTAGGTGCTTGTTATCTTCTTTATTTAGCGTTTCTTTCTTTTCGCTATGTTCCAAGTGAAAAATCGTCTAAAGGGGTAGAAGCCTTGTCTTCTCTAGCTCTTTATCGACGCGGCTTGTTGATGAATCTTTCAAACCCCAAAGCAGTACTTTTTTTACTTTCATTTTTACCGCCTGCTGTAAATCCCTCTCTTTCTGTTCCAGTGCATTTACAAATAGCAGGTTTAGGTTTTATGTTCTTGCTTTCAACTTTAATAGTTTTTGGTGCGGTAGCTATTCTTGCAGGGAGTTTAAGGCCCTTTCTAGAAAAACACCCAAGATTTGAAGTTTATTTACAACGCCTTTCCGGAGTTGTTTTTGCAATACTTGCAATTTCTCTTTTTGCTAGTTGATTTAGGAACAACGCAAGCGTTGGCCAACTTTTATAATAGAATTACGGCGAAGACCGTTTAATTTGCAAAGTTTTTGAACAGAAATCCCATACATCCGAGCGATTTTTCCAAGAGTATCGCCCCTGCGAACGCGGTAAATTCTGTACTTCGAAAGTTCTGATTGGATTAAATCGTAATCGGTTTCTAAATCTTTTAACGCAATTTCAGTACCATTCGCTAAAACAATTCCTTCGGCAAAATCAAAAATCAAAGAAGGGTCAATAGACATTTTTTTGTATGTAATTTCAAAATGCAAGTGTGAACCCGTAGAACGACCCGTGTTACCACCTAAACCAATGAGTTGTCCAGAAAAGACTTTTTCACCATATTTAACTAGCCGTTTAGAAAGGTGAGCATATACTGTTCTTGTTCCATTATCGTGTTCTAAAACGACATAATGACCATAACCGCGGCGTTCATAAGCGGCTTTTACCACTTTGCCAGAAAAGGCAGCAAGAATAGAATCGCCTTTAAAAACTTTTACATCTATACCTTTATGCATTCTGTATTTACGAACACCATAAGGAGAGGTTATTCGAACAGCCCGTCCTGTTGGTAGAGTAGCATTTTCAAAGAACAAAGTTTGAGAAGAATGCGAGTTGAATTTTTCTGAATTAGAAGAATCTAAAGCATTTTCTGGTTCGCTATCAGAAGTTTCATTGGCGTAAAGTTCTTGATTGCTTTCGTTTTCTAAAGAATCTGCAATAACGGCTTCATTTTCTTTTTCTAAGAGAACTTCGTGTTTAGGGATAAAAATTTTAGGTTGGTCTGAATTTGTCGTTTTGTCGGAAATTTTGTCTAAAGAAAGTAAATTGCGAAAGAATGAAAATGGACTATCTGATTTAGTTTCTGTATAATTTTCATTTTGCGAAACGTTTTGTCGTTTCCCTGTGTGTGCATAGGTAAGAGAAAAAGCTATGCAAAGTACATTGAGTAAAATCAATATTCGCAAAAACATGGCTAAAGGATAGAAAATTTTTGCAAAAATTCCAGTAGAATACTTATATTTGGTCTGTAAAACTTTAGGTTAAAGGATTTTTATATGGCAAAAAAAGTTCAAGACGCACTAAAAGACCTCGTTTCTCTTTGCAAACGCCGTGGTTTTATTTTTCCAGGCTCTGAAATTTACGATGGTTTGGCCAATACTTGGGATTATGGTCCGTATGGAATTGAATTAAAACGTAACATCAAAAATCTTTGGTGGAAAAAATTTGTTTCTTCTCGCCCTGATGTTTTAGGCCTTGATAGTTCTATCCTTTTGAACCCTAAAGTTTGGGTTGCTTCTGGTCACGTTGGTAATTTTTCTGATCCATTAGTTGATTGTAAAGCTTGTCGTGAACGTTTCCGTGCAGACCAACTTTTAGAAGAAAAATTAGGAGATGGTGCTGCTGCTGGTAAAAATTTCGAAGAAATTGATGCCATGATGAAAGAAAATGCTATTGAATGCCCAAGTTGTGGAAAATCAGATTGGACACAACCAAGAGCATTTAACTTAATGTTCCAAACAGAAATTGGTGTTGTTGAAGGTGCTGGTAATAAGGTTTATTTACGCCCAGAAACAGCTCAAGGTATTTTTATCAACTTTAAAAATATCATGGATAACGTTCGGCCCAAAATTCCATTTGGCGTAGGTCAAATCGGTAAATCATTCCGTAACGAAATTACTCCAGGTAACTTTATTTTCAGAACTCGTGAATTCGAACAGATGGAACTTGAATTTTTCTGTGAACCAGGAACAGAAGTTGAATGGTACAACTACTGGAAAGAATTCTGCATGAAATGGCTTGTAGAAGAACTTGGCATTACAGAAAACAAACTCCGCTTGCGTGAACACGCTAAAGAAGAACTTTCCCATTATTCTAATGGAACAAGTGATGTTGAATACGAATTCCCATTTGGTTGGGGTGAACTCTGGGGTATTGCTAGCCGTACTGATTTTGATTTAAAACAACACCAAGAACATTCTCGTGTTAAACAAGAATATTATGATGCCGTAAATAACAAACGCTATGTTCCGTTTGTTGTTGAACCATCTCTTGGCGTTGACCGTTTGTTGCTTGTACTTCTTTGCGATGCTTACGATGTAGAACAACTTGAAAATGACGAACGCACGGTTATGCATTTCCACCCAAGCGTAGCTCCTGTCAAGGCTGCTGTTTTGCCACTTGTTAAAAAAGGCAAGGTAAAAGAAAAAGCCGAAGAAATTTTCCAGAAGCTTATTAAGCGTTGGAATGTGGAATACGATGAAACCCAGTCTATTGGTAAACGTTATCGCCGTCAAGATGAACTTGGCACACCATTCTGTATTACAGTTGATTTTGATACAGTCGGCGAAGGCGAAAGTGATGCTTCTAAACTTGGTTTTGTAACGGTTCGCGAACGTGATTCTATGAAACAAGAATTAGTAGCGATTGAAAATTTAGAAGCTTATCTTGCAGAAAAAATAGGTTATTAATTTTTATCGAATCAAAAAAAAGGCGCTTTTTTAAAGCGCCTTTTTTTTGTTAATTTGGTTCTGCTTGTAAAAATTCACTTAATGAATAAGCATAGCAAACGACATCGCCAGTTTCTTGCAATCGAAACGCTTTAATGTGGCCAATGCCTTCAAATAAAATAGCATCATCAAGGCTGTCAAATTTTGAAATAACGGGGAGCCTTGATTTTTCAAAAGGGTAGCCTTCTTGTAAAATGGCTGCACATTCGTATTCTGGATCCATATCGTAAATAGCTAAATGCAAATTTTTATCGGTTTCATTCCCACTAAAAAGAATTTCGGCCCCTTCAATAGAGTCTCCGATTTTAACAGAAAAAGAGCCAACAAGACCTTTTTCTTGGAGTGATTTGCACCATAAATCGAAATCAATTTGTCCCATAAACCTTCACTATTGTTTGTGTTGGAAAAAATACCAACAACTTTCCCAAAGATATATTTTTAACTGTTTAAAAGTAGATTTCTATTTCTTGAGTGTGAAAAATGACAAATAAAATTTCCCGAAAGTTTTACTTTCGGGAAATTTTATTGAAAAAATATGCAATAATTTTTAATGAAGCTTTTCTGCTGCTTGGAGAACTGCAAAAATCATACCAGGACGGAAATATTTTCCAGCAGTATATTTTAAAGCAGTGCTATGCAAAAGATGGAAAAGAGTTTCTGCTTCCACTTTATTGGCTTTAGCCACTTTTCCATAAACTTTATTAAATGCAGCAAGCGTGCGAGGTAAAGCTGGAGAAATTCTTGAGTCAGCAAGAATAGCTTTAGAAGCAAGCAAAGCTTTGTGTAGTTTCTTTGCATTAGCAGAAGAAAGATTTAAAGCATTTTGCAATGTTTCAGAGTGGAGCTTGCAACTACCGTTAAAGCCTTCTGGAGCCGCAAATGGAATTCTAGCTTCATCATAAAGGTTACGAACCATACTATCCAACAAATCTTCAGCTTCCGATTTCATGCCATGAAGAGTCATTGCAGAAGCAATGCTATATTGGATGCCAATCCAAACATCGTGTGCCTGGAAATTAAATTCATCAAGAGGGGAACCATCTTTATGAACCAAGTTAGCGCAACCAATTAAGGAACTATTTTTCTTGTAATTCGTTTCAAATATTTTCTTCAATGTTCTACGAGCTTTATCTTCGTCAGTGATTGGAGAAAGATCTAAAAGTCTAAGGTAAGTGTCTGCAAGCATAGCGTCGGCAAAGACGTCATCGTTATCAAGGTCGAGCTTTTTCTTCCAAGAATCTTTAAATGCTTTTGGACAACAAGAAGTAAGCCATTCCTTTTTATAACGGCGGTATTCTTTACGGGATAAATCCAAATCTTCTGGAATTTCTGCAGTATTTAACCAGTGGTTGATTTCAGAAACTGCAAGAACGTGATCTTCTGGCAAAGAAAGTGTTGATGCCGTTTTCTTACGTAAAGTTTCAAAATGAGCAAAATCCACATCTTGCATTTCAAGTGGAGTGGCAAAGAAATGGAAATAACCTTCTTTTTCATCCCAAAGAGCGTTGTGGAAATCTTCTGCAGCAATTTCAGATTTTGCAATCCAATCAACAGCTTTATCTTTATCTCCAAGAATGTCAGCAATAGCAGCAGCTGCTCGTAAACCAGCAATCCAAAGAGAACCACAATAAACTGAAATGCCATGGCTTGAAAGGTTATCAAAAGTATCATCAGTGCCATGAGTCAATGGGAATGTTTGGCCTTCGCCCACCATGCGTTCTAAGTATTCCATGCAAGCATATACAGCTTCTTTGCATTCTTGTAAAATGGAAATGTTTCCAGAAACGCGATAATGGCGTAAAACCATCAGCACAAACTTTGGAGCTAAATCTTTCCATTCTTTAACATTGTGCCAATCGTAAGCATCTGGTTTTGCATCAAATGGACTGCCAAGGTCATGAATAACAGCACCATAAACAGCACGTGGGCCTTCTAATTTTGGATCTGGCAAATCAGCGTATGGGTGGTTTACATATTCATGATGGCGGCGTCTTGTGTTATCTACATCGAGAATTGCTTTTGCAAAGCGTTGCATTACAGCGCCATCAAGACGAGGCATTAATTGGAGTAATGCAAAACTACCATAGAAATAAACATCTAAAGAGTTAAAGAAAGGGTAGTCTGCACATTCACGAACGAGGAAACGATCTTCTTTATCCCAAACAGTTGCTTCTGCTAAGAAACTCAAAGTATTTAAAGCTAAGCTTCTTGTTTTATCAATAGCCCCTTTTGAAGTAGAAATACGTTTTAAAGCATTTTCAGGGATTAGATCTTGATAAACTTTCAAGGAATCTCTAAAGAGAGAGTCATTTTTTAATGCTTCAAGAAGTATCGCACGAACGCGTCCAAAAGGTTCCGGGAAGAAGGTTGTGTATTTCTTTTGACTTTCAAGGCCATTCAACTTAATTTGAGGGAAATCTAAAACCATGTTGAATTGGAACGAAACTTTTGCTTTAGGTTTTAAAACAGCTGTTACAACGAGAGCTGTTGCAATAGTTTCGCGGCCGCTATAAACATTTTTCACAAAAGTTTTTGAAATTCTACCGCTTTGAAGAGCTTCTTTTAAAACAGAGGCTTCGTCATCAATGTAACACATTGGTTTAACAGAAACGTTGAGGTTGTCCTTTTCGTTCCAAGCAGCGCTTATTGCCATACAACCATCAAAATCGCTTTCCACTAAACGTTCTTGGTTGTAGAATTCTACACCGCGAACAAGTCTGCCATCATCGGCTTTCAAGTCAAAACGAACAGCTTTTGGGTTTCTTGCGGCAGGAACTAATACAAAAGAAGAATCTTGAACACCTTGACGATCTTTACGGACTTGATAACCGCATAAAGATTCTTGCATTTGAACAATAGTCACTTCTCGAGTTTCTTTAGAAGTGTTTTCTAAGGTGTATTCGGTTGCAGAAACTGGGAGACTAGAAAGTCTTTCGTTTTTAGGAATAACATAACTAAATTGTTCGCGTTCAATCTTTATATTTTTTGAAGAAAATTTTGTTTCACTCACAGGATAAAGTGCGCGATAATTCATTTTTGTTGGGTCAAAACCAGGCACGCCTAAAAATTCGTTTTCTTCTCCCCACGCAGCGCTAAGAGCTGAAGACGATGAAATTGGAAAACCAACACAACCATCAAAGAAATCAATTAAAACAAAACGATTCAATTGGGCTGAAGATTTGTCACCTTTATTCAGTAAAGCTTGAGTTCTATCGCTCCACTCCGTATTCCAACGGACAAAAGCCTCTGCGTTATTTGCAAAGAATTTTTTATCATTGACAATTTTTGCAAGTTTTTCTTCGGCTTCTTTTAAGAGTAACCCTGCAAAAAGAGATTCGCCTTTAGCGTTACGCAAAGTATATTTAGCATCTTTTTGTTGGAATGAAGCAAAATTGAAAATTTTAAGTTTGGTATCTTTTTCTACAACAGCTTCTCTGAAAAAGAAATTGTTGAGACGCATATCGGCTGGATTTTCTGAACGAACTTGAATGCCAGGAACAAGGTTCATTACAGGGGTAGTTCCGGCAGGCGTAACAGTAAATGTAGAACCAATACCGCCAACAGCGATACCTGTTGAGGAAGGAGTCGTTGAAAGAGGAGTGTACCAAGGTTGTATAAATTCAACAGCAAGTCCTGGAGTCATAAGGTGCTTAACTGAATTGTCAATTTTGGCATTCTGGAGATAATCCGAAAATTTCATAGAATCCTAACCCGAAATAAAAGTGAAACGTGTCCCAAAATTAGATATTTTTCGGTAAGATTTGCACCTGGTTTTTAATAAATACCTTAAAAAAGATAAAGAAACTTTGATATTACTGAAAAAAGATTTTTTAACAGAGTTTATTATATTTGGTCTCATGTTTTCATTTGGTGTTATGGCCTCTGGCGGCGGAAGTAATTTTAAAGCCTTGCTCTCTAAAGTGAAGGAAGGTTTATTGCCAGCAAAATGTCTTTTTTTAATAGTTAATAATGGGGATTGTGGTGCTGTTCAGATAGCAAAAGAATACGGCGTTCCTTGTTTTCATATTTCTTCAAAAACCCATCCGGATGAACATGAATACGAAAAAGCTTTGCTTAATATATTTGAAAAAAATCCAATAGATTTGCTATTGTTAGCTGGCTACATGAAAAAAATTCCAGATTCTCTTGTTAAAAAGTTTCCTGAGAGAATACTAAATATTCACCCTTCGCTGTTGCCAAAGTATGGAGGCAAGGGTTTTTGGGGGTTAAACGTTCACAGAGCTGTTATTGAAAATCAAGAAAAAGAATCAGGAGCAACGGTCCACCTTGTTTCTTCTGAAATTGATAAAGGTAAAATTTTAGCACAGACTTCGGTACCAGTTTTAGAAGGGGATTCTCCAGAAGAACTTGCTGCAAGAGTTTTAAAGCAAGAACATTCTCTTTATTGGAATACGGTTTTAAATTACGCTAAAACATTGGGACTTATCTAATGAAAAAAAAGACTCCAGAATTTTTATTAGATGTAAAAAATCCATTTGAAGGAGAAAAACTTCTAAAAGAGTATGCAAATGGAAAAATCATTATTGGAGTTGATGAAGTCGGCAGAGGCCCTTTGGCCGGTCCGGTAGTTGCTTGCGCTGTAGTTCTTAAAGAATCTTGTGTTTGTGACTCTTTAAATGATTCAAAAAAAATACCAAGAAAAAAAAGAGAGGCTATTTTTGAACAAGTGAAAGAATCTTGTGCATGTTATGCTATAGCTAGTGCAAGTGTTGAAGAAATTGATGCGTTAAATATTCTCGAAGCTAATTTTTTAGCTATGCGGCGCGCACTTTCTGCAATTGGTATTTTGAATTTAGAACATACTTTGCCAGAATTACCTATTGAATCTAATGGGGTATTGAAAGCGTCAGATAATTTTTTAATTGCTGTTGATGGGAATTTATTAATCCGGAAAGTTCAAGAAGAATATCAGATTCCTGTTGTAAAAGGCGATGCCAAAATAGCGTCTATATCTGCGGCTTCTATTTTAGCCAAAGTTTATAGAGACCGTTTAATGGATAAACTAGGTGAAAGTTTTCCCATGTATGATTTTTCAAATAATGCTGGCTATGGGACAAAAAAGCATTTAGAAGCGTTGCAAAAATACGGACTTTCTCCAGTCCATAGAAAAACATTTCGCCCAAAAAGTTTAAATCTGGAATAGAATTTTTACCCCTAAACAGGAAAAAATGAAATGAGCATTTTATGCAAGTAAAATGGTTGAATTAAAAGTTTTTATTGGTTCAAGCTAAAAATAAATACTAATTGCTGCCTTCTAGTTTATTTTTCTTATAATGAGAATCGCCTACAAATAAGAACAATAAAAATCCCAATAAAACTGCAATAGATGCAGCGAAAAATACAGTGGCGTAATTAGAATAATCAGCAATAATTCCGCCAATAAAAACGCCAACACCAATACCTAAATCCCATCCAGAAAGATAAGTGCTAGAAGCTGTTCCTCGTTGGTTGTGTCTTGCCATATTGACAAACATGGTTTGATAACCTGGGCATAAAAAGCCATGAGCAATGCCTACAAAAAGGGCTGACCCAAAAAAGACAATAGGAGTATGGAAAAAAGAAAATGCTCCATAAGTTAAAACCAGAATAGCAAAACCTATTTTAACGCAAATTAAAAGGTAGCCTTTATCTACATAAGGACTTGTAATAAGTCTGCTTGCAATCATTCCGACGGCAATTAAAGCATAAAAGTAACCAGTGCCGCTTTGGAGATTGATTTCTTCAGCATAGAGGTTCATGTAATTGATAACAGGTCCATAAGCCAAGCCAACGAAAATAATACTTATAAATTGAGGAATAGCGCTAGTTAAAAAGAATCTGTCTAAAGAAAGCCCTGTATTTTTCTTTGCGGGTGTTTTAAGTGGGACTTTTAAAAAAGTAAGTAAGATTAAGCCCAAAATTCCTATTCCCAGAGATGTACGAAAAAGAAGTTCCACACCAAAAAATTCTTTAAAAAATACACCAAACATCGGGCCTAGAGCAAAAGCTAGATTAGTGGTTACTCCAAAATAGCCAATGCCTTCACCGCGTCGTTCTGCTGGTAAAATATCAATAGCAACCGTGTTTCCAGAAGTACTTACAATTCCAAAAGAGAGTCCATGTAAAAAGCGAACAAGAGCTATTAAAGCAATAGTTCCTGCAAAAATATAACCGCAAAACATTAAAGCAAAAACAAAATAAGTGATAAAATAAAGTTTTTTTCTAGGAACAGAATCAACCCAAAAACCAGCAAATGGTCGGCAAAGAAGAGCTCCGACGGCATATAGAGCAAGCGTAACGCCAATAGCTGTATTTCCTGCTTTGAAATTGTTTAATAAATATTCAGGGAGTATAGGAAGTAATGCGTAAAACGCAAAAAATAATAAAAAGTTAGTAACGCAAATAAGAAAAAAATTAGGTGTCCAAATTTTTGTTTTTTGCATAATTAAACGTATTTTTTCAACACATGTTTTGAAGAAATAAAGTAATCGATACCGCTAATTAAAGTGATAGTAGTAATAACTCCCATAATAATTGGAGGTATAATATTCCACGATTCTGTTAAAGCTGGGATTGATTTTTGAATAGGGTCTAAAGCACCGGTTAATATGATAACAATACCAATGCCTTGTAAAGCGGTTTTCCATTTTCCAGAACGCCTTGCTGGCATAATAACGTTTTCTGCCGCAGCAAGAGTTCTTAAAGTTTCAACACTTGCTTCGCGGAAATAAATGAGAGCCACCATCCAAACAGGAGCATATCCTGTAGCAATAAAACTTAAGAAAATGGTCATGTTTGAAATTTTATCAGAAAATGGGTCCAGGTATTTTCCTAAAGTACTCACTTCTCCCATTTTTCTAGCAAGATAGCCGTCTAAAAAGTCTGTCAACATAAAACCTAAAACCATTAGTAAAGCAATAAGTTTTAAGGCAAAAGTGTTGTTTGAATAATCCAAGTCGCCGTCATAAAAAAAGACCCACAAAAAGAAAGGCGTTAAAATAATGCGACTCATAGTGATTTGGCTTGCAATAGAAAGAGGCTTTCTATGTTCTGAATCCCGATAATACCAATAAAGATAAGCTATAGTAGCAGCACTCATAAGCAAAAGAGAAGAAACCATACAAACTTGCTTGTAATGTTCTAACCCAAGCAAATAAACGCCCATCGTAATGATAATTGACAAATTGGCAAGCTTAGCCCAGTTCCCGCGACGAATCATTTTGCCTTCACGTAGAATAGCTAAAGAAAAAATAGTATGAGTGATTAAGCGTAAAAATAAAACAATAGCCCCGATTCCTAAAAGAAGTTCTACATCATTGTTTTTGACTTTGTCATAAATAAAAATACTACCAAGAACAGATACAGAAAGAAGCCCATCAACAAAATTAAGCCAGAGACGATAATAAGGTTTTTCAACTTCTTGAGTTCTAAGTTTATAAAGTTTGACCCAACCAATAATCAATACACATATAGTACAGGCTGTTGCCATCGGAAGCATTGCGTTCCATATAAAGAAACTGATAGCTATAAGCAATATGAATTGAACATAATTCCAAATTCTTCCCCGTAGGCGAAGAGCTTTGTTAGATTCTTTTTCATTCATATTTAGTCTCCAATAATTGTTGGGCATGTTCTTTTGCTGTTTCTGAAGAAGGTTCTCCTAACATGCGCACAATTTCAAAGATACGATTTTCTTTAGACAATAAAGAAATTTCTGTAAAAGTTCTGCCGTTTTCTTCGTGTTTTTTTACGGCTAGTTGAGAATTTGCCCGGCAAGCGACCTGATGTAAATGCGTAATGGTTAAAACTTGATGAGTTTTTCCAAGTTTACGCAAAGCATCTCCAATTTTATTGCCGATTTCTCCGCTTATTCCGGAATCTACTTCGTCAAAAATTAAAAGCGGAGTAGTGTCTGTTTTTGCCGTTACCGTTTTAAAAGCCAAAAGAACTCTTGAAAGTTCACCACCAGAAACTGCTTTTTGAAGGCTTTGTTCGCCTTCGCCGCGGTTTGGGGCTAAAAGAAATTCAATTTTATCAATTCCAGTCGGAGTAGGATCTGTTTCAGCAAAAGATGTTTTAAACCGAGCTCCTTCCATTCCTAAAACTTGTAATTCACTTTCTACAGCCTGGTCTAAATCTTTGGCTTTAGTTTTTCTTACATCAGATAATTCTTTAGCTAAAGCAAGAACTTGTCTTTTGGCGTTATTAAATTCTTTTTCAAGTTCTTCTAAATCAGAATCAAAATTTTCAAGACTTTCTAATTCTGCTTTTCGCTTTTCACAAAGAGCAATTAAGCCCGCTTCATCAGTTTTATATTTGCGTTTTAAACGTTGTATTTTAGCAAGTCTTGCATTAATGCGGTTTAATTCGCTTTCTGAAATAGAAGTTTCAGGAGAAATTCTCAAAAGCTCTTGAAGCGTATTTTCAAGAGGTGAAAGGGTTTCTATAACTTGTTCGTGCCAAGAAACGTATTTAGGAAGTTTAGAAGAAATATGCCTGAGTTTAAATTCTAAAACACGTAATTTATCTAACAGCCCGTTTTCGCCATCAGTTAATTCAGAAAGTTCTTCAAGAAAATGTCGTTCTGTTTCACCTTTCGCTGCATTTGTAGTTTTTTCATCTAGTTCATTTTCTTCACCAAGTCGTAAAGCCGCTTCGTTCAATTCTTCGAATTGGAATTTTATAAAATCTTTTTCAGCAGCAAGGCGTTCTGCTTGTTCTTTTGCATTATCTATTTTTTTTGAAATAAGAATTAAAGAGTCGTAAGCATTTTTATACTCTAAAAGTAAATCAGGTAAGGCACAATAAGCATCTAATATTTGAGTATGTGTTCTTGTATCTCTTAATAAAAGCTGTTCGCTTTGCCCATGTAATTGTAAAAGTTCATCGCCAATGGTTTGTAAATTGGCAATAGGAACAAGGACTCCATTTATACGTGCTCTAGATTTTCCAGTAGAAGAAATTTCTCTGTGAAGAATCAATTCTTCGTCAGAATCGATTTCAAAATTTTTTAATAAGTCTTGAACTTTCTTGTTATTGGAAATATCAAAAGAGGCTTCTATACTTGCTTTATCTGAACCAGAACGGATAGCACTTGCTGAAACTTTTTCACCACAAACGGCCCTAAGGGCTTTTAATAAAACCGATTTGCCAGCTCCAGTTTCACCAGTGATAGCCGTAAAACCATTTGAAAAAGCAATAGTTGCTTCAGAAATCAAAGTAAAATTACGAATAGAAAGTTCTTTAAGCATACAGATAATTTAAATGATTTATTTTTCAAAAACAATGACGCTACGGTATATTGGTCTGCCTTCTTTTCGGTATTTCACTTCAAATCCTGTCATGATTCCTTCGGTTGGTTCCGCTTCGTTTCTTTGTGTAACGGTGCAACCAGGGAAAGCATCAAAATATTCCAAAGCCCATTCATTGTATTCTTTATGGTCTGTGCCCCAGAAGAAATTTCGTTTACCAGGTTTTAAAGTTCTTGCCACTTCTTTTAAAAAATCAGGTTTAAGCAAACGATTTTTATGGTGACGTTCTTTAGGCCATGGGTCAGGAAAATACATGTGGAAAGCGTCAACAGAATTATCTGGAACGCGGTCACGTAAAAAGTAAAAGATATCACCGCGTAACATTGCCGTATTGCCAAGCGTATTTTTTAAAATTTTTCGCATGGCAAAAGCTGCCCAAGTGTAATCCCATTCACTACCTAGAATAAATTTTTCTGGGTGGCGGTTTCCGTATTCTGCTAAAAAAGCACCACGACCAGAGCCTACTTCAATTTCAATACAATCATTATGATTTGGAAAAATTTCTTTCCAGTCAAATTGCTCTTTATGCGCTAAACCATCAACGGTGCGTTCTGGCTTTTTAGGGTCTTCTAGAGAACGGCGGTGTGTAAAATGCCACAAGCCATTTAAGTTTTTGTCAGCAGCTAAATCGCGATAAAATTCTGGGACAATGACTTCAGAATTCATAAAAGAACCTTTACCTTTTCTTTCCAAGAATCAGGAATTTTCTTTTCCATAACAGAAAGAATGTGCTTTTCAGGGTATTTCATTGAAAAATGGTTAAGTACCAAACATTTACATTTTGCTGAATCGCCAATTTCTTCTAAAATACGCACGATTTCATTTAAATGAGAATGCGATTTCAGGTGAGCCATTTCTTCGTCTTCATCATTAAGAAATGTGCATTCCATAACAATAACTTCAGAATCTAAAAGATAAGGCATGTTTTTCAGGCTTTCTGTTTTACAATCTCCCATAAATGAAATGAGAGGCTCATAAATATCGTTTGTGATTTTTTCTCCGGAAAGTCTTTTTTGAATCAGTTCTTCTGGAGTTGCATTTAGAAGTTCTTGTTTTAATTTCTTTTTATAGCGAAATAAAGTGCATCCCATTGAAGGAATAGAATGTTCTACAGGGAAAATTTCTAAAGCTAAATCTTTTCTGTAAGCTAAATGAACGCGCTCATTAGGGATAACAGCCTGGATTTCAGGGTAACGGAATTTATATTCAGGCACGTTTTCAAACAAAGCTTCTGCTTTTATCCAGGCTTTCGCTTTTTCAACAAACGGTTCTGGAATGTAATAAATAGCATCTTTTGCAATACCAGTCATTTTTCTTAAACTATGATGGCGCATTAAGCAACGGGCATGGTCACCATGAGCATGTGTTAAAAAAAGATGGTTTATAGGGACTGCAGAAAGTGGGCATTCTCCAATATCCACCATAAAATCTAGTTCTGGAATCTGTAAATAAGTTGAAAGTCCGCTTATTGAAAATCCATTAAGTGAAAAATGCGGCAAATTGAGATTTACTTGCCGTAAAGCGTTGTGGATATTTTTGTTTTCACTAGCCAAAGGAACTTCCTAAGTTGAAAATGCAAAAAAGCTAATTTTTATAGCTAAAATTTAGAAAATTTTACAAAAAAAACTTGATTTTAAAAGAGAAAAACTAACTAAAAGAAACTAACTTGCCAGAAAGAAAATTCTTCTGTATAAATAGCCGTATTTTTTAAAGATATTTTTCTGAACGCCAATTCAAAAAAAAGTAAACAGAATGATTAAAATTTGAGTAAAATCATTTTTTTTTGTCCTTTTTTAAAAGAATAGGTTAGTTTTATGGAATGTTGTATACACGCCCTAAAATTTTAGTTGTAGATGATACCAAAACAAACATTGAAGTTTTAGAAGGTATCCTTTCAAAAGATTACGATATATTCGTTGCTTTAAATGGTCGTAAAGCGATTGAACTTGTTCAAAAAATTAAACCAGATTTAGTTCTTCTTGATGTAATGATGCCTGAAATGGATGGTTATGAGACATTGCGTCAAATTAAAAAAATGCCGGAAAGTGAAGATTTACCTGTGATTTTCCTTACTGCAAAATCAGATTCAAGTAGCGAAGAAGAAGGTCTTTCTTTAGGTGCTGTAGACTATATCACTAAACCATTTTCTCCTAAATTAGTTTTATTGCGGGTTCAAAATCAACTTTACTTTAAAAAGCATCGTGATTCTTTAAATAGTCAAGTGGTCAATAAAACAAAATCACTCAGACAAACACTGAAAGTAATGCTTACAAGTCTTGCGGCTCTTGCAGAATATCGCGATAATGAAACTGGCGGTCATATCCGCAGAACCCAGATGATTGTTCAGCGTCTTGCAGAAGTTTTAAGTAAAAATCCAAAATTTAAAGAAGATTTCCCATCTCCAGAAATTATTGATTTTTATGCGACAGCAGCTCCTTTACATGATATTGGTAAAGTAGGCATTCAAGATGATATTTTAAGAAAACCTGATAAACTCAATGAAAAAGAAATGGCATTAATGCAAACACATACTTTATTAGGTTATGAAGTTTTGCAACACACAACTGCTGATTTAAATGACGATGATAACATGACTGATGCACGGCAAATGGTTGAAATCGCAGCGAATTTAGCAGTTGCTCACCATGAACGCTGGGATGGAACGGGGTATCCTAAGCATTTGAAAGGAGAAGAAATACCTGTTTCAGCCCGCTTAATGGCTGTTGCTGACGTTTATGACGCTCTTGTTTCTCCGAGAATTTATAAAAAGGCTCAAAGTCATGAAGAGGCTGTAAGCATTATTTGTAAAGAAAGTGGTTCTCATTTTGACCCTGATGTTGTAGAAGCTTTCTTGACATTTGCAAATGATTTGCCGGATATGTATAAGCAATTCGAAAATACGGAAAAGGAATATGCCATCTAAAGGCTCAAGAGAAACACTACGTAGAAGAATTACGTTAGCTTTTTTCTTTCCGCTGATTATTTTTGCTGCGGCCTTTCTTGGCACCATGCTCATAATTGGCAAATCTTTTATCATAAACAGTATTTATGATAATTGTGAAAATGTTATCGAACAATCTTCTCTTGATATAACTAGTGCTTTTGATAACAATATCTTTGCCTTTCAGGAAATGTTACGAAAGGTACAACAAGCCAAGAATCCTCTGGCTTTGAAATCTTTAATTCGCTCTGATTTTATTTCAAAGCAAAATTTCCTCAACGTTTATTATGGTTCAATCAATAACCAATATGTGAGCATTAATAAGCACACATCAACTCAACTGCACCAACCCAATATTAAAACACTACCATGGTATAATGAAGCGATAAAAAACAAAAATATGGTTTATACCGGTCCAAAGCGCGTTTTAAAAATGAATAGTAAAAATGCTTTGACGGTATCGCAGCCAATATGGTCTCATGATAACAAACACCCTCAGGGCGTTTTTGCTGTAGATTTGGATTTAGATTCTTTCAGGCATATTTTTACAAATGTCTCAAGAGAATTTGGTGGCATGACGGCTCTTGTCCGTAATGACATTGTCTTGACTTATTTCCCATACGAAACAAATATGGGAACTATTTCAACTGACAGTATTTCCACTTTGTTGCGTTTTACTAAAGAAACTATTGGTGTAGATTCTCTAAAAACTATTTCTACACAAATTGGAAAATTTTCTAATGCAGAAGGCGATGAGTTTGTCGTTTTTATCTCTTCTATCCAAAAGTATCCATTTCAATTAATTCATTTTTTACCAACCTCCAAACTTCAAGGTTTAGGGCAGGCTGATTTTTCGGCGTTATTAACGGCTTCGCTTATAAGTCTTGGTATTTTATTGGTGTTGATTTATCTTTTGAGTCGTTTTTTCTTTAATCGTATTGTGGGTAAAGAACTAGATGATTCTATCCAGACTAATTCCATTTTTGATGCTATTTTAAAATCTCCGGATTCTCCTTTGATTTTAACGAATTTGGATTTTGAAATTTTACATGCCAGTGATTCTATAATTGAATTTTTTAATGCCGAAGAATTTTATAAGGATTCTAAAATCTGGGAACTCATATCTAACCCTGATTTGCGGCAGTTTATATTAAAAGTCCAAACTATGGGGCAAAAGCTTGCCACAGAAGAAAGTAAAATTTCTTTACAGGTAAAAAATGGTCGTGGTGATACCTTTTGGTGGATTATTTCAGTACAATCCCTTGTTGATGAATCGGGTGAGTTAAGGTATTTATTCCGTATTTTTGATGAAACTTCTGAAGTTTGGAAAACTTCTATTTTGGATACGCTTTTATCGTCTTCAAATTCAATGATTTTTATTTTTGATAAGCGTTTTAATTTGCAATACCTTTCTAAACGTGCAGAAAATTTCTTTAATATCCCGGCTGAAAGAACGCATTTAACGTTAGAAGATCTTTCAAAATACAAATTACCAGAAGATGTTGTGGGTAAAGTTTCTGAAGCATTTTTATCATCATCTTTCTGGGCTGATAACTTCTATATACCGCCACAAGATGAAGTTGAAGGCCTTTGGTGTCGTGGCGAAGCCGTTGTTCAAAAAACAAGAGATAGCGTTGTTGGTTATATTTTGCTTCTAGTTGATATTTCTGAAGTAGTGCTTGCTCAGGAAGAAGCAGAAAGAGCGACAAAATCAAAGAGTGAATTCTTGGCCAATATGAGCCATGAAATCAGAACACCGATGAACGCTATTATAGGAATGTCGCATTTAATCGCAGAAACAGAACTTTCTAATAGACAGCGTGAATTTGTGAACCGTATAAATACGGCTGCTAAGAATTTGATCCGTCTGATTAACGATATTTTGGACTTGTCTAAGATAGAAGCTAAAAAGCAAGAATTAGAAATTATTCCGTTAAATATTTATTCTGTTATTGATGAAGTGACGGCCCTTGCGGTAGTACGTTTAGAAAATCGCCCGATTGAATTAGTTTTAGATATTGACCCGGAATTACCACAAATGATTCTCGGTGACCCGTTGCGTTTGTCTCAGATTTTAACGAATTTAGTGAATAATGCGACGAAATTTACAGAGAAAGGCTATATAACCCTTACTATCCGGACCAAGAAAGTGGAAGCAAACAAAGTAGCTATTCATTTTGCGGTTTCTGATACTGGAATTGGAATGACTCCAGAACAGTTGGGGAGACTATTCCAGACATTCTCTCAAGCAGATGGTTCTACAACAAGAAAGTATGGTGGTTCTGGATTAGGTTTGACTATTGCAAAGTCTTTTGTTGAACTTATGGGCGGTCAAATTCAAGTAGAAAGTAAGTGGAATGAAGGCACAATATTCTATTTTGATTTGACTTTTGAAATGCCTGTAAATAGCGAACCAATACCTGTTTCTTCTGAAATTTATGGAAATAATCCGACGGCATTGGTTTTGGATAGTAATCCAAAAATCCATCAGGTCTTACGTACTTATCTTGAATACATAGGATTTGAAGTAAGAACATTTGCTTCTTTATCTACTGCAAAAGCAGCTTGTAGAAATGCGAAAAAAGATGGGAATCCGTTCCTTTTGATGCTTGTTTCTTATGACTTTAGAGATATGGATGTTATATCCTGGATTAAAGAAGCTGAAAAAGACATGATTCTTCCGCAATTCAAAATTTTAATGCATCCATTCTACATTAAAGAAGAAGAAAGAATTGCAGCCTTAGAAAATGGTTTTCATGAATGTTTAGTTAAGCCAGTTCATTTAGCTAGTTTAAATCATGCTTTGCGTGTTGCCTGGGGCGAAGAAAGTAATGAAATTTCTACTCATGCGCAACAAAAGAAGATTATCTTCAAAAAGGCCTCTGTCTTGTTGGTTGAAGATGATGCCGCTAACCAAGAATTAGCAGATTATTTATTGACGAATGCTGGCCTTACCATTGTTATTGCAGGAAACGGGCAAGAAGCGTTGCGAGCCTTACAGAAAGATCATTATGATTTAGTTCTAATGGATATTCAGATGCCTGTTTTAGATGGTATTTCAGCAACAAGAAAAATCAGGGAAATGCCTGGCGAATACTTCCAGAAATTACCGATTGTTGCTATGAGTGCTTCTGCTATGAAAGAAAAAATAGACAGATGTCTTGAAAACGGCATGAATGCTTATATCACAAAGCCTATTGAACCGCAGAAGATGTTTGAAAAATTGGCAGAATTTTTACCGATTATCCAGCAGAATGAAATAGAAATAGATGTGGAAACACCAGAAGATATTGATTTCGTGAAAAACTTTGATTTTATTCCGAATTTCAAGGCGGTTACTGGTTTTGTTAGAGCAAGTAAAAATCCAAGGATTTTCCTTAAAATCTTAAAATCATTTATTACTGGATATTCTACAATTGTTGTTGATTTTGACGATTTATTGAAGAACAATAATCGTGAAAAATTATTGCGTAGTATTCATACTGTAAAAGGTATTGTAGGAACAATTGGTTCAGAAACGCTTTATCAGATGGGTAATCAACTTGAAAATGAAGGTAAGTTGCCAAAAGATGAAGTGATGAAATTTGCTTACGATGTTTCTGCATTGTTAGATGCACTTTCTCCGGTTGTAACAGAACTTCAGAATAAATTACAACAGTCAAATGTGTCTAAAAAGATTTCTCCTGAAGCTCACCAGAAATTGGCTGAAATGTTAGAGGATTTAATCCAGAACATTGAAAATTGTTCGTCAACTAAATGTCGTCAAAACTTGGAAAGTGTTGAGCAGTTCTTGTTCCCTAAAAATACAACGGCGACTTTACAACAAATTTCGTTATGGATTGACGAGTACAATTTCAGCGATGCCGCAGAAGCAGCCAAGAAATTACTTGAAAATACAAAAGCGGTTTTAAACGGGTAGTTTAGTTTGTTTGGTTAAACAAAAGGGAAATAAAAAAAATCCGAGTGAAAACCTCGGATTTTTAATTTTTTGGAATTCTAATTAAGAAAAAATATTTTTGATTTTATCAAAAAGTGATTCTTCTTCTGCGGTATCTTTGTCTTTTCTAATTTCGGCTAATTCTTTATAGAGTTCTTTTTCACGAGAAGAGAGATCTCTTGGAATATCAGCAACAATGTTCACGAAAAGATTTCCACGAGAACCGCGTCCTTGAAGAGGAGGTAAACCGTGTTCGCGTAAACGAAGAGTGCAACCCGATTGAGTTCCTGCAGCAAGTTTAATGTTGATTTCTGTGCCATCAACTCCAGGAATGCGTTGAGAACCGCCAAGAACTAACTTGTAAACAGGGACTTTCACATCACAATGCAAGTCGTTTTCTTCTCGAGTATAGAAATCATCTTGTTTTTCTGTAATGACAACAAGTAAATCGCCCGAAGCACCGCCTCTTGGACCACAGTTTCCTTCGCCACGAAGTGTAAGGTATTGGCCTTCGGCAACACCTTCAGGTATTTTAACTTGAATAGTGTCTTCTGTATGTTTACGGCCTTCGCCATTACAATGAGAACAAGGGTTTGAAACAACTTCTCCCATGCCATTACATTGAGGACAAGTCGATTCTGTAATCATATTGAAAAAGCCGCCAGAGGCACGACGAATACGGCCCATTCCATTACACCCTGAACAAGTTTTGGTATTTTCGCCACCTTTACCATTACAATGAGAGCAAGGTGTGTAGCGTTTGATTTTAACTTTTTTAGTGCAACCTTCAAAAATTTCTTTTAAAGAAAGAGCCACTTTTATTTGTAAATCATTTCCACGAGGTGGGCCACTTCGTCTTCTTGATGATGAAGACCCAAAACCACCTCCAAAGCCACCACCGAAAATATCTCCAAAATGTTTGAAAATATCTTCGAAACTAGAGAATCCAGCGCCGCCGCCGAAGCCTCCGCCACCAGGCATGTTATGACCAAATTGATCGTATTGGGCGCGCTTACTTGAGTCAGAAAGCACTTCATAAGCTTCCGCGGCTTCTTTAAATTTTTCTTCGGCGACTTTATCACCAGGGTTTTTATCTGGGTGATATTTAATAGCCAACTTTTTATAAGCACGCTTTAACTCTTCAGCGCTTGCGTCTTTAGATACGCCTAAAACTTCGTAATAATCTCTTTTTTCTGCCATAAAAATCCGTTTTGGGCAAAAATTTAAAAATGATTTGTTAAATCAGATAAGGCAAACGGGACTTTTCCTATGGAAAAATCCCGTTTAACTCAATTTGTTATAGATTATTTCTTGTCATCATCTACAACTTCATACTCAGCGTCAATAGGGCCATTCTTATTGTCGCCTTGTGGCTTAGAAGCTTCTGGTTCTGGAGATGCGGCTCCGGCGCCAGCAGCACCAGCGGCTTGAGCCATAGAACTGAGCATATTTTGGAGCTTATCCATAGCAGCCTTGATTTCTTCTTTAGAACCATTATCCTTTTTATCTTTGATTTCTTGGATAGCGGCTTCAAGTTGGCTCTTGGTATCGGCTGGGATTTTATCACCGATTTCTTTGAGCTGGCTTTCTGCTTGGTAAGCCATTTGTTCTGCTTGGTTCTTGATATCTACAAGTTCACGAGCTTCTTTATCTTTCTGGGCGTTTGCTTCGGCATCTTTAACCATTTTATTGATTTCATCTTCAGAAAGACCACTAGAAGAAGTAATCTTAATAGATTGTTCCTTGCCAGTTTCTTTGTCTTTTGCAGAAACGTGTACAATACCGTTTGCGTCAATGTCGAAAGTAACTTCGATTTGTGGAACACCGCGTGGCTTTGCTGGAATACCTTGCAAGTCAAAGCGGCCAAGAGTGCGGTTATCGCGAGCAAATTCGCGTTCACCTTGAAGCACGTGAATAGTTACAGCAGGTTGGTTATCTTCTGCAGTGGAGAATACTTGGCTCTTTTTGGTTGGAACAGTGGTGTTGCGTTCAATGAGTTTTGTCATAACGCCACCAAGGGTTTCAATACCAAGAGAAAGTGGGGTAACGTCAAGCAAAAGAACGTCTTTCACTGCGGAATCACCAGCAAGAACAGCACCCTGAACAGCTGCACCAATGGCAACTACTTCATCTGGGTTTACGCCTTTATGAGGTTCTTTGCCAAAGAAGTTCTTAACGGCTTCTTGAACGGCTGGGATACGGGTAGAACCACCAACCAAGATAACTTCATCGATTTCAGAAAGTTTCAAGCCTGAATCTTGGATACACTTACGGCAAGGTTCGATAGAACGTTCAACAAGGCTTGCGGTCAACTGTTCGAATTTTGCACGGGAAAGTGTCAAATCAAGGTGTTTTGGACCCGTTGCATCTGCAGTGATAAATGGCAAGTTAATGTTTGTGCTTGTTGTTGCAGAAAGGTCAATTTTAGCTTTTTCAGCAGCATCTTTTAAACGTTGTAAAGCCATTTTGTCTTTCTTCAAATCAATGCCAGGATTTTCTTTTTTGAATTCTTCGTTGATCCAGTCAATAATAACTTCATCAAAGTTATCACCACCGAGCATAGTATCGCCATTTGTAGCTTTAACAGTGAACATGCCTTCGTCAATTTCAAGAATAGAAATATCAAAAGTACCGCCACCCAAGTCATAAACAGCTACTTTTTCGCTCTTCTTGGAATCAAGACCATAAGCGAGAGCAGCTGCAGTCGGTTCGTTCACAATACGAAGCACTTCAAGACCGGCAATTTTACCAGCATCTTTAGTAGCCTGGCGTTGAGAGTCATTAAAGTAAGCAGGAACTGTAATAACAGCTTGAGTTACTTCTTGGCCGAGATATTCTTCAGCGATTTTCTTCATAGTTTGAAGAATCATTGCAGAAATTTCTGGTGGAGCGTATTGTTTGTCATCAATTTGAACGCGAACAGAATCAGAACCAGAACCTACGAGTTTGTATGGCATGTTCTTTTCTGCATCGGAACATTCTCCGGCAGTACGGCCCATAAAGCGCTTAATAGAATAAATAGTCTTTTCTGGGTTTGTGATAGCTTGACGTTTTGCCACATGACCGACTAAACGTTCGCCGTCTTTAGAGAAAGCTACGATAGATGGGGTAGTGCGAAAACCTTCAGCATTAGCAATAACAACTGGCTTTCCGCCTTCCATAACGGATACGCAGCTGTTTGTAGTTCCAAGGTCAATACCTATAATCTTGCTCATAATAGAGTCTCCTATTTTTTAATTTTCTCGTTTTGTTTTAAGCAAAAGCCGTGCCAATCTGTAAAATGTTGAAAAATAAGCGAAAAACGGCAATTCTTAAAACAATGTTTCATTTTGAAAAGCGTTTATTTCCCAGAAGAAACAATAACTTTAGCCGTTTTTAGAATTTTACCTTTAAGGCGATAACCTTTTTGGAAAACGGTAACGACATGGCCTTCTGGAATATCTTCAGAAGGTTGTTGCATCAAAGCTTCTTGGCAATTTGGGTCAAATTCTTGCCCGATTGGGTCAATTTGTTCAAGGCCTGCATCGGTAAGTGTTTTTGCAAATTGAGAATGAATAAGTTGCATTCCTTTTTCAAATGCTTCTAAATCATTTGCTTTATTTTCGGCCGCAAAAGCTCTTTCAAAATTATCAAGGACTTCAGAAAGTTTTTCAAGAAGTTTTGCATTAGCTGTTTCAATAATATCAAGCTGTTCTTTAGCCGTTCTACGGCGGAAATTGTCAAATTCAGCCATTAAACGCAAATTTCTATCTTGTGCTGCAATTAGTTCTGCTTTAATAGAATCTAATTCTGAAGTTTCTTGCGCTGTTTGTGTAGAGTCTTTTTCTGATGATTCTTGTGTAGATTCTTCTGTTGAAGTGGCATTAGCTATATTTTCAGCTTCGCGAATTAACTCTTCTGAAAGATCTTTTTCTTCTGCAGACATTTTTAAACCTTATATAAAAAGTGAATTTGCCAAAAATAAAGCAAAAACCGTGCCAAAATGGATAAAATGTGATTTTTATTAAGAAAAATGAATTAAAATAGAGAAAATCTTCTCTTTTGAGTTTAAAAATGGATTTTTTTTCTAAAAATTCTTAAAATCAAAAAATATGTTTCTTTTTGAAACGTGAAAAAAATTTGAAAATACCATAAAATGAATAATTTCAAGAAATCCTTTTGAAACTTTTTTTGACTGATTTTAAGTTTTTAAATTTTATTTGAAATGTTAAAATGGTGTATTCTTTTTCTTTTTTTTATCGCTATTTCAGTAAATGCCGAAGAGCAAAAGTCAATTCCTTGGAAACGAGACGGTTTTGACCCAGCTATTTTGCTCAAAAAAGAAGCGTATTTGCCAGAACATTTTTCAATCAATTATTTGTTTTCTATGGGAATTATAGGTTTTTCCGACAGAACCTCTCGCAGTGGCGGCACTTATTTAAGTCTTTTGCGTTATGATATATCGCCATCTTTAACTTTCAGTGCTGCTATTGGTTTTTCTATGCTATTTCATTCAACGTTACAAGAAAAACACCCAGAAGCTTTTCAAGAAGAAACATTACGACCTCGTTTATCTATACCATTTATAGCTTTAGATTATCAAATTTCTGAAAATGCTAATTTAAAAGTTCAAATTAGCGATGGCAGTTATGAAAATAATTATCATGGAATTTACAGGCGTTATCCTTATCATAACAGGTTAAAATTTTAAAATCCAGTGATTTCAATAAAAAATCCTGATAAATTATTTGAATTTTAGTAATTCTCGAATTGGAATCCCGAAGTCTGTCACTATACAATTAAAATTTTTTTTTATTTTTAGAACAAATTCACTAAATGAAGGAAGCAAAAATGACAACTATAGTAGTTTTTATTCTTTATTTGTTAATGATGCTTGGCATAGGCTTTTATTTTTCTAAAAAAGCAAATAGTCTGAATTCCTATTACTTAGGTAACCGCGGTATGAACAAGTGGGTAGTCGCCATGTCTGCCCAAGCTTCTGATATGAGTGGTTGGCTTTTGATGGGGCTCCCAGGTGCTATTTACTTAAGTGGTTTTTCAGAAGCGTGGATTGCCGTTGGTCTTGGCGTTGGTACTTATTTAAACTGGAAAATCGTTGGAAAACGTCTTCGCAAATACACGCATTTCTGTAAAGATTCCATCACTCTACCTGATTTCTTTTCAAATCGTTTTAGAGATGAAAAGGGAATTCTTCGTTTTATAGCCGCTTTCTTTATTTTAGCTTTTTTCCTTTTCTATACCACATCAGGATTTGTTTCTTGTGCTAAACTCTTTTCTACCATTTTTGATTGGAGTTATTCCACTTCTTTATGGATAGGTGTTATTGTTGTAGTTGGTTATACCTTTATGGGTGGCTTTATGGCAGTTAGTTGGACTGATTTTGTTCAAGGAATCATGATGCTTATAGCTGTAATGCTTGTTCCTGCCATTATTTGTTCTTTAAATGGCGGCTTTGCTCCGACAATTGATGCAATGAATAGTGTAAACCCATATTTAATGAACCTATTTACAAATGCTTCTACCGGAAAAGCAATCACAATGATTTCTATAGTTTCCTCATTAGCTTGGGGGTTAGGCTACTTTGGTATGCCACACATTCTGGTTCGTTTTATGTCAATTAAAGACCCAAAAGATATCGTACATTCTCGCCGAATCGCTATGACTTGGGTAATCCTTTCTCTTGGTGCTTCTGTTTTAATCGCCATATTTGGCCGTTACTATTTAATGCAAAATGGCATTACACTCGATGACCCAGAAAGAGTTTTCATTATTCTTGTTCAGCATTTGTTCCCAACAGTAATTGCGGCTATATTACTTGCAGCGGTCCTTGCCGCTATTATGAGCACAGCTGACTCTCAGTTATTGGTTTCGGCATCTGCATTCAGTAACGACATTTACAAAAAAATCCGTAAAAAAGCTTCTAACAATGAACTCATGTGGATAAGCCGCATTGTGGTTATTGTAATTGCAGTCCTTGCGGCACTTCTTGCAATGATGGGGAACCCAGAAGCTGCAACTGCACAAAAAGGAAAAAGCTTCCTTGATGTAGTGATGAGTCTTGTAAGTTTTGCCTGGGGTGGTTTTGGTGCCACATTTGGGCCACTTGTTCTTTTAGCACTTTTCTGGAAAAGAACCAACTTTGCAGGAGCTGTTGCCGGTATGTTAGTTGGTGGCATCACCACATTTGTCTGGAAGTTCTACCTTTCAAGTTTTGCTAGTTCCTATGCCATATTTGGTATTTACGAACTCTTGCCAGGCTTTGTTCTTAGCTTTGTAACAATTGTTGCAGTAAGTCTTTGCACAAAGGCTCCTTCAAAAGAAATCACAGATGAATTTGATGCTGTAGAAAATTTTAAATTCAGCGATTTAATCAAACAATAAAATTCATTTAGGAATAAACTTGTTTGCAATAACTCCTTGATTTTTTCAAGGAGTTATTTTTATAGGAAAGTTTTTTTATCGGAAAGGTCCCGCCTACGGCGGGGCTATCAAAAGCTTTTATTTTCATAAAAAATATTTAGCTATTCGTAAGCTTCTTGGCGCTTGTAAAGGAACTTGCCCATAACTTGCCCGAGAACCTTGTCATTGCAAGAAAACTTGCCATGCGAATCTTGTCATTGCAAGAAAACTTGCCCGAGAACCTTGTCATTGCGATGGAATGTAGTGACAGAAGCAATCTCTTTGCAAGCAACATTTGTTTTTAGATTACTTCGCTACGCTCGTAATGACAAAAAAACAAGATCGCCACACTGCGTTCGCGATGACAATTCACACTACGTTCGCGATGACAACTTGTTGTTAGATGGCCACGAGGCACAAGGCCTCTCGCCATGACAATTCGCACTACATCGCCATGGCAAACTGTATTGCATTCGTGATTACATAAGGCCAGTTTCAAGGCCTTTTACTGGTTCATAGCGAACAGAACCATCAGGAGAAATAATCATGGCAACGCCAGCCAAATAGTTGACCCATTTACGCTTTTCATAATAACGCAGATTAGCGTGACCATCTGTAATATAGGCAAGTAAAGGCACAACTAAGTAATCATGCGTACAAAGAATATTTACACGATTCATATTTGAAAGATTAGCTAAAATCTCGTTTTCAAGCAGTTGTTCACTGCGAGTTTCGAGATCGTAAAACGCATCGTCAAAAGCGCCTTCAAAAGCGTATTTTGAAAAGACTTCCCACCCACCATAAGAGTCAGAGTATTCGTCAGCTTTTTCAGAATCTTTTACATACCAATCTCCATCTAACCCTGGAAGAATTTCTAGTGTGTAATTTTCTTGCCCCATGCCTTTTGCGATATTTTCACAAGTTTCTTTTGTACGAGTATAACCAGAATACCCATAATAAACATCTTCATATTTTATAGTGGCAAGACTTTGACCTAGTTCAAAAGCAAATTTTTTGCCATCATCTGTTAAATGCCCGGTCGGCCCGGTATCATTGGTACGTTTACTATGGCGGATAATAAACACTACCTTTTCATCGGCCTTTAATTCTTGATAAACTCTCACAAGACTTGTAAAGCCATCGGCTTCTTCTGGAGTGGCCACTCTCCATTTGTCTTTATCATAAATATAAGGCTTGTCATGATTAACTCGACCTTCTCTGATTTCTCTATCATACTGACCGGGGCCAAATCCAAGCGTATCTTTTTCAATTTCTGTAGCCACGCGCCATTGCTTTGAATCTTTATCACAAATAAAACGCACTTTAGAATGGTCGGCGTGTTCGTAATCATTGGCAAAGAAAATACTCTGCCCTTGGTTCACATAAGTCAATTGGCCTGCATTTGATTCTGAACAACTTTCAAAATTATAAACCATAGGGATAAAATTTTTCATGTAGTTTTCAAAATTGGGAACAGAACCTAAACCCCATGCAGAAATATTATTTCTGATATCATTGTATCTATAAGAAGAATCAACGCCAACAAGCCAATCAGCAATCTTAATTTTCCAATTCGGGTCATGCCATTGACCGTCGCCTTTAATATCTTCAGCAAGGTTTGTTACAAGGTTCATCATTTCATTTTCGTTTCTATCGCCCTGTAACATAGCAGAAATTGCCAAAAGGGCAGCGCTGTATTCTGTGTAGCCAATGATACTTAAATCGCTAGCAATAGGTTTATCGGTTCTACCATCAGTAAAAAACTGTTGTGCATAAAGTTTAGTTGTATCAATGCCAAACGCAATAAAAAATTCGCGTTCTGCTTGAGCTCTTGCGGCATTAAATTCAACGTGGTTCATTCTCAATTGGTCAATACGCGGGATTTCAAGGTGAGTAAGGGTGTTGATGTTGGTTGTTGCTTCTTTACAAGAAAGAGCCGAAAAAGAAACTTGTTCATTTGAAACTTTACCTGAAACGGCATTTTTATAAAAACCTTTGGCAGTGATTTTTACGCACCCCGTATCAAGCGGGATATTTTCGAGAATATAGGAACCGTCGTTACTGATAATACAACCTTCTGCGATTTGAACTGGGTTACCATAAGCAGGGTAAACTGAAATACTTGTTCCAAACATAAATGGCCCAGAAATAGCAAAAGCGTTTCCTGTAATAGTGATTTCTTGTGGTGTTCCATAATTAGGTTCAAGTTCCCAAGAATTGTGTGGCATGGGGTATGTGCTTATAGAATTAGAATCACTTGGGTTGAGAATCGTGTTATTTGAATCTACAAGTGGGGGATTTTGGACAATTTTTTCTTTTGCTATTAAAAATCCGTCTTTACAAGAAATGCTAAAGTCTGTAGAATCTGCTGCACTGCGCCAAGTGGCTTTTATACAAAAATAAGGGAGATTTTCGCCTTTCACAAAGTAAGCTTCGCCTTCGCGATCGGAATTACATTCTGGCAATTTCTGTGGGTTATCAACAACTAAAGTATCAAAAACAGAAAATTCATCTTCTGCATTTTCATTATCTGAAGAAGCCGAAGAACTACTATCAGATGAACAAGCAACCAAAAAACAAGTTAAAACGAGAAAAAATGCGATTGTAATTTTTAGTTTGTTCATACGTTTTATTTGGTTGAGGGATACTTTCTTTATATTAAAAAAATAACAAAATAAAAAGATAAAAAGTAAAAAAAGTGTTTTGTGGTATGGTCGTACTATACATCAATAAACCCCGCAGACTCGAATGAGTCTGCGGGAGTTAATTTTCAAGGATTGCTTTTTAGGCTAGTAGCCCCGAAACAAAGCCAACTTTGACTAGCGAACGACTTTTCGGTCATCAGCGGTCATTTCGAGGAACTGAGCGACAGTCATTTGACCCTTATCGCCTTCTTTTCTCTTGTTGACTGCAATGAGACCTTCAGCTTGTTCCTTTTCGACTACAATAATCTTGTACGGTACCTTCTGGAGTTCGCATTGGCGAATCTTGTAGCCGAGTTTTTGACGCCTTCGGCGTCAGCGGCTACGCCTCGGTCATGTCAGCCCGCAAGCGGTCTGCCGCGACACTCGGCTTGCACGCTTTCCTTCACGAGGGCTCAGAAGTCAGCCACTTCGTATGTTGGTCTTATGGGTGTTCCCGCACTTTCTGTGCGGTCGGGCTATATTGCGAGGCCACCCGTGCGCACCTGCGGCACGCCCGCGCGGCTCTTGCAACCAAGCCTCGCTCCGCGAGTCTTGTCCCCAAGGGGTCACTATCCCTAACGCAAAACATCTTCATGCTTAAATTAATTCTTTTGAAGAAATTATATTTTCAGCGGAAATGAAAAATTGTATATCGATAAAATTAGCGTTGATCATAACAGTCTTGGCCGCTTTTTGTCATGCCAGCGACGCGTCTAATCGTTTTTTCAGGCTTGGTACTAGCATTGGCCTTTCCTACGATTTTTTGATCGGTAAAGAGGGAAATCTGATGGATTCCAAGGATTTCAATGGACCAGGTTTTCTGCTCGCAGTCAACACCATCTTTAATTTTCAGGATTTGCCGGCACTTCGCACAGGGCTAACATACAATGTTCGCTTACTCAAGAACGATGTTGGGTTCACAGACGAACGCCTTGACCGCGATACCTATGTAAAATACGAAACGGTCAGTTTAGGAATCCCCGTTCTTGCTCATTTCCAAACTCAAAGTCCATTTTACTTTGATGCAGGATTAACCTTCGCGTTCATCATAGACGCAAAGGAGGCTCATTATTGGACCAAAGGCAGCGCCTATGGCTTCGGAACAAAGTGGGATGGCGCGGGTCTTTCCTTTTGCGACATACAACTCACTGCAGGAACAGGAATCATACTCGGCAACCGCTTCGAATTGGGTTTGCAAACGTTATTCGGTTTAACAACTGTCTTGGATGCAAGCGAAATAAACGAGCGATATGATGACATCAGCGTGCATCTATTGTCATTTAGCGTAGCACTCGGCTACTATTTCATCTAGCGAAACCAGGAAAAAATTGTTTTAGCTTGACAAAACCCGTTTCTGCACTTCAACATTAGGGGCTATAAATGCGTCGGGCCTTTCTCGACGCAATAGCCATATTTAAATTCTGGATTATATTCGCAAGCTATTACTTTGTTTGACGCTTCAAGTGTAAAAAAATGTTACAACAGCTGAGCAAATTACCCAAAAATTTGGCGCTCCAATGAATAAAGCTATGACAGATGGTGGTGAAATCTAGATCTATATGTACATGGACGCTCAAGGTACCACAGGTTGAACAACATCTCAGGTCTCTGGCAAACAACAAAAATTAGATGTTATGATAAAAGATGGCGTCGTCGTCAATTACACTTATAATGAAGGGCCTATTGCAATGCAAGGTACTGGCTCTTGGTAATGCCCCTATTTTTTAATCAAATTAGAGTTCACCCCTGTACAGACTGTACAGGGGCTTTTCGTTTTTTCCATTGTTGGTTTGATTTCTAATTTAGTGTGCGTTTGTGCAGTACAAGTATCGGCTCTGTCGGGCCAGTCCGTACTTTTGGGTCGAAACTGCGAAAAAGCTGCGAAAATGACCCTCTGGCTCTGTCCAGTCATTCTGTACGGCTACGGAAACGCTGCGAAGTCGGAACCTGCCGAAATAGCCTAAAAACATCGGTCATGCAGCCGAAAAACAGTTTTGGAAGGGCTTACGGATTGAGGATTTTTTGCTAGCCGGGCACAAGTGTACAGTTTAGCCCGACAGAGCCCAAGTATCAATTATTTCAGAAATGCGCTATTTTGTCAGAGACGAAAGATAAGGAAACTCTAAAATCGTCTGCAATGCAGACGATTTGATAATCAACGATTATCAAATTCGGTGCAAAACAACTGAATTTTGCATGTCCGCTCTTGGGAAATTAGTCTCTATTGAATCGGCCTCGACAATTTAGAAAAAGCTTTTCTATTCCGGGGACTGTATTTTGCAATTCTTGAATTAAGGCCATGGTTGATTTTTTTGCTCGAACGGAAAGCTTTGGCACATGTATGATAGAAGCTTCGTCTAGGTGTTTGTCTTTTCTTATAACATAAATATCAAATGGCGAAAAAATTTTTTCGGGAAGTGAAACAGATGTGTTTTCTGCATTGAAACTGAGATATGCTCTTAAAAGATTGTCCGCTTGTATTTTCGTTATTTGGGGTGCAGGACAGCTACCAATGATTATCCGGTCACAGAACCACCCACCATCGGGAGTGTGGTAGCAGCGTTCATCTTTTACGTAATGGACTGTTGTATAAATTTCATTTTGGGTCGCGTTAATAATTAAATAAGGGGCGAATCCATCATTGTATATGAATTTATCTGTGATTGAAATACTGTAATCAAAATCTCTTTTCTTTATATATTTTTGGGGTCCATTGCTTACCCTAGGATTGATGTCGTCAAGTTCGTATTCGGGGGCAAAATCCTTTTCCTCGTAATGGGGAGACGGTGTTTTTAAAATCATATATGTAACATAGATAATATAACACGCTAGGGCAATAAAACCGACGCCAGCAATAACCGTGAGATAAATTATTGCTTTTTTTAGAATCTTCAATCCATGTTGAATGTATTTTTTAGATGTCACACCGTTTAATATACCTTTTTATATTTTGACGGTTTTACCTTCATCTCGCTTGCTACGAATAACCGCGTGAATTGTTTCTCACGAATCGTTGGTTCTTGCTCTTGGGCTTGTCGGGGATTGTGAGTGAAAGCAGCCCTTCCTTAACCATCGGGTAGATATGCCGAGTCATCAGATAGGCCCCGGTCAATTCGCTCTTGAACTCGGTTTCCAATTCGCTGCGGCTTCTTGGAACTTTGCAGAATTCTAAAATCCGTTGCTGCAATTCTGTTAGCGGTGCGGAAACTTTTTTTAGAGTGTTGTACAAAGTCACGCGGAAAATGCCTCGAGTGCTTTCAAATTTAGGAGGTTCCAATCCGGCTTCTTCCATGGCTCGGCGGATTGTCGGTATTCCGCTGTAGCGGTTTTCGGCTTGCCCGATAATTTCGAGTGCGTTTGCAAGGTAGGGATTTCGGGTGTCCGCGCCATAATCTCCAAGCGTATCTATGCGATTGCGGCCATAAAGTCCGCCTGGATTTTCAACCTCGATTCTGTTTGTGAACATTCTGATTGTAATGGGGCAATTGTCTGTATGAATGCTGTAATCGCGATGGACGAGGGCGTTCAGGATGATTTCACGAATGGCGATAACGGGATATTCAGTCTTGTCTGTTCGTTCACCTGTTTTTTCGTCGATGACGGTGCGCACCTTCATGTTTCGGATGACGAAAGCTACGGCATCATCCTTCATTTGTGGAATTGTCCCTTCGATACGTTTGTTGTCTAAAAAACGCTCGCCAATTTCGCCAATTCCACTGACTTTTGTTCCAGGAACTGCAACCGCTGTTATCCCTAGTTGCGGGAAATACCCTTGCGGGTAGGCACTAAACATGAATAATCCTACAATAGTCGGGTGCCCGTTTGACATAAAACCTTGCAGCGTCATCCATCGTTGAACCGGAAGTGCGAATACATTGGGCTTTTTTTCTTGCAAGGCCAAAGTGTATTTCTTGAAGGCGTCCGTTTGCAATTCTTTTTTATCGGCGCGTTCGACGGGGCGTAACTCGTCTTCGATTTTTTTCTTGAACGACTCGAAGGTGTAAACCTCGTATTCTGTCATTTGTCGGTCGCTATCGCCGACGCGTACGAATGATCCCCTGAGTCGCCCGGCACCCTTATAAAAACAGGGCTTCTGGAAATCGTCTATTTCGGGGATTTCTGCACAGACGACTGTCTTACGATGTAACGTTGTTGTTGTGCAAAGAGCTTTTACTGGAGGCTCCATTTGCAGACATTGCTCAGATATTTTCTTTATCAAGTCGGCTGCGTTATATACGCCGCAAATTTTGAAATCGTTTTCTTCGTCTATACCGAACAGGATAATACCGCCATCTTTCTGATTTGAAAATGAAGATAACGTATCGAATAATCGAGGGCAGCCGCCCGCAGATTTCTTGATTTCTATATGATTGCTTTCGCTTTTTTGCGAACAGACTTCTTCAACGATTTTCTTTAATTTCTTCTCTAGCATATTTTTGACGAATCCTATTTTCGTTAAATTTAATCAAAAATTCGTCAAAAATCAATAATTTTCGTTAAAAATAGAAAATTTTCCTCGAAAATTCGTCAAAAACAGGCGTTCTTCCTCAAAAAGTTACTTGAATTCGCTCGTGATTTGCATTGAGCCGCTACGTCCGTATTGGTCCTTGTAGATGAGAGTCCAATAGATGGGGCCTGTAGGAACTTTTGCTGAAATGTTGATGAGGCGGCTGGAATACCTTTTGGCGAGGTCGGGCAGTTCCCAACCATGACAGTATCCTGCCATATCTTCCTTGTAATAGGAATGCGCAACGACCCTGCAACCGTATTCGTTCTTGGAAACAGAATACTCGATAGAATCTTTTCTATAGTAAGGGTAATCTGCGAATTTTTTTTTCGGTGAATACGTCGAATAGTCCGTTGTTGCAATGTGATCCATGTTCTTGTTCGCAATAATCGACTAATGATTGTATACTGGGAATTTCATTTATTATGGAGTCCGTCGTTTCTGGATTGGAAAGGCTAGTGTAATGCTCTGTTATTTTTTCGAAGTCTTCAGAATTTGCCGAAGCAAATGGAGAGTATCTAACAGTAGGATTGAGACCGCTTCCGTCATGGTAGAGGATGATTCCTTCTGGGAGCCCTTCGGCATAAAGCCGGTAGTATCCTTCGTAACGGAAAAGGACTTCGCACCCGTTGGCCGAGAGCGTTTCTAGATGACTTTTGACATTTGCCTTTCAAATTCGGGAATGTTGCTGTATGGGATATATGAGGTGATTGCGCTGTCCCCGAGATTCACATCGAAGAGAAGTGTTGTTTCTGTGCTTTCGTGAAAGTATCTGCCGTATGCGCTACTGTCGTTGTCATGATAATCCACTTGTATTGTGATTCCACCATACGGAACACTGATGGTGCCGCCGACATTTTCCATGCATTGTCCCTGCTTGCATTTAAAACTTCCGTCTTCATACAAAAAACATTGATTGAGGGAGAAAAATCCCGTGTCTAGTTTTCCTTCTTCCGCTGGGTAGAGCACCCGCAAATTTACAGTGCGTGTTTCATTTGAATCGATAAAAGACCGTAATGGTATTGTTGCAACACCGCTACCGGAAGAACTCAGGGGTGCGTCGGGCTCGACCAAGTCATTATGTCTTTTGCTGGAACTACTGCGCTGAAAAATGCTGCTGGATGATGATGGAGTGACAGAACTCGAACTGACACTCGGACCTTCTGTCGAAGAATCCAAAATGGAACTTGATGAAACTTGATTCGAAGAGCTTGATTCGAAAACGGAACTGGAACTGATTGAAGTTGACGAATCCATGTCAGATGAACTTTCTGTGCTTATTTCTTCGGTGAAAGGTGTGGGATCGCTCGGGCTTTCAGAGCAATTTGCAAAAAGGACTAATGCCGCAATTAGATAGAGAAATTTTATTTTCACAGTCCACCTCACAAGCTAATCATGAATATAGCTAAAAAAACGGAATAATGTCACCCACTTTTTTTCTACCTATTCCCTTTGGCTCGGTTGTGCGACTTGCAGAGCATTTCGCAGTTGGCACGGTCGGTTGCGCCGCCCTTGCTCCAAGCGGTTACGTGGTCGGCGTCCATTTCGGTGATTTTCCAGATTTTGTTCTTGTTTGCGTTTTCCGACATAGCGCAGTATGGGCAGTTGGATTTTCCTGTCGCTTGAGCCTTGGCTGTTTGCGCCGCATAGACACTTTTCTTGGTTGCGTCATCAAACACGCGGATATTCAAAAGTTTTTTATCTTGTTCGCCACCCAAGACATACTCGAAAATGCCCTTGCGGTCTTTGACGTATGGGTTGGCATAAAGAGATACAACTTTATCATGAATTTCTCTAGGATTGTAGGCTTTTGCGTGATACGTCTCGTACAAGCGTCCCCATTCGAGACCGCTCATTTCGCTTTCGGTCATATCGAAAATACTTGAAGCCCAATCTATGACCGTATTGAAATACGTTTTCAGTTCATCAATATTTGCATCACGGCGATGCTTGGACATGTAGGAGTCTTTCTTGGGCAACCTGTATTTCTGTGCTTCTTCGTCAGAAATTTTTACTTCGCTGACCCAATCAAGGGCGACGCTCAATATTCCATGGCGGTTCGGCTCACCCTTCACGTAGGTTTGCCACATCTGCACATTTGAATTCTTGGAATTGCTGTACTCCGCCTTTGCTGCGGTCACGAACGGCCCCGAATAGATGGCGTTCAAAAGTTCCTGCTCGTTCAGCGGAATTCCAGTGATGTTGATTGTCTTGAACCATTCCTTAATATCGGTTTCTTCACCTTCGCACTCGTAAACAAGCAACTTGTAATCTTCAATCTCTTTCTGCTTTTCGGCAGGAAGCCCCGAAAAGTACTGGGGAACTCCGTTTGCATCCGAGATGCCGAATTTTCCCTTGACGAATCGCCCGATAGACGTTATGCGTTGTTGTCCGTCAAGCACTTCGAAACGCTCGTTATCAATCTTGTTGAAATAGATGAGTCCAAGCGGATAGCCCTTGAGCATGGAGTCAATCACGGCGACATCACGTTTGCCGTCGGCATAGATGTAATTGCGTTGGTATTCCGGCTGGATGGTAAGTTTTCCCGACAGCCCGAAAAGTCCCTTGCCTTCGAGTTCATTATAGACAAAGCCTTCGCAGATTTCCTTGACGGAATATGTTTTGAGTTCTGTTTTCATAATAAACCTCTATGCCTTTGCCCTAATTACTATACGACAATAAAGTCTTTGATATTCTCCATTATCTTTTATATAAAACGCAGGACCGCCTTGTTTTTCCCTTGGCAAATCAGTGGGTTTTGTAGTCGCGAGTTCAAGACTAATTCCCAAAATTTCAAACTGTTCCGGGCAATACTTATCTAGGAAAGAAATAGGCACTCCCATTACGCCTTTATAATCGCTAGGAATTGCGTCAGTGAAAGGAACCTCTATAGCTTCGAAGTTATCATAATGCAAATATCCTTTCTCTTTTATTTCTTTATGCTTCGAAAATTTCAGATTCTGCTGCATAGTCATCAAGGAGAGCGGTTCGTGACGGCGACCATGTTCTATGTTTGTGAACCAGCACGAATTGCCCAAGCGGGTGTAATCCCCTTTGTATCCCAGTCGTTCCGCCTTTTCCCGATCTGATTCTTTTACAACAGTTCCCTTGGGCACACGAAAAACCATATCGGAACCATTGCCGGTTGCACCAAGCCACATACGGTTTTCCTTGATTAGTGGAAAGACTTCTTTATACGTAATCGCATTCATGTTTCCGATTGCGGCGAAACGTTTTTTCGACTCCATAATCCATGCGACAAACTCCCGAAACAAACTAAAAGGCGGATTGGTAATGATGAAGTCCGCTTCGTCTCGCAGCCGTCTGATTTCATCGGAACGAAAGTCACCGTCGCCATCTAAATACTGCCATTCCAAATCATGAATGTCTATGCGACCGTTCTTGTTGGTGTCGTGGTCGAGCGTGAAAATCTTGCCCCTGATTTTCGACTTGTCCACATCGAACCAAGGGGCCTGCTGTTCGAACAGCGTCGGCTGCCAGTCCTTGATTTTGTATTTTTTGGACTCGATGGCGAAAGATGTCGAAATGAGTTTCTTTAATCCCAGCCGCTCGAAATTTTGGGCGAAGTATAATGTGAAATTGCTCCATTCTGGGTCGTCGCAAGGAAGCAAAACAGTCCTGCCACGGAATACGTTCTCGTCGTATTCCAAGTACGCATTTAATTCCTTTTCAATGTCCGCATAAATCGTATAGAACTCGTCGTTCTTAGCCTCTTTCGCCTTTCCTAGTGCTTCGTTATTCGCCATCGGGCTTGCTCCTTGGAGCTTGCCCTAATTCGTGTGCATTCAGCCAAAAGAAAAAAGGCGTGAAGTTGAATGCACTTATCTGCTCTGAGGTTACGACCAAGTACCCTATCGAAATAAGCACAAACAACTCACGCCCCAAACGGGCGACTGCACCGCCGGCATACGCCTGCAGTGCACGGCGAAGGAGGAACCGCCGCTGTCGAAATACACCCAAACGCACTATACCGGGTATAGCGCGCCAAAGCATATCTGCGTGAGCGTCTGTCCCATTCTCCCGATTGAAAAATTTGGTCGTATTTCAGAGCGGAGAACGAGAGCAAAAGCTCATAAAAATGTCTATGAGAAAATATACTTTATTTTGGAGAATTTTAGGGGGGGGGGCGGGTAAGCCCGGGCGTTACAGAAACCCCTGCGGCTCGGCCATAGCTATGCAAGCATGGTTGCGGCACTCGCCTTGCATGGTTTTGCGGGTGCGGCGACTGTGCATCCGCTTAGAAGGGGTGGTGAGCAACGAAGTGCGAACCAGGGGACAACTGCATAAGGCGAGCCTCGCGATAGACCGCGGGGACAGCTTGCGGACTGACATGATCGAGCCGAGTAGTTGGGACTTTAGTCCCATGCATTCCCCCTTCTTATACAAAAAGGACTGCATCGCTGCAGCCCTTTAAATGTTTTTAGATCCTTCGACTTCGCACCTAACGGCGCTCCGCTCAGGATGACGCGCGGACGTGATTATCTCACAACCTTGCGGTCGTCAGCAGTCATTTCCAAGAACTGGGCGACGGTCATCGAACCCTTGTCCCCAACCTGTCTGCCGACAGGCAGAGGGGTCACTATCCCTAACGCGAATGCGGATTTTTGCTATCTGTCGCCATATTTCTGACGGTTCAATTCATCTCGAATTACATATTTTAAACTTTCGAAGTATTCCGCATCGTCTTTTGCTTTAAAGCAAAAAGCAATTGCAATAGGAGCATAAACAAAAAAGAGTATTGCTATAATTCGGAAGAAAAAATAGCGTCCCATTTCAGAAAAACCTGTGATGCATCCTGCTGCTATACACCCTGCGATAAACGCAATAGTGAAAGTTGTAACGTATTTGGACATTTTTCCCTCATTTAATATTGATTTTCTCGTCTAACTTTTTCATTATAGGCTTTGCATTGGAAAAAGCCCATTAATGCCCAAGCGGGTCCCGCTAACCAAACAAGGAATCCCGAATCGGCATTTATGGCGACAACATAAAGGATGATTACGGCGATTGCTCCAATCCATCCTCGACAATAAAGACTGCCGATTGGGGCAAAGAATAAATTCAGCAGACTTGCTGCTGCAACGGATTTTTCTTTCATAAGATTTACTCCTATTTTTGGGGTTTTAATTACATTCCATATTTTCAGTTCCTGTTTTCTGAACTTTCCCGTTTTTGGAAAAGCATTTCTTTTCGGTAACTGCATCGCCATTTTCATATGTAACGGAACTTTTTAGTTTCCCGTTAGAATAATACTCCTTGACTGTTCCGTTCAGAATTCCTTTTTCGTAGGGATACTCCTTTGATTTTTTGTTTAAACCGATAAAGGGTCACTATCCCTAACGCAGATGCCGAAATATTTTTCTGAATTTACAATTCTTCAACATAACAGAGAATATAGTATCGCTCTTTTTCTGTAAGCGGACCGTTTTTCTTCTTTACTTCTTTTATTATTGCGTTTTTGAATTTGTTGTTGAATTGTTTTAATAAGTATTCTTTGGCCTTTTTTGCCTTTTCATTACTATGAGGAATCCATATGTCTGCAATAATGACTGCATGTTTGGAATATCCTTTGGTTTCCTCATCAATATTAATATTCTTCCAGTTGTTTCTTATTCTTTTCAAATCAGATTCAACGGAATCAATTTTGTTTTTGCTGTTTATTCTTTTCGCTTCAACTAGATAAAGTTTTTTCGCTTTTCTACTTATAATTAGAGAATCAAAGTGTTCTTTCTTATTGAACTTACTATTTTCTATCGGAACTTCTTGCCATATAACTAAATCTTTTTCAGCGGCTATATTGTAGAAACAGCTGCAAAAATTAAAAGTTAGATTTCGTTCTGTAAATCCGGTAGAACCAAATGATGGATAGTAGTTATCCAATATTTTTTCATATCGTTCTACAGTCTTATTTATTACTTTGTCTAAATTCATTTTTTACTCCTTGATAAGTTGTTCAAATCATTTTTTTGCGTTGGAAAAATTAATAGGCTGATAAATTTGTCAATACTACGTTGATTTGAGAGTTTTATTTAATCACATACTATTTTTTCTGTTCCTGTTTTCTGGACATTTCCGTCTTTAGAAAAACATTTCTTTTCAGATACGGCGTCACCATTTTCGTATGTAACGGTACTCTTTAATTTCCCGTTGGGATGGAATTCCTTGACCGTTCCATTCAAAATGCCATTTTCATAAGGAGATTCCTTTCGAACTGCAGGAGAAGGTCTCTTAGTTCCGTCATCCCCACATGGCTCATAATAAAAATATTCCACGCCGTGCTTCAAACCATCCTTAAATGTTGTCGAAGAACTAAGATATGGCTTAGATTCGTTTTTTTGTTGACACTCTTTTATCAAATCTACCAATTCGTAACAATCTAGCAGAGAATTTACCATCCCCAAAGATAGGGCGACTGGACAAATGAGATTATTTAGGCGTTCTCCTCTATAACTGCCATATTTCGTAGAATTTTTTATTTGCCCGTTTTCGTGAATCACTTCAGATATTTTATCGCCAAATTCGTTGTATTCGATTTCGCTTATGTTTAAAGCATTGTTTGAAAAACTACGAACTGTTGTCAACTCACCTTTGGTCGAATATGTTTTTTCATCGCCGTTTCTGATCCCGTTTTTAAAGGTTTGCATTTGCAACAAGTTATCGTTGTCATCATAAATTTTCGAAATGCCTTCCGGCATCCCATTTTTCAGTTTTCGCCTGATTTCAAAAGTCCCCTCTTGTTTGGTATATCCAAATTCTGATATCCATTTGATGCGGATGTTTTCATTTCCTTGAGCCGTAGCCGAGCAACGATAGTCTTTCCGGTCTTTGCCATATTTTTGTCCCTCTACAGAAAAATCGAAAGAGTATTGGCAGGAGTCGGTTTCGGCCCATTTCGCGTTCAGTGGATTAAGTTCTATTCCGTAATATCCCCTCATGATCCGTGTGAAATTGTCGGGAAATTCACACGGATAGATGTCTGGTGCGACACAAGCCTTTCTTATTTGACTTGAATCTGAAATTATATCTGCGACAGGCTGTGGATGCGATTCGTAAGCGACATCAGCCATCGTATAAACAACAGTTGTTGTCAAAACAAAAAGAAATACTTTCATTTTTTTTCCTTTTTTGAAAATTTTTAGTCCTTTAGGGCAACCTCAAGCGGACTTGCGGCGACAATCAGCGCATAAAAAAAGGCGTGGTGTCGTCGGATCCGAAGCAGAGGCCCTAGACAAAGCCTGTTCATGAATCTACAAACGACCCACGCCCCAGTGGGGGCGTGAGCATCTGCATCTTATTCTCATGAACTAAAAGAAATTGTCTAGGTTTCTGCGTCAAGAACAAGAGCGTTGCTCTACCAAAATGTTATTTCGTTTTCTATGTGCTTATAAAAACTCCATTTACTACGTTTTTAAATATTATAAAAATATATATAATTTCGTAATGGTCGATTTCTTTCGTTGGGTGCGAACCATTCTTATTTTGCAAGTACCATTGAAAATTGTCGAAATACCGTAGCTGGATAGCCCTTTTAATTGAAAAAAAAGGCTTTTTATGCGTTTCATAATTAATCAGCGGGGGTATTGTTGGCTTTTTCTTAGAAAAAATGTATTTTAAGGGCTAGGATTACTATGGAAGATCTTGTTCTGACAATTCCAACCCAAGATTTGGGTATCATGGAAACGCTAGCGAATCGCATGGGCTGGACTGTGCGGTCTAAGCGAAGCATTGTCCAGAAATTTATCGATTCATGCCCCAAGACTCCGATGATGACCGACGAAGAAATCGCTGCTGAAGTCAACGCTGTTTGATACGAGAAGTCGTATAAAAGCCCTGATTTTTTTTTGCCTCCCCCTTAAAACTTGCCTTTAATGGGCGAAAAAGGTATATTTAGGAAGTTTATTGACAGGAGTCAATCATGCTTGATGTGTGCGAATGCATAAAGCACGATTCTTATGTTAGTTCCAACATCGATGATGTGATGAAATTCGTGAACGAACGCAAGGAACCGATGGTAATAACCCAGGATGGAAAATCTCGGGCGGTTCTTGTTGATGTCGAGACATACCAAGACATGAAGAAAGCCTTCAGCCTTCTAAAAATCATTCAACTTTCGGAAAAGGACGTCCTGGCAGGACGGACAGAACCGGCGACGATGGTTTTTCAGGATTTAAGGCGGAAGTACAATGTCGGAAAATGATTTTTACAACGTTGTCGTTTCACAAATCGCAAAAGAAGATTTGAACGAAATCATTGCTTACTCGCAAAGCTAATGCGATATATAAAGAAATAGAAAATAAAACGCAGGCTCAGGTTGAGTCTGCGTTTTGAATCTTATGGATTGCTTCGCCCCTTTGGGGACTCGCAATGACGAATGTCGCCTTATCTCACAACCTTGCGGTCGTCTTCCGTCATCTTGAGGAAGTCGGCAACCTTCATGCTACCTTTATCTCCGTCCTTACGCTTGCGCACGGACACAACGCCATCGGCAACTTCCTTCTCTCCCACGATGAGGAGGTACGGCACCTTTTGGAGTTCGCATTGGCGAATCTTGTAGCCTAGTTTTTCGTTACTATCATCAATTTCAGTGCGAACGCCGGCATTTACAAGTTCACGTTCTACAGTTCTTGCGTATTCCACAAACTTTTCAGAAATTGGAAGCACGCGAGCCTGAACCGGTGAAAGCCAAAGTGGGAAATCACCCATAAATTCTTCGATAAGAATACCGAGGAAACGTTCAATAGAACCGACTGCAGCGCGGTGGAGCATTACAGGAATATGTTTCTGGTTGTCTTTACCGACATATTCAGCACCAAGGCGTTGTGGCAAATTGAAATCCACTTGAATAGTTCCGCATTGCCAGTCGCGACCAAGGCAATCTTTTAAAACAAATTCAAGTTTCGGACCATAGAAAGCCCCTTCGCCTGGGTTCAGAACATATTCTAAGCCAGCTAATTTGGTAGCTTCTTCAAGAGCGGCTTCTGCTTTGTCCCACAAATCGTCTGAACCAACACGCTTTTCTGGGCGCGTAGAGAACTTCACGAGAATTTCATTAAAACCAAAATCTGCGTAAACATCTTTCACGAGTTGGCAGAAATCAGCTACTTCGCTTGCAATTTGATCTTCTGTACAGAAAATATGAGCATCGTCTTGTACAAAACCGCGAACGCGCATTAAGCCGTGCATAGTACCAGCAGGTTCATAACGATGGCATTTACCAAATTCAGCAAGACGCATTGGCAAATCACGCCAGCTGCGAAGCCCCGTGTTAAAAATCTGAATGTGGCAAGGGCAGTTCATTGGCTTTACAGCCATCTCTTGTTCGCCAGCAAAAGTTTTAAACATGTTTTCGTTATACTTGTCAGCGTGGCCGGATTTAATCCAAAGGGATTTATCAACAAGTTCTGGCGTAATCACTTCTTTATAACCACGGCGGTCAATTTTTCCGCGGATATAATCTTTAAGAGCGTTCACCATAGTTGTTCCCTTCGGGTGCCAGAACACCATACCAGGGGAGTGATCTTCAATATGGTAAAGGTCCATTTCTTTACCGATACGGCGGTGATCGCGCTTTTTCGCTTCTTCAAGGAAAGTTAAATAACTTTCAAGACCTTCTTTATCGGCAAAGCAAGTGCCATAAACACGAGTAAGCTGGTCAGAATTCTGATCGCCATGCCAATAAGCCCCAGCTAAAGAAAGAATTTTAAAAGCTTTCAATTTGCCAGTACTTGGAACATGTGGGCCAGCGCAAAGGTCTTCCCAGTTTTCGCCAGGTTTTCCGGAACAATAAAAACTAAGAGTGCCATCGCTTTCTTCACGAGCAAGAGCGCGTTCAGCGTTATCTCTTTTGTATTTATCGCCTTCAGTGCGTTTTAAACCTTCTTCAGCAGAAACATCAATGCGAGTAAATGGCCTATCTTCTTTAATGATTTCCTTCATGCGTTTTTCAATTTTTGGGAAATCTTCTTCTTTGATAGGCGTTGGAGTCATCAAATCGTAATAAAAACCTTTATCGATTGCTGGGCCATAAGCCAGTTTTGTGCCTGGGAATAAATCGCAAACAGCTTCTGCAAGAACGTGGCTGCAACTATGGCGCAAAAGCATTAACGCATCTTGGTCGTCGTTACTAGGAGTGATAATTTTAAAAGAGCCGCTTTCAGTTAATGGGCGAGTTAAATCGAGAACTTTATCATTCAATTTAACGCCTAAAGCTTTGCGAGCAAGACCTTCTGCAATACTTTTTGCAATTTCAAGACCAGTAATACCCGATTCTACGGAACGTAGGTCGCCATTAGGAAAGGTCAGTTCGATTTGAGACATAAATAATCCTTTTTGTGGGCGGTTCTCGCCCGGTTCCCCAGAAATACGACATCTGGCGGTGAGCCAAAGATAGCATTTGCCTTTTGGCGTGGCAACCAAGACAACTCATTTTTCCATAAAAGGGGAAAGCCTTCCCCTGGTTCGCACTTTGTTGCTCTCCACCCCTTCTCTGAAGTGAACCCCGAAAGTTGTGTCCAACTATTTGGGTTCACATACTTGTTCGCCATTCACAAAAATTGGAAGTTGATAACTTTATGATTAAAACTATTCATTATACGTAAAACAATGGTCTCCTAATGAACTAGCTTCACATATTATATCGGTTCTTTTATAGTAAAACATACAAATTTCATTGAAACATTCTAACTCTTTTATGTTAATATGGTCTATTCCATCGTTCCATTTTATAGATTCTATATCTTTTTTCAAAAAGAATCCATAGACATAATTTGGTTTTATTGAAATATCTATAGTATACACTGATGAATCCTTTGTTTCATTCCAAACAATAGATTTTAATGACAAAACACGTCCTTTTTTTAATTTTCCAAAATCACCAAAATTAGTACAACTAGAACCTACAATATTTACAAATTTCATTCTTTTATAAGGAGTATAATTCGTCCAATGTTGTATACCCAATTCATCATAATTGGAACTTATTAATTCCCCATCTAAGTAAAAACTTACTTTTGGATAAATTTTTTGTTTTTCGATTTCAAAAAATATAGAATCTAAATTTACATCTTGTTGTAATAATTGTTGTTCTTTTTGATATTGAGAATAATCAAGGACATAAGGGGATTTAGAATCCACATAGTGGTAATAAAGAACCATCATTGCATCATCGTAACTTAAACATTCTTCCCCTTCCTTACTACAAGCCACAAAAGCAATAAAAAACAAAGCAATTAAATTCAGTTTACGCATACTCCGCTCCTTTTACCTATATAAATTCGCCACCACAGCATTTGCTGTTTCACGTAAGAAAGGTACCCAAGTAACTTTTGTGTCTTGATGAACAACAATACTTTTTGCATAAATTGCACCATAGAAATTTTTACCCACTTGCCCAACTATTACTTCTGCATTCGGCGCAATAATAGTGCCAGCGAATTCTGTTTGAATATAAACTGGACTTGTGCCATAATAATATATCATCAAATGTTGAGCAGCAGAAATCATATCGTCAGCAACAACTGTTCCGTTCCATTGAAAATCATTACCAACATAGAAAATTACACTACCGTCTGTTTGAGGAATTAGTTTAGAATCTTTTTGGAACTTTAACGCTCCCGCATAGAAATCTCCCGAAGCGTTCAGAATCAAATTTGAACCTGAGTTAAAATTAAAATCTATTTTGCGAAAATTATAAGAGAACAAACCAGAAGTCAAATTCTCTCCAGAATTTAGGACTCTCGAATTACTGATTTCAAAATCTATGTTCCAATCAAAAGTATTATCAAAAAAATTATCGTAAGCTTGTTTTGTAGAATTTTCGTGTGGGGAATGTTCTATTATACTACCGGCTACTTTTATTGTTGAACTCTGTTTTATGATTGTATTTGCTGTTTCTAAATTACCATGGACGAAAGCCCTATCTCGTAAAAGAACAGGTTTTGCAGAAAATACGCTCCCGACTTCTGCTTTTACGCCAAGCCCCACGCCAAAGGCTCCACTAAAATCACTATTATAAGAAGCTACGGGGCAATAGATTCCATTTAAAGAAACACAATAAGCACGGTCATTTAAAAATAATTTTTCTTTTGCAAGGAGTGCTACTGTATAATCCTTGCAGGCAGGAATTTCATTTTCTGGAAATCTTCTTGGGTCAAATCGTTTGCAACTATTATTTTGGTCGTCTTGTATATAGGCACTTTCTTGAGCATCGCAATAACCGTCTCCGTCGGAATCAACATCTATTGCGGCGTGTAAACCATCATCATCGACATCTGATTTTGATACGTAATTAGAACCTGAAGTACATTTCATAAAACCAAAAATTTCATCAAAATCACTGACTCCATCTCCATCAGAATCAGAAGCATTTGGATTTGTCATAAATCTTTCAACCTCATCAAAATCTACAATGCCATCACTGTCTGCATCTTCAAAAATGCTGGATCTTGAAGTTCGACCTTTTGCTGACAACGGAGGTATGTAATGAGCTCGAAAGAAATCATTACTTATATTTGTACCAGCAAGTAAGTCTATTAAATGCTCAATTCCATTTAAAATTGCGTTACCAATGATATCTAAACCAAGAAAAGCAATATTGCAATAATAACGCCATTCCGAATTTCCCATGTTGTCAATATTTAATAAATGAATATAAACATCTCCATTCACGTGAATTTTATAGCCATTAAGAACCATTGCATGTCCACCATCCGCCCCTGCATTTAATTGAGAAACTCCTACGATATTTCCCAACTCAATGTTTTTTATAATTCCATGTAGTGGTGGTGGACCTATATACCATCCATTAACAGAAGGAACTATACCTTTAGAATGATATTCTGCTACTAATAAAGAATACACTGTGTTGTCCCACAATTCTTCACCTAATACATATTTAACAGCCTTCATAGACTCAAGTGGGAAATCTCCCCCATTTGTATTGCTAAATTTTTTTCTCATTTCATATATGATTTCATCTTCTGAAATATCGCCACCTTTGTAATGATTTATCATTTGCGCCATGGTAAGCCAGCAACGATTTTCAACAGCAAGATTTTTACTTTTCCAATCGACATCTATTCTGAGAAAAACCTTATTCCAATTCTTCTCATTAAACCCATTTTCCCACCTCTCTGCCAACATTCTAGTATCCTTCATGGCACAAAAAGCATCTGTTCCAAAACATTGATGCGATAGGTATTTATCTATTTGCAAAGGATATGCTGTATAAACATATTTCTCATCATAAGAGTATTGCAACCAAGTTAAATTTTTTGTGACTTTGTTCGTTCTAGCGTGCAAAGTTTCTGCATGGACAAAAATTTGAATCATTCCTAATGGATTTACTCGATTTTTAAAAGAATTCCAAGAATTTTCTATAAAGTTACCACCATAAAAAATGGAGTATGTTACAGGAGCAAAAGTTTGAACTGCTTTCTTTACTGTTTTTTTCGCCCATTTTTTCACTTTCTTCCACCACGAGGCTCGAAGCAATGGTGAACTATTTTCTGCTGGTTCATCAATAGGGATTAAATAATATTCTTCTCCCTCTTCATTTTCATCCATAGAAACTTCTATTAAAGGTTCTACATACCACACATAATTTCCTGAGGGTAATACAGGAATTTTCACAATGTTTGCTTTTGAAAAAATAGACAAAATGGTGTCTTGAAATATGATTGAATCTCCAACAAGAGAATCCCTTAAAACAACCAAACGATACCAATCAACATTTTCTATTGCACTCCATTCAAGAATCAAGGAATCAATATCGTTTTCGCTGTATTGCATTAATACAGGAGAGGAAATTACTGGCATTGGGTTTTCATCTGGACTTTCCCAAATGCGGTAAAATTTCCAATTATCAATTTTTCTAGCATCTAAAAATTTTCCTAGAGAATCTTTTCTTAAAGCAAGACGTTGTCCTTGAATTAATCCTTGATTAAATCCCATATCAAAATCAGCTTTTACAAAAGAATCGGTTGATTCCCAAAGATTTTTTTCAACAGCATCACTTGCATTTTCCGGTTTCCAGCCAAAAGCAAAATAAGCTAAAAGATTTCCATTACATTCTGCAAATAATTCACCACGATGTTCTACAGAATCTTGAGTTGGTAAAAGTCCTCGCCAAATTTTTTGTCCTAAAGAATCTGTTTGGGCATCATTTAAATTAACTTGTATAGAATTGTCATTTTTATTTTTGATTGTTATAAAAGAAGAATCAGAATTTAATTTTTGCAAAATCTGTAATGCTATAGAATCTTTTTGAACCTCAACAAATTGAACAACAGGGCAACCTGCATTTTTAGCAGCAGTAAGCATTAAAGGTTTACCACTTGATAAAACTTCAATATTATTTGCTACAGAAAAAGTATTAGACTTTGGCTGGGAGGGGTCGTCGTTTTTAGACCAAGCGGACCAATTTTTATTGTGTAAACCTATTGAAAAACCAGAGTTTCCGCCAAGTGTATCTCCAGGATAAAGGATGGTGTTTGGAAAATAAATTACAAGTGTTGCATTCAGAGAATCTTCATAAGACCAATTCGCCATACCTTCTGGGAGATAATACAAATCAGGTTCTGCAATTTTTGATGTGTCTTGTTTTACGTGATAACGGAGTTCTATTTCTTTTAAAGTGTCGTGAGAATTATTTTCAATTTTGAATCTTAATACTGTTTGGTTATTTTGAGAAAATTGTTCATCGAGAGTGGAAATTGAAATGGCGTTAACAGAAATCGCTAAAGCAAACAAAACACACAACAAAATGAATTTTCTCATGCTTATCTCCAAAATCTTCCAAGAGATGTTTGTGAGAAAAATATAATAAATGTTTTTAAATATCTTTATTTATGTTCTAGAAAAATCCAAAGTTTTCAAGGGAACGCAAAACCCCACAAGCGAGAGCAGCGACAACCGCACTTGTGCGAGTTGGCATAGCCGAGCGCCCCGGGTTTCTTTAAAACCCCACAAGCGAGAGTCGCGGCAGATGCAAACTTGTTTGCAATTTGACATGACCGAGCGAAAAGGGTTTCTGCCAAAACCCCGAAAATCAAAGAGAAAAACTTTTGATAGTTAAACCTTATACCGCATATTTTTTTTCTGCGACACAAAGAACTTTCGGTTTCCGTTGCTTTCTAGATTTGACTTTTGGAATAAGCGTCATTTGGATATCCATAGCATTTAGGACTTTGAAAATTGTTTCAAATCGTGGGTGAGCTTTCTCGTTTAAAGCCTTGTAAAGACTTTCTCGACCAAGTCCTGTTTTTTCAGCAATTAGAGACATTCCCTTGCTTTTTGCAATGTGCCCGATAGCTCTTAGAAACAGAGCAGGATTATCTGATTCGCTGACCATATTCAAGTATTCAGCGACGATTTCTTCATTGTCGAGATATTCTGCAATATTTAAAATTGAGGTTTCATTTTTTTTCATCTTGTAGCCCTCGCCAAATAGATTTAGCCTTTTCAAGGTCTCTGTTTTGTGTGGATTTGTCTCCACCGATAAGCAGAATTACTATAGATTCTCCATTCCTCGCAAAGTATAGTCTGTATCCAGGCCCATAATTTATTCACATTTCTGATACCCCTTCGCCAACAGATTTATAATCACCTAGATTCCCTCCTTCAATCTGTGTTAGCCTAAAGAGTATCCGTGCTTTTGCTCGAACGTCCCGTAATTTAGTCAGCCATTTTTTAAACATTGGGGTTTCGATTATGGTCATCATACAATCACAAATGTATCTAATCGGATACAATTTGTCAAGATTTTTCTATCTAAATAAGTAAGAAAAATTCACTTTTTGATGCTTTGGAGTATGGGAGGTAATATTGATTCTACTTTTGTTTTAAAAACTCCTGTCGCTTTTGAATCCACTCGTCCATTAATGCACGGAGTTCTTTTGTTTGAATTCGGCAAACTGTTGGTTCTCCTTCAAGGAATAGGTCTTCAATAGTTGTCATATCTTTTTGGAATACAACATTTGTAGAATTTCCTGTCATTTCTTCCTCTTTTGATTTGCCCGCAAGAACATCATCAATCAGTTGAAGAAATTGGTCCTGAAAAGCAGTAAAATCTCCTTCCAAGAAGAGAGAAAGAACTGTACTTTTGGGCTGAAAATCAAAAACAAAGGTGGAGTCATCTATAATTCTGATTGTGTAGTTTATGTTTTCTCCTTAATTGGATAAGCAGATTTAATTTTCCCTTCAGGTGTTAGGTACATATCTATGCTAATTCCTTGAGAATTCCCCTTATATTTACTGCCAGAAACATAGATTTTATTTTCGTAAGCCTCGTTAATTGCGTTGATAATCTGTTGTGGGTTCCAGTTCTGTGAGAGGAAAATTTCGCAATGTTTAAAACTGAGTTTTTTTACTATCTCTACTAGAAATTTTTAATTGTCAGGCAAATACATTGTATTTAGAAATTTTCCGAGCCTATTTATAAATTGCTGCGTTGTATCTTGCATGTCTTTAATACAGTTTCCATTATGCATGATTTCTATAAATTCTTGAGTGCTATATGGCTTGCTAAAAATAAGGGATTTTTTCTCTTCCATTGTTACGATTGTTGCAACTTTCAAAAGAAGATCTGTATCATTATGAATGTATGGAGCAACAAGACTTAAGTATTTTGTTCCTGGTTGAATTTCATCAATATGTCGGAATAAATTTATTGTTTCGTTGTTCACCTGTTGGGCTTTTCCACGAATTAATGTTGCCTCAATAAGCCAATAGCGGTCGCCATTAGATACTTCTATGTCTCCAATATTTCCAGGAGCGTGTGAATATGGAATTCCAACTGTATCACATTTGTAATTTGGTCTGTAATCGTATTCATCTCCTAAACATGCATAAAGATATAATGATAAGAGAAATTCAAATTTTAAAGGCTCTTGAATATACCAAAAATCATTTTTTTCTTTGATTCCATTGGATAAGTTTTTTAATTGGTTCTCTATTTTTTCTTTATTCAAATTATAATTAGCTATAATATTCCTTAACTTTTCATTGTAACCATCAACAGATTTTCTTTGGAGGTCTCGACAACTGAACAATACCTTTTTTAAAGTTTCGTTTAACGAACCTAACTTTTCAAAATATTTTAAAGGAGATTCCTTTTCCTCTTCGGTTAAAGAAAAATCCATGTTAACAAGGGTATTGTACAATTCACTTCGATTGGAATTGAAAGAAAGCATTAGGCATCCATGTGTTTCCACAGTGATAAAGCCTGTTAGTTGTAAAACTCTAAAAACTGTATTGCCATAATCATTAAAAGCAGTTGTCATTTTGCAAATTTTGCCATAATTGCCATTGTCTCTAAAAAATTCTTTTTGAACCAAGTTGTAGGCTTTTTTTAAATCATTACCAATTTTATTCTCTTTTAAAATGTTTAAAAATGCAGAAACATCGCCATCTTTTGAAAATAGTGATAACAAGAATTGAGGGTAGGAAAGCTTTTTTTCTTCATTTCCTAGAGATTTTATGACCTTTAAAATAAAATTAAAATAGTTAAAATCATTTAATACACGTCGATAAGGTGATTTTCTACAGAACCGCATACTTTGTAAGGCAAAAGCTTCTGACAGAGTTATTTCGTCTTTTACGACAGCCCAAGCGACTTCAGAGAATTTGAGAGGTTCTTGATATTGTGCATAGATAAAGCCAAATTCGGAAAGAGTTTTAAGATATCGTGTAAAGGCTGCTTGATAACCTGTAGGATATCCCCATTCATTATTATGGGATTGTTTTTTTACAAATTCCTTTACTTCGTTATTAGATGCTTTTTCAATGTTAAAATTATTTGCGTAAACAACACCATCTAAATATAGTTGGATATATATCTTCAACACGCCAGAATCATCTAATAGCAGTCCATCAAATTTTGCAAATGTTTTAAGAATATCGTAGTAGCGTTCTGGATTGCGAACAGCTACTTCTAAAGCCATTTGTTTGTAAAGTCTTTTTCCATGTTTTACATTCGCCATAGAAGACTCCTAGTAGTTTGTAACGAGGACTTCGTTAAATGATTTGATGGAATTATCGTGGTAGCTGATGTAATTACTCTTGATTGGATGAGAAGAATAATTTTTAGACCATTTAAGAAAAAGTTCGTTAGTTTTGTTTTTGTAATGAGTTACATTGGATATTGCGAAAGGAATACCTTTTTTGTCTAATTCATCTAAAGTAGAAAGAAGACTTGTTTCTAAATTGTGATTCCATATTTTATTGTATTCGCTAAATGTGATTAAATATGGAGGATCAAGATAAACAAAATCCTTTTTTGTTATCCTATTTTTTTTTTTAAAATCTCTAAAATCTAAATTTTGCCAAAGAATACTTCGCTGTCGCACAATATTGAAATAATCAATGATTGCGTCATAAACATGTTGATTGAAATCAACATTACCTACAGGAACATTAAATTCCCCCTTACTATTAAATCGCAAAATTCTATTGAATCCATATATTAATAGAAGATACAAGACCAGAGGTGCCTTTACATTAGAAGAATTATAATCTTGTTTAAGTTGGTTGTACCCTTTCCGGTTGAATTCGGCAAAATAAGTTTTTGGAAACGCTTTCTTGAGGTCTTCGGGAATATTGTTTTTTTGAAAGGAAAATGAAAGATTGTAATCATTCACAATATTTTTAATTTGTGCTAAAAATAAATCTTGCTGATTAGCAAAACCACACAATAGGTTGTGAAGGGAAATTACATGTGGGTTGATATCGTTAAGAACATACTGCATTGCAGGGGTGTTCATAAAAACAGAGCCTCCACCTACAAATGGCTCGTAGAAAGTTCTTATGTTTGATGGAAAAAATTTTTTGATTTCTACAATCAGCTTTCTTTTATCGCCAACATAAAATAACGGAGAGCGCATTATTTGACCTTCGTCACAAATAGAAGTTCTTTGTGATTTATGAATTCGGTTTTTCCTGCATTGAAAAAATGGTGAGAATGTTCAAAAATTTTTGTTTTTCCAACAGAAGACAAAATTGTGTTTAATTCGTTGAGTTGGATTTTATTTTGAGAAGAGGAACTTTTCGAATTATAAGTGTTGTTATACGACACCACAAGATAACGTGTGTCTAAATTTTGTACTAAATCTGTTATTGTATTTTTCGCTCTACTTGAGCAATACTCACTCATATTTTCTAGTGGAGGCTTCATTGCTGTGCCGCTTAATTTTGGTTTATCCCATTTAACAAGAGTCTCGTAAAGATGATAAAAACGAGAGTATTGACGAGAGTTGTAAGGAGGATCTATATATACTAAATCACATGAAATTTTTCTTGCAAGCTTATTTGAGTCTTCTTGATGGATAATAACGTTTTTGAGCCTTTGGAAGTCAATCATTTTGATTTTTAAATCCCTAGGTTTAATTTCTTTGCGAATGTAGGCCTCATAATGACCGATGGTGTTTGCTATCTTATCCATCCCGTAAATTAAACTTGCTAAAAGGATGTTTTTTTCTTTTAATGTTATATTGTTTGTTTCTTTTTCAATGTAATCTCTAATGAAACCAATTTTTCGTGCTGTCGCAATATCAAAGAATTTGTTGCCATAATTGAGAGAAAAATAATTGTCATCAAGGCATTTTGCGTCAATAGAATTAAATTCTGCTATTAACTTTTGAATTTTTCTTTTTGAGACTTTTCCATTATCCCAAAAGGCTTTATAAATAACTTGGTTTGAAAAGAGTATGTCATTTACAAGAACAGTTTCGTATTTTTTTATTGCTTCATTTGCAACAACGCCTGTGCCAGCAAAGATGTCGCAAAAAGATTTGATGTTGGTTGTTTCATTTTGAATTGTATTAAAAATCCAAGGCAATAGTTTTGCTTTACAGCCAATATACCTTCTGCTTTGAATATCAATAGTTTCCGCCAAGATAGCCTCTCAGATAAGGGTTTAGTCGTCCTTATCCTTGGCTTTAACACAAGACCATTTCGATAAACTCAATGACTGTTTCCACTCACAATTATTTGAACAACAAAAAAAGGCGTGGAGTCGTAGGCCTATTGCTATCGAGGGCTACCACACCCTTGTACCTAATAAGCACAAACGACCCACGCCCCATAGGGACGTGAGCGCTCGCCTTATTCTCAGGTATAAAGAAAGTGGTAGTTTCGATAGCGAGAATAAGAGACGAATCTCAAAAAAAAACTGGTCGTTCCGCGCCGAATGGCGCGGAACTATGTCGACAAAAATATAAATAATCTTAGTTAAAAAAGAATTTATTAAAATGATTTTTTTCATATAAAAGAAGTTTTTGGGAAAACTTAAAATGGAAAAATCAATCGCTTTCACTTAGGTTTGTCGACGATTTTCAAAACTGGTTTTGAAAATCACCTTTCCTATAATATTTTTTGGAAATCATTTTTTTTGTTGGGGGAAAACAGAGTTTGTGGGGGATTTTTGTGTGAATGTTGTTTGTTTAAAATGGTGGGGTAAAATGAAACGGTGATGGTTCTAATTTTATTGATTTTTTGGTGCTAGGAATTTATATTCATGAAATGTTGTGTGATAGAATTTATAACGCTCTTGTAGAAGAAAAGTTTGAAGTTGGCGAAAAACTTCCGTCTGTCCGGGATTTGATGAAACGCTATGGTGTGGCTTCGGCTACGATTCAAAGGGCGTTTAAAAAATTGGCAGAAGAGAAGAAAATTGTGAAGATTCCTGGTAAAGGTTGTTATTGGGAAAGTTTTGATAATCATTTGAAAGAGAATTTGAAAAGTTCTAAGCAGGATTGTTTGGAACTTTTTGAAAGAGATTGGGAGTCTGGATTTTTTAAGTTAGGGAAACCTTTGCCTGGTTTGAAAGAGTTGGCGTTGCGTTATAATTGTTCTAGAGTTTCTTTGCAGAAGATGCTTTCTGAGATGGAAATAAAAAAGAGACTTGTGAAAAAAGGTCGTTATTATTTTGTTTATAGCGAGCGTTTTTCAAAGGAGAATCGTCCTTTGGGCCAGATTCTTTTTATTACGCGTTGTAATTCTATGGGCGAATTTAAAGCAGAAAGTGAACGGGAATTAGAATTTTTGAGGAATATTTATCACCAGGCGTTGAAGCTTAATTATAAACTTACTTTGTTGGGCTTTGAAGATTCTACTGGTTTTTTGTTTGATAGAGGTGGGAAAAAAGTAAAGCCTGCGGATTATCCTTTGGCTATCGGCGCTATTATTTCTACGCTTTTGATTCAGAATCCGCTTTCTGTTTTGAAGCTTTTTGCAAGAGTTTCTTACCCGGTTTCTGTTTGGTGGGAACACCCAGCTGATGTTTTACCGATGGATTTTTTTAAAAAGGAAAAGTGGAATTTTTTTAACTCTACTTTTGGGAAACGCCCAGGGATTGAACTTGGAAAATTTTTGAAAAAACAAGGCTATTCAGAAGTGGTTTATTTTTCGCCTTATCATAAGAGCTCTTGGTCTAAAGATAGGTTGGAAGGTTTGCGCGAGTCTGGTATTGATGTTTTAGAATTTACTGATGGAGAAAATGCAAGTCCCTTTGATTTTAAACAGGCTGCTCTTTTAGAAGGCCCTGAATATGCAGTTTCTTTTTTAGCAAGAAATTATACGAAAAAAATTTTGTTGTCGCTTTCGCTAAATGCTCCTTGCGATGTTCCGTGGGTTTGTGTGAACGATGAAGTGGCGAGTATTTTTAAAGATGTGGCTGAAACGGGTTCTTTAAAAATTGCAAAGTATTTAATATCTTTTGATAACTCTGCTGAAAGTTATCTTTTGCGTTTGGATTCTTTTGATTTTAATACAGAAACACTTGTGGAACAAATGTATCTGGCTTTAGAGAATACTTTGATTCAAAAATCAAAAAAGAAATTGGTTGAAATAGCAGGGAAAGTGATAGAAAAATAATTTTTAGGGGGATTTATGGAATCGTTCTTTTTTTTAGGAATCGGGCTTGTTATTGGCTTAGTTATTGGCGTATTGGTTATGCGTTTTGTAGTTGTTTCTAAAACGCTAGAGAATAAATCGAAACAATTTGATGAGATTCGCCAAATAAAAGAAGATGCTGAAAATTTCAGAATAAAATCTTTAGAAGAACAACAAAAGCGTTTTGATGAGACTTTGGGGAAAGTAACTGCTGAACTTAAATTGGCTACAAATGAAATGCTGAAGCAACGGCAAAAAGAATTTGCTGAAACTAGCGAGAATAATTTAAGCCATATTGTAAATCCGTTAAAAGAAAGCATTAATAAAATGAAAGAAACGATGCAAAATGCGACGCTTAAACAAACAGAAATGAGTGCAGCTCTTAAAACTGAATTAGAACAAGCAAAACGTTTGAGCGAAGCGGCAAAGAGTAGTGCAGAAGAATTATCAAGAGTGTTTAGGCATAAAGGAAAAGTTCAAGGAGATTGGGGAGAAACGATTTTAAATGAATTGCTCGAAAAACAAGGTTTGAAACTGGGCGTGCATTTTGAAACACAGGTAACAATTAGAGATGCGTCTGGTAATACAATAAAAACAGATGAGGATAAATGGTTGCGTCCTGATGTGATTTTACATTTGGATTCAAAGAGGGAAGTTATTATTGATTCTAAAGTTTCTCTTTCTGCTTTTATGGATTATGTGAATGCGGAATCCGAAGAAGAAAAGGCTTTGGCGTTAAAAGCCCATATAGCGAGTATCAAAAATCATGTGAAAGAATTGTCAACTAAAGATTATTCTCGCTATATACAACCGCCAAAAGTTAAAATGGATTATGTGATAATGTTTGTTCCGCATGCAGGGGCTGTTTTTACGGCTTTGAATTCTGAGCAGAGTTTGTGGCGCGAGGCGATGGAAAAGAATGTTTTTATTGCTGATGAACAAACGCTTTATGCCGCTCTTCGTATTGTGAATTTGATGTGGCGGCAAGAGAGTCAAATTGAAAATCATAAAAAGGTTTATGATTTAGCAGAAGAAATGCTTGATAGAGTAGGGCAATTTTATAAGAAATACCAAGATATTGGGAAAGCTTTAGAAACAGCACAAAAGAAATACGATGAGGCTGATAAAAAACTTACACCTCATGGACAAAGTATTATGCAGACTTGTAATAAATTGATTCATTTAGGAGCAAAACAAAGTAAAACAAATTCTTTGCCTCTGTTAGATTCTGAATCTGAAGAATAAAATAGGGGTATGATAAACTTGCGGCAAGTTCAGGGTTGTCATGGCGAGAGGCTTTCTGCCTCGTGGCCATCTGTTGGCAAGTTGTCATCGCGAGTAGATTGCCACGCCGTGTATTCTACACGTCTCGCAATGACAAGAGTTGCGAGCAAGTGTAGAACTAGCAAGCAGATTACCACGCCGTGCATTCAGCACGGCTCGTAATGACAAAAGTAGTTCGCAAGTGACAAGAAGCTCGTGACAAGAAACTCGTGACAAGAACTGCGAGCAAGACCCGCGGCAAGTGTAGAAACAAGTTGTCATGGCGAGAGGCTTTCTGCCTCGTGGCCATCTGTTGGCAAGTTGTCATAGCGAGTAGATTGCCACGCCGTGTATTCTACACGTCTCGCAATGACATGGTCCTTGAGCAAGTAGCTTAGCAATGACAAGAAACTCGTGACAAGAACTGCGAGCAAGACCCGCGGCAAGTGTAGAAACAAGTTGTCATCGCGAACGTAGTGTGGCGATCTACTGGCAAGGAGATTGCTTCCACCACGCCACAAGTGTGGCTCGTGGCAGGCTCACATTTAGGCTTCGCAAAAAAATCTTTTCACTCCATCGCGAGTGACAAGAGTTGCGAGCAAGTATAGAACTAGCAAGCAGATTACCACGCCGTGCATTCAGCACGGCTCGTAATGACAAAAGTAGTTCGCAAGTGACAAGAAACTCGTGACAAGAACTGCGAGCAAGACCCGCGGCAAGTGTAGAAACAAGTTGTCATCGCGAACGCAGTGTGGCGATCTATGTGCGAAGAAAATATTTGTGAATTACTTTGCTTGTGGTAAAAGTTTATCGAGTGTTTCTCGAATGTGGTTATGTGCTTCTGCTTTAATTTGTTCGTAACGATAGAATGTTCCATCTGGCAAAACAAGGAATGCTACAGGAACATAGCCAGTCCCGTAAGTTGGCCCAAATTGCATGTCAGTATCTTGCAATACTGGAATAGAAACTTTATGTTGGTCAATAAATAAACGAATGTCATTTTTCTTGATATAACCACCCAAAGCAACGCCAATGCCTGTTAAACCGCGACCTTCATATTCTTTTACTAATTTTTGGTAATCAGGAAAGTGGTGTTGACAATGAACACACTTGGGGCTAAAATAATAAATCAAAAGTGGCTTTCCGGCAAAATGGCTAAAAAGTAAACCAGGGTCATTTATACCAGTCATTCTTTTAGAAAAATCCATTTTAACTGGAGTGCCAGAAACAGAATCAGCGTATAAAGTATAAGCTGTTGCTGCAGGGGCTTGCGCTAAAGCAAACGTGGCTAAAAAAGCAAAAAGACTTAATGTGCGAACAATTAAACGAGACATTTAATAAACTCCATAAATTTAAACGTTAAAATACAAAAAACTTTAAGCTAAAAATTACTTCATTACAGGAATTTCCTTAAAATTGGAAATAAATGAATGGTTGGGAATCGGCACTCATAAACTGATAAATGAAGAATACAGCTAAACAAGCTCCTAATATTTGAATTGGTCGTGGAAGAGACGCAAAAGCGATTCGATAACGGCGTTTGAAATTTTCAGGTAGCCAGTGAATAATCATTCCTAAAAAGAATACGCCAATAATATTTTTGTATTCATAAGCCATGCTAGCTAAAGCATGCGTGTTCCAAGGAGAACCAATTTGTTGGATCATTTTGGTGGCTGTATCCCAAGCGACATCGTTAGCTTCTGCAGGGTCAAGGTTTGAACCAGCTCTAAAGAAAAGGCGCGTGAATGTAATAAAGACAAATGTAAGGAATACGTTCCAAGAAACATAAATCCAGCGGATAGTTTTTGTTGTAAATATTCTAAAGACCATGTTACAATAAACGCCCACAAAAATAGTCGCACTCCAGATGGCAATAATTGTTAAAAGTGGGTGAGAAAGTTTTTGAGAAAGGATACTTGTGACAGCACATAAAATGAAAATGGCGATAGCTCTTGTTTGAACAGAATATTTTACCCAAATTTTATTTACGACTTGACCAAATCCATTCAAACCACCCCAAATCATAAAGTTCCAGCTAGCACCATGCCAAAGGCCACCAAGTAATTGCGTTGTCATTGCGTTCATATTGGTGGTTATAAATTTTCTTGAAGATGGTTTTAATGCGGCGTATATAGCAAGATAAATGAACAAAGTTAAAATGGCTACAGCCACTAAAAGACTTTCTGAAAGTATAATACAAATGATAGCTATTATGGCTATCCAGAAAAATGTTCCAAACGAAGCTCGACGGTTTCCGCCTAATGGAATATAGAGATAATCTCTCAACCAAGAAGATAAGGACATGTGCCAACGCCGCCAGAAATCTGTTGGGGTAAGAGCCTTGTATGGAGAATTGAAGTTCCTTGGCAAGTGAAATCCCATAAGGAGAGCCACACCAATAGCAATGTCAGTATAGCCAGAAAAGTCTGCGTAAACTTGTAAAGAGTAAGCGAATAATGCAAGTAAGTTTTCAAAGCCAGAAAATAAAAGCGGATTATCAAAGACTCTATCAACAAAGTTTGTAGATAAGTAATCACTCATAATGATTTTTTTGGCAAGCCCATTTAAAATCCAGAACACAGCTATGCCAAAAGAACGTTTTGATAAATAAGATGTTTTATAAAGTTGCGGAATAAAAACATCGGCTCGGACAATTGGCCCAGCAACAAGTTGCGGGAAAAAAGTCAAGTAAAAGCCAAAATCAAGAATGTTAGAAACAGGCTTGACCTTTTGTCTGTAAACATCAACGCAATAACTTATTGCTTGGAAAATGAAAAATGAAATACCGACAGGTAAAATAATTGTATCTACAAGTGATGTGGTTTTAAACATCTTGTTACTTGCAGCGGCAAAAAAGTTATAAACGCGTAAATCGGTGTGAAAAATATTATTGATAACATCTAAGAAGAAATAAGCGTATTTGAAATAACTTAAAGTTAAAAGGTTTACAATAACAACAAGAATCATCCACAATTTTTTCTTAATTGTTGAATGGGCAACATGAATTCTTTGGGCTAATAAAAAATTGAATATAACAGTAAATATTAAAATGCAAAGGTAACTACCGCTAGTTTTATAATAAAAGAAAAGGCTTACAAAAAAGAGAAATGCATTTCGCAATAAAAGCTTTTTATGAATCAAAGCAAATACGGCAAATACTATTGCAAAAAATCCCCAGAAATAAAACTGTGTAAAAAGCAGGGGAGTTTCCTGGTCAAAAGAAAAAATCTTTGTAAGGTATGGGATTAATTGTTCCATAATTATTTTTCTTTTTCGGTTTGTGCTGTAGGCGAATCGCTCGCTTTTTTATCTACAGGAGAAATTTCTTTATTTTCTGGTTCTTCAGCAGGCTTTTTAGCAAGATGCATATAATAAGCTTTTAAGAATGCTCTATAGAACATATCTCCTAAAAAGACATAACCAGCGTGGGTAAAATGAACTTTATCTTTTTTGGCGAGCCCTGCTTTTTCCCATTCTTTCATAGAACCAAGCCCACCCATAAGTGAAAACATATCCCAAACGGCTCCGTTATATTTTTCAGCCATTTGGAAAAATGCTTGCCTTGCAAGTTCACCATTAGGGTGTTCTACATAACGGCGGCGTTTTTTTCGATAAGAATCATTATTAGTGGTAAATATTATTGGCACATTCGGTGAAATATTTCTTAAACGCGTAATCAGCGTGTCGTAATTAGTCATAAATTGTTTTTCATTGAAATGTCCCACATTGGCATCGTTTATACCAACAGCAAGAATCACCAAATCAGGTTTAAAGAAAGCAAGTTCTTTTTCAAAATTAGGGCAAGGCTCTTTAAAGTAATTAGGAACTCTTGCTCCGTTAATACCAACGCTTGTATAAGCAATGCCAGATAATTTGTTTTCTAACAAAATTCCAGAAAGAGTGAACTTCGGGAAACGTGGGCGTAAAACGGTATCAGCAATTACCAAAGAATCTTGAAACATAGAATCTAAAGCAGGTTGCGTAAGCAAAGAATCGTTGATAGCAAGTTTCAAAGAATCTGCAGATAAAGAATCTTTTGAAAGCGAATCTTTTGGAATCAAAGCATTGATAGAATCTTGTCTAATAGAATCTTCAATTGCTTTAGCTAAAGAATCCTGTAAAAGCGTGTCGTTCCACAACATTGAAATTTGTAATGTATCAGCAAGACGCGGTAAATTAAAAACATAAGAACTACTTGTTGAATCAAATTCACCTAAAATTATTGTAGAATCCAAATGCAAAACCGGTTTTACGTCGTTACTATCAGAATAGCCAAAAAGTCTTACTTGGTCGTAATACCAGATTGGATCTGGGTTATAGCGATTTAATGCAATAGTAAATTCAGCTCGCGGGTCTTCTGTACTGACGGCAATTCCTAAAAGTCCGAGCGGTTTTGTAATTTCGCGCAAAACATTTTTACTCATATCCCATTTGCCGCGATAAGCCGAAGAATAACTTGACGGCGTATTTGTTCTTGCTGCTGAATAGGGGAACACAAAACCTCTGTCAGCAGGGGTAGCCGGGTAGGTTTTTGCAAAACGTTCTCTGATTTTTCCAGAAATTACATCGGCCTGGATATGAGAACCACCAATGTGCAAAATTCTGATTTTCCCTTTATTTTCAAAAACTAAAGAATCCAATTTTTCAAAAAATGGCGTGAACGCAGAATCGCCTTTTGGGAAAATAAGTTGATTGGATGTGGTATCAAACAAATCAAAACCAGCTAGAGCCTTTTCAGGCAAAGCACTGGCAAAGGAAACTAAACAAAAAACAAAAAAGAGCAGAAGACGTTGTTTCAAGGCGCCTCCACAGTTTTTTCAAGAGAGTCTTTTTGAGAAAGAGAATCATTCTTTGAATATTGCAGAGAATCTGAGAAAGCTTGAATAGCGTTTAATTTTTTGTTGTCAATTTTGTGAGCTTCTCTGAATTTAAAATAATCATAATACATTCTAAGAGAATAACTGAACAAATCACCCATGTGGTTTGCCCCAGCTCTTGTAAAGTGAATATAATCCGAAAATCCAAGTGGTGGGTTGCGTTTTACCCAACTAATCATAGATTGGTTTCCGCCCATAACGCGGTGCATATCCCAATAAGCAAGCCCCTCTTCTAGAGCAATTTCACGTAAAATTTTAATGGTTCTGTTTAAACCAGGGTAAGATTGGAGTTTTCCATTAATTTGCTTACACATATCTGCAGGGCCGATAAATAAAATATCAGCTTCTGGGTAAACTTCTTTAAGAATCTTGATTTGTCTTGTAATAATTTTTTTTGTCCAGTTTTCGGTAGCAGCAGTCATTCCGGGAACCAAGTTTCCGCCATATTGCAAAATAAGCAATTTTACATTCATTGCTTCGTAAGATTCAGCGAGTAACTTTTTATCAATTTTGTGGAAAACCGTTCCAGAACTACCACGCATTGCCACGTTATCAACAGCAACACCAGCCGTATCATCAGCCGCAACGGCATAAATTTCTGCCCGACCAGAAAGTCTGAGAGTTGCACCAGAAGCTTTGTGGGGGAGTTTAAAAGTATAGACAGAAAGCTTTTCCATTTTTTTAAGTTCAGGGGAAGGCGCGTTAAGTTTTTTAACTTCTTTTTGCCCTTCTTCGTTTTCTAAAATAGCATCATAGGTCAAAGCTGCCGAAAAATTGGCACTTTCTTTGCCCACAAGAATTCGAACTTGTCTAAAGCCTTCAATATGTGGAAACTGATTTTTTTTGTCTTCGCGTTTTTTAAAAGTAATGGTTGCTCCGCCAGACATTTCAGCCATTTGGGCAAGAGGCCCGTAACGGTTATGCATTGCAAGCAAAGAAGAATCGCCAAAAATAATTCTCCTATTTAAAGCGCCACTATTAATATGCGAAACAGTCATTGCAGGAATAGTAGCCACCGCAGGTAACATACCAGGACCAGCGCCACCAAACATAGTTTGCAAATCTTCTCTTATAGTAGAAGAAATCCTATCTTCTTCTAACTGAGAATCGCCATAATGAATAATACGGACAACGCCGTCGCCCAAAGAAGCAATTTCAAGATTCAAGAAAAATCTATCAAACCAAGTTGGGTCATTATCAGGCAAATCAAATCGTGTGGCTCCGTTTTTGAAAAAATCTTCGTAATACTTCAAAGAATCGGCATAAGCCGCAAACTCTTTTTTCTTTGTCTCTTCAAGCATTCGTCGAATCGCTTCTTCTGGGTCTTCTTTAGGCGCTTCCACAGATTCTTTATCAGATTCTTTTGGAAACATTTCAGAAAGACTTGGGAATCGAAGCGTTGTAAAGAAAAAAGGAATACCATCTTTGGGAAAAATAAGACAAACTGTTCCAAGAATAAGGAACGCAAACAAAATACAAAGCAATGTATTAAATGGTTTCATCAGTATTTATAACGCGTTGACAATTTCTTCAAATGAACCGATATGCATAGAACCATCGCGAAGATCTTTAAATTCAAAAGAACCTTCACTTGCTTTATCGCCATCGACATAAATCACAATTTTAGCGCCTTGGCCATTTGCTTCGCCCATTTGTTTTCCCATTTTCATAGAAGAAAGCGGGTGAGAAACAGCAAAGTATTTTTCGCCAGTTGCAAACTTTCTAAACTGTTCAGCAACCGTAAAAATCTTTTGCATATCATTAGTAAAGCTAGCGATATAAAAATCCACACTCTGCTTCATTTCAGGGAGCAAATTGTATTCTCTGAGCAAATCAGCAAGAACCACATCGCCCATACCAAAACCAACACCAGGCATTCTATCGCCACCTAGTTTTTCGGTAAGACTATCATAGCGGCCACCGCCAGCGATAGCGCGCATAGATTTACCGCGGTCAAAAACTTCAAACACAATGCCAGTATAATAAGCAAGGCCACGCACAACACTCAAATCAAGAGCAACGCAATCGGCATAACCAGCAGCATTAAGCGTATTGAAAAGTTCCTTCATTTCATTCAAAGCATTCTTTGCCGCTTCTTGTGAAATCAAAGCATCCACTTCATCTAAAGTCTTACAACTCATCAAAGCATCTAGCTTAGCCACTTGTTCACTAGAAACATTTGCATCAGCAAGAGCTTTTGCAAAAGCTTCTGGGCCAATCTTTAAACGCTTATCCAAAACAGGGTAAACCAGAGCCGGATTCTCCACGCCAATTTCTTCAAGGTATGTAGCAAGCAATTTCCTAGAAGAAACGCCAATCACAAAATTTTCATCTTTCAAGCCCAAAAGACGAAGCATAGTAGCAATAGCAGCAAGCAAATCCGCTTCAGCATAAATACTATCTGTTCCGATAATATCCATATTCAATTGGAAAAATTCACGCAAACGACCTTTCTGCGCTTTTTCATAGCGGAAAAGGCGTGGCATACTATACCACTTAAAAGGCTTTCTCAATTCGCGGCCTTTTTGAATCACAAGTCTAGCAAGAGTCGGCGTCATTTCCGGGCGAAGCGCAATCTCTCTACCGCCTTTATCTGTAAAATTATAAAGTTGCGAAACAATTTCATCGCCAGATTTACCCGTAAACAAATCCAAATGTTCAAACATCGGGCCTTCATAAGCTTCATAAGCAAACATTTCGGCAACTTTACGCCAAGTATCAAAAATATACTGCTGAACGCGTTCGGCTTCAGGGTAAAAATCGCGAGTTCCTTTAGGCAATTGAGGTGGCTGAATTTTCGCACTCATAACAAAAAAAATCTCATAAAAATGTTAAAACCGCACTCAAATTTAGCAAAAAACAACCCGGATATTTTTAGGATTCCAGAAAAGAAAGTTTTTTCACGGGCGTTCCCCGCCATTTTGGCGGGGCGGGGTTTTGCGTTATCGCGCGACTAAAAAGTCGCGCGTCCGTTCAGCCACGTTTCACGCGTCCGAACCCTCCGGGCATCAACCCCTAACGCACAAGTTCAGGATTGTGCACAAGTTCAGGGTTGTCATCGCGAACGCAGTGCGGCGATCTAACAACAAGTTGTCATGGCGAGGAGTCTTTTAAGACGACGCGGCCATCTTGGCTTTTGTCATTACGAGCGTAGTATAAATTGTCATCGCGAACGTAGTGTGGCGATCTTGTTTTTTTTGTCATTACGAGCGTAGCGAAGTAATCCAAAAACAAGTGCTGCTTGCAAAAAGATTGCTTCCACCACGCCACAAGAGTGGCTCGTGGCAGGCTCACATTTAGGCTTCGCGGAAAAATCTAGCACGGCTCGCAATGACAAGGTTCTCGGGCAAGTTTTCTCGCAATGACAAGTCGCTAGCAAGTTAGCGAGTGAGAAGTTGCGCAAGAGAAGCCTTTTTAAAAGGTCCCTTTAATTAGCCATTACTTTTTCAATTTATAGCGATAAACACCCAAAGCTATAGCAGAAAGCACAAAAACAATCAAAACAACCAAAGACAACTTCAATGTCGCATGGAACGGCTCAGAACGGTATTCCAAGCGGACAATTGATTTACCTTTCGGCACTTCAATTGCACGGAATGTAGTAAATGCTTTATAAACTTTTGCTGGTTTATCATTTACAAACGCTTTCCAGTAAGGGTGGTAATTACCACTCACAAAAAGCATTGCTTCGCGGTCAGACTCCACTTCAAAAACCTGTGTATCCATTTTAGGCCTTGCAATTAGCACTGCTTTCCCATTAGGAACACCTTGGTTCATAGAAATAGAAGGTTTCTCTGACAAAATAAGTGTTTCTCTGTATAAAAATCCTTCAGGTTCTTTTTTAAGAAGAGAATCAATGGCTCCATTAGAATCCAGAGAATCTTTTGGCATTTCTTGTTGAACTTGGCGAACAACAGCCGTTTTTAATGTTTCAATAGCTGTAGCATCATCCATAACAACAGCATTTCCGTAAAGGAAACCTTCGCCCATTGCCGTAGGGTTAGGCATATAAGTTGTCCCTTGAGGCATGTCAAAAATAATGCTTCCAATGTTAGCTAAATCCAAAAATGGTCGAGCTCCACCTTGTTTATCTAACCCAATCATAAAATTAGCGCTACTAGGGCCACCTCTGAACGCTTGATAAGAAGCTAATTCGTTATCATGAAAACCACCAGCATTTCTAAGATTATAAGCAGGGAAAATATTTCCGGAAAGGGCATTGTTCTTAGAAAGAGAAAGAACTCTTGGAATATTCAGAGAATCATTTGTTTGTTTAATAGCGGCAATTAAACGATTATTTGGCTGTATATAAGATTCTTTAGGAACATTCTGGACAAAAACGCCATTAATAAAGAACAATTCCACAGAAGCAACGAGAGCAAGAATTAAAGCCGCATTTCTGTTTGAAAATTTTGAAAGTTTTAAAATAAAGAATACAACACCACTAGAAATAAGCACCAAAAGTAAAGAAGGCAACATTTTGGTTGCACCCATTTTCATGGCTTCTAACTGTAAAGGCTTAAAGTAAGGAGCTGTTACAGGATTTTCTAACAAATTTTGTCCTGAAAGGAAAAATGCTCCTATTAAAAGGAAGGGGAGGAACAATGAAATAAGTAAAATTTTTGATGTTCCATCAAACCCGGAAGTAAAAGCATTACTGAAAGCTTGCCATGACAACCTTTGATCTTTTTCTGATAAATGGACTGTTCCGACAAAGAGAATGCCATAAAGAATAGAAACCACTAAACCAACAGGCGAAAGGAATGTCTCCCAATTAAACCTAGCTATTGTAAGAATGCCTAAAAGAACGGCAAAAAGGAAAACGCCTTTGCCAAGATGCTTTGTTTGTTCTTGATTGCCAAAAGACTTAAGCACGGGAGCAGCCATCATAAGAGCGGCAAGTGGTAACCAGAATAAAGCCATACTTGGAGCTCTGAAATTTTTCACGCCTGGTAAAATTTCATACCAAAGAGAAAATAGCGGAGAATGCGCGCCCATTGCATAAGAAAGCGCAAGTACAGAACCTAAAAACCAAAACGCTGCATAACGCTTTTGGCCCGGAATAAAAAAGCACAAGAAAGCAAGGAATGTAAGAATTGTTCCGCAACTATCGTGGTTTAATTTAAACGCATTGTGGCCCCAATAAAATGGAGAACCATACCGGAAATCTTGTGGCGTGTAAGTTAAAAATGAAGAACCTTCTACTTCATTTGTATTTTTGTTTTGTTCGTAAACATCTACACCAATAAACCCAGGAATAAGTAAAGCTCCTAATTCTTCTTGGTGCAAAGACCAGCTGACAGCATGGCCGTAATTTGTTTTTTCTGCGGTTCCACGAACCGAATCTCTTGTGGTATAAAGGTAAGGTGGTAAAAGCTGGAATACAGAAAGAAGTAAACCAAAAGCAAGCGCAAGTGCAGTAGCTAACAATCGCTGTATGCGTATTTTTTTTGAAGCGATAAGGGTAAATGTTTCATAAAGCGCGTAAAATCCGCCACCCCACAAGAATAGATAAGTAAGTTGTAAGTGTGAGCCTAAAATCATCCAGACAATGCAAAGAGCAAGTAAAAAAACGTGTGCTAGTTTCCCTTCATGAATAATTTTTCTGATAGAAAGCAAAGCAAGTGGTGCTATAGCAAACACCATCATTTTCCCGTCATGTCCACCGTAAATGTAAGTGAAATACTGAGGTGAAAGCGCATAAAGGAATGCAAGTAACGCTGAAAACCAATTGTTTTTAGTCAGAGTTTTTGCTAAAAGTAAAGCAGAACAAAATGCCACCCAGATGGTTAAAATAAATTTAAAACCAACCGCTCTTGCAGGGTCTGTAATAAATTGCACCCAAACAAGTGGGTGATAAACATCGGCAAAAAGAGCATCAATGGTTGGCACACCGCCAAGTCTAGAATCATCCCATTCTGTGACAACTGCATTTTCGGCCCTTAAAATGCGGCTACCAATACCATTTAACTGGTCGCTATTAAGCATTAGTGTAGAACTATCAAAAACAAAAGCTCTAAAAATGAAAAGAAGCAAAAGCAGAAAGAATCCGGCACTTGCTAAAAGAAAACCATATTGAGATAAAAAAGATTTTTTCATAAAAACTCCAAGACAAAAGATAGAAATAATTAGAAAGTCTTTATTTTTGGAATAATCTTTTTATATTTGTGGCGTTCGTAAACATGGAGGTTTATATGAACCAGGTCTCGGAAAACCCTGTAAAAAACCGAAAAGATCCATTTTCTCCTTTAGTGGTGATTTCCGGTTTTATGGTGGCTTGCTATTTAACAGCAAACATCATGGCTGTAAAACTTATAGCAGTTGGCCCAATAACACTATTTGATGCCGGAACATTGACTTTTCCATTGGCTTACATGCTAGGAGATGTTTTAACAGAAGTTTTCGGCTTCAAAACAGCTAAAAAAGTAATCTGGCTTACTTTTTCCTGTAACATTTTTTTAGTGCTATTTACTTCTATAGGTGTTTTATTGCCTTACCCTGAACACGCATCAGAAACAGCACAAGCTTATAGCCTTTTATTTTCTTATGTGCCACGCATAACCATAGCGTCTTTACTTGCATTCCTTTTAGGAGAACTTTTAAACGCTTGGCTAATGGTTCAAATAAAAAAGAAAACGGGGCAAGCAAAACTTTGGGTCAGAACAATTGGTTCTTCTGTTTTTGGGCATTTTTTAGATACGTCGCTTTTTGTTTTAATAGCCTTTTATGGAACAGTCCCTATGCAAGATATTGTTTCTATGATAGGTGTGCAGTATATCGCCAAATTAGGAGTAGAAGCTATTGCAGCCACTCCTATTGCGTATGCTCTTATTCATTTTTTAAGAAAACGCGTAAAAACAGAAGATTCAAGTATCTAGTTTTTCAATCGCTTCTGCTGCGATTTCTACACAGCGATTGCAAGGTGTTATTTTTGCTGGGCGGATATCTTTACAACAAATGCCGCCTGCATTTTTTTCAAAATATTCTTGAATAGCCTGTTTATTTTCATTTTTAGCAAAACGCAGAGCCGCATAAAGAGCTCCACACAAGCCGTTTGGTGTCCGTCCGCCACCACAAAGTTTCATTTCAGCAAGAGCAGATTCCATTTCATTTAAAGACGTATTTTTAGATACAAGGTAAGCGTATGCTACAGATTCTGCACAATTTCCTTTTTTTTCGGCGTGGTATTCTTTTGCGGTTTTTGCTAACATAAAAAGCCTCTGTTTTATAACGTACTTTTCAAAGATACATATTCAAAAGTCTTTAAATACTCTTTTTTTGCCTAAAACTCAGCAATACAGAACTGTTGTCGTTTTTTAATGATAAAATGTTTTGTCTTTTCTTAAGATTTACTATTTTCTACCAAACATTTTAGGAGGTTTATTTTGCCTATTGCTGAAGACCAAAAGCCACGTTTAGCGAAACATTTTCGTCGTTTAACGTCGATTCCATTTCTGTTTGTTTTTCTTGCGTTTTTAATGCCTTTAGTTATTTTTTCTTGTGCTTCTACACCGGGCGTAACAGATGGAGCAAAAAAAATAGCCTCTTTTAATGCTTACGAATTAGCAAATGGAATTTCTTTTAAAGACGATTTAAAAGACAATGAAACATTTCAAAAACGTTTGTTAAGTTTAGAAAAAGCAAATCCAGAAGCGTTTAAACAAATTGCAGCTCTTGAGCAACCTTCTTATGTGCTTTATATCATATTTATTGGCATTTTATTGGCTTCTATTTTTGCATGGTTCTCGCCACTAGGCTCTTTGGTTATGGGGCTTTGTTCTTTTAGCGCCATGTGGATTTATCTAGACCAGTTAACTATAATTTTTGAAAAATTAGGTTTAGGGGCTATTCTTTTTGCCGAAGCAGCACATGGAGCTTATGCGGCAAGTATGCTTATGATTATTGGATTTGCAATGAATATCACAAGTATAGTCAGACCATTCTTAGACAAAAGAAGAGAAAAGAAAAAAATTTCTACAAGTGAAAATTCAAAAAATTAAACTTGCTTAAACTTTTCCTTTTTCAATCTTAATCCCATTTTAAACCCGAACAATGTGATTAGGTAAAGAGCAAAAAAGATTAAAAGACCTTTTTCTACAAAGTCGCCTATATTAAAATAAAGCGTATCTCTGTGCCGTAAAGGTATTGAAGAAATCAGAACGCGGTCAGTAAAAAGAGACGTTTTTTCGCTATAATGGCCATACTGATCAATAAACGCAGAAATTCCACTATTAGCCACTCGTGCCACAGGATAACCATGTTCTATAGCTCGATAACGAATTAAATTCAGATGTTGACTTGGGGCGGTACTTTTACCAAACCAACCATCATTTGTAATATTGACCATTAATTTAGAACCACTTCGTATTGCCTCGCGGATAATATCTCCAAAAATGGCATCATAACAAATATATGGTGTCCAGAAAAATGGTTCATAAACCGGCGTTTCTTTACCGGCTACAAAATCGCCTTCACCAAAATCCACATAATTTAGAATAGGAAATACATCGTCAAAAGGAATCCTTTCACTAAAAGGAACCAAGTGTTTTTTTATGTATCTTGAAGGAACAGTGTTATCTTCTCTAAAGAAAAAGGCGGCGTTATAAACCTCATAGCGTTTAGGAGAATTTTTAGACGCATCAAGTCTTAAATAATCTAAAGCCCCTGTTAAAATGGGAGCATTTTTCATTATAGCTAGATTATGAATTTTTCTTTGTACAAGAGGTTGTCTTTTTAAATGGTCTGGGACTGCTGTTTCAGCAAAGACAATTAAATCAACAGAATCTCTCGGAATGCTGTCTCTTGCCATTGAAAGCGTTTTACCCACAACAGAATCTAAATAAGCTTTACTCCATTTAGCTGTTTGCGGAATGCTTGGCTGTACAAGAGCTATTTTGGGGTTTTCATTTGCATTTTTTACATAAAATGGCTTTGCTTCTTCTTTAGAAAGAACAATAGAACCATGCACAAAAAGGAATGCTAAAAGAATAATTGGAATAGAAAAAAGTAAACGTTTTTTATGTAAAATGCCATAAGCAAGAGCCATATTAGAATAAAGAATTAAGGCGGTATAACCAAAAATTCCAATATAAGAAAGCATTTGTAAAAGTTCTAAATGGTTTCCAAAAGCGTATCCTAAATGGCTCCATGGGAACGCAAAATCACCATAGGTGCGGGTCATTTCAAGGCCTGCATAGAATAGTGGAAAAAGAAGCAACCAAATTTTCTTTTGCTTTAAATTCCTTATCGCCACAAAAACAAATGCCGCAATTACATTATACAAACTGAAATAGCAAATAAGTAAAAATAAACCAAAGAGAATCAAGCCCGCTGGTCCGACTTTCATCACGTTATAAATCCAGTAATAGTTAATGGTATTGTAAAGCATGCCAGACCAGAAAGTGGCAAACAAAACAGCTTGTTTAGAGTATCTACTCAAAACAAGAAACCAAGGAACTAAAAGAAGGGGAGCTAGAATCCCTAAAGGAAGTGGCGGAAACGCAAGAGCATAAGCACACCAAGAAATAGAAGAAAAAGCAAGAGCTTGTAAACATTCTTTTTGTCGAATAGAATTTATATTCCACCGGATAAATCTGCAAAGCCAAATAGCAAAAGCCGGTAAAGTGGCAATAGCTAATTGAACAATACCCGCGTGGCTTTTTAAAAGGTAGTCTAAAGCTAATCCTAAAAACGCAATGCCTGAAAACCAAAAAACATGTGTTGCAAATTTTGACTTAATTGATTTATTCCACAAGCATTTTGGGATAAAGAAAGGCAAAGCAAAAACAAGAGGCAAAAATTGCAAATTATGTGTGTAAAGTCCTGGAGTATCTGGGGCTGAAATCACAGCAAAACCAGCCAAAAAAAGTTGTAACAACAAGAATACTTTTTGAACCGTAGTCATTTCTTTCAAAAAAGTTAAAAAGGAGAATTTCATAAAATCATTCCACCTTTTCCTTGTGGGTGAAACATTAAAACAAATTCACCTTTAGGTGTTCTTTCTTTATAATGTTCAAGTAATTGTTCTGGAGTTCCACGCAAGTGTTCTTCAAATTTCTTTGTGAGTTCTCGTGCTAAAACAATTGTGATATCACCAAAAACAGTTTTAATCTCTTCAAGAAATTTTAAAAGGTTGTGTGGGCTTGCGTAAAAAATAACGGTAGAATCTGCATTTGTTTTTAAATCTTCTAAAACGCGCAAGCGTTGAGCGCTTTTCTTTGGTGAAAAATTTTCAAACCGAAATCTATCTGTCGGCAGTCCGCTTGCAATCAAAGCGTTTATCATAGCGCATGCACCAGGGACAGGGCATACAGTTATCCCTTCGCGAACACATTCTCGAACTAAATTAAACGCTGGGTCAGCAATTCCTGGAGTGCCAGCATCACTTATCAAAGCAATATCACCACTTGTTTTTAAATAATCCACATATTTTGGAGTTACTTTTTCTTTATTAAAATCATGGTAAGCTTCCATTGGCGTTTTTATGCCATAATGGTCAAGTAACAATCTAGAATGGCGAGTGTCTTCTGCAAGAATCAATGGCACTTCTTTTAAAGTCCTGATTGCACGGAATGTTATGTCTTCTAAGTTTCCAATCGGGGTAGCGACAATATAAAGTGTGTGCATATTAATTCTCTTTGTTAATTGTGTAATCGGCAAAAATAGAAGCGTCTGTAGGTTTGTTATCATAAAGAGCACTTGCTAATCTTGCTGCAAATTTTCGGTGAATCATATCAGAAGCTTCATTTATCGGAGCCATGCGAATAGCTCCATAGAAAAATAAAGAGACTTCTTCATCTTCTTGCAATTTAATTTGAGATTTTAAATTACTTTCACAAAATAACGAAGCATTTAAAGTATAAGAAAGGGTTGTGTGAGAAGGCATTGCAGGCCAAAATGGAATAAAAAGAGCCATGCCTAGATACCAAGCACTGTTTTTTTTAGAATCAACTTTTCCATCAATAGATAAAATCAATTGTTTTTCTGAACAGGATGCTTTTTCAAGTGTGTGAGCGTATAGATTCTTTAAATTAGGAGCAATTTCTGTATGAATCCCATTGATTTGCATTTTTATTTTGGTAGAATTTAAATTTTGAGAAATAGGTGTTGTTTCTAATGAGCTACCATCAAAATGCGCTGCTGTGCAAGCTGAGAGCACAACAATCAAAAGAAACGGGAAAATTTTTCTAAAGAAACACACAGAGTAAAATTAGAATACTTTTTTTAGAATATTTTCTTAAATTAGTGACATGCAAGAAAAAGCGGCCTATTTTTTTTCAGATGCGCATTTAGGCGTTAATCCTGAAGGTTCTCATAGAGACAGAGAATCATTATTGGTAAAATGCTTAAAAGAATGCTCTGAAAATGCCTCCCATATAGTTTTTATTGGCGATCTTTTTGAATTTTGGTACGAATACCGCTATTATATTTCTAGAGATCACTTGCCTCTTTACAGAACTCTTGGTGATTTGGTTGATAAAGGCATAAAAGTTCACTATTTAATGGGGAACCATGATTTTGCGTTGGGCGATTTTTTTGAAAAGTCTTTGGGTGTAAAAACGGGCAAACAACTTGTTTTAGAATTACAAGGCAAACGACTTATTTTGCAACATGGCGACGGCTTAGCCTCTTCAGACAAAGGTTATCGCATAGTTCGTAAAGTTTTAGATTTTCCATTAAACAGAACGCTTTTTCGTTTAATTCACCCAGATGCCGGAATGTCTCTTGCTCGTTTTGTTGGGCAAAATAGCCGAAAATATGGCGAAAATAGAACCATTCATTTAAAAGAATATCTTGATGCTGGCATACGTTTAATGAACGAAAACGCTTGTGATTTCTTTATTCATGGGCATCATCATATTCCTGGAATTTGGAACGTTCAAAATGGAATAGTCGCATCTCCTGGGCAATGGCTTTTTTCATTGCATTATTTAAAAATGCAAAACGGCAAACCAGAACTTTTAGAATACAAAAAATAATTTTCAACTTTTAGCACTAGGCTATCTATATTGCACAATTATCTTTGTGTAAGTTTTCGCTTCTAGAACTTATTTAATCTTCTGAAGTATTAGCTTCTTCTTTAGAATCCTCACTTGTCAAAGCGTCAACCGGAGCCGTTAATAGTTTTGTAGGCGTTAAAGCCACTTTCACAATCAAATTACAGAAAGTTTTCCAGATAATTTTTCCAAAAGAAAATTCCGGGTCCGTGATGTTTCCTTTAACAGGTAAATCAATTTTAATATCATCTTTTCTATCTTTAAGCAAGTAAAGCCCGACTTTCATTGGTATAGAAAATTCTGGTTCAATATTTTTCACTTTATCTTCGACATCAATTTTGTGGATTAAAACAGAATTTTTACTGTCTAATTCATTTTTAAGAATATTGGTATGGCTTTCTACATTTAAAGTTCCTGCTTTCAAAGGAAAACCAGTGAAATGAATCGAATATGGTGAAAATGGTTGTAAAGCCATTTGTGAAATAAGTAAATTGATTTTCATTGTAGTTAAATCACTTGGAGAACCTTTAAAATCAAGATTCAATGTACCACTTTGTGGGAAATTCATTGAAACTTTTATGCCTAATGATTTCATAGAAATATCTTTTCCGGATACTTGAATGTCTCTAACCGTATAATGCATTGGCTTTTTAATAGAGTAATCATTGAGTGTAAATTTAACATTGGAAATATCTAACGTTTTAAGTGTGATTTCTGGAAGTTTTTCTTTGGTTTTTGGCTTTTCAGCAAAAGTTGTGTCTGGGGTAGTTTTTAAGGAAACAGAATCTTCTGTATTTTTTGCAAGTTCCTTTGGAATTGCTTGAATGGTAGAATCCTTACTTTCTTCTTTTGGCTCTTGTTTTAAAAGCTTTGCAATATTGTTTGTGTTTTTAAATAAATCAAAATGAGCATTAACCCCATTAACAATCAAAGAATCAACAGGAATTTTATTTTGAGCTATAGAAATACCTGTAAAACCTGTTCCAAGATAATTCAATTCATAAGCACCGCCAGCAGATTCTTTAAGCTGAACATCTTTCATTTTTACAGTCCCAGAAACAATAGTTGAAAGCGGGTCTGAAATGGAACCATCTGCATTGATTTTTAAAGAAAAATTTCCTTTTAACGAATCTATTTGAACAATAGAACGGGCTATTGAAAAAGCGTTTTCAAGGTTATATTCATTAAGGTTTGTATTCACTTTGAATAAACCGCTATCCAAATTAACATTTGTCGTTAAATCAAATTTTCCGCCTAATGGAAAGTCAGCATGAACAAGTACTTTAGCATCTGGATTTTTTGAACTAATTTCAGGAATAGATACAGAAATTTTTTCAACAATCAATTCTCTTTTCGTAGCAATATCTTTATAAGACAATGAAACATTTTTGATATCAATGTTTTCAAGTTGAACTTTTATAGGGAGCGACTTTAAAGGATTCACAAATTTTGCCTGAGAATTTTGAATAGAATCTTTGGCTGTTTTTAGAGAATCTGCAATAGGTTTTTGATTTTCAATTACATTTGTTTTTTCTTTTTGGGCTATTGAAAGAGAATCTTGATTTTGTTTATTCAAAAATTCTAAAATATCAGAAAAATTAAAATGTTCTCCATTTTGAATTACATTTGCCCGTAAGCCATTTAATTTAAATGATTCTAATTTTCCAGTACCTGTTAAAAGAGCAAGTGGTGAAATATCTAAAGAAAAATTATCCCAACCCACAAATACAGTTTGGTTATCTTGTTCAAACAAAGTAACGCCATTTAAATGGATTTCAAACGATAAAAGGCTCCAATGAAAATCATTGATTTTTACTTGTCGGCCAATCCATTCTGCGGAATGTTTCTCTACATAAGACGCAGCAATTGGCGGGAAAAGAAATTGAATAAATAAGACAAGTGTAAAAACCAAAACACAAAAAACAGCTAAAAGTTTTTTGAAAATTTTCATATAAAACCACCTATTTTCAGGAGTATTTCAAAGTATATAAAAAATAAAACAATAGAAATTTCTGATTTTTTAAATTGAACCCGTTTTTGCCACTAGAAACAAATTTTATGGTATAAATAATGGCTTAGGAACTTTTATTATAACCATTGCAAAAATTTTAAAATAGACCTATTCTTTTTCCAAAAGAGCCATTTTATTGAATGATTGTTTTAAAACGTAACATTCAAAACCATTTTGAAATAAAACAATGATTTGACATTATTTTGTTAGATTATTTAAATTTTGTTTTATGCAAATGGATTTTTTTTCGCGGTTAATTCCTCTTTATGGTAAAGAAAGTTTAGACAAACTTTCAAAAGTAAAAGTAATTCTTTTTGGAGTGGGAGGCGTGGGAAGTTGGTGTGCAGAAGCATTAGTCCGTTCAGGCATTAAACATTTAGTGTTAGTAGACCCAGATTTTGTAGTAGCCTCCAATGTAAACAGACAACTACCAGCCACAAAAGAAACTCTTGGTTTAGCCAAAGTAGAAGTTTTAGCCAAAAGACTTACAGAAATTGTTCCCGATGTCATTATAGAATCGAGAATAGAAACCTATAACCCAGGAGACGCAAAAAAATTTTCGTTAGAATCTTTTGATGTGGTTATTGATGCAATTGATTCAATGCAAGCAAAAGTGGATTTGATTTTATCTAGCACAGAAAAACAAGTCCTTCTTTTTTCTTCTTTGGGGGCAGCTGGCCGCACAGACCCGACTTTTGTACGACACAGTGACATTTGGAAAAGTGTTGGTTGTCCTCTTGGAAAACAATTACGCCAAATTTTGCGAAAAAAAGGCTTTTCTGGAAATTTTGAAGTGGTTTATAGCCTTGAAAATCCAAAAACTGGTTATTGTGACATTTCAAAAAAAGGTTCTAAGCCTGCACTTGGAAGTGTTGTTACTGTTACGGCTACATTTGGATTAACTTTGGCTTCTCTTATTTTGAATACTTTACTTTTATCACAAAACGAAAATTTATAGATTTAAAAAAACATTTAAAAAGGTTAATTTGCATGCGATTTCTTTTTTTATTTCTATTGCTAAATGCATTTGCATTTGCTGAAGTTTTTGACGAGGGAAATTTTTTAAAACCTGTTTCGCGCTTATCACTCACTGAAATAGAAATTTCCGCTTATTCCTCGCTTAATAAAAAGTTATACGGAATAGGTGGTAAAAATCTTTATGAAATAGATTTATCAAAACCAGAAGTGCCTGCTTTACTTGCTACAAAAGATTTAGGAGAAGCCGCAGCAAGTATTGCTATTTTTGAAAAAACATTTGCGATAGCATTTCCAGGAAACGCAACATCAGGCCTACTTCGTTTATACACTTACGAAGATTCTTTAGTTTTAAAACAAGAATTTAAAACATGTCCTGGCTTAGACATGGTTACATTTACCCCAAATGGAAAATTTTTATTAGGAGCTTGTGAAGGCGCTCCGACCGATGACAATTCTAGTGACCCAGATGGAGCAGTTCTTCTCTTGTCACTTGAAAAAATGCAAGTTCAACTTTTACAGTTTAACCACTTAGATTCTACAAAACTGATAGCATCAGGAGTCAGAACAAGTGGTCCGGCATCTTTTTTCAAATCCCTTGAACCAGAATATATTACCATTTCAGAAGATTCTAGAACTGCTTATGTCAGTTTACAAGAAAATAACGCTATTGCCCGAATTGATATCCCAAATGCTAAAATTTCAGAAGTTTTCGGATTAGGGACTCTAGATCATAGTCAAAAAGAAAATGCCATTGTCGTTCGTAAAGGTGAAAAAATCATTTGGGATAATTTGCCTTTATTAGGTTTACGCCAACCTGATGGAATTGCTTTATTTCAACATAAAAACAATCATTTTATAATTACGGCCAATGAAGGTGCCGATATGGATTATTCTTTTTGGAAAGATGCTTTAAAATGGAAAAAACGCATCGTTGGAGAAACTTTAGACAAAAAAGTGTTTACTCCAGAAATTGAAGAAGCTTTATCTGACATTAAACTTTCAAAAGACGCTTGTAAGAAAAATTCCAACGGAGAATGTGAAGCTTTTTATTCTTATGGAACGCGTTCCATAAGCCTTTTTGATGGTAAAAGTGGCAAATTAATATGGGATAGTGGAAGTCTGATAGAGAAAAAAATGGAACAAATTGCCCCAAAATACTTTAATTGGAACTCTAAAAAAGGAAAAGTTAAAGTCAATGCTAGGAGCAATTCAAAAGGTTCAGAACCAGAAAATGTGGTAATTGGAGAAATTTCTGGTAAATTATACGCCTTTGTCGCTTTAGAACGCATGAGTGGAATTATTGTTTTTGAACTCAAAAATGGCGAAAATCCGCAGTATAAAGCATTTTTTATGGATCCTCAAGACCGTGGCCCCGAAGGTTTGCTCTTTATTCCTAAAGACAAAAGCCCTACAAACACACCTCTTCTTGTAGTTTCTTATGAATATGGCGGTTCTTTAGTAATCTATACTATAATAGAAAAGTAAACTTGAACTTTACAAGAAAGTTTGCTAAATTATCGCCCGATGCAATTTTTTCGCACCCAAATCTTTTTAGAAGGTTCTGCAAAGTCGCAGACGTTAAGACTTCCACATGTCTTTTTTACCTTGTGGCCTTGGGTGCGTCGTCTAGTTTGCTTAGGAATAGTTTTACTCGTATTGCAAACCACTTTGTTCTTAGGGTATGAACACCTTTTGCAAGAAACTTTAGAGCAAAGAGAATATCTTCAAGAAAACTTGCACGCTTTGTATCAAGAAAGCAATACTTTAAATGAACAAATGAGTTCTTATTTTTCTTCTGAAGATTTGCTTTACGCTAAAGCCGGACTTCAACCACTAGATCATTCGGTTCGTGCTATGGGAACTGGTGGTGAAGTTTTACCAGAAGAACGTTTTAAGCGTTTTATTTCTCCATCTGTTGCACTTTCTTCAGATGCTGAAGAATCTGTCGAACACTTGTTGAATAAAGTTCAAAAAAATCAAGAAGCCTTTAAATCATTAGGAAATTTTATGGACAGGCAACGCGAAAGTTGGCGTTTTATTCCGTCCATATCTCCTTCTAGTGGCCGCTACGCTTCGGCTTTTGGCCGCAGAACTCACCCTGTTACTGGTGAATTAGGTAAAATGCATTATGGGGTAGATATCTCTAATGTAACTTGGACTCCTATTTATGCCGCAGCTGATGGGGTAGTTCAAATCGCTCAAAAAAGTTCAAGCTTCGGTAATTACGTTGCTTTGAACCATGGGAACGGATTTGTCACAAAATATGGGCACATGGAACGTTACATTGTGCAACCAGGACAATTCGTTAGCCGTTATCAAATTATTGGATATATGGGAAACACAGGGCGTTCTGTTGGGCCTCACCTTCATTACGAAGTTTGGCGTGATGGTAATGCAGTGAATCCGCTTGCTTATATTCTCCCGAATGACCACGCTATAGAATAGTGGTTTTCATAGCCTTAAGAAGGCTTTCATGTTATTTTTCAACACTCTTTTGGCAAGCGCCATCGCTTGTCCGTCATTTGTGGAATTTTATCCAGACCCAACTGACACAACTGATTCTTTTGGAGAATTTCTTGAAATCGTTTTAGATTCAAATCTTTCAAAAGATACTCTGTTTATAAAGCAAGAAGGTAAAACAGAAATACCTTATTTCGGCTTAAATGGTAACAGGCTTCTTTTACACCGTGATACAACAACTTGTATAAAACGTGACGGTCTGATTTGTTTACCACTAGAATTTTCTCCATTACCTAATTCTAGAGAAAGTGAATGGCTTTTAAGGCAAGGAACTTGCAAAGATTCTGTCTTTTTACCTAGCCCCAAAGCGGGCAAATCTTTACAAAAAGAAGATTCTTTAAATTCTTGGGTTTATACCAATCCTTCGCCTGGATTAGCGAATCCGTTGTTTGAAAAAAGCGTTAAAGATTGTCAAATTGAAATTTTAAAACAAACTTTTCTACAAGATAAATTTAAAGTAAGTCTGGCTTTAAAAAATTGTGATTCAGCAAAAGTAGCTTTTAAAAGTTCTAAGCTGGATTTTTCTAATAAAATAACAGAAGATACTTTAAACCTTTATTCAAATTTGACATTGGAAATTCCATCAGATGGAAGCCCTGAATTATTAGACATTCTTTTATTAAATGATGATTTCCCAGAAAATGATTCTCTTCAAACTCTTTTAATTTCAAAAAAAGAAATACCTTTATCATTAACTGAAATTCATTTTTGTCCAGAAGAAGGTAAGTCTGAATGGGTTGAAGTCTACAATTTATTACCAGTTGATTTACCTTTAAATGGCTTTTCTTTTTGTAACCGTGCTGATATTGCTTTAAAAAAAGCCATGCCTTATGAAAGTATCCTTTTTACAAAAGATACAATAGCTTTAAGAGAAGAAATAGGTTTTAATGAAGTCCGGCTTTCTAAAGCCAATTTTGGCGCGTTAAAAAATACAGCAGATACACTTTGTCTTTGTTTTTTAAATGACACTCTTGAATGTGTGAATTGGGATAAACAAGAGCATTCTCTTTGCCCTTCTGGGTTTAATGTTTTATCAAGAAAAAAAGAAAATACTCCTGGCATTCAAAATAAAAGACTTTCAAAAAAAGAATTAAAAAATCTTCCTTTTACTGTTGAATGGAATTCTCGCCTTTTTTCACAAAAAAAAGTCAATGAGTGTAGAGTCCGTTTAAAAGGGAATGTAAATGTTTCAGTTTTACTTTTTAATGAACACGGAAATTTACTTTGGCAGCATATTGAAGATGCCTCTAAAGAGAACTGGCTTTTAATTCCAATTAGAAAATATTATCCAGGAATCTATTTCATAAAATTTATTTCGGGGAATTATGAAAAAACTATTAGCGTTGTACTTCGTCCTTAATACATTTGTATTTGCAGAAAACGAAATGCTCGCTTATGATTTTTCTGTAAATACATTTACGGATAGAATGGCTTCAAATAAAGATTTTGAAGTCGCTCTTTTTGGAGAAAGTGTTGAAAATGTTTCTGATTATTGGAAATTTGGATTTTATGCTAATTGGCCCTTATGGAAATTAAAAGGGCATTTTCAAAGTGAATATGTTGTTTTAGATTCTATTTATACAAGAATCAGTGGTGAATGGGGGGGAGCTTTTTCTAAAAAGTTTTTTAGTATTTCTTCTAAATATAAAACCTCTTTAGAAATGCTTCCAAAAGAAAATTCTTGGCTAAACCATTCTTTTTTAATTAGTACTAGTTTCTTTTATGGCCCTTATACCATTCAAAGTGCGTATGGAAATTCAAGAGAAAAATATTCTTTCTTAACCGCTGGGTTTTCTTTAAAATGGGAGTATTATAGTATTTATTTTGAATACGTAAAAGAGTTGATTTCTTTTTGGCAAATAGGGCATTTATTTCAAAAAGGAGCGTTTAGGGTCGAAGCCTCCTATAGACACCCTTTAACGCAATTTTATATTGGAATTACTTTTTGTTTTGATAGTTTAGAATTTTCATTTGCTAAAAAAGCAGTTTCTACAAATTATTCAGCATCTTATTGGAGAATTTTAAAAAGAAATTTAAGAATAAAGGAAAATAATTGAGTTTTTTTGTGCCTAGAAATATTTCTTTTTATGCTTTTTTTTCACTTTAGTGTAAAAGAAAAAGTATTTTAATGAGTGATTTTTTTGTTTTTAGGAAAAATATGGATTATTCGCCTCTTTATGCTCTTTTAACCGTAATTGGTTTTTTATTGGTATTTGGAATTATTTACTTTCGAATTTTTTTGCTTTACAAGCGAAAAGAAAATATGTATCATGATTTGATGTCTTTGCAAGATGGTATTCTCTTTTTGCTTTCCTTTGAAAATTTAAAATGCTTACAAGTATATCCAACTAGAAATCCAGAACAATATTACCGCTTATTGCGGAAAAATGTCATTTTTTCAGATATTGTGGCAGAAGAATTCCACCAATTACTTTTTTCAACGATAGAGAATATAAAAACAACAGGCTTAACTCAAGAAATCTACATTAGATTATCCAATTTTTCATATAAAGAAGACAATACATGGGTTGTTCTTGCGTTGCGTAAAATTAACTGGGGGAAAACAGGTTCTATTTTAGTGGCTTTCATGAAAAATAAAAATGAATTGATGCGATTACAAAATTTAGAGAAAAAAATTGAATACCAAGAACGCCACCTTCAAGTTACTTCTTTTGATTTGTTATGGAAATTGGATGTTGAAACTAGAGAACTTACTTTATTAAATGATCTTGTTGAAAAAAGACACTGGGTTATTTCTAAATCGGCAGGGAATTACCAATTACATGATTTAATTTTAAGTAGCGATTGTGCTATTTTAGAAGATGAAATTAATTTTCGTGTGAGAGAATTTTTAAAGAATGGTAAAGATATTTATGCTGAAAATTCTAGAATTTTACGCGTTCGTTTGCGTGCTTCAGGTAATCGTGGAATCTGGTTTGAAATATGTGGAGTTATAGATAAAGATTTAGACGGGCGTCTTGTGATGTATGGTTCAGCTCGTAGGCTTCCTATACCACCTCTTTCTTCTATTACAAAATTTGATGCAGAAAATTTAATTATGGGCTTAATGAAAAGTCCCTCTTTGCGAGTCTTTTGGTGTGATTTAGATGGCGTAATTCTTGGTTGTAATAGAGGTTTTGCTTTAGATATGGGAGAACAATCTCCAGACGATTTAAAAATGAAAAAAATTGAAGAATTAGAAAACTTGAAAAAAGAATGGCTTTCTTATTTTTATAAACATTTGGAAAACTTTAAGGAATATTCTGAAATTTTCCCATTTTCAAAATTTTTCCATGTTAAAAAAGATGTAGAAAACATTGATGTCTGGGGACAATTTGATGTTTTACCTTTGATTGAAGATTCAGGAAAAGTTTATGGCGGGATTTTTATTTATTGGATCCAATCATTTAATGAAGTTGAAAGAGATATATTGACTTTTTAATCAGAATTGTTTGTTTGAAAGGATTTTATTTCTAATATTTACACATTATTTCGGAGGTATTTATGAAAAAATTTATTTCTGCACTTTTGTTTTTATCTGTAACGCTTTTTGCGGAATCAACTATTCAAAATATTGAATGGGATGAAGCGGTTGCTTTGTCTAAAAAAGGAGCTGTTTTTTTGGATGTTCGCACCCCTGCTGAAGTTGCTGAAGGTAGTGTGACAGGGACTTTAACGATTCCATTAAATGAAATTTCAACACGTTTTACTGAACTTCCTAAAAAGAAAACTATTTTAGTTTATTGCCGTTCAGGAAAAAGAAGTGCAATGGCTTCTGAATTTTTAATGAGTCAAGGTTATGATGTGCGTAACATTAAAGGGGGCTTTTTAGCTGTTCCTCCTAAAAAAGTATTACCTCACAATTAAGACATTTTAAATATGGTTAAAAAACTTCTGCTTTTTTGCATTTTATCTTTTGCTTTACTAAAAGCAGAGGTTTTAACTTATACAGCGTATTCTACAAAATCTCAGGCCGATGCCGATGCAATAGCTATCGCTGGAGTTGCAAAACAAATTTCGGTACATGTAAAAGCGTCTAGTATTTACAAGCAAGCAGAAATTCAAAACGAAAAAGATTCTCACATAGGTTCTTTTTTTCTTTCTGAAAAAAATCTTTCTACTGATTTAGAATTAAAAGGAGTGCGTGTTATTCAAGGAGAAAAAAAAGGCGATACTTTTTCTGCGACGGCGACTCTTGATTTAGATGTTTTAACAGCTGCTATAGCTCGAGAAATGCAAAAAATTCAAAAAGAAATTTCTTCTAAAGAAACTAAAGCAAGTTCTTTAATTTCTGAATTTCGTTATCAACAAGCTTTGAAAAGTTTAGAAGATGTAAAAATGCTTTCGAAAAGATATGCGACTTACATTAAAGAACATGAATTTTACAAGCCTTTACCTGCTGCTTTAGAATTAAAATCGCAATATTCAGAAATTTTAAATCGAATTGAAAGTGAACTTCGTGATATAGAAATAGTTGTGAATAAAAATTCTGATTTACAATTACAAAACAACAGGCCTTTTATTTTTAGTGTGATTGTCAAGAAAAAAGACAAACCAGTACCAGATTTTTCTGTTTATGTATCGCATAAAAATAAAGTTTTGTTTGAAAAGACCAGCGATGCAAAAGGTGAAATTTTAATAGAAATTCCGTTTGACAAGTTAACACTCAAACCTTTTGTGGTTGAAATTTTACCGACTCTTTCTTTTCGTTTTTCAAATTTCAAAAATTTAGGAAAACAAGAAGTTTCTTATAGTTATAAAACCAGAGAATGTAAAATTGATGTGAAATGTTTAGAAGAAGCCTCTATTTGTTCTGCTATTTCTAAAGGGCTTGCTGCGAATTTAGGCTTTTCAGTAAATGTCGTGCCTAATGCGTCTCTTGAAACCAAAGTGGCGACAGAATCTAAACGTTCGTTAAAACAGTTGAGTTCTTATCAAGTTTCTCTAGAATTTCATAAGAATGGTATTTTTTGTTCGCAGTCTAAAACTGGTGTCGGGAAAACTGAAAAAGATGCTGTTTTGTCGGCTATCGAGAAAATGGATTTTTCTCGCTTCCAATCTCTATCGGAGTTTTGTAAATGAAACCTTGGATGGCGTATGCGCTAGAGATTGGAAGGTGTGCCATAGGCACTAGCCGACCAAACCCAGCCGTTGGAGCCGTTGTTGTAAAAAACGGCTCCGTTTGCGCCAAAGGGCAAACGCAAAGCCCCGGGAGTTTTCATGCCGAAGTTATGGCTTTGCAAACGGCTTCAGAAAATGCAAAAGACGCAGACCTTTATGTTACGTTAGAACCTTGTTGTCATTATGGCAGAACGCCCCCTTGCACAGAAGCCATTATCGCTTCGGGCATTAAACGCGTATTTTTTGCCCATAAAGACCCTAATCCATTAGTCCGCAATAAATCACGACAAATCCTTGAAAATGCCGGCATAGAAGTTTTTGAAGGTTTAGAAGCTTGTCAAAATGATAAAGAACTCTTTTCTGAAATCGAACATTTTTTCGAAGCTTACGATTACTTTGTTTCTAATAAGTTTCCATTTATTGAACTTAAACTAGCCGTCAGTGCAGATGGGTTTATTGCTTTAAATAATTATACACAAGTAGCCATAACTCACTCTGAAGCCAATAAAAAAAATCATCGCTTACGTTCTTATTCAGATGCAATTCTTGTTAGCTCAAGAACGGCGTTATTAGATAATCCAAGTCTTGATGTTAGGCACGTTGAAGGTAATTTTCCTATAAAAATCATTTTTGGTTTATCAACTATTTTGCCAGAAAATTTAAAGCTTTTTTCAAAAGGAAAAACAATTGTATTTTCTCGAAACCCTCAAGAGCAATTAAAAGGAAAAGCAGAAATTGTTTTATTACCAAGTGAAAATTTCAAAGAAAATTGGCTTTTTATGTTAAAATATTTAGCTGGTCTTGGAATCCATCGTTTGATGGTGGAACCTGGAAAAATACTTTTAGAAGAAATTTTAAAAAGTGGCATTTGGAATAAATTTCATTTATGGCGTTCCAATAAATTTTTAGAAAAAGGGATTGATGTTCCTTTTTTGAACTCTTACTTAAAAACACCTCAAGAAATTATTTCTCTCAAAGAAGATACGTTACATTTATATAAAAACAATTCTTTTAAGCTATAACGTTTTTAACAATTTCTAAAAAATCGTTCCAAGAAATAACAGAATCATTAGCTGGAGTTTTATGAGATTCTGTTTGCAGAAATTGCATTTTTGCGTCTTTTGCGCCTTTGCCATCGGTATCCATTCTATCGCCAACCACTAAAACATTTTCTGGCGGGACTTTCAGATATTCCGCTATTTCTAAAAAAGGCCGTGGGGTAGGTTTTAACGCTCCGAAATCTTCTGCCGAAACAAGGTAATCAAAATCTTCAGTATTAACGCCAATAGCATTTAAACGTTCTTTAACCAAAGGGTAATCCGAAAAAACAACAATTTTAATATTAGCCTTTTTTAGATTCTTAAAAATTTCAAGAGCTTCTGGCCTTACCGAGTAATATTTTTTTAGGATTTTTACCATGTAAGGGCAATAAAAATCTTTATACCAGTTTTTAGCTTTTTCAAAAGGAATTTTAGCAAACTGAGCTATTAATTCAAAAAAACTTTTTTGCCATTCGGCTTTGTTTTTTAAATCACAACCTTTTAAAGATTTTCTGGCTTCTCGCTCCGCCCTGATTTTAAACATTTGAAAAGGGGCATTTAAAACCAGGCGTCGCGGCAAGCCTTTAAAATCATAAAGCGTACCGTCAAGATCGAAAATAACGGCTTCTACTGATTTAAGAGAATTTTCTAAAAATTCAAAAGACATTATTCAAGAATCAAATTCTTGAACTTTTCATGCCGGACTTCATCCTGCATCAAAAGATTCAATTTAAATTGTCCGTCTCTAGCGCCTTCGTCAATACAACGAGATTTAAACGTTTCAAAAGAATTTTCTTGAAGTCTAAATGTTACAGGGTCTTTTAAACGCAAAGAATTTCTTTTGGCTTCGTATTCACAGTTTACTTCTTTCAAATATTTATCAACAAGTTCGGAGAATTTTTCTGCTGTTTCTTGTGTTGTATTTTTATCAGCAAATTCATAATAGAAAGAGTAATTGGAATCTTGAATATTAGCAAAGGCAACAAAGAATTTAAGTCTATTACCTGTTTCTTTTTCAACTTGCTGAACGGCAGTAATAAATTGCTTTTCGTGCAATTTTTCACCTGTCAAAGAAATAATACCGTTAATTTTTTGCACAAACTGAATTGTCGGAATAGTCCCATAAAAATCAGTTACTTCAACAAGGTCGTTCATATTATAACGATAAAGACCAGCAAATGTAGTCACATAAATCGCGTAACGTTCACCTTTTTTGATTTCATGTAATTGCAAAAATGTTGGATTAGGGGAGTCTAATTCTTCAGCTTTTACAAATTCAAAATAATGCATGTGTGGGAAAAGAACAGTATCATCAGCACCATTCATAACAAGCCCTGCACGGCATTCTGAGGCAAAATAACCAAATTCTTGGTGCAACATGTCTTTTGGGAAAGAATCTTTGAATTTATCTAAATACACATGTGTATTACCGCATTTCCAAGTAGTAAGAACTTGTAAATTCGGCCAATAATGCTTTGGCAAAATATTTGGGTATTTCGCTTTCAATTCGCGTAATTCTTTCGCTCTTTCCGGGTTAGGAGAAAATCTTGCTGCAATGATTTTTCTGATTTCTGGAGCAATTGGCAAGTTTTCGTTCAAAGTTCCTTTTTCAATATCTTCTACATAAGCATCAAAAAATTCATTGACGTTATTTTGCATTTCTACAATAGTAGAAGGGTTTGCTGTAACTACTAAATGAACATCATGTTCTATGCCTGTACGCATAATAGTATAATAGCGGGCTTTATAATCAGAAATATTATAAACCTGATCGCTTTCAGCATAAAGTGCTTTAATAAATTCAGGACAATCACGGCGAGTCACGCCAGAAACAGAACCATAAAGAGTTCCATCTGGAGCCGTTCCTTCTGTCGCTTTTCCGACAATAGACGTGCAAACGTTATAGAATACTTTTGGTCTATGCATCATAAAAGAATAAAGCCAAAGTTTACTCATTTTACTGTAAACGTTTGAATAATATTCGTCAGTAATCGGAATCCATTTAGGCTCTTTTGTAGTACCACTTGTTGTGGCATACATCATAGGTTTACTAGGGAAAAGCACATTGGCTTCACCATTTTTATGGCGTTCAACATAAGGGCGCAAATCTTCGTAATCGCATGGAGGAACATTTTCTTGGAATTTTTTAACTAATTCTTCGTCACTAGCAGCAGCTAAAATTTCAGCGTATTTATGTTTTACACCCCATTCGGAATTTTTAGCATATTCAAGAATACTTCTCAAAGTAGCAGCCTGAGCCTTTTTACAATTTTTAGAAGCTTTGTCTAATTTGCGTTTTTGTAATATACCGACAAGCCCAAGAGCTAAAGTAATCTTTAAAGCACCTTTTTGTTTTTTAGCCATTTTGCAATTCCTTAAGAAACGAAGAATAAGTAAGTAAAAAATAAATAATTTATGAAAGGACTTTTTTTAAAAAAGTCTTTTTTTACACTTGTTTTTAAGAAATAGAAAGTATTTGAATTTTGAATCAATAAAATCCAATCAATTCTTATTCAATCCAACTATTAACGGTAAGGATATTCTTTAAAAGCAGGTATTTTAAGCTCTTTCTGCAAGTCATCCCAGCGAAGCATCCGGTTTTTCCAGATATATTTTCGGTAAAGTCTTCTTGCCACGCGAACTGTAATTTCGTAAGGAATCGTGTGGTGTTCTTCAGCAACGCTTTCCATTGAAATTTTAAAATCAGATTCGCCATTGACAATATCAACCACTTCACCCACCTGAATATTTGGAATATGGCTTACATCAACCATAGTAGCGTCCATACAAACACGCCCAAGAATAGGGCAGAGTTGGCCCCGGATTTTTACAAAGCCTTTATTGTATTCGCCACGTAAAAAGCCATCACCATAACCCATAGCAATTGTAGCCACTTTGGTAGGTTGGCGAGCGACCCAATAACCGCCATAAGAAACAGCTTCACCTGGATTAATTTCATGAATATGACGAACAGTGGCTTTAATTTTCATAATGGGGTGTATATTCCAAGGCGATGGGAAAGCCCCCATTGGATTGTAACCATAAAGCACAAGCCCCGGGCGAACCATATCAAAATGTGTTTCTGGGTGTTGAAGCGTTCCGGCAGAACTTGAACAATGGCAAATTTCAGGGCGTAAATTTTCAGATTCTAAAACATGAACTAATCGCGTATAACGATTAATTTGATTTTGAGTCCCTGGGTTATTTGGCATATCAGCTGTTGCCAAATGCGTAAACATACCTTCAACTTTAATATGCTTTAACTTAAGAATTTCACGAATCGATTCAAAATCTTCGGCTCTTAAACCATAACGATTCATTCCGGTATCAATTTTCAGATGCACTTTGCAAGACGTTTCTGTTTCTTCTAAAAAAGAATCAAATGCAATAGCTGTTTTTAAATCAGAAATAGTCGCAGTTAACTGAAATTCTACAAAATAAGCAAAATCAGCTGGCGTACAAGGACCAAGAACTAATATTGGTAAATCAATACCATATTGTCTAAGTAAAATTCCTTCATTTATGTGAGCAACACCTAAGAAATCAACACCACATTCCTTCGCTGCAAAAGAGCAAGCTAAAGAACCATGCCCATAAGCATCTGCTTTTACAGGCAAAAGAATTTTGGTACCAACCGGAATTTGGCTACGGATAAAAGCAACATTTTCACAAAGAGCGTCCAGATTGATTTCAATCCAGTTAGGTCTTGCGATTTTATTCAAATCAGGAACAACTTTTAGCATATTCATAATTTAAATATAACAAGGTAAAATTAAAATTCTTAACGGATTGTGATTAATGGGCTTGTTTCTTTTAAAAGATACATCCATTCTTCACGAATTTTCTCGTATTCGCCTGGTTCAGCATATAATGCAAACGTAGTCCATTCGAGTAGATTATTTCCTTTATTCAAAGAAACATAATCTAAAGGGCGGTTTAATGGTTTTGGTGGGGTAATTTGAACCGATAATCCGTTTTCAGTAGAAATTTCTAACGAAGAGACAAACTGGGTTTCATGAGGAATGCGTATCGGTAAATGCCTACGATTGATTTTAGGAAGTTTAAGCATAGAACGTTCCCAAATGTTAGGGTAGTGTCCTTTTATACCGTCTGCACTTTGTCCAAAATAATTCTTGCTAGCAAAAGTAGCCACAAGGCGTAACGGTTTATCAAATTCTGTTAAGTTTTCTATGCGCATTTGTGAAAGTTGTACATCAGGAATACCTTCACGAAGTAAATTTTCCAAAAGTTTTTCTTGTTGTTTTTGGTCTTTACTGTAGAAAATATTTCTAAGCGTAGAAGCAAATTTGCCTTCTAATTGCAAAGAATCTCTGAATTCAGCATAGCCATTTTTAGAGATATGAACTTTGTGAGCAAAAGATGCTTTGTGTTCTTGAGAATCTTCAAGTATTGGAGTGGTACGAATATGGCTATTTTTTCCATCAATAATAAACGCAGTTTTCCCTTCCATATCAAGCGGTACAGGCCTATCGTTTCCTGTTTTATCAGTGGGGTCAACCCACATTTCAGGGATTCCATCTTGAGCCGGAATATAAAGCATCATGTGGTCAAATTGTTGGATAGTCGGTAAGTTAGCATAACCATTCCCAGTTAATGGAATTGACGTTAAATGGCTTTTTATTCCAATAGTTGCTAGCATTTCTTTTAAAAGTAGAGCTTGGTCTTTACAATCACCACGATAATCTTTCAATGTTTTTTCAGAAAGTTGCGGTATAATAGAATGCCCACCAAATTGTGTATCTCTGTAGCGAATATTATCGCGAACAAAATGAATTATGGCAAACATCGCGTCTTTACCAAGCAAATTACCTTTAACTTCAAAAGCTTTTTCTCGGACAGCAACAGCGTTTTTAAATTGGTGTCGGATTAAATTTTCGTAATCGGCACCAACTTCTGACCAATCTCTTTTACTAGAAATTAAAAGTCCTGCACCAAAATCTCTGTAATCAGGCATATAAATTTCATTTCGGATAATCACAGGATTTTCCATTTTCCATTCACGACCATCTGCTAAATCTTCTCGTTCTAGCGGCCCGTATTCTTCAAGAGAAAAACGATTTGTATCAGCATAAACTCTAAAAGAAGTCTGCGCAACAGGGATTTCCATTCCAGAGCGATATTCTAAATAAGGAACAAGTCCTATATCATTAAGTCCAGTTCTTGAAACTTGCAAATAAATTAAATCGCCCGGAGAAAGTTTTGGCAAAGGAAAATGAGCCATTTGTGATTCATTACTTTCCCCTGATTCAGTCGAATAAGTGATATAAGAATTATTCAATGGAACACTATGTTTTAATTTGTATGTAGAATCATAAATCTCAAGAGCGTTCAAATAAATTCTATCATAACCAGGTAAAAATGGATAAGTAAATTCCTGGAACATTCCTGTTCCACGCGAATCTATGATTTCAATAAGCATTTCTTCTGTATGCGTCCAGTTTTCTTTTTTCGGAGATTTCAAAGATTCTCTTCTAAAATGAACCATAGCAGGAAAGCCTTCATCTTTAGCATTTTGCAAGGCTTTTTTTGAAATCATATCAGAGAGTTTTCTTTTAGGTTCAACAGGTTGAATAGGCGTTTTTAAAGCTTTATTGTCTGCTTTTCCTAAAAAAGCTCTTGTTGAAGAAAGGAAGTTTTTGATTTCATCATTATCTTTTTGCAAGGCAAATGCTTTGCTCAAAACTTTTTCGGCTTCTTTATAATTTTTTAGATAAAAGAGAATTTTTCCGCGATACATTAAAATTTTCGGGTCATTTTTGCTTAACGCTAACGTTTCTTCACTTATAGCAAGAGCTTCGTTATAACGCCCTAAAAACAATAAAGCTTCCATCAAAGAAGAACCGAGTTCTTTTGAAATGCCAAATTGGGCATAAGCATCATTCAATAATTCAACCGCTTCTGCATATTGATCTAAGCCCATATATGTTCTTGCGGCATAAACGCCAAGCCTTGAAGAAGGTTGCTTTTCATATAAATTAAGAACCACATCTAATGATTGGTTACGTTGTCCTAAACCCCAAAGAGCATCACTCAAGTTAATGGTTTTTTCTGGGTCATTGGGCGTATAACGGAGAGCAAGTTCTACATAACGCCTTGCGTTTCCGTAATCATAAATAGCTTCATACATTTCACCTAAAATGGCAAGTAATTTTGCATTTTTTTCTACTAGTGGCATTTGGCTTTGAAAGTGATTGATACCAGGGCCATAAAGTTCTTTTAATTGGTAAACAAAGCCACAATTTATCAAGTAAAGCGGTTCATCAGGGTCCATTCTGTTTGCACTTTCAAAATATGCAAGAGCTGCAAGCGGTTGGTTTTCTTCAAGCCTTAAAATACCAGTTTCACTTAAAACGGCGGCATTAAATTTGGCGGTTTTAGCATCGTCGGTATTTTCTGTTATATCTTGCATTTCTATGCCATCAAGTGCTTTATCAATTGCTTTTTTATAAGCAGACGCCAAAACACCTTGAGTCCAACCAGCCGCAAGAATCCCACGTCCATTTTCGTAAATAAATTTTCCGCAGTATTTGAAATCATATTCTCCGAGAACTCTTGTTGTTTCAAAATAAGCAACAGAACGGCCGTTTTCTTTTTTACGTTTCGTGGTAATATTTTCAGGAGATTCTGAAATACCTAAACGGCGTAATAACACTTTAAACAAGTCTCTTTCACTCACTTCATCGCTAGGCACTTTAGCGCCATAAACAAAAAACGAAACTTCTTCTTTTACATTTGACAAAACAAGGTCTGGGTCAGCATTTTGAGCTGAAATACCTTTCCAAAAGTGCCAGATAGTGTCAGAAGTTTCAAAGGTATAACCTAAAGCATTTGACTTATATTCTTTTACAAATTCCGGAGAAAGTTCCGGACCAGAATATGCGGTCTGCCCAAAGTTAAAATGGAGCATTTCAAATGTTTTTTTCCATAGCTCAAAAAAATCATTTTTGGCGTAAGCCGAATCAGAGAAAAGGGTAGCGGTGTAGAAGGTATTTTCGTCTTGAACAACAAGTCCACAAGCTATGCTAGTATCTTGTCCTAAAGCATCAGCTGTTTCCCAAAAAAGTCCAGAAATTTTATCGTATTCAAAAGGGCGTAATTCGCTATAAATGTTTTTACTATTTGACCTTCTTCTAGAATGCATTTCTGTTCTAGCAAATTCGGCCAAAGTTGTAGAGTTCACTTCTTGAAAACGAATTTCTCCTCGTAAAGCACCTTTTGTTCTGAAAAATTCAACAGGCATCGAAGAGTCGTCAATATCTCCAGTCAATTCATAAAGAGAATCAGGCAAAGTAAAAGAAAAACCTTTTCGAACAATGTTTCCCGGAGTTTCTGTTGTTTTATAAGTGCTAGAAACAGGGGAGTAAGCTGATTTTTCTTCTTGAGTTCCATCTTCAAGAGAACGTTCAGCACTTGAACCAGAACTATTTTCTATAAACTGACTGGGATCTTGAGCAGCACAAGAAAGAAAGAAAAGCGCCAAAAAAAGGAACTTTAATCGAAATAAGCGATGTAAAAACATTTTTTTTCTCATAATTTTGCAATAAAATGAAAAAATAATTACTTAAAGTCAAACAATTTAAATAAATTTGTGTCATCAACTGGCTATTTTAGTAGCTAGAAATTCACAATCAACAAAAAAGGATCCTATAATGGCTCTCAAACTTGGTATTAACGGTTTTGGTCGCATCGGCCGTATGGTTTTCCGCGCAGCTGTAGAAAACTTCGCAAATGATATTGAAGTTGTTGGCATCAACGACCTTCTCGAACCAGATTATCTCGCATACATGCTCAAATTTGACTCTGTTCACGGTCGTTTCCAAGGCGACGTTAAGGTTGAAGATGGCAAACTCGTTGTTAACGGCCACGCAATCCGCTTGACAGCAGAACGCGACCCAGCAAACCTCGCTTGGGGCGATGTTGGTGCTGACGTTGTTGTTGAATCTACTGGTTTCTTCCTCACAGACGAACTTGCACGCAAGCACATCACTGCTGGTGCAAAGAAAGTTATCATGTCTGCTCCTTCTAAGGACGCAACTCCAATGTTCGTTTATGGTGTAAACCATGACACTTATGCTGGTCAAGACATTATTTCTAACGCTTCTTGCACCACTAACTGCTTGGCTCCAATTTCTAAGGTTTTGAACGACAAGTTCGGCATTGTTAAGGGCCTTATGACAACAGTTCACGCTGCAACAGCAACTCAAAAGACTGTTGACGGTCCTTCTGCTAAGGACTGGCGCGGTGGCCGTGGCATCCTCGAAAACATCATTCCTTCTTCTACAGGTGCTGCAAAGGCTGTTGGTAAAGTTCTTCCTGTTCTTAACGGTAAACTCACTGGTATGGCTTTCCGCGTACCAACTTCTGACGTTTCCGTTGTTGACCTCACTGTAGTTCTTGAAAAGCCAGCTACAATGGCTGAAATCAATGCTGCAATGAAGGAAGCTTCTGAAGGTTCCTTGAAGGGTATCCTCGCTTACACTGAAGATGCAGTAGTTTCTACTGACTTCCGTAACGAATCCTGCACTTCCATCTATGATGCAACTGCTGGTATTTCCCTCGATGCAAACTTTGCTAAGGTTGTTTCTTGGTACGATAACGAATGGGGCTATTCCAACAAGGTTTGCGAAATGGCTCGCGTTATTGCTAAGTAATTTTTTAAAGCAACGCTTTAAATTTTACTTAAAAACGGCACTTCATAATGAAGTGCTGTTTTTTTTTGTTTTAAGAATTCTCATTTTGCAGCCATCTGTTGGCAAGTTGTCATCGCGAGTGACAAGTTCAAGGTTGTCATCGCGAGGAGTCTTTTAAGACGACGTGGCGATCTGTTGGCAATGGGATTGCTGCGCCGTGTATTCTACACGTCTCGCAATGACAAGAAACTCATGACAAGAACTGCGGGCAAGAACCGCGAGCAAGTGCAAAAAGATTGTCATGGCGAGAGGCCTTGTGCCTCATGGCAGGCTCACATTTAGGCTTTGCAGAAATAAATGATTAATAAAGATAAAAAGGTATTTAATAAAGAAGACTAACTCAAAAATCATTCTGTTTAAGGTCACAAGAATTTGTAAAAAAAATAACCTCTTTCTAAAAAGAAAGAGGTTAAAACAACGGAGGTTAAAAAACTAGAACAAATCAGCAGCTGCTGCATCAGAAACTTCAAGAGGAGCTTCTGCAATTTCTTCTTGTGGTACAACTTGTTCTGGTTCTACAGCTACTTGTTCAAAATCAGAAGCCTTTGCCCGTGCAGAAGATTTTTCAGACACAGCCAAACGACCTTCTTTGAACTTGTACATAGCAATTGTAGTTGGCTTTTTTTCCAGATTGATAAAACCATCAATGGACTGCTGGTTAATGAAACGAGCTTCCTGTGCCATCATAACAACGGCACGGAAAACAGAACCTTCGCTTTCCTTGCTAGCGTAAATATCATCCAGATAGACTCTTTGATCGGACATGGTACCACCTTAAAAAGTTTTAAAAGAGGGAGAGGGATTCGAACCCTCGTTACAGTGAAGTAAACACGCTTTCCAAGCGTGCGCCTTAAACCACTCGGCCATCCCTCCAAAGGATGCGCGACAATATTAGAATTTTAAAGGGCCTTTGGCAAGTGATTTTGCCGTTTTTTTTTGAAAAATCTCCATTTTTAGCTAAAAATCAAGAGCGTTAGGGATGGAAGCCCGTTAGGGTTCGGACTCATGGGGGACCATGAGGCTGAACGGACGAGTGGCACGCATTTTTTTACAAATTGCGTTGACACGAGATAACGCAACAGCCCGGACCTAGGTTTTAAACCTAGGTAACGCCATCATAAAAAAGGAAAAAAATTTAAATCAATTTGTCTTTTCGTATTCGTCCCAAATCGCTTGAACAAGCGGTTCAACCGTTTTTGGAGAAAAATCAAATTTTATACCAGCTTTGTTGAATAATTCTGGCAAAGGACGGCTACTACCAAGACTTTCTGCTTCAAAGAGCATGTCAAACGCTTTTTTAGGGTTCTCACGGAAATTATTCCAAACTTGAAGAGCACCTAGTTCAGCGATTCCATATTCAATATAATAGAACGGGCATTCAAAAAGATGAAGCTGTTTTTGCCATAGATTGGCTAAAATATTTTCATAACCCGAATAATCTACGCCTGCGTCATAACGATTCATAATAGAAAGCCAAATTTCTTCACGGTCTTTCACAGTATGGTTTTCTCGTTTATAAAGTTCGTGTTGGAAACTATCAATACAAGCGACCCACGGGAAAAGCCAAATTACGTCTTCTAAAACACCTTGGCGACTCCTTGCCACGTCTTCAGCATTGGGGTAGAATTCCTGAATCTGAGAAGCACCGATTAATTCCATGCTCATACTAGCCACTTCTGCGATTTCAGAAGGAATATCCCTGTAGGCAGTAATTGGCTGATTTGCCATGCAGAATTGGTGAAACGAATGCCCGCTTTCGTGAAGCAAGGTGTAAATATCGCGGTCAGAACCAGCAGCATTCATAAAAATAAAAGGCCTACGGCTTTCGTCAAAACCAATTTGGTAACCACCAGGAGCTTTTCCTAAACGACTTTCTGGGTCAATAAGCTTTTCCGTTTGCATTTGGCGCAACCAAGCACCAGCCCGAGAATCTAATTTTTCAAAAATCCTGGCGCATTTTTCAATGAGTTCGTTTCCATCTTTGTAAGGAGAAAGGGGAGCGCGGAAAAGCGCGTCACAAGAAACATCCCATGGGCGTAAAACCGAAAGATTCATTTGCTTTTTGCGGGTTTCATACATTTTTTTCTGCAAAGGCAAAATGAGTTTTTCAATAGTTTCATGAAACGCGTAGCAGTCTTTGGGCGAATAATCAAAGCGATTTTTGGCTTTATAAATGTATTCGATAAAATCGTTACAACCCGCATTTTTAGCGATTGTATTGCGAAGTTTAAATAATTTATCAAAAGCTTCGTTCAATTTATCTTTATCTTGTAAACGCCTGTTTTGAATCTTTTCCCAAGCCTCTTGACGAATTTCTCTATCATTAGATTCAAGTAAATTAGACATTTGTTGAAGCGTTTTTTCTTCGCCATTATGCATTACAGACATGCTTCCCGTAATTTTTTGATACGCTTGCAATTCTTTTTGAACTTCTGTTTCTAACGGAATATTCTTTTCATTAAAAAGTTCTAAAGACACTTTAACCGAGCGGAAATACACACCAAATTCATCATTCAATTCATTTAACGATGGGTGAGCGATCATTTTTTTATTCAAAAGATCGTGATATTTTTGTTGAATTGGGTCAATATTTTCTACAAATTCTTCATAAGCTTTAGCCGCTTCTGGGTCTTTAGTATTACAAGTCATAGCGACATAACGCCTGGCTGAAACCTCTGACAAAACAGAATCTAGTTCACTAATACAAAGAATCCACTTACGCAAAGCAGTCGCCGTATTTTCAAGGGGAGTTTCGGCAAGTTGTTTATAAAGAGTTTCCACTTCGTTAGGGGAATCTACATTTAAATTTTCAGGCACAAACATTCTAGACATAAAACCTCACGGTAATATTGATTTAACCCAATCTCCGACCAAGGAATGTAACAATTTTTCCCGAGCCGTTTCAAATAAAACTTTCTTTTCTTCTTCAGAAAATTCTTTCACAAAATCAAGGGGAAGTGACACAGGTTCAGAATCCTTCTTAAACGAAAGTGAAATAGAACCTTTAGCCGCAATCTTTTTCAAATCTGGAATCTTAAACAAGCGAGCATCTACAGGGATTTTTGTAGATAATTTAACAGATTGCTTACCAGGCACAAGAATCGTCTCTGGACTCGCATAAATAGGAACTTCGTACAAAGAATCCAAAAGAAGAGTAGCCGAAACATTTTGCACAAACAAAGAATCCGCATCTAAAGGAAGCTCGGTCAAAAATTCGCAAGAAATATAAGCATCAGCAAGTTTCGAAGAAATAATACCGCGAGCCAAATCTTGAACAATCACAACAACTTGCGGGTTAGGCAAAAGACTTTTTGTCGCCGTCCCAATATGTTCAAAAAGGTCAGAAGAAACATTAACCGAATCCAAATAAACCGAAGAAAATTCAAATTTAGTCTGCGTCAAAATACTTGCAATCTTTGCTTTTTGCATAGACGCACAAGCCACTAAAAAAACACAAACCACAAAACAAAAAAACGCTTTTTTCATACAAAACAACATTATAGAAAATAGAAAGTTTTAAAATAGAGGTTTTCGCTATTAAAAACATTCATATTTATAAAATTTCCCCAAAAACGCAGAGAATTGACTATTTTATCGAAAAACTGTTATGTTCCCACCTCCTTTCAAAACTTCCGATAATATATATTATGTAAACTAACTATAAAGAATATAACTTATAAAATTTAATTATCAAAAGTTATTTTAAATAAAAATCATCTTTTTAAAAATTTTTTCCTAAAAATTTCTTTTTCGTCTAAAGTTAAATATCCCTTTTTCATTTTTTCATTGAAATCAAAGTCTTGTATTTCTTTTTCTTCTTCTGTAAGTTCTTGTTTTTCTTCTTGTACTTTTTCAAATTTTTCTTTTTTCTTATTTAAAAAAGAAAGTAATGAAGACAATGTTAGATGTAATAAAATTAAACTAGTTGTTAAACATATACTAGCTAATAAAAAAGTATGAATATCAAAAAAATAAAATTCCATTTTTTAGACTCCATTTTTCTTTTAATATAAATTCTTTTTTCTGTAAAACTTTCCTATAAGTCAAGTTAAAAGAACGTTTTTATGATTTATGGAGTTTCACACATTCGTGTGACCAGGCCCTTGCGCTATAACGCTTCGCGTTTTCGTTCAAACCGCCAAAATGTCGGTTCGAATCCTAACGGACTACGGTCCTTAACTCTCTAAAAATTTCTTTAATGAAAAATGTGCAGACACAAGCAAAAAAAGAATTGAAAAAATTAAAATCGCAAGAGGAATTTCTAAACAAGAGAAAAATGGTTTATAAAATGCTTGAATCAAAAAATAAAATGGAAGCGAAATAAGTGCAGCTGTCTGCGTGGCTGCCCGAACAGTTTTAGAACGCAAAGAAAGGAGTAAAGTCAAACCATTAAATAATAACGCAAAACTAATCGCTCCTAAAAACGCCATAAAAATAATCATTCCAGGAATAGCTTTACACATAAATAAAAAGACAATTTGCGCTAAAACGGCACCAAAAACAGCAAACGGCAAAATGGTCATGAGTTTTGCAAAGAAAATCGTTTTTGGAGAAACCGGCGCTAATTGCAAAAGTTCTAACGTATTTCGTTCTCGCTCCCCTGCAAATGCATCGGCGGCAAATGGAAACGTCATTGTAGAGTTCATTGCCCCAAGAAGCAAAAGCAAGAATTTTATAAAATCTAGAGGCAATTGTAAAAAGCTTTCAGCATTTAACAATCGCACTCCAAGGAGTAAAAAGCTTGGCAATAAAAGGAGCAACACGAATCGCGGCTCTCGCATAAGGAGCCGCCATTCATGCAATAAAAGCACCTTGAATTTAACCATATTAACGCGTTAACGTTTTGTAGCGAATGGGCTTTGGATTTTCCGCATCTTCACCAAGACGCTTGCGTCTGTCGGCTTCGTATTCGCTCCAGTTGCCTTCAAACCACACCACTTGCGAATCGCCTTCGTAAGCAAGAATATGGGTGGCTACTCTATCTAAGAACCAACGGTCGTGGGAAATAATAACAGCACAGCCGGCGAATCTTAAAACAGCTTGTTCCAATGCTTGTAACGTTTCAATATCCAAGTCGTTTGTCGGTTCGTCAAGGAACAACAAGTTCCCTGGCTTTTGGAGATTTTTTGCCATTAAAACGCGGTTGCGCTCACCACCAGAAAGAACTGAAAGTTTCTTCTGCTGGTCAGCACCAGTAAAGTTGAAAAGCCCACAATAAGCGCGGCTATTCATTTTGCGTTCACCAATTACAAGTTCATCTAAGCCGCCGCTAATTGTTTCCCAGACAGTTTTAGAATCATCAAGAGAATCTCTACCCTGTTCCATAGAAATAATTTCAACCGTTTCACCGATTTTCAAAGAGCCAGCATCGGCTTGTTCTTGGCCAGTAATAATTTTAAACAAAGTGGTTTTACCAGCACCATTTGGCCCGATAATGCCAACAATTCCAGAACGCGGCAAAGTAAAGCTCAAGTTATCAAATAAAAGCTTTTCACCAAATGCTTTACGTAAACCTTCTGCCTGGATAACCACATCGCCCAAGCGTTTTCCATTAGGAATGGTAATTTGCGCCACACGGACTTGTTCACGTTTATCTTCTGCCAAAAGTTCTTCATAAGCTTTAAGACGTGCTTTGCTTTTAGCTTGCCTTGCTTTCGGGCTTTGTCTAACCCATTCTTGTTCTCTTGAAAGTCTTTTCTGGCGATCTGATTCACCTTTTTCTTCTGTGCGCAAACGTTCAAGTTTCTGGTCAAGCCATTCTGCATAATTCCCCTGCCAAGGAATTCCACGCCCTCTATCAATTTCAAGAATCCAGCCAGTTACATTATCCAAGAAATAACGATCGTGGGTTACAAGAATTACAGAGCCTTTGTATTCACGCAAATGGCGTTCAAGCCAAGCCACTGATTCTGCATCAAGATGGTTAGTCGGTTCGTCGAGCAATAATAAATCTGGTTCTTCTAAAAGAAGGCGACAAAGAGCCACACGGCGTTTTTCACCACCAGAAAGGTTGGTTACAGGCCAATCTCCAGGAGGACAACGCAAAGCATCCATTGCAATTTCAATATTTCTGTCTAAGCTCCACAAATCCTGAGCGTCAATAATATCTTGCAGTTGACCTTGTTCTTCCATTAAAGCATTCATTTCATCGTCAGACATTTCTTCTGCAAATTTCATAGAAATTTCATTAAAACGATCAAGAACGGCTTGCTTTTTAGCAACAGCTTGCATTACGTTTTCTTTAACAGTCAAATTCGGGTCTAATTGTGGTTCTTGTGGCAAATACCCCGCTGTTCTACCTGGTTCTATCCATGCTTCACCTTGGAATTCTTTATCGATTCCGGCCATAATGCGAAGAAGCGTTGATTTACCAGAACCATTTGTACCGATAATACCGATTTTAGCTCCGTAATAAAAACTAAGAGAAATATCTTTTAAAACTTCTTTTCCCGGAGGGTAAATTTTTGACATCCGGTGCATGTAGAACACAAATTTTTCAGCAGTTTTTTCAGCCATACTTTTCTCCAAAAATGTTAGCTAGTTTTTAGTCATTATACTATTATTATAATAACCAAGATAAAAAAAGTTTATCTCCAAAATAAAAAAGCCATGTATAAAATCTAAAAAAATGCCTAATTTAATACAGAATCCGCATTTTTGTAGTGTTAAATAAGGATTCGTAGAAAAATTCAGATTTCTTTTAAAAAACTTGCATTTATTTGTATAAAAACTTATTTTCTTTTTTATGAAAGAAATCTTACAAAAGTTGCAAGACCTCTCTTTAACGCTTCCTTCGCCACCTACCCCGCTCGCATCGTATATTCCTGCAACTCGAGCAGACAATTTCATTTATGTTTCAGGGCAATTACCTATTTCTGGAGATTACATGCCCACAGGTAGAGTTCCTGATGTTGTTTCAAAAGAAGCGGCTACCGATGCATCTGTGACTTGTTTTTTAAATGTGCTTGCGGCCGCATTACCTTTATTACACGAAAATGAAACGCTTAAATTAGTGCAATTACAAGGTTTTGTTCAATCGGCTCCTGATTTTTACGAACAACCAAGTGTTATTGATGGGGCTTCTACCCTTGCCGTGCAACTTCTTGAAGAAAACGGAAAACATGCTCGAATAGCTGTTGGTGTAAATGCTCTCCCTAAAAACGCTCCCGTTGAAATTTCTTGTACATTTCTTGTTGTTCCTTCAAAAATTCGCTTTTTAGGCCGCTATCGTTGGTTTGATAAAAAATCTCTTAAATAGTTTTTTTGCATTTATTGTTTAATAATTTTTCGCATTTTATTGTTTAATAAAAAAAGTTCCCGCGGTTATACCGCGGGAACTTTTCACATTACTCTAGAATTAACCCAAAGTAACTTCGACTTTATGTACACCCTTTGTAAAGATTGGTGCTACATTAGAATCGATTTCCTTACCATCAACTACCATAGAAGCAACGCCTTTGCAAACGCCCTTCGGGTTCTTGACAGTGATTTCATAAGTGGCACCGCGGAATTTACGTGTCACAGTGAAACCTTTCCAAGAAGAAGGAATACATGGGTCAACTACAAGACCTTGGAGGCCTGCGCGAACACCAATAATGTATTGGGTTGCAGCCTGGTATGTCCAGGAACTTGTACCGGAAAGCCATGCGTTACGGCCCATACCGAATTGCTTGTGTTCGTCACCGAGAATATTCTGTGGGTAGCAATATGGTTCGGATTCGAATTCATCAAGCTTAGCATTCTTAGAAGCTGGGTTAATTTGGTTGTAGTATTGGAAAGCCTTATCACCACGACCAAGGATTGTTTCAGCAATCATAACCCATGGGTTTGTATGGAGGAAAATACCACCGTTTTCTTTTGCTCCAGGAGGGTATGTAGAAATACCACCAACGCGACCATCAAAGCCACGGTAGCCAGGAGTAGAACTCTTCACACCATTTGCAGTATTGAGCAACTTGTTCAAGCTATCCATACCCATAACAGCGCGTTCGCCATAAGCGATACCACTCATTACAGACCAAGATTGGCTATTACAATAGATTTTACCATACTTAGCTTTGTGAGTTCCGTAAGCGTTACCTTCTTTATCGAACCAACGGATCCACCACTTGCCATCCCAAGCAGCATCGTTAAATGCTTTCTTGATATCTTCGTACCAGCCCTTATACATTTTTACGGACTTTGTATCACCAAGAGTTTCGCAAATATCCATCATTTCAAGCAAAGCCTTTGCATAAAGACCAGCGTTGAAAGAAGATTCAGCACCAAGTGGCAAGTTCATGCAGTCGTTCCAGTCAGCAAAGCCAAGGAGCGGAAGCTTGTTTTTACCAAGGTGAGTGCGAGTAAAGTTCAAAGAACGTTTCAAGTGTTCAAGAACTGTTCCCTTTTCACGGTCAGCACGTTTTTTACCAGCTTCGTAGAACGGAATTACTTCGTCAAGAAGTTCCATTTTGCCGGTTTCTTTCAAGTAACTTGCAACAGTGAGAACAATCCAAAGGTGGTCATCGCCATACCAATCAGCATAAGCTGGTTTACCCTTTTCATCGAGAACGCCAGCTTTTTCGCGAGAGTCACCGGCATTTGCTTCGTTACCAGTATCTTCTTCAAGAGCAAGTGGAGCGTACTGGTGCATTGCATTACCTTCTGGACGTTGTACAGAAAGGAGGTTTTTAGCAAGCACAAGAGCTTCTTCTGGCATGTGGCTCATAACGCCCATCAAATCCTGGCTAGAATCGCGGTAACCGATACCACGGCTTGTACCATAACCCAATTGATAAAGGGAAAGGTAACGGCTCCAGTTCTTTGTGGTGTGGCACTGACGTGGGTTGTGAACGTTCACCATAGAGTTAAATGCAGCATCTGGAGTTTCTACTTGAATAGTAGAGAGATAGTTTTCCCAGAATTTTGCAAGTTCATCAAAAGCCTTATCTACATTCTTCAAGTCACGATACTTTTTAATTGCCTTAGCAGCAACTTTTAAGCTCTGTTCCTGACCGAGTTGTGTACAAGTGCGGAAAGATTTCTTAGCAGCGAGTTTGCCAGCGTGAATCATGAGGGCTGCAATGTTATCGCCACGATCGCATTCGCTATCGGAAAGTTCTTTGTTTTGCAAAGAAAGTGGATTTGCCCAAGAGCCCATTTCGTTTTGGCCAAGGAACACGCGACGGTCGCCATCGAAACTTGAAACTTTGCAATCAGCTGTTACATAGTTCACAGCAAAATCGCGTTTCATATAAGCGTATTGTTCAAGAACCAAGTGGCCGTCTTTTTCTTTGTGAGCCTTGAGGGTCATTGTCTGTGGAACCCAGTCAGCGTTTGTAAGCTGCTTTTCTGCTTCAAAATGGCTGAATTCATAAACTGGAATAATGTCAACTTCTTTAGCAGGACCAGCAATGTTTGTTACCTGGATATCTTGCAAAAGAGTATTTGAACCAGTTGGAACAAAAATGGTTACCTGAACGCGAAGCCCGTAAGCTTCTGCAATCCAACGGCTGTAAGAAAGACCAACATGGCATTCCCACTTATCCATTTTGGTAAGTGTAGGAGTAACGAATGGAGAAAATACCTTGTAACCCTTGCCATCTTTAACGCGGATATAAATAGTGCTTGCCTTAAAATCAGAGTTAGGCATCTGAGCAATGTACTTGGTAATACGGTTAAGAGCTGGGTCCCCTTTACAAATAAGAGTTCCGCCAGTTGTATCAACGATACCACCAAAGTTCAATGTGCCAACATAGTTACACCATTTAATTGGAGTAGCTGGTGTGGTGAGCACGTATTCTTTATTTGCGTCATCAAAGTAACCATAAGCCTTAGAAGCTGGCTTTTTTGGTGAAGCTTTGCAAGCGCATTTTTTGTTACATGGTTTCTTTGCCATAGTTTCTCCGTGAGAGTGTGAAAAAAATCAATCCTGTTGGTTAAAGTTCCTTGCCCCGAAGTTAATACCAAAATACCTATCTAACTTGGTATTTCTGGCAGGGTCTTTTAAAATAGAAATTGCTGCACGAACATACTTCAATTCAACCAAAATATGATCGCGACTCATACAATTCAAAAACGGACCTTCTGGGTAAAGAGTTGGTTTCGGTTCGTCTTCAATCATTTTATTCAAACGTTCCACTTCGCGTAAAAGTTGGCGTTCTTGCGCTTCTAGAGCCCGAACAACCTCTTTAGGTTCAATACCATAAAGAAACGCAAAACCAAGGGTGCGCGGGTCATCGTTAAAACCCGTTAAATGGCGCACCACTTCTTTGCGGAACAAATCCAAACCTTTTTCGGCAAGCGAATAAACCGTTCTTTCTGGACGGTTCCCTTCCCTTTCAATATGCCCAACAATAAAACCTGTTTTTTCAAGCTTAGCCAAACGCGTATAAACAGTCGATGTACTGATTTTAGCCCAACGGTCTAATTCTCGTTCTCTGATTTGAGTTATGATATCATAGCCACAACAATCCTTTTCAAGGATAAGGCCAAGCAAAACAAGATCATAACGATTCATAAATAAGTCTTAAAATTTTAGGTTAAAAGCCCAAAATTGCCTAAAAAAGCATTTTTAGCACTATTCTAACTTGGAATATAATAAAAAAAACAAGAAGTGAAACAAAATAAGATAAAAAACGCTTTTTTTATTGACAGTCAGCTACCCCATTTTTGTCAAAAAGTTTCAAAATAGATTTTTTTATTTTACAGCCACCAACTGCAGAATTTCAATTATCAACACGCAAACCTTCTATCACTTTTGCGTCATTCAGGAACTTGTCAAAATCACTCTTGAACAGTTTATCCTGAACAACGCGATATTTTTCGAATTCACTTTCGGCAAAAGCCTTCGCAATTTCGGCAGACACTCGCCCTTTGTCTGTCAAAATTTCTACCTCGTTGAAATCTAGGAACTTGTTGAGGCGAAGCGCCCAATCTTCCATCGTCATGGGAATTTGCCGTTTTGCCTGAAATTCCGCATAGTCAAGGTACATTGTCACGAAACGTTCCAACTGACGCAATTCATCCTTTGAAAGGTAGTTCTTCGCAATGCTGACATCTGACTTCTCAATTTTCCCGTCAGGAGCCTTGCGCCAAGTAGTCATACCCATGTGCATTTTTTTCGCATCGGCGCGTTCCATAATGAGTTCGGCAGCAGTATGCCGGTGGATAGCCCAGTGCAACTTGTTCTGCACATTTGCGAAAAAATCCCTTGTCGTGACGGCATCCCGGCTGTAATCGACACTCGTCGCGTAGATATCGGTTATCTTCTGGTAGAATTTCCGCTCCGACATCCGGATTTCCCGGATTTCTTCGAGCAGGTTCTCAAAGTATTCTTCGTCAAAAATCTGGCCGTTTTCCAGGCGTTGTTTGTCGAGAACATAACCCTTTATCGCGAAATTGCGCAAAACGTTGGTCGCCCATTGCCTGAATTGCGTTGCGCGGATAGAATTCACGCGGTATCCCACCGAAATTATCGCATCGAGATTGTAGAATTTGGTATTGTAAGTCTTGCCGTCGGCGGCAGTATGTGCAAATTTTGCACATACTGAAATTTCTTCCAACTCGTTGGTCTCAAAAACGTTCTTTAAGTGCTTGGTGACTACGGACCTATCGACATCGAACAGCCTTGAAATTCCGTCCTGCGTGAGCCACACATTTTCGTCCTGGACGCGCACTTCTATCGAATCCTGAGAATTCTGCTTGGTAAACACCAAGAAATCGATGGTACTATTGCGAATCTGCAACATTTTGCTCATTTCTACCTCAGAATTCAACACAACAGGCTCTTTTTTGTTCATTTTCAACTCTTTCCTTGCGGACAAGCAAAAACCGCAAGGTGCAAAGATATACATTTGTTCACTATTAAATGTACACAAACACGAGACGGTTGTCAATAGGTCCGCCCCGTTTTTTGCTGGAATTTTCTGTGGTGTAAGCTCCCCATAATTGTCAGCTACCCATTATGGGAAAGCTTACAATCCTACCTAACATCCCCCGCACACGGATATACGCCCGCTTCAAAGGTGACGGGAACGGGCAATACTTCTTTATCAGCTGGTCAAGGGTGTATCTGCTCAGGGTGATGTCGGCGATACGGGACAGCTTGCGGTAATGGCAACCATCGCAAGATGTATTCTGGCAAATGCGGCTCAGGAACTGGCGCATGTATTTCGAGCGACCATGATGCACCGAAACGGATTTTCCGGACCTGAAACGGGCCGGGGCAGTCTGGGCGACACCGACCACTACCCCGCCGTCATCCACGACGCTTTCCGCTAAGACGATGAAGATTCCGCCGCCGGAATACTGCAGACGGACAGACTCGTCCTTCGCGTAGGCGGCCACCGCATTCGAGACCGGGCGTTCCCTGCCACTTTTTCGTCATCTTGGCCCCGCATCAAGTGCGGGGTAAACTCCGGCGGGGATCCACTTGCAGTCTGTGGCAGGGGCGGGCTCTCGCGGCCCTCCCGGCCCTTCGGGCTTCGATCCCTAACGCAATAAACTTTTGCCAAAAAGATTCTGCTTTATAAGCTTTTATGATATGGATTTTTTATCCTTGATACCATACATCTTATTATAATGTTTTTCATAACCAGCTGCGACAAACAAAGCCCTAAAAGCATCCTTCATATCAGCATAATCCAACTCTTTAAAATCAGAAATATTTTGGTCTATTGAATGCGATTCTCTATTTATGTACCTATATAAAGCCTGATACCTATTATTACTTAATTCGGGTTTTAAAAAGCAGTTGTTTAAATCAGTCTTTTCAATAAAATTGAAGAAATACTCAACAATATTCCGCATACAATTTGCAATCAATGCAACCGGTTGATTTTCATCTTTTATAACAGACCAATATACCTGATAGTCATTCTGAATTTCTTCGTATTTCATCTCTTTAATGTCGGTTCCATTTTCGTTTTTCTGAAGACGTAAAAGGCGCTGAGATTCTTCACGTCTATCTTTGTTGATTTCAGTCAGCTCATAGAAGAAATATAAGCTATGCGTTAAAATAAAAATTTGTTCATACGGATAACAACTGTTGCCTTTTTTGTCTTTATAAGGGAAAAAATCCTTTTTTATCAAACGACCAATATTATAAACATATATGCTTGAAAGGCTAGACATAGGATCATCTATCACGATAATCTTTTTCTTTTCTATTTCCGATGAAGACTTCTTTCCTTTACAAAGTTCAATGAAGTAAAGGAAGCTGATTAGCATTTTTTCACCTTCACTAAGCGTTGTAAACACATTGTCAGAAGCATCATCTCGCTTGATTTTGTAGAAATTTTCATTACTCTTTATAACTTGAAAAGCAGTAATTCCTATTTCATCCAACATTGAATTAATATGGTCAATCGCTTCACCAACGTTTACTGTTTGCTTTTGCAAATCTGCAATTAGCCTATTTTGTACTTCAATAGTATCTGTTGCGGCATCTATCTGTGATTTCGCAGCATCAATATTCGTATTTAAGATTTGAATCTCCGCATCATATTTGGCAATATCTGCATCATACTCCCAACGCATAATCTGCCAAAATTGAGCTTTTATTGCATTTTTTACATCATCTATTTGATCCAGATTATGATTATGTTCTTGAATATCGGCATTTATTTGCTGAATTACAGAATTCAAACTTTCAAGACATTCCGAAGTTGATACCAAAGAAACCTCCATGCTTGGAGAGCCAATCTTTTCCTCAATTTTACTTTTATTCGATTCAAGTGCATTTATGAGATTTGAGTAACTAAGTTCAAAATCCTTTTTGTGTGGTTCAAATTTGGGGTTACCTTCATATATCTCTTTTGGGGGCAACGATTGAATTGCTGAATTATACGCAGTCAAGCAAACTTTTAAATATTTAAGATCTTTATCATAAAATTCATCGAAGTAGTTTTTTATACTTTCCACTAATTGAGCGGTAACGGTATTCTGCTGGCAAAAAGGGCACATTCCTGCATCATCCTTGATTTCTGGCAAATATTGCAAGCCAGCTCTCACCCAATCAGAATTTTTTAGTTCAGTAATCAGTTGGGAAACCGAGCTATTTTCATTACCAACAATGACTTTTTGAAAAATACCATTCGATTCTATATTTTCTGTCCGGATAGATACTTCGTTCAACAAAGCATATTTTTGAGCATTGGTGCCTGAAATTGATTGTAATTTATCTTTCAAAATATCAATGGTATCTTTCGGAATATTTTGAGATTTTTCAACACTCAAAAGATGTGAAAGTAAAGCCACTTTATTTCCTTTTAATCCGTCTAGGCAATATTCTAAAACGCGATCGCCACCACTGTATTTAGTCTTTATTTCCCACACCTTCCCCGCAAGTGCGTTGTTCTTATCTCTTTTTGAATTCTCGGCTTCTGTTTTGCAATCTCGGGCCTTATTTAATTCTGTTTCCTTTTCTACTAGAATTTGCTTTGCTTTATTAATAGCATCACCAACTTCCTTATTTTCTTTAGAAAGGGTAAATATTCCTTTTTGTTGTGTAGACTCGTAAAAATTTTCGCGAATAAAATCAGTGTTATAAACTAAAATTTCTTGACTAGAATCATACCCATCAATTGAGCAAGAGCAATATCGCGCATCATCTAAATTATTTAAATACTTTGAGAGCGTACTTTTCCCACTTCCGTTAAGACCGTAGATTAGGTTCACATATTTGTCCGTACTTAGAATTGTTGGATGTTTATAACACGCAACATGATTTAATGTAATGCTCTTTATCATGATACCCTATCCATAATAATATTCACATTATCTAATATACACTCATTTTTGTTCAATTAATTAGGAATAAGCCACAAATGAGCCTATTTTAGGTCTACTTTTTAATTTTTTCTAAAAAAATTCGTAAATTAATAAACTGACAAACAACTAAAAACGGTATAGAAACATGAATCTACCAAAGATGAATCCTGTCGACTCAACAAATCTAGAATCCGTCGGGTATGACGGCACGAACCTTTTTGTACGTTTCAAAAATGGCTCGATTTATGTCTATATCCATGTTCCAGAATCATTATACCAAGAATTACTAGTTGCCGCATCAAAGGGAAAATTCTTAAGCAAGCATGTAAAAGGTGCTTTTCTATACGAGCGAATCGCATAATTATTCTAGAATAAAAAAGGTAATTATGAAAAGTGTAACTGGCTAGAGAAAAGTCTCCTTTTTTCAATAGATCAGAATCCAAAATCAAAGAATATTTCTATCAACGAAGCTCGGGAGTTTCGAAAGGCTTTGTCTGATAAAGTCCAGAAAACATATACTGAAGAAATCTGTGTATTCTTTTCTTTTTTCAGTACAAAAAGAAATTCTCCTCAAGTGCACAAACTAGTCAAAAACTATATGGATTTAATGCACAAACCAATGGAGGAAGTAGACGAGTTATCAAGAATTGTATTTAATGACGACAGCCAGGTTTCATATCTTCACGCCATACATTATTGCATCGACGAAACAGAATCCAACGAAATCTCAGAAGGCCCGAAAATTAACATTTGGATTGTTCCATTTAGATATTTCATAAAAATGGTGCATTTTGTTTACGATTCTTGCGAACGCCCCCTAAGAGACGATTTCCTTCAGGAAGAAAGCAACTTTGCGGAAACCCTCAAATTATTAGCTGGGAAACCAGGTTTTGAAACAATCAGCCAAGCAACCGTTAAAGAAGCTGAAGCGATGGACCATATAATCAATCAAGAGTCTTTGTTAAACTTTTTCAATCTTTCGATATTTGACATTGCTCCTATATGGAAAACGTATAAGAATTCCCAATACGAATGTTTTGAAGAATTATCTCATTTCACTTTAAAACTATTGTCTATAAAAATTTCTAAAATCCCCACTAAAGAAGGAGATTCAAAAGAATTCGAGTCCGCTCTAAAAGAAGAATTAGAAAAATTTAAGCAATCCGTTAAAACAATGGATGCTCTGCAGTTACCAATAGGTCTAAAATTTCTCTATTTCCCTCCAAATAGACGACATACCAAAGATATTGATAATATCGTACTCAAGACCATTCCAAAAAATATTGACATACTTCATCCTCCCATAAGACGGCAAACGGAATTAATCGTTAAAGAAGGTCAAAGGGGAGTCAATCAGTATGAAATTCTAAAAATGCCTTACAGCAAGCGTTACAACGAAGGAGCCTTAACCTTCATCGTAACAAACAACATATCTTTCAAAAGTTTTTGGGAAGAAGGACTTGAACTACTAAAACAAAAAAATTGAGACAATTTGCTGTAATCCTACACTAAAAATAACTTTAAATATCAGAACCTTGTTTTAAGAGAAAATAGAGTAACACAACGACAGCATTTACCGCTCATCCTTGACAAAAGCACTCCTTCGGAGGTATATTTTGACCATAAATTCACTAAAAATGACCACAAAATGAAATGCCCCCCCAAAAAAAATATAATTCCTAAAAAAGGTTCAGGATTCTTTATGATTGACAAACTTATTTCAATAAAAAATTACAGTAAGTTCAAAAACTTCAACACTTCCATAAGCGATTGGGATGGAGTTTTCAAAAAAACAAACGTAATATATGCACCAAACGGCTCTGGAAAAACCAGCCTTGCAGTTCTCTTCAATTCTCTTTCTGGGAACAATGAACTAGTTCTAAAAAAGAAATCTTTAGGTACAGATTATTTTCCAGAAATAAAATTCCTGAGCAGCCGCAAAGAAGTAAAGTATGTCAATAAAAAATGGAACACCTTTATCCCTAATATCGAAGTTTTTGACAGTTTTTACATGGAAGAAAATATTTACACGATTATCGTTGAAGACAAAGTAAATAAATTAAATATATTTGAGTATTCACATGCCGATGAAATCATCGGAATCAAAAAAGAAATATTCATTATAAAAAAGAGAAGAACAAAACTTTCAAAAAATATAAAAGGCATCAAAACCGGAATAAAAAAAGGACGCATCTCAGCTGACGAACGAATAAAAAATATATTAGACCAGCGTATCACAGAGAGAGGAGCCTGTGAAACAAAAATCAGAGAATTGGAAAGAAAAAGACTGCTTTTAACACAACAAAGTCGCAATGACTATATCACATATATAAATAAATACCTTAGCATGTTTTGCGACAACATATCCATCACAGATATAAAGACCGCGACAAGCGATCAAAAACAGCATCTCATTTATAGCATCAATATTAACAATTATAATATATCTCTTGAAGAACGCGGCGATTTATCATTAAAATACTGTTTGAGCGAAGGAGACAAAAACGCATTATCGCTCTCTTTTTTCTTAGCTCGTTTTGATTTGCTTCCCAATATAAAAGACTACATCGTGGTAATTGACGATCCATTCACAAGCTTCGACTCACAGCGAAAGACAACAACAATCACACAATTATCTTGTCTAGCAACAAAAGTTAGTCAATTCTTTTTGTTAACCCACGACCTACATTTCGCAAATGATTTCAACAACTGTTACAATAATGATCAAATTTTAAATCTAAAAATAGCGCCGTATACTTATAATAAAGGCTTCGAGCAAACCAGCATTTTATGCTCACACGATATAAAGTTTGAAATGTTAAATGGTTTTAACAAAGACCTAATGACATTAAGACGATTCTACACATCTCCAAAAGAGGATCCACTTTATTTAAGAGAAGTTATTCGATGCATAAGGCCTTCGATAGAGGGCATTTTTAGGATAAAATACTATTCATATGCAAAAGACCAAGAATGGCTTGGCGATTTTATTGACAAGATACGCAAATGCGATAATTCTTCTCCTTTCTACAGACTCAAAGATTATCTAGATGAAATTGAAGAAATTAACGATTATAGCAAACAATATCATCACAGCAATCCAAGTTATATGGAAGTAGACATTTCCCTTTTAGAGCTGAAAAATTATGTTAAGAGAACCTTGCAATTAATTGAAAAAATTTAATCGCACAACCTGATTATTGAATATTCCGAAAAAAATAAACAGGTATTCCGGAATGGCAGAAACCGCCTAGCCGGGATATAGGAAACCTCTTTAATAGCTCTAATCCATTCAGTCAATTTCAGGGTGTTGGGATTGCGCGAGATATCTCCGACTCATTCGCGCGAGCAATCCGCATACAAGCATATTCAGATGCTAAGAGAGCTGGCCGGCACAAAACATCTGGTCTTATCCAGCCATAAGCATTCTTCCTAGCATAAAATTAATCATTAGAAAGGACGGTTTCCCTTTGACCGATACGCCGGTTTCCTTTACTTCGGTTTCATGGGGTAATTTGCTCCGGAATACTTAGGCAGGCCCATTTCTTCGGCGATGGTCTTGACCGACGGGCATCCCGGCTTCTTTATGCGTTCAAGAATGGAATCCCTGAGGGTCGTGTCGACAATTTTTTGGACATGAAGGTCCCCTTTCCGCCCCGGTTTTAGGAGTTGAAAGCGGACATTTTGACCTGAGGAAGGGGGCTCACACTACCGACTGACAAAACAATTACATTCGGCTTTGTACATATTTTGCCAAACATGATGTACTTTGGGCATACGCAGATAAGTCAGACATCAATCTCTTTTTATTTATATTAAAATTTATTTCTTTTATCGAAAAGTCCCTTTTGTGCCTTTGTAAGCTTCCCCATAATTGTAAGCTTCCCCATAATTAGGACTGTTCATAACTAGACAAAAGGCAATTCTGCCAGCGTCAAAATGCTACCTTTGGTAGCAAGGGAACAGCCATGAAGAAACTGACTCATTCCGAATCAGAAATCGTCAAAAGCGTAAACGAACTTGAAGCCGGAGTGTCTGCGGACGAAATCTGCAGGCGACTTAATGTTTCCAGAGCCACGCTCTATCAGTGGAAACGGAAGTACGGCGGTCTTGAGGTTAGCCAGCTTAAAAAACTGAAGGAACTCGAAGAAGAAAACGCCAAGCTCAAGAAAATGTACGCCAATCTCGCCCTGGACAATGAGATTCTCCGCGAGGTCATTGAAAAAAAACTCTGACGTCCGAGGCCCGCAAGGAAATTGCGGGCGAGATAGCAGAGGAACACGATATCAGCATTACTCGGGCATGCAGATTGATGGGCATCCACAAGTCGTATTTCTACTACGAATCAACCAAGGATGATTCCGAGGTCGAGGCTGCGATACGGCAGAAGGCCGAGGTCACCAACGAGGGCTTTTGGAAAATATTCAGGCTGATTCACAAGGATGGGCATCCGTGGAACCATAAGAAGGTCCACTGCGTCTACGAGGCGATTCATTTCAACAAGCGAAAGCCGTTACGCAAACGCTTGCCAGCCCGAGTCAAGAATCCGCTCGTGACACCGGACCAAGAAAAGGTCACCTAGTCGATGGACTTCGTTACTGACGTTTTGCAAAGCAACCGCAAGTTCCGCGTACTCAATGTCATCGACGACAGCGACCGTGTGGCCGTTGCACAGAAAGTTGCGCATTCCATACCGGCATCCCGCTTGATTCAATTCATGGAGGAAATCATTTGGGAAAAAGGCAAGCCGACCAACATTCGCTGCGATAACGGTCCGGAATTCATTTCGCATGAATTTCAAGATTGGTGCGATGGATGATGTAAGGGAAATTACCGAAAAGTGGACGGATTACTACAACAACGAAAGACCCCACGACTCCTTAAACAACCTCGCTCCAATGGAGTATCGGTTGATGAGAACTGGGTGATTTTGTATACTTTAAACCAGTCCTAAAAATGGGTAGCTGACAAATATTCACGATGATAAATTTTAGTGAAATAAATCTTTAATTTTCAACTTCCCAAATAATCTTAACCAAACCATAAAGCAACTTACAGCGTTCCTCAAGAGCATCCTTGTTGAAAACATCGTAGCTTTTGAATTCTATGTTATGCTCTTTCTTCAGCTTTTCATTGAAAGCATCAAAGTCCTTATTTGAGTGGTAAAAGTCTTTGCAAAGGGAATGTCCCCACACGAAACCATTGCTATATGTTTTCAATTTGTCTGAATACAACTCGTTCCCCGAACTAATGTTATTTAAGCCCTTAAGCAAAAGTAATCCCCCCAGAAGATTACGTTTTTGATTGAAGTCATCTTCAGATTCAAAATAGCCTATATTCTGTTTATTGTTAGATAGAATGTGTTCTATATGATAACCAACCTTGTTTCCTGTTTTGGTTGAAACGTAAAATACATCATTCTGCATTGCTTGACTAGTCTGGCTACACAGATAGCCTTCAATTCGAGAAAAGAAATAGCGTAGGAAACGAGTGTTTAGGTTTGTATAATTACGGGTTTGGAACGCTGCATAATCTAAGATTGAAACCTGGGTGTTTTCATCGATGTTTCTCTGTAAGCGAATTGACTTCTTAATCAAATCGTTAAATATAGTTCTGTATTCCTCTGGCTCCTTACCACATAAAAGCTGGTTTAAGCTGTATGTGTAATTTTGATATTCGTTACTATCATAAGAACCATTAAGATTCATCAAAACCCACATTCTATCTGTTTCTTTAGCAATACGGGTTATCTTATCACTTTCTTTCGGATCCTTTAGAGCACAACCAGACAAAATGTTCTGGTATTGTCCAGAAAGAGAATTGATTTCACTATCATATCGAAGAAATACATCCTTGCTAGTACGTATTCTTGCATAAAGTTCTGAGTAATAATCTAAATCATTCTTAATAAACGCCTTTATATTCGCTATATGGTGCTTGTCTGACTTTCGAAATCCAAGTTTTTGTGCAATATCATTGTTGTCAAATATATAACGATGGTAGGAATTATTGATTGCGGATTCTAATGCTCCGTTGCTAGCATATATGAACTTTGATTTCAAATAGTCCCTAAAAAAGGCATCTTGCATATCAAGCAACCTAATTAAAGCTTTGTCCCAATCATTAGAAAAGGACTCCGTATCACTCTTGTTTAACAAGCCGACCATTTTTCCCTTGAGGATTTCAAACGGTTTTAACGCTTCTCCTCGGTCATTGATAACTTCAAATACCATCGGGGTATCATCTTTGTTTATCGCTAATTCAACAAGAACCAACCTGTCAAGAAAATAGTCGGCAAAGGTAGATACCTTATTTTTATCCATTTTCTTAGCATCAATGTATCTACTTATGTCCCCATATCGGGCTATTAGATTCTCTTCAGTCTTATTCTTGGGAGCCGAGTTATACTTAATATCTTCTAGCAAGCTCTGCATGACATCTTTACGTTTATCGTTATCAATACAGAACAGCTTGCCCTTATACTTATCCTCCGCATAAATACAGGACTTCAACGTATTCTTTGTTGAACCATCAGGAAGGATGTGATAAAGTTTCGTTGCAATGAGAGTCAAAGTAGTCAATCTTTGCTGACCATCAACAATATACACCTTGCCATCAACATTATTGGTAATGAAGACATTCAGGTAATACCAATTATACTTTTCCATAGTCTTCTGAGACCGTTCTTCATCTTTGTGAAGTTCATAGGACTGGTCAAATGAATAGAAAATATCCTTTAGAAGGGTTTCTACAGTTTCTTTTTTCCATACGTATTCACGCTGATAAAAGTCAACGTAATAAGTTTTCTGTTTAAGGCAATCTTCAACGGATTGCTTGTCTGGAGATATTTCTTTTGCTGACATGAGTTATTCTACCTTCTTCTTAAAAGGTGTATTTTTTCTGTAAATTTGTGAATTGTATTTTTGGCATTTAAAATACAATAAAAAATGTAGTTCCCGACAATTTATTTTTATAAAAAATAATTAAAGGATATATCATGATGAACTCCTCTAAAAATATAATATAAACTCTTATAAGCTATCCATTTTTAGGACCGATTAAAGTATAAAAAATCTTGATTCTATTTCACTCCCCCAATTCTGAAATTTATGCAAGATAAATTCTGAATCGTTATAGCGGCCTCAATTTCAGAATCATTCTAGTGGGTACTTACAAAAAAGGAAGCAGACAATTCAACTTTTCTTGTTTAATCTTTTTTCGTTAACTGAGTTAAATTTTCCATCCATTGCTCATAAACACTATCTATAGAATACCTTTTGCTAGTTTCTATCGATTTCTGAGCCATCATATGCAATTTTTGTTCATCGGACATTATTTCAGCCAGGCGCGTTGCCATTTTTTCCGCAGAAAAATTGCCATTCTCCTTTTCAATAATTAAACCATTTACATCATCTTCTATAATATCGTGAACAGCAGCAAAACTATCATAAACGCACGGGACAACTCCAAAGCTCATACATTCCGCAAGAACAAGCGGAAAGCCTTCAAAATCACTAGTCATAACAAGAATTGATGAATTCTTATAGTATTCAATAGGATTTTGAAATCCTTCAAAAAAAACATTTTTCAATTCCCGTTTTTGAGATTCTTCTTCTATTGATTTTTTATCTGGTCCATCTCCTATAAATCGAAGAGACCAATCTGAAAAAGATTTTGATAATTTTTCCCATACATCCAAAATACGTCTAGGACATTTTTGGATATTATCCATGCGACCACAAAAAATTATTTCTTTTTTTTTATCTATTGAAGAATAAACAAAATTTCCTTTATCAATCGTCACGGGATTTACTAACACCCCCTGTTTACTTTCACTAGGAACATTTATAAACTTACGCAAACGATCTAGATAACTATTTGACAAAATCATAAAGCGCTCGCTATGGTCATATGTGTAACGCATACTTGATGATGTTATAGTATGATACACCTTCCTTTGGAGCATAAGCAGTATTTTTTTTAAAAACATATTGTTTGCCTTCAATTTCAAATCAATTGCATTCAGTCTTCCATTGGTAGCTGGATCATTATGATAAAATGATATAACTTTTACCATATGTCCTTGTTCCGCTTTTCGTGCTAAACGAATCGGCATAAAGGGCAAACCCCACTGGTTTACAACGACATCAATGTTTTCATTCACATATATTTTATGTAAAAGGGCTACATTCTTTTTACAAGCATTGTCTCCAAAACCAATATGAACATTTATTTGGGGAGAAAGTCGATTCAAAGAATTTAATTTTCTACTTTCTCGAGCAAATATAGACACATTATGTCCTTCTAGAACAAACTTATTCGCCAATTCAACGGAAACAACTTCGACTCCCCCCACCCCAATAGATCTCAACAAAAAAAGAATATTCATACTCGATACATCTTGATGAAAAACTTAGTCTATCAAATTTCAAGTCCATTCAATGCTACAATTCTCTCACAACTATTCGAATCTTTATACTTATATATCTGATCACACACCCAACGTCTTTTTTCTTTATAAATATCTCTATCATTAGCCATATCTTCAAGAAAATTCCAAAAATCATTCTTATTTTTTACAATATGTCCTCCCATATAATCTTCAACATTAGGAAACACAAATGTTCTATTTGCGGCATATTCTTCGATATCAGGGACTACAAAAGCCATAGGACGATCCAGTAACAAATATTGCATTGATGCAGAAGAATAATCCCCTATCAAGCAATCGCTCTGCGCCATCAATCTATATGTATCAAAACCATCTTTCGCGAACTCTTCACCCGTATAAATCGATAAATTAGAAAAAATTTTTCTTACCGGACCTCCTGTCGCTTGATGTCCATGCAACTTTACAAACAGCATCATATTTAGAGATTGTAATTTAGAATTAAGTTCTTCCATATCATTCATGGAAAAAAGTGGAACAATTTCCTTCATATTTGTGTCATGGATGCCATAATAATCAGATTGACGAAATGTAGGCATCCACATTAAAATTTTTTTGCTTGGTTTAAAATCATAACTATTTTTCGGATATGATAGCAATTGATCTGTTAACGGATCTCCAGCCACCAATATATTTTTTTCTGAACAAGCATACTCCTCCGCCATAACTCGAATAAAATAATCCGAAGAAGCAATCATGTGAGTAAAAAAGAACTCATCTCCATTGTTTAGATTTGTCTTCAAACCTGATGATTTATAATTTGCATTTCCGTGACGCATATGGAAAACTTTTTGTGCACGAGATGGTTTTATTGGCAATTGTCCAGCAGTATAAAACACATGTGCTGATCTTAAATATTTAAAAATAGACCGAATACCGCTAATAAACGTCACTCGCGAAATATTTTCTGCATACTTAAGACTTTCAATACCACAAAAAATGTGATATTTAGAATCAAAGTTATTGTCAAGAAGGTATTTCCGTAAAGGAATCAGACTGTAACATATACCTTGATTTGCCGTATATAACAAAATAACGTCATCTCTTTTGGGCACAATCTTATTGACCAATGAGAAAAATGGGAATACGGTATTCTTAATTAGTTTCTTTACGATATTACTTTTTATCATAATTACATACTCTTAATTTGTTCTTTCAGCCAAGAAGACGATATACCCTCTGTCCGCGAGAGTACAATGGCTTTTTTCCCATTATCCTTACACCATTGGATAGCCCTCTGAAAACCTTCATGAGTTTGATCAGGCCCCGTCACAAATATATCAAAATCAGCACTTTTCACAACATCATCAACTCCCTCGTATACGATTACTTCATCAACAAATCGGATTGATTTCACCATATACATACGTTCTTCCGTACTATAAATAAGTTTAGCATTAGGCTTGTACTTTAAGACCACATCAGAACTTTGTACGGCAACAGTAAGCATATCACCTAATTCACGCGCTCTTCGAAATAAATTCACATGCCCGATATGAAGCAAGTCGTACACACCAACAGTCAACACTTTTTTCACAAAGATTTCTCCCTAAAACGTTTTTTCCCGTTTTCGTTTTTATAAATTTTGCAAATTATGTATGATAAAAAGAATATAGGCAAACGAAATAACAAAACAATAGAAACAAGTAAATTACCATCAATCGGTTTTATAAACCAATAGGAATAATAATTCGTATTATAATAAGAATCATATTTTAAAATTTTAAAACCATTTTTTTTGTGCCAATTAACCGAACTTATTGCTTTCACTGATGTTGTTGAGGATACGAACGGCATTTTTTCTTTTTTTGCTACTTCAACCAAATTTTTCAGTAACATCGCCCCAATCCCTTTCTTTTATAATCGGGATGAACCGCCAAATGGTCTTGACTTCCATATTTCAGATTTTTCTTCTTTTTCCTGTTCAACGTCACTGAACCAACAAGAAGATGACCATCCCACATAGTTATAAAGCAACCATTTTGAGTATGTTCTTTCAAATTATCTAAAGAAAATGAAGCAACAGTAAATTGAATGTTATTTTCAACTCTTTCTTTAAAGGCCATATGAATGAGATTTAAAATCTCCTCATAAGGAACCATTTTCGTCTCATAAAATATCCTACATTCCATAGAAATAATCTTCCGCTATTCAGAAACAACTCTTCTTATTCTTTTTCCTTACAATTTCTGCAGGAACTCCCGCAACAACAACATCATCAGGAACATCCTTGGTTACAACAGCGCCCGCAGCAATTGTCACATCATCCCCTATCTTTATCGGCCCTAGAATAGTCGCACCGACACCAATATAACAATTATCGCCAATTTCAAAATTTTCTTCAGAGACATCAGGATACTTTTTTCCAAACAACACCATAGGCAAGCAGGTACAATTCGCTCCTATTTTCATGTATGATTTCTCGCCAAGTCGGCGAAACCCTCGATGAACTAAATGCAAACCAGGACCAACACAATTCGGGGCTATATGAATGCCAGTTTTTTTTATATTTCTGCGATGAAGCAGCCAATGATAGAATCGGAAAATTTTACTCAGCATTCCGCTTCGGTTTGAATAGTATTCCAAATATCTAAGATTTTTTACATACGAAAATAGTTCCCAATTTTCGCCATATGTTATTCGTGCAAAAAAAGGATGTTCCATTTGATAGGTTGCAAAGTCTGCATTAATCCATTCTTTGAGATCGTTCTTGTTTTCTATTTTCTTATTCATGTGGAGACCTCAAAACTTCCAAACATTGCATTAACATCATCTTTAACCGTTCCTCTATAAAAAGAAATCCCTCTTTTTATTTCAAGAGAGGCAACCATTGCATCTGCCAACGATTTGGGATTATCGGCTTCAGCAAGACACCCCATAACACCATCTTTCACAATTCGCTCTATAATCGGGATACACTTAAAAGAGGCTACAGGAGTTCCTAAATACATTGCTTCCAAAAGGACATTTGGCATTCCCTCCCATCGACTAGAAAGGACAAATACATCTGCATTTTCTACAAAACAATATGGGTTGTTTTGGAATCCTATTGAATGAACAAGCGAATCAAGGTGTCTATCTTTAACAATTGACCACACACGTTCATATTCCTTTTTCGAATTTCCATCATTTACACCAATGATATACAAATCAATATCATTCCTTTTTCTACATACAATATCAAACGCTTCTATTAGTAAATCAAAACCCTTTTGATACGCAAATCGCCCTGCTGCCAAAAAATGTTTTTTTCCATTATTCGGAAATGGATTCAATGAGTTTTCTGCACATTTTTTTATGTATTCCTCATCAATAGGGTTATGCATCACATTTATTTTTTCAGAATTAATTTTCATTTGCTGAACGAGTTCATCTCTCATTTCTTCGGTTTGTGCAATAATCTTATCCGCTTTTTTATACACCAATTGCATAAGAATCTGCTGTTTCTTCGAAAATGTATAGAGATAGTTTTCGCATCTAACAATAAACTTCACCGATGGATATAAAAGTTTTAGCATTAACAGTTTATTGTTCAAATAGAATACTGAAGAAAAAACTATATCAGGCTTTTCATTTTTGATAATCTTATTTAAATTCCACAATAGCCGTAACGGCGAAGATTCATCAATTTGCGAGACCTCGTATTTAGAGGGAATAAATGATTTAATCGTACTTGATACATTTCCCTTAGGTACAATATAAAATTTTACTTTAAAATGCGATTCATTTAGCATCTTCCCAAACAGAACGGTCATTCGTTCCGCTCCACCGACTCCTGCCTGAAGAAAAAATAGAATCGTTTTCTTCATTTCTTTATTCTTCCTAATTATAATTTCATTATATTCTTTACTATGAACTTTTCTGGAGGTAATGATAATAATAACTTTTTTTTATCTAAAGGTGACAATCCTTTAGAATCTAAATTGTATTTTAAATTATTTTCAATATATTCATCGATAGTACATATTATCCTTGCTGGATTGCCAGCAATAACAACATTATTAGGAACCGATTTTGTAACAACACTACAAGCTCCAACAAGAACATTGTTACCTATAGAAACACCTGGCATAATTACAGAATCAGTTCCAAGATAAACATAATCACCTATAAAAACCTTACCAAAGCAATCAAATTTAGGATATTTCAATCTTGCGGCCCCTCCACCACCATGAGTAAATATTTTTACTCCACGAGTAATTTGGCAATGACTGCCAATCGTAATTAAGTAAGGCTCTGAGCTCCAAAAATCAGAAACAACGAAATTATTCTTGCCCATAATCACTCCTGCCATGCGGGCTCTTGTTAATGGGGAAAAAAATATTTTTTTTAAATATTTGACTATTGAAAATAACATATGTTGTTCACACCTACTTTATTCATAATATTTTTGTTAGAAGTCGTATTTGAAATTAAAAACATCGCTATCATTGGATAAAAGAATTCATAATAGAATTCCCGAGCATATATTCCACAAAATAAATAGATTAATACACCTATTAACAATATTATTCGAAAACCAGATTCTAACTTAGATTTCAAAATACTTTTTATACAATATATTAAAAACGAAATCCATAATATAAATGCAACTAAACCACCTTCACATAAATGCACCATATATTCACTATGCAATGGATAGTCGCCACCATATTTTTGTTGAAATCCCCACATACCAATTCCTGTTATAGGGTTACTTTTAAAAAAATTCCATCCTTCTACGTAATATATAAGTCTATCACCAACAATTACATCAAATATTGTTCCTGTTGCATTTGATTCTTTATAATAACTCTTTGAATGATTTTCTGTTTGTGTCAACGAACGTTGATATAAAGAGCTATTCAATGTAATTATAAACAAAGTTCCTAAACAAAGAAATGTTATCAACAAAAACTTTATAATTTTAACAATGTTCGTACCATTTCTACATGCTTTAGCAAAAAAATATCCAATAAGAACTATAACAATCATCATAACGGCATTTCTAGACTGCGTCAAAAATGCAATAATTAATGGAAAAAAAACATAAGAAAATAATGTTAAATTATTTCTTCGTTTTAAAAATGTTATAGAGACGCCAAAAAAAGCAGTTATTGCAGCCGTTTGTCCTACCTGCGTTGCATATATGACCCCCGTCAAACGTCCAATCCCTAAACTACCACTATTAATAGCCAAGACTACTATTAAATAAATAAAAAATGTTTTATAAAGAATTTTTAACATCTGTAATAAATTATTTTGTCCCCAATATACAAAAATAGCAATACAAAAATAAATTTTTAGACCATGAAGCAAATCTATGTAATTTACTTCTAAAATATTTTTCACCATTGCATTTCCAAAATGATAAATGGTCAAAATCAGCCATAAAACCATTGGAATGGATTTCAATATATTTCTATAACTTTTTGATGGAAAATACAACAATCCAACACCAATAAAAATTAGTGAAACTATTGCAAAATGACCAGGAATATGCAACCAACGAACTATGGGATCTATTAAAAATAATGCATAACAAATATATTTTTCTTTATTTCTTAATTGAGTTTGAATCATCTTTTTTTTCCTATACAATATTTCTTTATTAACTTATTAACATCATTTTTGAAAAAGGGGAACATAAGCAAAAAATAGATTAAAAAGAATAGGCACGATTGAGAAAAAAAAGTTACCCAAGTAGAAGAAATGTCATAAGTAATCAATTTAACAAATGTACAACAAAAAATAGAGATTAATATTACTTCTACAACTATTTTTAACTGAATAAATATAGTTTGACTGCTAAGTTTACAAAATACATAACAATTCATTAACCATCCCAAAAAACCATTTATAATAAATGCTAACAAGACTCCCCTTATTTGCCACCGTAATGCAATTAAAAGAATTCCAATATTTAAAATTCTCTTTAAAATGTCATTTTTTAATATTGCTGTTGTATTTCCAAACGATTTAATAAAACTTCTATTTATGCTTTCCAATGATACTCCTATTGTCCCAATAAACATTAAAGAAGAAATCCAACTAGCCTCATTCCATTTATCACCCAAAATTATTTTTACTATACTTGATGATTCCATAGATAAATAAAAAAGCAAGGGAATTATAAAAAAAGAAACTCTTCTAAAAATGATATTACAATCCGTTTTTAAATCCGAACTTTGTACTAAATAAGGGAAAAAAACTTTATCAAAAGGATATTGTATTAAATTTCTAGGAAAATCATTTAATTTTTTAGCTTGTTGATAAAAACCTGCTGTTTTAACATCCATTATTTTACCAATAATTTGTACATACATATTCGTGTATAAAATATTGAGAAAATTCGCCCCAAGTAATTTTGAACCAAATGTCCAATGTTTTTTCAATACTTTAAAAGAAAATTCACATTTTGGTATAAAACGAACAAAGAACAACAACAATATTACTTGTATTATATTAAACGATATAGTTTGTGCAATTAAAGCCCAAATACCATATCCTAAATACGCCATAATAATGACTATAAATGTTGAAATGAGTGCTGAAATTAGTGTAACAATTGTTTGTTCTTTATATCTAAGTTCTTTTATTAAAATTGCATTTTGCACATAACAACAAGAATGTATTACAATAGATAAAGCAATCACTCTTACAACAGATTTTAATATCGGAGTATTATAGAAGGCTGCGATAAAAGGAGCTAAAAAAAACAACAACATATAGAGAACTATAGAAACAAACAAATTAAACCAAAATAATGTATTCTTGTCTATTTTCCTGATATCTTTTTGATAAATTAAAGACCCAACCATTCCTGAATCAACTAACATTTCGGAAATACTCAAAAATATTGAACTCATCGCAAGAATACCAAAATCACGAGGTTCTAATAACCTAGCAAGAAAAATTATTGTCAAAAAATTGATGGTCATCCACCCCAATTTTCCAGAAGATACAATAAGCAAACCAGAAAGAAGTCCTTTTTTTTTCATTTTTATTTTTCTCTTTTTATCAGCTACCCATTTTTAGGACTGGTTTAAAGTATACAAAACCACCCTGTTCTTGTCAACAGATATTCCCATTAGAGCAAGGTTGTTTAAGGAGTCGCGGGGTCTCACATTGTTGTAGTAATCCGTCCACTTTTCAGTAATTTCCCTTACATCATCTAAAGTCATTAAAATGTAGTCGTCAAGGACAACCCTTCGGTACGATCCGTTAAATCGTTCAATATAGCTGTTCTGTGTTGGAGACTCAAGCTGCGTGTACAAAATTTTGATTCCGTTTCTATCGCACCAATCTTGAAATTCATGCGAAATGAATTCTGGGCCGTTGTCACAGCGAATGTTGTTCGGTTTGCCTTTCTCCCAAATGATTTCCTCCATGAACCGAATCAAGTGGGATGCCGGTATGGAATGCGCAACTTTCTATGCGACGGCTACACGGTCGCTATCGTTGATGACATTGAGTACGCGGAATTTCGTTATCCAGAGCGAGATTGGCGTACATTTTCTTGAGTTTGGCATTCTCGTCCTCAAGTTCCTTGAGACGCTTGAGTTGACCTACTTCGAGACCGCCGTACTTCCATTTCCATTGATAGAGCATAGCTCTGGAAACATTGAGTCGCCTGCATACTCCAACCTTTAAATGATTGAGAATTAATTAAAACAAAAATACTTATTTGCACTTTGACAAAAACATCACCAATACTTCACAAACAACTTTGCGAACTTCCAATCTTCCAACACATAACGTTTAAACATTCTTTTAGGCTCCTTATACATTCTGTATGCCCATTCAAGCCCAGCATTAGCCATCCAATGCGGAGCTCGTTTCACATTACCAGCTTCAAAATCTAGCGTAGCCCCAAGACAAAAAGTCAAGGGAACATTGAATACGTTTCGATATTGGTGAGCAAAAATTTCTTGTTTTGGACACCCTAAAGCTAAAATCAAAACATGGGGATTAACTGATTTAATTAAACTTGTAATTTTATCTAGTTCTACAGAATCATTTTCAAACCCCATCGGAGGAGAATAGCAACCAACAATTTCCAAACCTTTGTACTTTTCTTTTAACTTTTCTGCTGCTTTGGCGGCAACTCCTTCTTTTGCCCCTAAAAAAAACATTTTGTAGTTTTTCTTTGCAGAATGTTTGCATAATTCAGGAAACAAATCAGAACCAGAAATTTTTTCCTTAATTGGTTTTCTGTAAATTTTTGAGGCCCAAATAAGAGGTTTTCCATCAGCTAAAATTAAATCTGCTTCAGAATAAGCCTTTTTTAAATTTTCATTTGATTCTAATTTAACGATATGATCCACATTTGGTGTTACAACATATGCATTTTTTTGTTTCTGAATAAGAATATCAACAACCTGCAATGTTTCCTCCATTGTTAAGTTATCTATTTCTGTATTCATAAACTTGATTCTGCTCATACTTCTTTTTATTGATTAAGAGTCAGCTACTCTACCGACTTGAGTCCGTAGCTCTAACCGATTGAGCACCGCCCTCCCAAATCCACAGGGAACTGCTGGGAGCGGTCCGTTTAACAAAAAATCACGATTCAACAACATCATTGAGCTCATAATCAAGTTCTTGTAACTTATATATAGAAAATTACAGGAATCTTGCAAGTGATTTGAGTAACTGCTTACAAGATTTGTACAATCAAATTTACAGATTTTTGGGGATGGGCGCTTTTAAAGTCAATGCGGAATTTTTATTTCACAGTCTATCAAAGAAATGGAGTTGCTTACAATTTTTTCTTTCGCAAGGTATTGTAAATTAAATTCTCTTATTTCCGTTTTAAAATATGGTTAATATGTATGTCTTTGCCTCGTTTCTAAAGCATTGATCGTTTCTGTCTGCAATGCCACAGAAATGCCTTTGGAACGCAAAAGCTCTATTTTTTCCATTTTGCAAGTTAAGATAAAAACTATTTAATGGCTAATGAATTATTTAATGGCTAATGCTGCGGTTAAAAGTTCCGGAGAAACTCCTTTGGAGCGCAGAAATTCTTCTATTTTCTTATCTCGAGCAGCAAATTTAGCTTTTGCTTGTTTTGCTCCTTGTTTCAAACCTTTTTGCAAACCTTCTTCCATTCCTTTTTCCATGCCTTGGGCGAGACCTTTCTGCATGCCCTTTTCTAGACCACGTTTCATGCCACGACGCATTGCTTTTGCTTCTGCTTTTAGCATTTCATCTGCTAAAATCGCTCTGTCTGCATTGGTATCGAACATAGTTTTCTCCATATTTTTTAAAAATTTGGGTTTTACATTACTCACGCGCAAACGTTCTAACGCTTTAGTAAGCAACGAATCCCGTGTTCCTACTACCTCAAGTGGACCCTTACGTAAAAGCTTTAGCCAAAAATCTTCGTGTGATTGTATGTTTCGGCGAAGTTTGGCAAACTTTGGCAAGTCAACTATAATATACTTATTTTTAGGGAAGATCGGTCGAGCGTTTTTGCCCTTGATATCGTTTTCGCTATAAACAGTCCATACATCTTTGTAAATATTTTTCTGCTTTAAAATGTTAAAATTGCAAAGCCAAATAGAGACTGTTTCCGGTATTTCATAGTAATGCGTAGATTTTTCTTTTTCTGAATACTCTAGAAAAGTTTCTGATTTATTATAGTCATATTTTCCTCTAAGAATTTGATAGGCATTGTAAAGTTGAATTCGATCATAAAAGAATGGGTGTTGACGATTTTGTAATTCAATATTGATAAATCTATTATCTCTTGTTTTTACCCATACATCTAATTTCATTGGTTATCGCCAGGCATGAATACATCTATGTATTTTTCAAATTCATACGAAAGATCTGTAATTTCATGTTTATAATCAAGTTCTAAAATACTATTTAAAAAATCGCGGATAAGTTCTTTGTCGTCCATTAAGGCGCGGAATGTTTCTGGATAAGTCGGCAAAAGAAATTCTTCGCCAGCGGCATTCCTTACAATGTAAGGTTTATCGCTTGTTTGGGTGGTTGCTACAAGGCGTTTTTTCTGATTTTTCATAGTGCGATTTCCTTAAATAAAAAAACATCCAAATGATTTTGGATGCGGCGCACTATTCGGGAATTGCAGCAGAAATGTAGCTTATGTGAAAATTTTGGCAAGGGTCAGTTTGTAAAAGTATTGCAAAATGTAAGTGGTTGGCTAGTAAATAGCCATTAAATACGAGGCCGGTCAATATGAGAACTTGTTTACATACTTGCCCACGAACCTTGTCATTGCGTAGTAAACTTGTCGCACGCTTTTTGTCATTGCCAGTGTCATTGCGAACCGTGCTGAATGCACTGCGTGGCAATCTATTCGCACCCAACTTGTCCACTATTCTTGTCATTGCGAAGCTTGAAAAGATTTTTTTTGTGAAGCCTAAATGTGAGCCTGCCACGAGCCACACTTGTGGCGTGGTGGAAGCAATCTGCTTGCTAACAGATGGCCACGTCGTCTTAAAAGACTCCTCGCCATGACAACCCTAAACTTGCCCGCGACTTGTCTGCGGTTCTTGTCACGAGTCCCTTGTCATTGCGAAGCTTGAAAAGCTGAAGCAATCTCATCGCAATTTCCAGCACAAGTTCTGTAAACATTCTTTTGCAAAAATTTCTGATAACAATTCCTTTACTTAAGCGTTTATATCAGTAGAAACCTTGCTTTGTCTTTAAAGCAAAGTT